>JACCDS010700184.1_pt1 | contig 26981 bp, 25 predicted proteins | sample 7446441 | NCBI WGS metagenome assembly JACCDS01 (sample SAMN15323445, study PRJNA562643) | freshwater metagenome | isolation source: river surface water | place: USA:Blue River Watershed | collected 2017-08-17 | reverse complement strand
GCCGAGTGGGAAACCCTCAACGCAGCAGACGCCATCATCTTTGGTTCACCCACCTACATGGGCATGGCTTCATGGCAGTTCAAGAAGTTTGCTGACGCGACATCCAAGCAATGGTTTGCCAGCGCATGGAAAGACAAAGTGGCCGGTGGCTTCACCATTTCCGCCAGCCCCAGCGGCGACAAACTGTCGACCATCCAATACTTCATCACTTTGGCCATGCAACAAGGCATGGTGTGGGTGGGCCAGCCTGCCATGAACGACGGCAGCATCAACCGCATCGGCTCTAACTCTGGCGTGATGGCGCAAGTCGGCCCCACCAGCCCAGCCGCTGACATTCCACAAGGTGACTTGGACACCGCCAAGGCCTATGGCGAACGCGTGGCAGCAGTGGCTGCCAAGCTGCGCGGTTAATTCGCTTTCAGCCGTATTGCGCCCGTGATTTGTGGGCGGTGAAATAAATGGGCAGTTCGTGAGAGCTGCCCATTTTCTTTGAGTAGCATCAGGCCATGAAAATCATTCAATTGCTGCCGTGGTCCGATTGGTTTGCGCTCGGTTTTTTCGTGCTGGTGTGGGTAGGTTACGCCGCGTTTGCCAAGTACAGCAGTGAGCACCGCCATTCCATCTTGGCGATGACCAACCGGTATCGTCACCAATGGATGCTGCAAACCACGGCCCGCGACCCACGCATGTTGGACGGCATCATCACGCAAACCTTGTCCAACACGCCCGCGTTTTTTTGCTCCACCACGATTTTGATTTTGGGTGGTTTGTTTGCGCTCTTAGGTACCACCGACAAAGCTGCCGAGCTGGTGCGTGAAATCCCGTTTGCTGAGCAAACCCCGATCTTGGTCTTTGAGTTCAAGATCTTGGTCTTGGTGATGATTTTCGTGTATGCGTTTTTCCGTTTTTCTTGGTCGATGCGCCAATACACCTTTGTTGCATTGCTGATTGGCGGCATGCCGCCGGCGCAAGACTTCGACAGTGGAGCGGCATTGAATCGTGAAGCTTACGCAGACCGTGCTGCAGCCATGACGGGCTTAGCTGCTGAGACTTTCAATGGCGGCTTGCGGGCTTACTACTTTTCATTTGCTGCCTTGGGTTGGTTTTTCTCGCCCACCGTGTTTGTCTTGGCGACATTACTGGTGGTGGGGGTGTTGTACACACGCGAGTTCCGTTCGGAGGTTTTGGCGCTGCTGCAGGAGTGAGCTGCGCTAATTGGTGCTAAATGGCCTCTTTTTTCAGCCTTCGTGGTCTGAAGTGGCTGGTGGCAATCTCTACAATCTGACGCATGTTTGTTCACCTGCGCCTTCACTCTGAATTCTCTGTCGTTGACGGGACCAACCGCATCGACGAAGTGGTGAAAGCAGCCGCAGCCGACCAACAGCCTGCACTGGCCATCACCGACATCAACAACCTGTTTGGTGGCATCAAGTTTTACAAAGAAGCGCGGGGCAAAGGCGTCAAGCCCGTGCTGGGCGCTGAGATTTATTTAGAAAGCCTGACCCAAGACGCCGCGCAGACGTCGCGCATGGTGCTGTTGGTGCAAACCCATCAAGGCTATTTGAATTTGTGCGAGTTGCTCAGCCGTGGTTGGACGCAAAACGTGCACAAAGCCGTGGCGGTCATCAAGCTCGAATGGCTGCAAGCGTTGTCGCAAGGGCTCATCGCATTGTCGGGCGCGCAAGCGGGTGCTGTGGGCCAAGCTTTGGTGCAGGGCGACACCACGCGTGCAGGTGAAGTGGCTTTGCAATTGGCGGGCATCTTCCCGCATCGTTTTTACATTGAGCTGCAGCGCGCTGGTCGCCCTGACGACGAGACGCATGTGAGCGCTGCGGTCCAGCTGGCCGCACGCCTGAAGCTGCCCGTGGTAGCCACTCACCCCGTCCAGTTCACCGCGCCCGACGACTACGAAGCGCACGAAGCGCGCGTGTGTATCGCCGAAGGCGAAATTTTGGGGAACCAACGCCGCGTGCGTAAGTTCACCCGCGAGCAGTATTTCAAATCGTCCGCACAAATGTGCGAGCTGTTTGCCGATGTGCCCAGCGCCATTGCCAACACGGTCGAGATTGCCAAGCGTTGTAACCTCACGCTGGTGCTGGGCAAGCCGCAGCTGCCGAACTTTCCCATTCCGCCTGTGAATGGCGTGGTCATGTCGGTGGAAGACTATTTCCGCCACGTGTCGCACGAAGGCTTGGAAGAGCGTTTGGTGCACCTGTACCCCGATGCCGCCAAGCGCGATGCCGAACGCCCACGCTATGTGGAGCGCTTGGAGTTTGAGCTGACCACGATTTTGAACATGGGCTTTCCCGGCTACTTCTTGATCGTGGGTGACTTCATTCAGTGGGCCAAAAACAATGGCTGCCCTGTGGGGCCAGGTCGTGGTTCGGGTGCGGGCTCGTTGGTGGCGTATGCACTGAAGATTACCGACCTCGACCCGCTGCAATACAACTTGCTGTTCGAGCGTTTCTTGAACCCAGAGCGGGTGTCGATGCCCGACTTTGACATTGACTTTTGCCAAACCAATCGCGACCGCGTGATTGAGTATGTGAAAGACAAATACGGCCGCGCGGCGGTGTCGCAAATTGCCACCTTCGGTACGATGGCCGCACGCGCTGCGATTGGCGACGTGGGCCGTGTGCTTGACATGAGCTACACCTTCTGCAAGGGCATCAGTGGCTTGATTCCCAACAAGCCAGGCCAGCACATCACCATCGCCGGTGCGATTGAGGTCGAGCCTATCTTGGCCGAGCGTTTGGCCAAAGAAGACGAGGTCAAAACCCTGTTGGAGCTGGCGCAAAAGCTCGAAGGCATGACGCGCAACGTGGGCATGCACGCTGGGGGTGTGTTGATTGCCCCAGGCAAGCTGACCGACTTTTGCCCCCTGTACCAACAACCGGGCAGCGAATCGGCGGTGAGCCAGTTTGACAAAGATGACGTTGAAGCCGCGGGCTTGGTCAAGTTCGACTTTTTGGGCTTGGCCACGCTGACCATTTTGGAAATTGCGCGCGAGTTCATCATGGCGCGCCACAAGGGCCAAGAGAACTTTGCATTTGAAAACATTCCGCTCGACGACGGTCCGACCTATCGCTTGTTCCAAGACGGCAAAACCGAAGCTGTGTTCCAGTTTGAAAGTCGCGGCATGCAAGGCATGTTGCGCGACGCCAAGCCCACGCGCCTGGAAGACTTGATCGCTTTGAACGCGCTGTATCGCCCGGGCCCGATGGACCTGATTCCGAGCTTTGTGGCGCGTAAGCATGGGCGTGAAGAGATTGAGTACCCGCATCCCATGGTGGCGCAGATGCTGTCGGAAACCTACGGCATCATGGTGTACCAAGAGCAGGTGATGCAAACCGCGCAGATTTTGGGTGGTTACTCGCTCGGCGGCGCTGACATGTTGCGCCGCGCCATGGGTAAGAAAAAGCCCGAAGAGATGGCGGAACACCGCGAAATTTTCCGCGCCGGTGCGGCCAAAAACAACATCAGTCAAGACAAAGCGGACGAGATCTTTGACTTGATGGAGAAGTTCGCGGGCTACGGCTTTAACAAGTCGCACGCGGCTGCTTATTCTTTGCTCGCGTATCACACGGGTTGGCTCAAGGTGCACTACACCGCAGAGTTTTTCTGCGCCAACATGACCGTGGAAATGGACAACACCGACAAGCTCAAGGTGTTGTTTGAAGACGCGCAAAAAATGGGGCTCACGTTTGAGTCGCCCGACGTCAACCGTGGCCGCTACCGCTTTGAACCGATCTCCGACAAAGTGATTCGCTACGGTTTGGGCGCCATCAAAGGCTCAGGCCAGCAAGCGATTGAGGCCATCGTCGCGGCTCGCGAAGAGGGTGGCCCGTTCACCAGTTTGTTTGATTTTTGCCGCCGCGTGGACCGCACGCGCATGAACAAACGCACGGTGGAAGCGCTCATCAAAGCGGGTGCGTTTGACAACTTGCACCTCAACCGCGCTGAGCTGTTGGCCAGTGTCGAGCGTGCATTTGACTTTGCCGCTGCCAGCGAAGCCAACGCCAACCAAGGTGGCTTGTTTGACATGATGGGTGAAGACGCCCATGGCTCCAGCACGCAAGAACCTGAGTATGTCGAGATGCTGCCCTGGGGCGTGAAAGAGCGCCTCACCCACGAGAAGGTGGCGCTGGGCTTTTACTTGTCGGGCCACTTGTTTGACGAGGTCGAGCGCGAAGTGCGCCGCTTTGCGCGCACCCGCATTGAAGACCTGATGGATTCACGCGAGCCACAGCTGTTGGCCGGCATTGTGAGCGACATGCGTGTGATCAACGGGCAACGTGGCAAGCTCGCCATCTTCAAGCTCGACGACAAATCTGCGGTGATCGAAGCCACGGCCGACGAAGCCACTATCAACACTTACCGCAACACCCTGAAAGATGACGAGATGGTCATCATCATGGGCAAAGCACAGCCCGACCGTTTTTCGGGCGGCTTGCGTTTGTCCATTCAACAGGTGTGGAGCTTGGAGCAAGCGCGTTGCCGTTTCGGTAAGTACCTCAGCGTGACCGTCAACGGTACATCGCCTGATATTGCACGCATCTTGCGCGAGCATCCTGCCAAAGTTGAGCAGTCGGAGCAGGGAGAACTGGTGCGTGGCATGGGGGTTCGATTGAAGCTCTTGCGCGACGGTGCTACGGCTGACGTACAGTTGGGCGATAACGCCAAATTCTTCCCCAGCGATGCGGCCTTGGCCAGTTGGATGGCGCAGGCGCACGACGGACAAGCACACATCATTTACGAGTAAGCCTTTATGTGGACCATTCCTACGCTCATGACGCTGGCTCGCATTGCAGCCATTCCACTGATTGTGGGTTTGTTCTATTTGCCCATAGATGTGGCCGAGCGCAACCTGTGGGCCACGGTGATGTTTGTGGTGTTTGCATTGACGGACTGGCTGGACGGCTACTTGGCACGCAAACTCAACCAGTCATCTGCTTTTGGCGCTTTTTTAGACCCTGTAGCTGACAAGTTTTTGGTATGTGCCTGCCTCTTGGTCTTGGTGCATTTGCAGCGTGCCGATGTGTTGGTGGCCCTCATCATCATTGGTCGAGAAATTGCCATTTCGGCTTTGCGTGAATGGATGGCGCAAATTGGCGCATCGCGCAGTGTGGCCGTGCATGTGTTGGGCAAGCTCAAGACGACCATGCAAATGGTGGCCATTCCTTTCTTGCTCTACGACGGGCAACTCTTTGGTGTGATTGACACCGCCTTGTGGGGCACGGTGTTGATTTGGATTGCTGGTGTGTTGACCGTTTGGTCGATGGTGTACTACCTGCAAAAGGCGTGGCCTGATATTTTGGATCACGCCAAGTAATGTCAGAGCAGCGCACGCAGGCATGGCTGGCTGCCATGCCTTGGCTCTTTGTGTTGATCTGGAGCACGGGCTTCATCGTGGCGCGCTACGGCATGCCCAACTCGCCGCCCTTCACCTTCTTGTTGTGGCGCTACGTTTTTTCCATTTTGTGTTTTGTGCTGTGGGTCAAATGGGCACGTGTGCCTTGGCCGCAGGGCAGGGCGCAGTGGTGGCATTTGGCGGTCACGGGTGTGTTGATGCATGCTGGCTACTTGGGCGGCGTGTGGGCTGCAGTGAAGGTGGGCATGGGCGCAGGTCTCACCGCTTTGATCGTGGGTTTGCAGCCGGTCATCACCGCCATTTGGTTGTCGGCCAGAGGTGGGCAAGTGACGCGTCGTCAATGGCAAGGCTTGGCCTTGGGTTTTGTCGGCTTGGCAATGGTGGTGTCGCGCAAGCTCGAAGGCGGCATTGAAGTCACACCGTGGAGCTTGACCATGATCACCATGGCCTTGATTTCTATCACCACAGGCACGCTGTATCAAAAACGCTTTGTGCAACCTTGCGATGTGCGCAGCGCCAATGCGGTGCAGCTGATGGCGGCTTATGTGGTGACTTTGCCATTGGCCTTGCTAGAAACCGAACCTGCTTTGTGGAACGCCGAAATGATCTGGGCCATGGCATGGGCGGTGTTGGTGTTGACGCTGGGCGGCAGCTCTTTGTTTTACATCTTGATCCAGCGCGGTGCTGCAGCGTCTGTGACCAGCTTGTTGTATTTGGTGCCACCGACCACGGCTGTGATGGCTTGGTTCTTGTTTGATGAACCCATCACCTTGGTGACACTGGCAGGCATTGTGGTGACCGCTGCAGGGGTGAGTTTGGTGGTGCGGCCTCCTAAAATTGCTGCTTAGTTTCTGAATGTTTTGCTGAAGGTTGAAGATGAGTCAAAAACGCATTGCAGTGATCGCCGGTGACGGCATTGGCAAAGAAGTCATGCCAGAAGGCATCCGTGTCATGGATGCTGCGGCTCGCAAATTTGGCATTGACTTGAAGTTTGATCACTTCGATTTTTCAAGCTGGGACTATTACGAGAAGCACGGCCAAATGCTGCCCGACGATTGGAAAAACCAAATCGGTGGCCACGATGCCATTTACTTTGGTGCGGTGGGTTGGCCCGACAAAATTCCAGACCATATTTCGTTGTGGGGCTCGTTGCTCATGTTTCGCCGTGAGTTTGACCAGTACATCAACCTGCGCCCAGCCCGCTTGATGCCCGGCATCATCGCGCCCGTGGTGCGCCGTGATGGCTCGCCACGACAGCCCGGTGAGATTGACATGTACATCGTGCGTGAAAACACCGAGGGCGAGTATTCCAGCATTGGCGGGCGCATGTACCCAGGCACTGAGCGCGAGATTGTGATGCAAGAGACTGTGATGTCACGCATTGGTGTGGATCGCGTGTTGAAGTTTGCTTTTGAGTTGGCGCAGACTCGCCCTAAAAAGCATTTGACGAGCGCGACCAAATCCAACGGCATTGCCATCACCATGCCTTATTGGGATGAGCGCGTGGTTGAGATGGCCAAGAACTATCCCGACATCCATGTGGACAAATTTCACATCGACATCTTGACGGCCCACTTTGTGCAGCGCCCCGACTTCTTTGATGTGGTGGTGGCCAGCAATTTGTTTGGCGACATTTTGAGTGACCTAGGCCCTGCATGCACAGGCACGATTGGCATTGCGCCCAGCGCCAACTTGAACCCCGATCGCAAGTTCCCTTCGTTGTTTGAGCCTGTGCACGGCTCTGCGCCAGACATTGCAGGCAAAGGCATTGCCAATCCGATTGGTCAAATTTGGTGTGGCGCGATGATGTTGGAATTTTTGGGTTACAAAAATGCACACGATGCGGTGATGGCCGCGATTGAGAAAGTACTTGATCCCAAGAGTGGTGCGCCCAAGACGCCTGACATTGGTGGAAACGCCAAGACGCAAGATCTTGGCCGTGCGATTGCCGAAGCTTTGTAATTTTTAGCTTCAAAAACGACTAGAATCTCACCTTCGTGTTGATCAACGACCAGCACTACCCATTGACTAACATCACATCTCATTGAGAGGGGATTTTTGTGAATAAGACAGAACTGATTGAGTACATCGCCAAGCACGCTGACATTTCTAAAGCTGCTGCCACTCGCGCACTCGAGTCCACCATCGGTGCAGTGAAGACCACCTTGAAAAAAGGCGGCACAGTTTCATTGGTTGGTTTCGGTACATTCGCAGTTGGCAAGCGTGCTGCTCGCACTGGCCGTAACCCACGCACAGGCGCAGCGATCAAGATCAAAGCCGCGAAGGTGCCAAAGTTCCGTCCAGGCAAGGGTTTGAAAGACGCCTTGAACTAATTTTCGGTTTCGGTTGGGTGCTTAGCTCAGTTGGCAGAGCGGCTGCCTTACACGCAGTAGGTCGGCGGTTCGACCCCGTCAGCACCCACCACCCCTTGAAAAGGCGAACTCAAAGGTTCGCCTTTTTTCTTGGTTTCTCACACGTCACGATGAGTCCACCACATGTTTGATTTTGTTCGCAAGCACACACGGGTCATGCAGTTTTTGCTGTTCCTGTTGATCTTTCCATCTTTTGTTTTGTTTGGCCTTGAGGGTTACAACAGTTTCCGCGAAAGTGGGGCAACTGTGGCTACGGTGGATGGGCAAGCCATCACGCAAGCCGAGTGGGATGCAGCGCACCGCAGTCAAGTTGAGCGCATGCAAAGCAGCATGCCCAATGTGGATGTGAAGTTGTTTGACTCACCTGAGGCCAAGTACAGCACGCTGGAGCGCTTGGTGCGCGATCGTTTGCTGCAAGTGGCTGCGACGAAATTGCGCTTAGGCGCCAGTGATGCGCGCTTGGCTGCCGAGTTACAACAAAACCCAACCATTGCTGCTTTGCGTCGTGCGGATGGCACTTTGGATATGGAGCGCTATCGCCAGTTGCTCGGCACTCAAGGCATGTCACCAGAGTCGTTTGAAGCACAGGTGCGTGGTGATTTGGCTTCACGCCAAGTCATGTCAGGTGTTGGGGTGACAAGTTTCAGCTCTGCTGCTTTGGCCGATGTGACACTGAATGCGTTTTATGAGCAGCGCCAAGTGCAAGTGGCACGTTTCGCACCTGCAGACTATGTGGGTCAAATCAACCCAAGCGACGCAGACCTTGAGGCTTTTTACAAAGCCAACCCTGATAAGTTTCAGTCTGCCGAACGTGCAGACATTGAATACGTGGTGTTGAACTTGGCTGCGGTGCAAAAAGACATCGTGGTCCCAGAGGCTGAACTCAAGACTTACTACGAACAAAACTCAGCCCGTTTGGCTGGTTTAGAAGAGCGTCGTGCCAGTCATATTTTGATCAACGCCGACAAGGGTGCACCAGCCGCAGAGCGCGAGGCCGCCAAGGCCAAGGCTCAGGCCTTGTTGGCTGAGGTGCAAAAGTCGCCCAAGCAGTTTGCTGAGTTGGCGCGTAAAAACTCTCAAGACACAGGTTCGGCCTCCAAAGGTGGCGATCTGGACTTTTTTGGTCGTGGCGCCATGGTCAAAGCCTTTGAAGATGCTGTTTTTGCCTTGAAAAAGGATGAGACCAGTGGCGTGGTGGAGACTGAATTTGGCTTTCACATCATTCGGCTGACAGACATCAAACAACCCGAGCAAAAAAGCTTTGAGTCTCAACGTGCCAAGCTAGAGCAAGAAGTACGTGCCCAACTGGCGCAGCGCAAATTTGCCGAAGTGGCAGAGCAGTTCACCAATATGGTCTACGAGCAATCAGACAGCTTAAAGCCCGTGGCTGAGCGTTTGAAGTTGGAGGTGCAAACAGCAAGCAACTTGGCTCGTGAGCCTGTGGCTGGCAACACGGCTGCTAATAATCCCAAACTTTTGGCAGCTGTCTTCTCGCAAGATTCAATTGAGAAAAAACGCAACACCGAAGCCTTGGAATTGGCGCCCAATGTGTTGGCCGCTGCGCGTATCACCAGCTATAGCCCTGCACGTACCTTGCCTTTGGAAGAAGTCAAAGCCCGAGTGCGTGAGCAAGTGGTGGCTCAGCAAGCCGCTGAGCGTGCCCGCTCTGAAGGTGTAGCCAAACTCGCAGAGTGGAAAGCTAGCCCTGATGCTGCCAAGTTGCCCGCTGCCATCGTGGTGTCGCGTGAAGCCAAACAAGCTCAACCCTCAGCCTTGGTGGAGGCAGCCTTGCGAGCCGGCACACAGACTTTGCCAGCTTGGGTAGGTGTGGATTTGGGCGCCAGCGGGTACGCCGTGGTGAAGGTTGAAAAAGTATTGCCACGCGACGCCGCTAATGCTGCTAACTTGGCCCGTGAACGTGACCAGTACGCGCAATGGTGGGCCTCTGCGGAGGGCTTGGCTTACTACAAGCTATTAAAAGAAAAATTCAAGGCGGAAATCAAAATAGCTAGGTTATAATTTTGCCTCTACGGTGGCTGTAGCTCAGTTGGTAGAGTCCAGGATTGTGATTCCTGTTGTCGTGGGTTCGAGCCCCATCAGCCACCCCAAAATTTCAAGGCCCTCCAATCGGAGGGCCTTTTTTGTTTGCCGGTCTGCTACGTCAAAGTGACGTGTCTCTTGGGTCAAACAAGGCGTAAGTGTTGTCAACAGTGGGTTGGTTGACTTGCTCTAGGTCAGCTTTGTACTTGCGAAGTGTTTTGATGAACTGTAGGGGCAGCAGCTTGGTGTTGAGCATGAACTGGGTGGTCAGTTCGTACATCGATAGGCCTGATTGCTGCAATAGGTCGTTGAGTGTGATGGGTTGATCTAAATGGGCATCGATCCATGCGACAAGCTCTTCAAATTTCTGTCGATTAGCCGCAGGGCGATTTAATTGATAGCCTGTGTGAGAGGGGGAAAGCTGTGCCAATAAATTTTTATATGAAGCTGGCATCTTGTTTCCTTTCGTGTCAACGCGTCAATGCGGCGACATTGCCTCTTGCTCTGTGCAGCTTTTTATAGCTATCCATCAAGCGGTGGTGCCTCTCTAGGCCCTCTAGCTTCATGCTGGTCGGTGTCAAGCCGAAGAAACGCACACTGCCTTCAACAGAGCCGATGGCAGCGTCCATGCGTTCGTTGCCAAACATTCGGCGGAAGTTGGCTTCATAGTTGCTGAGTTCCATCTCTGGGTCAAGTAGGACTTCTAGCACCACATTCAAGGCTTGGTAAAACAAGCCGCGCTCAACGGTGTTGTCGTTGTATTGCAAGAAGGCGCCTACGAGTTCGTGGGCTTGTTCAAATTGCTTCAGCGCGAGATGAATCAAGAGTTTTAATTCCAGCACGGTGAGCTGGCCCCAGTCGGTGTTGTCGTCAAACTCGATGCCAATCAGGGTGGCAATGTCTGAGTACTCATCCAGCTCGTTGTTTTCTAGGCGATCTAGCAGTGCCGATAAGCCGGGGTCGTCTAAGCGATGCAAGTTGAGGATGTCTTCGCGGAACAACAAGGCTTTGTTGGTGTTGTCCCAAATCAGGTCTTCAACAGGGTAGACCTCTGAATAGCCAGGTACCAAGATGCGACAGGCAACAGCGCCCAGTTGGTCGTACACCGCGGTGTAGGCCTCTTTGCCCATGTCTTTGAGAATCCCGAACAAGGTGGCTGCTTCATCTGCGTTGGCGTTCTCACCTTGGCCAGAAAAGTCCCATTCCACAAATTCGAAATCAGGTTGTGCACCGAAGAATCGCCAAGACACGATGCCGCTGGAGTCGATGAAATGCTCCACAAAGTTATTGGGTTCGGTGACAGCGTTGCTCTCGAATGTTGGGCGTGGCAAATCGTTGAGGCCTTCAAAGCTGCGTCCTTGCAACAGCTCGGTCAGGCTGCGTTCTAGCGCTACTTCAAAGCTAGGGTGTGCGCCAAATGAGGCAAATACACCGCCTGTGCGCGGGTTCATCAAGGTGACGCACATCACAGGGTAGGTGCCACCCAATGACGCGTCTTTCACCAGCACAGGAAAACCTTGCTCTTCTAAGCCTTGGATGCCAGCCAAGATGCTTGGGTATTTATTCAGTACCTCTTGAGGTACATCAGGCAAACAGATTTCACCCTCCAAGATTTCACGCTTGACAGCACGCTCGAAAATTTCAGACAGGCATTGCACGTGTGCCTCTGCCAAGGTATTACCAGCGCTCATGCCGTTGCTGACGAATAGGTTTTCAATCAGATTGGATGGGAAATAAACCACTTCACCATCCGATTGGCGCACGTAGGGCAGCGCGCAAATGCCACGTTCGACATTGCCCGAGTTGGTGTCGATCAGGTGTGAGCCACGCAGCTCGCCGTCTGAGTTGTAGATGCTCAGGCAATAGGAATCCAAAATTTCTTTGGGTAGCGCATCTTTTTTGCCAGGTTTGAACCAGCGCTCGTTGGGGTAGTGCACAAACTCAGCGTTAGCAATGTCTTCGCCCCAAAAAGCGCCCGCATAAAAATGGTTGTTGCTCAGGCGCTCGATGTATTCGCCCAAGGCAGAGGCTAGAGCGCTTTCTTTGGTGGCGCCTTTGCCGTTGGTAAAGCACATGGGCGAATGCGCATCGCGGATGTGCAGTGACCACACATTGGGAATGATGTTGCGCCAAGAGGCGATTTCAATCTTGATGCCCAAGTTCGCTAGAACGCCAGACATATTGGCAATCGTCTGCTCTAGCGGTAGGTCTTTGCCGAGGATGAATGTGCTGCTGTCTGTGGATGGTTGGAGGGTGAGCAAGGACTGTGCGTCTGCATCCAGGTTTTCCACTTCTTCAATCACAAACTCGGGTCCAGCTTGCACCACTTTTTTAACGGTGCAGCGCTCGATGGAGCTCAAAATGCCTCGGCGGTCTACCTCTTGAATATCCGCTGGCAGCTCAACTTGAATTTTGAAAATTTGCTGATAGCGGTTCTCGGGGTCAACGATGTTGTTTTGCGAGAGACGAATGTTCTCGGTGGGGATGTTGCGCGTGTTGCAGTACAGCTTGACGAAGTAGGCTGCGCACAGAGCCGAAGAGGCTAAAAAGTAATCGAAGGGGCCGGGAGCCGAACCGTCGCCCTTGTAGCGGATGGGCTGATCAGCCACCACCGTGAAGTCATCGAACTTGGCTTCTAGACGAAGCTTGTCGAGAAAATTGACTTTGATTTCCATGGGCGATTATTCAAGAAGTCGCGACGAGGCGTGTTACCACGATCCTACATTGGGCATATCCACCCAAGGTGCGGCAGGCGCTAATGCGTCGCCTGCTTGCAGCAATTCGATGGAGATGCCATCTGGCGAGCGCACAAAAGCCATGCGGCCATCGCGGGGCGGGCGAAGAATCGTCACACCATGCGCTTGCAATTTTCCGCAGGTGGCGTAGATGTTGTCCACGGCATAGGCCAAATGCCCAAAGTTGCGACCACCTGTGTAGACCTCGGGGTCCCAGTTGTGGGTGAGCTCGACTTGTGCGTCTTCATCGCCAGGGGCGGCGAGGTAGACCAAGGTGAAACGCCCTTGCTCAGACTCTTTGGTTCGTAAAACTCTAAGCCCTAATGCATCGCGGTAAAACTTCAATGAGGTTTCAAGGTCGGTGACACGCACCATGGTGTGTAGGTATTTCATTGAGCGTCTTTCATAGGGGGTGAGACAGTGAGGTGAGCCAATCCAAGCCGGCGTGTGTGCCGTTGGGCACAGCGCCTCGACGGGGCCGGTATTCGCAGCCGATCCAACCGTGCCAACCACAGTCGGTCGAGACCGTGTCGATGACATCAAAGAGGTAGGGGTAGTTGAGCTCGCCTAAGTCTGGTTCGTGTCGCATGGGGACACCCGCGATTTGGAAGTGACCCACTCGTCCCGTGGGTAAGTATTCGCGAACCTTGGCGGTTAAGTCGCCCTCCATGATTTGGCAGTGGTAGAGGTCCATTTGCACTTTCAGGTTGGGGGCGCCAATAAGTTCAACCATGCGGTGCGCTTGTGCTTGGTAGTTCAAGAAATAGCCAGGCATGTCGCGCGTGTTGATGGGTTCAATCAACACGTCGCAGCCCGAGGCACGTGCTTGTTCAGCCGCCCATGCCATGTTGCGGCAGTAAGTGGCTTCGACAGCTTGTGCCTCTATGCCTTGCGGCGCAATGCCTGCCATGACGTGGATACGTGAGCATCCCAGCGCATCTGCATAGGTCAGTGCTTGCCATATGCTGGATTGAAACTCATCCACTCGCTCGTTGAGGCATGCCAAGCCTCGGTCGCCCGAATCCCAATCACCGGGGGCAGCGTTGAACAGAACTTGTGCGAGGTTGTTGTCGTTGAGCCTTTGGCGCAATGCGAGTGCGTCATACGCATATGGAAAGAGAAACTCAACGCCTTGAAAGCCATCTTGTGCGGCGGCTGCGAATCGGTCTAAAAAGTCATGCTCGTTGTAGAGCATGCTGAGGTTGGCGGCAAAACGTGGCATGGTCAGAGTTTAATGATTGTGCAGTACATAACAACTTTAAGCTAAGTGCTTGAATTCATTAGGTATGATGCGTTATTCAAAGGAGCTCAACATGGCGGATATCAACCCAACCAACAACAACCTCGTAATCGGCGAGGGCGTCACTTTCAAAGGCTCAATTGCAGCCCCCGGCAAAGCTGTGATCAACGGCAATGTTTCTGGCGAGTTGACGGCTGATGATTTGTTGATTGGCACCAAAGGTCAAGTGACCGGCACTGTGCGCGCACGCGAAATCGATGTGCATGGCGAATTGAACGAAGACATCGTTTGTAAAGAACATTTGTTGATCCATAGCACTGGCAAAGTGTCAGGCACCTTGGAATACCACGAGTTGGAAATCCAACGCGGCGGTAAGTTCAAAGGCAATATGAACCAAAAATGAATCGGTTCGCCAATCGGCGTCAAGCCTTTTGGCAGGGCATCCGAGATGCCCTAGGTGCGCCTGTTTTAGTTCTGTTTGCAGGCATGGTCGGCTTCGGTGCCATGGGGCGTACCCATGGATTCGACGCTTGGATGACCGGCCTCACCAGCTTACTAATGTTTGCGCTGCCCGGTCAGGTGGTGATGCTGGAGATGTTCATTTCCGGTGCATCCATGTTGGCGATCGGTTTTGCCGTGACGTTGACCTCGACTCGTTTTGTCACCATGGTGGTGACCCTCTTCCCCCAACTCCACCGACGCGACCGCAACCCACTGTTGTACCTTTGGGTGCACATGCTGGCCATGACCGCATGGGCAGTCTCGATGCGAGAGTTCCCCCGCATGCGAGCACAGCACCGTTTGAATTATTTCATTGGTCTGGCTTTGCCATGTTGGCTGATTTCACCTTTGGGTACGGTGTTGGGTTATCACGTGGCGGGCTGGGTGCCCACGCCCGTGACCTTGGCTTTGGTGTTCATCAACCCCTTGTTTTTCTTACTCACATTCACCGATGTGAAGCCTTGGGGCAACCGATTGGCCATTGGTTTAGGTTGCTTACTCGGCCCACTGTTTTTCATGTGGGACGCAGACAGCAGCTTGTTGCTGACTGGTTTGATTGGCGGTACGGCGGCTTATTGGGTTGATCGCCGTTGGTTGCGCCCTCAGCCTGAGCAGGTGCAGGCATGAACGCCGATATGCAAGGCTGGGGCGTTTGGTTGGCGCTGAGTGCGGCCTGCATCGGTACTTACATTTGCCGTGCTGCTGGCGTCAAACTGTCGGGGCATATTCATCAAGACAGCGAGGTGTTTCGCTGGCTCTCAGCCGTGACCTATGCCATGGTGGCGGCTTTGACGGTCCGCATGATTTTGTTGCCCTTGGGCCTGTTGGCTAGTGTGCCGTTGTTGTTGCGCGTACTGATTTGTGCACTCAGTGTTGCCGTGATGGTGTCTAGCCCTCAGCGCCGCTTGGTGCCAGCTTTGTTGACGGGGACTTTGCTCATGCTGGCTTATGGCGTTTACAGCGCAAGCCCTTAGTTTTCAAAGCCTGCCGCTGTACGAACCTACAATTCGCGTGCAACCCTAAGGCATCATGAACATCCTGATTTCCAACGACGACGGCTTTCAAGCCCCGGGCATCGTGGCCCTGTACGAAGCGCTCAAAGATTTGGGGCGCGTTGAAGTGGTCGCGCCAGAGCATAACAACAGCGCCAAGTCCAATGCGCTGACTTTGCATTCGCCTTTGTATGTGCATCAAGCCAGCAACGGTTTTCGTTACGTCAATGGCACGCCAGCAGATTGCGTGCACATTGCACTGACTGGCTTGCTCGATTACAAACCCGACCTCGTGGTGTCAGGCATCAACAACGGCGCCAATATGGGCGATGACACGATTTACTCGGGCACGGTGGGTGCCGCCATGGAAGGCTATTTGTTTGGCATTCCAGCCATTGCGTTTTCGCAGGTTGACAAAGGCTGGGCTCACATTGATGCTGCGGCAGCCAAGGCGCGTGAGTTGGTTCAGCACATGGTGGAGCAAGGCCAAGTGGCAGGCGCGCCATGGTTGTTGAATGTGAATATTCCCAACCAGCCTCTTGACCAAATCAAGCCTTTGCGTGTGACGCGTTTGGGGCGTCGCCATTCTGCTGAGCGCGTGATCACACAAACCAGCCCACGCGGCGAAACCATGTATTGGATTGGCAGCGCAGGCGCAGCCAAAGACGACAGCGATGGCACAGACTTTCACGCCACGTTTGAAGGGCATCTGTCGGTCACGCCACTGCATGTGGATTTGACTGAGCACGCGAGCTTGCCGGATTGGACGCAACGTTTGAGCGGAGCGCGCGCATGAAGCAGCGCCCCAGCTTTCCAGCGCGGCTAGATACGGGCAAGCCACAATCAGCCCCAAAAACCTTGATGGGCGCAACCCGTGTGGTCACCCCGCAATCGCCCGCTCGACCCAAGCCTGCAGGCGTGGTGAGTCCGACAGGGGTTGGCCTAGATTCATCGGCCATTCGCGCCCGCATGGTGCAAAAACTCACGACACAAGGCATTGATGATGTAGTGGTGCTTGAAGCCATGGGCCGTGTAGAGCGCCATCGTTTTGTCGACAGTGCCTTGGTGAACCAGGCCTACGAAGACACCAGTTTGCCCATCGGTCTTGGGCAAACCATTTCCAAGCCCAATGTGGTGGCACGCATGATTGCGCTGTTGCGTGAAGCGCCGGGTTTGCAAGGCGCACCCATGATGGGGCGCGTTCTAGAGATCGGCACAGGCTGCGGTTACCAAGCTGCCGTGTTGGCCTGTGTGGCGCGTGAGGTGTACAGCATTGAGCGCTTGCGAGGTCTGCACGATAAGGCCCGTGACAACCTGCGTCCCATGCGCTTGCCAAATGTGCATCTGATTTTTGGCGATGGCATGCTGGGTTACGCGCAAGGTGCACCCTACAGCGCCATCATCTCTGCGGCCGGTGGTGAGAATGTGCCGCAAGCATGGATCGACCAGCTGGCCATGGGTGGGCGTTTGGTTGCGCCTACACATACGAGCGCAGGTCAGCAAGCTTTGGTTGTGATTGACAAAACACCACACGGTTTGAAGCAAACCCTCCTCGAAGCCGTGAACTTTGTGCCTCTAAAATCAGGCATTGCTTGAATACAGGGAAATAACAATGTTTCGTGTCGGGATCTGGGGCCTTGCTGCCCTGATTACAGCGCTTGTGTTGTCGGGGTGCTCCAACAAAGGGCGCCTTGCACCGTTTGACGACCGCTCCATTGGCGCCGCACGCAGTTCCAACCGTGTCCTTCCAGGCGCTGAAAACGCAGGCAAGCCCGGCTATTACACCGTCAAGCCGGGAGATACCTTGATTCGCATTGGCATGGACAACGGCCAAAGTGGCCGTGACATTGCACGCTGGAACAAGTTGGAAAACCCCAATTTGATCGAAGCAGGTCAGGTGTTGCGCGTGGTGCCCCCTGTGTCTGAAGCGCCAGTGGTGCGTCCGCCAGCATTGGCAACCGCGCCCTCTGCGCCAGTGGCATCTGCTCCTGCTGCGCCTGTTGCACCGGCTGCGCCAGCGGCTGGCGAAGACGTCATCAGCTTTCAGTGGCCCGCACGTGGCAACTTGATTTCGGGTTTCGATGAATCCAAAAACAAAGGCCTAGACATTGGTGGCAAAGCGGGGGATCCTGTGTTGGCTGCAGCCGATGGCCGAGTGGTCTACGCGGGCGCTGGTTTGCGCGGCTACGGCAACCTCATCATCTTGAAGCACAACAACACTTACTTGACGGCCTACGCACACAACCAAACCTTGTTGGTCAAGGAAGACCAAGTTATCAAACGCGGCCAAAAGATTGCCGAAATGGGTAACAGCGATGCGGACCAAGTGAAGCTACATTTTGAAATTCGCCGTCAAGGCAAGCCGGTTGACCCCGCGAAGTATTTGTCGGCCAACTGATGACAGACACAACGACAGAAAAACAATGGCCCGATAACGCGCTCGCCATCGAATCGATGGACATGGAAGCGCAGGGCGTGGGGCACCGCGCTGATGGCAAAGTGGTGTTTGTGGATGGTGCTTTACCCTTTGAAGTGGTGCGCGCCAATGTGCACCGCAAAAAAGACAACTGGGAAAAAGCTTCTCTGCTCGAGGTGCTGCACGAGTCGTCGCAACGCGTAACGCCTGGCTGCCCGCACTTTGGTTTGCATGCAGGTGCCTGTGGTGGCTGCAAGATGCAGCACTTGGATGCTTCAGCTCAAATCGCTATCAAGCAACGTGCTCTTGAAGACAACTTGTGGCACTTGGGTAAGGTCAAGCCTGAAACCATTTTGCGGCCCATCCAAGGCCCCGCATGGGGCTACCGTTTCCGCGCCCGTTTGTCGGTGCGCTATGTGGTGAAAAAGGGCGAAGTGTTGGTGGGCTTTCATGAGCGCAAGAGCCGCTACGTGGCTGACATGCGCCAGTGCCCCATCTTGCCGCCGCATGTGGATGCCATGTTGCTGCCCTTGCGCCAGCTCATAGCGGGTATGGATGCACGCGAGACCTTGCCCCAAATCGAATTAGCCTGTGGCGACCATGTGACGGCTTTGGTGCTGCGTCACATGGAAGCGTTGAGTGCACACGACCTGCAAGCTTTGCGCGACTTCGCTGCCAAGCACAATGTGCAATGGTGGCTCCAGTCCAAAGGCCCAGACACAGTGTGTTTGATGGACGGCGCTTTGGGCGAGCCGCTGTCGTATGCCTTGCCTGAGTTTGGCATCACCATGCCGTTCAAACCGACGGATTTCACGCAGGTGAACCCGCACATCAACCGTGTGTTGGTCACGCGTGCTTTGCGCTTGCTCGATGTGCAGCCCACTGAGCGCGTGATTGACTGGTTCTGTGGTTTGGGTAACTTCACCTTGCCGCTGGCCACCCTCGCACGCGAGGTGTTGGGAATTGAGGGTAGCGATGCCTTGGTGGCCCGCTCGGGTGAGAACTATGTGTTCAACCAAACCAACCGCGCCCAACCGTTGGCGCCCACCCGTTTCGTGGCGCGTAACTTGTTTGAAATGACGCCTGAGCTGTTGCGCCAAGACGGCTCGGCAGACAAGTGGTTGGTTGATCCGCCGCGTGAAGGTGCGTTTTCTCTCGTGCAGGCCTTGGCGGAGTTGCACCAGCAGCCAGAGTTGCGTCAGGGCTGGATGCCGCCTAAACGCATTGTGTATGTGAGCTGCAACCCATCCACCTTGGCGCGTGATGCGGGTGTGTTGGTCAATTCCGCGGGTTATCGCATTTCATCGGCAGGTGCTGTGAATATGTTTCCGCACACGGCCCACGTCGAGAGCATGGCGGTGTTTGATTTGGTTTAAACCGCAGCACTTAAATATCTGCAGACGTAAAAAAGGGACCTTGCGGTCCCTTTTTCGTGGATGGCATGAATTGCTTATTCGCGTTCGCCACCGAAGATGCCGAGCAAGGCCAGCAAGCTTTGGAACACGTTGATGATGTCCAAGTACAAAGTCAATGTGGCGCTGATGTAGTTGGTTTCGCCGCCGTCCATCACTTGCTTCAGGTCATACAGCATGAAGGCGCTGAAGATGGCCATGGACAACATGGAAATTACCATCATGCCGGCTGATGAGCCAACGAACACGTTGATGATGCTACCAACCATCAGGACCACGGCGCCCACCATGAGCCATTTGCCCATGCCTGACAAGTCACGCTTGATGACTGTGGCCAAACTGGCCATCACAAAGAACACGCCAGCGGTGCCTGCGAATGCAGTCATCACCAGTTCAGCGCCGTTCTTAAAGCCCAGCACCATGGCAATCATGCGCGAGAGCATGAGACCCATGAAGAAGGTGAAGCCGAGCAGGACATAAACGCCTGTCGCGCTTTCTTTGGTGCGCTCGATGGCGTAGATGAAGCCAAAAGCGCCAGCGAGCATCAAAATCATGCCCATCACGCCAGAGATGGCGTAGCTGATGCCCGTGGCAACGCCTACGTAAGCACCCAGCACAGTGGGCAACATGCTGATGGCCAACAGCCAATACGTGTTGCGGACCACGCGGTTGCGCTCAGCCGAGGGCAAAACATAGTGGTCGATGGTTTGAATGTTGTCATTCATGTGATTTCTCCGGTTAAACCTGATGGTTCAGATGGTGCGGATTTTAGAGGTTTCAAGCGTGTTTGCCAGATAGCTTACTTTTATTGAGGTTTCTTTTGTCTTGAGCGAGGGTAGTGGGGCTTTCGGAGTCGGTATGCTTAGAGTTTTCTTACTTCTCAAACAAGCTTTCTCATGAAAACCAAACACTTCCTTGAATCCGCCGACGTCAAAGCCATTGCAGCCGCTGCTGAAGCCGAAGCTTTGAAAAACAACTGGCCTGTGACCATTGCCATCGTGGACGACGGCGGTCATTTGTTGGCCTTGCAACGTTTGGACGGCGCAGCACCTGTGTCAGCACATATCGCACCTGCAAAGGCACACACTGCTGCATTAGGTCGCCGCGAAACCAAGGTCTACGAAGACGTGATCAATGGCGGCCGTACATCGTTCCTGAGCGCGCCTGAAATCAAAGGCATGCTCGAAGGTGGCGTGGCCATCATCAAAGACGGTCAGTGCATCGGGGCAGTGGGTGTGAGTGGCGTCAAGTCGAACGAAGACGCACAAATCGCCAAAGCAGGTATTGCTGCGATCGGTCTGTAAAGCGCATCACTCGCAAACAAAAAGCCCCACAGTTTTGGCTGTGGGGCTTTTTGTTTTGATAGACGCTTGTTTTAGTAAATCAAACGCTCTGGGTTGATTTCTTGCAAGATGGTGGTCGCAATTTCTTCAATGCTTTTGTTGGTGGTTGACAGCCAGCGAATGCCCGCGCGGCGCATCATGGCCTCGGCTTCAGCCACCTCGTGGCGGCAGTTGGCCAAGCTGGCGTATTTGGAGTCTGGGCGGCGCTCGTTGCGAATTTCGCTCAAACGCTCGGGTTGGATGGTCAGGCCAAAAATCTTTTTCTTGTGTGGGACCAAGGCAGGTGGCAACTGCCGACGCTCAAAGTCTTCTGGAATGAGTGGGTAATTGGACGCTTTCAAACCGTGTTGCATGGCCAGATACAAGCTGGTAGGTGTTTTGCCGCTGCGGCTCACGCCCACCAAAATCACATCTGACGACTCCAAATCTCGGTTGAGCTGCCCGTCGTCGTGGGCCAAGCTGAAGTTGATGGCTTCAATGCGGTCTCGGTACTCTTGGCTCTTGCTCGCGTCAGAGAAGCGGCCCACGCGGTGGTTGGATTTGATGCCCAGTTCTTTTTCGAGCGGGTTCACGAAGATGCTGAACATGTCCATCAACATGGTTTTTTCTTGGCAGCCTTCAAGGATGACGCTGAGCACTTCCATGTTGACCAAGGTGGTGAACACAATCGGTCGGCGTCCTTCGATTTCGCCGGTGTGCAGGATTTGACGCACGGCTTGGTGTGCCTTGTCCACCGTGTCGACGAATGGAATGCGAATATGGCGGAATTTCACCTCAAACTGAGCCAGGATGGCGTTGCCAAAGGTCTCGGCGGTGATGCCAGTGCCGTCAGACACAAAGAAAACGGTGGGGTTGGGCATGAAAAACTTTCAATAGGAATCACAGGGCAGGGCCGGGAAGGGGGCTTGTGGGCCACCTACAATGCTCCATTATCCGAATTTCGCCACGCAGACTGTTCGACCCATTCGAAAAACTACAAAGTCGCCGCGCTGCATGGCTCGCCAGTTTTAACTTTTGGAGCTTGTCTATGACTGCACTTTTCAGCCCAACCGCCTTGGTGGTTCCTTTTGAACAACTGCGAATGACTGACGTCGAAGCCGTTGGCGGTAAAAACGCCAGCCTCGGCGAAATGATTTCGCAACTCCCTTCTGGCGTGCGCGTGCCCACCGGCTTTGCCACCACGGCCCATGCCTTCCGCGAGTTTTTGGCATTTGACGGCTTGGCCGACAAAATCAACGCCCGCTTGGACAAGCTCGACACCGAAGACGTGCGCGCCTTGGCCGAAGCCGGTGCCGAAATTCGCGCCATGGTGGAAGCTCAGCCTTTCCCCGCTGACTTGGAAAAAGCGATTCGCGAAGCCTTCATCACCTTGTCTGAAGGCAACGCCGCGGCCACCTTCGCGGTGCGTTCTTCCGCTACCGCCGAGGACTTGCCTGACGCTTCTTTCGCTGGCCAGCAAGAAACCTTTCTGAACGTGCACGGCATTGACGAAGTGCTGCACAAGATGAAAGAGGTGTTTGCCTCCTTGTACAACGACCGCGCCATCAGCTACCGCGTGCACAAGGGTTTTGCCCACGCCGATGTGGCTTTGTCGGCAGGCGTGCAACGCATGGTGCGCTCGGACACAGGCGCTGCGGGTGTGATGTTCACCATTGACACCGAATCGGGTTTTGAAGATGTGGTGTTCATCACCTCGAGTTACGGCTTGGGCGAAACCGTGGTGCAAGGCGCCGTGAACCCAGACGAGTTCTACGTGCACAAGCCCACCTTGAAGGCTGGCAAGCGCGCTGTGATTCGCCGCAACTTGGGTTCTAAGCTGATTCAAATGGTGTTCTCCACCGCCGAAGAGAAAAAAGCCAGCGGCAAGTTGGTGAAAACCACCGACGTGCCCACCGAGTTGCGCAACCGTTACTCACTGACAGACGCCGATGTCGAGCAGTTGGCTCACTACGCTTTGGTGATCGAGCAGCACTATGGCCGCCCCATGGACATCGAGTGGGGCAAAGACGGCACAGACGGCCAGCTCTACATCTTGCAAGCGCGTCCCGAAACCGTGAAGAGCCAAGCCAAAGGCCAGGCCGAGCTGCGCTACAAACTCAAAGGCCACAGCACTGTGTTGGCCGAAGGCCGCGCGATTGGCCAAAAGATTGGCACAGGCCCCGTGCGCTTGGTGCACAACATCAGCGAGATGGACAAGGTTCAGCCTGGTGACGTGTTGGTGACCGACATGACCGATCCCAACTGGGAGCCTGTGATGAAGCGCGCCAGCGCCATCGTGACCAACCGTGGTGGCCGTACCTGCCACGCCGCCATCATTGCGCGTGAGTTGGGTATTCCTGCGGTGGTAGGTTGCGGTCACGCCACTGAGCAACTCAAAGACGGCACCTTGGTGACGGTGAGCTGCGCCGAGGGTGACACCGGTCGCATTTACGACGGTTTGCTCGAGACCGAAGTGACCGAAGTGCAACGCGGCGAGATGCCCCAGATCAAAACCAAGATCATGATGAACGTGGGTAACCCACAGCTGGCCTTTGACTTCGCCCAGTTGCCCAACGAAGGCGTGGGCTTGGCCCGCTTGGAATTCATCATCAACAACAACATTGGCGTGCACCCCAAGGCCATCTTGGACTACCCCAATGTCGACGCTGACCTGAAGAAGGCGGTGGAGTCTGTGGCTCGTGGCCATGCCTCACCTCGCGCGTTCTACGTGGATAAAGTGGCCGAAGGCATTGCCACCATCGCCGCAGCGTTCTTCCCCAAGCCTGTGATCGTGCGCATGTCGGACTTCAAGTCCAACGAATACCGCAAACTCATTGGCGGCAGCCGCTACGAGCCCGAGGAAGAAAACCCAATGTTGGGCTTCCGTGGCGCAGCCCGCTATATCAGCGAAGACTTCGGCGAAGCCTTCGCGATGGAGTGCGAAGCCATGCGTCGCGTGCGCGAAGACATGGGACTCACCAACGTGCAAGTCATGGTGCCTTTTGTGCGCACCTTGGGTCAAGCTGAGCGTGTGACCAATTTGTTGGCCTCGCATGGTTTGAAGCGCGGCGAAAACGACCTCAAGGTCATCATGATGTGCGAAGTGCCAAGCAACGCCATCTTGGCAGACGACTTCTTGAAGTACTTCGACGGCTTCTCCATCGGCTCGAACGACTTGACCCAGTTGACCTTGGGCCTCGACCGCGATTCCGGCTTGGAGTTGTTGGCCGCTGACTTTGACGAACGTGACCCTGCTGTGAAAGCCATGCTCAGCCGCGCCATTGCAGCTTGCAAGGCGCAAGGCAAGTACGTGGGTATTTGCGGTCAAGGCCCCAGCGACCATCCCGACTTCGCGCACTGGTTGGCAGATGAGGGCATCAGCTCCATCTCGCTCAACCCAGATAGCGTGATTGACACTTGGAAGTCATTGGCCAAGTAAACAGCCCTGATGCCACCCCCCTCAAAAGCCTCTGAACCAGAGGCGCCGCATCCCGAAGCGATTGAAGTCATGGCTTTTCCACGACGCGCGCTGTGGGGTGTGACGGGTTTGGTGCTCTTGACGGTGGGTTCTTTGGGGTTGGCTTGGCTGTGGCCTGACATGACCATGCTGCACTTTTTAGGGGTGGCGCAAGCCGTTCCTGTTTTGTATTTGCTGCTCGCTTGGTGGGGCACGCAGAGAACGACGCTGACAGACGATGCGTCTTAAGTATTGGCCTTGGCGATTGCTGCTGCTCAGTTTTGCTGGGTTGGTGCTGCTGACGCTCTTGCTGTTGATCGCCGACTTTGCCGGTGTGCCCAAAGGTGTGGTGAACGGCTTTTTCTTGGTGGTGTCCATCATTGGTTATGCCGTTGTTGGTATGTTTTGCCGTACGGCAAATCCTGACGAGTATTTTGTGGCGGGCCGTCGTATCAGCGCCCCACTCAACGGCATGGCCACCGCCGCAGATTGGATCTCGGCGGCCTCCTTCATTGGCTTGACGGGCTTGTTGTTGTCGGATGGTTTTGTGGGTGATGGGCAACATCCAGGCGGCTTGTCTTACCTGCTGGGATGGACTGGGGGCTTTTGTTTGTTGGGCTTTTTATTTGCCGCCAAACTCAACCAGTCACAAGCCATCACGATTCCAGATTTTTTAGGCCGTCGTTTTCAAAGTGCCGCTGTGCGTTGGTTGGCGGCATGGGGTGCGATTTTGTGCTCTAGCATTTATTTGGTCGCACAAATTTATGGCATTGGCCTCGTGGCTTCGATGCTTTCCGGTCTCACCTTTGAGTTGGGCGTATTTTTGGCTTTAGGTGGCGTGCTGCTGTGTTCATTTTTGGGGGGTATGCGCGCCGTCACTTGGACCCAGGCGGTGCAATGTGTGGTCATTGTGGTGTCCATGGTGGTCTTGGGAATGGCCGTCTCTATCAAGACGCAAGGGCACCCGTTTGTTACTGTGGCGGCTGCGCAGTCGTTGCCAGAAATACAAGCCCGCGCCAAGCAGATCGAAACAGATCCGGCCGAATTGGCTACCCGTGAGGCTATCAGTCAGCGCATTAGTCACTTGGATGTCAAGATTGCCGATCCTGCCCATGCACGCGACGTAGAGCGAGAGACCATCTCCCGACAAGTTGCACGAGCCAAAGCTGAGAATGCGCCGTTGCGTGATATCCAAAAGTTAGAAGCCAATCCTGCATGGCGAGAAACGTCGATAGAGCGCTTGGCTGGCATTTGGCAAGCAGAACGTGAGGTATTGGGGCAGGCTATTCAGCGGCCTGTAGGCTTTCAAGTTCCCTACCTGCAAGGATGGAACCCGGGTTGGAACAACAGCCTTGCTTTGATCTTCTGTTTGATGCTCGGAACCGCTGCTTTGCCTCATATTTTGGTGCGTTCTTACACCACCGCAACCCCCATGGAGGCGCGACGCTCTGTTGTTTGGGCTTTGGGCTTTATTGTGGTGGTGTATCTGTGCGCATCCTCATTGGCGGTTTTGCTCAAGTCCTATGTGTTGACAGAGTTGGTGGGGGCGCATCTAGATCAATTGCCTGATTGGGCTGATCGCTTGAAGTTGCGTAAGTTGGCTTTGTTGAGTATTCAAGACCACAACCAAGACGGCATTGTTCAGTTTGCTGATATCCGCCTGTTCAACGACTACTTGGTACTAGGTTTGCCCGAGATGACGCATATTTCGTCGGTCTTCACGGGATTGTTGGCGGCGGGCGCATTGGCGGCGGCTTTATCGACGGCCGATGGCTTGCTTCTCACCATCTCCAACGCGTTGGCGCAGGATCTGTACTTCCAAACTGCATCACCCAACGCGCCACCTTTGCGCCGCGTGATGTTGTCCAAAATTTTGCTGATGGTGGTGGCGCTATTGGCCGCATGGTTTGCTACCAACCGACCTGTGAGTATTTTGTTTTGGGTGACCAGTGCGTTTTCTTTAGCCGCTGCGACATTTTTTCCTGTTTTACTGCTGGGAATTTATTGGCGTGGCATGAACCGCGTGGGGGCCTTGATGGCCATGGTGTCGGGCTTGGCGATCACGTTGTATTACATCGTGCTCAACCACCCTTGGTTGCAGATGCTTTTGCACCTGCAACCGAGCGATACGTTGTGGTTGGGGTTGGATCCTGTTTGTGCGGGCGTTTTTGGCGTGCCGACGGGTTTGTTATTTGGTTATCTGGGCAGCAAGTTATCTAAACCACTTAAAAATTGACTATAATCATGAGCTTTTCCCTTGCTGCTATGCGTCAGACGCCGTAGGCAGCTTTATATCCACAAGGAGTGTCCATGCGTCATTACGAAATCATTTTGTTGATCCATCCGGATCAAAGCGAACAAGTTCCAGCCATGCTGGAGCGTTACAAAGGCATGATCACCGCAGGTGGTGGTGCGATTCATCGTACGGAAGACTGGGGTCGTCGCCAGTTGGCCTACATGATCAACAAGCTTGCCAAAGCTCACTACATTTGCTTGAACATCGAAGCTAGTCAAGCTGTGATGTCTGAACTCGAACACGCATTCAAGTTCAACGATGCTGTGCTGCGTCACATGACTGTCTTGCGTAAAAAGGCTGACACAACGCCCTCGATCATGATGAAGACTGTCGAGCGCGAAGAGGCACGCAAGAACCAGCAAGCTGAGTTCGCGGGCTAATTGCTGATTCACGACAAGGTTTGAACCACGTTGTTTTGAATGCTTGTGTTGTGGAGGCCTCGGCCCTGCGATACACCCCAGCTGGCTTACCCGCCATTGATTTGATTCTCGAACACGAGTCTGAAATACAAGAAGCAGGGCAAAAGCGACAAGTCAAAGCAACCGTCAAAACAGTCGCCTTGGGATCCTTGGCTGAGCGTATTGCTCAACTTCCCCTTGGTAGTCTTTGGCAGTTCAGCGGCTTTTTAGCCTCACCTCGTCACAGCAAAAACGTCGTTTTTCACATTCAAGATTTTCAGCAAATTTCATAGGAGGCCCAAATCATGGCCACATTCAAGAAATTCAACAAAGACAAGCGCCCAAAGCGCAACACGCAATCATTGCTTTTCAAGCGCAAGCGCTTCTGCCGCTTCACCGTCACTGGCGTTGAAGAAATCGACTACAAAG
>JACCDS010592259.1_pt1 | contig 27040 bp, 30 predicted proteins | sample 7446441 | NCBI WGS metagenome assembly JACCDS01 (sample SAMN15323445, study PRJNA562643) | freshwater metagenome | isolation source: river surface water | place: USA:Blue River Watershed | collected 2017-08-17 | reverse complement strand
TTTTCGCGAGGCGGGTCTTCGGTGGAAGTCTCTGGGGCAAAGAACCCAGGGTTTTTTACTGACGACCAGCACTCATCAGGGCAATCGCCCTAACTCCAGCTCTAAAGCGGCATTGCCGTGCCGTTTTTGCGCGCAAGAGGAAAATAAGGAGGGGCTATGGAAGGCCCAGAAATCAAAGCTACAGAAGCAATCATCGACAACGGAAAGTTTGGCAAGCGCGTTGTGCGCTTCGAGACTGGCCGTCTAGCGCAGCAGGCCAACGGTGCCGCTGCCGTCTACATCGACGAAGAGACCATGCTGTTCTCGGCAACCACGGCGTCGAAGCAGCCGAAGGACCAGTTCGACTTCTTCCCACTAACCATTGACGTTGAGGAGCGTTCATACGCTGCCGGAAAGATCCCAGGATCGTTCTTCCGTCGCGAGGGTCGCCCAACCACTGAGGCAATTTTGGCCGCTCGCTTGATCGACCGCCCGCTTCGCCCATCATTCGTTGACGGCCTCCGCAACGAGATTCAGGTTGTTGTCACCGTGATGTCAATCGAGCCAGACGAGCTATATGACGTGGTGGCAATCAACGCCGCATCCATGTCCACTCAGCTTGCTGGTTTGCCATTCTCTGGCCCAGTCGCAGGTGTTCGCGTGGCACTTATCGATGGCCAGTGGGTTGCGTTCCCTAAGCACTCGCAGTTGGCTGGTGCCGTGTTTGACATGGTTGTTGCCGGTCGAGTTGTAGTTGAGGGTGGCAAGGAAGACGTCGCCATCATGATGGTTGAGGCTGAGGCAACTGAGACTAGCTGGGACCTAATCGCCGGTGGCGCCATTGCCCCAACCGAAGAGGTAGTAGCTCAGGGCCTAGAGGCCGCTAAGCCATTTATCAAGGAACTGGTTCGTGCTCAGGTTGAGCTTGCGAAGGTTGCAGCAAAGCCAACCGCGGACTACCCAGTCTTCCTGCCTTATACCGACGAGGTCTACTCAGCAGTTGAGAAGGCTTCTGGTGCTGAGCTTGCAAAGGTTTACCAGATTGCTGATAAGCAGCAGCGCCAGGATGCAGATGACCAGCTAAAGGCCAAGGTGAAGGAGGAGCTTGCAGTTTCCCTAACCGAGGAGCAGATGCTGCAGTTCTCTGCCGCTTATAAGTCGGTAACCAAGAAGGTTATGCGCACCCGTGTGCTGAAGGAAGGTATCCGTATTGACGGACGTGGCCTAACCGACATCCGTGCGCTCGACGCCGAGGTTGCCGTGATCCCAAGAACTCACGGATCGGCAATCTTCCAGCGCGGAGAGACTCAGATTCTTGGTGTAACGACTTTGAACATGCTCAAGATGGAGCAGCAGATTGACTCGCTGAGCCCAGAGACTTCAAAGCGCTACATGCACCACTACAACTTCCCTCCCTACTCAACCGGTGAGACTGGTCGCGTTGGTTCGCCAAAGCGTCGCGAGATCGGTCACGGTGCGTTGGCTGAGCGTGCTCTGGTTCCAGTGCTACCAACTCGCGAGGAGTTCCCATACGCAATCCGCCAGGTATCTGAGGCTCTGGGTTCAAACGGTTCAACCTCGATGGGTTCGGTTTGTGCTTCAACGCTGTCGCTACTAAACGCCGGTGTGCCACTTCGTGCGCCAGTAGCTGGTATCGCGATGGGCCTAATCTCTGACACCGTTGACGGTAAGACCGAGTACGCAGCACTGACTGACATCTTGGGTGCCGAGGATGCTCTGGGAGACATGGACTTCAAGGTTGCTGGAACTCGCAACTTTGTAACCGCAATCCAGCTTGACACCAAGCTAGACGGTATCCCTGCCTCGGTCCTGGCAAAAGCTCTGAACCAGGCCAAGGAAGCCAGAACCTACATCCTGGATGTGATGGTTGAGGCCATCGATGAGCCGGACGAGCTATCGCCATACGCACCACGCGTTATCGCGGTGAAGATCCCGGTCGACAAGATTGGTGAGGTCATTGGTCCAAAGGGCAAGATGATCAACCAGATTCAGGAAGACACCGGAGCCGAGATCTCCATCGAAGATGATGGCACCGTTTACATCGGTGCCACCAACGGCCCTTCCGCTGAGGCTGCCAAGGCTGCGATCAACGCGATTGCAAACCCACACGTGCCTGAGGTTGGCGAGCGCTTCCTCGGTACCGTTGTGAAGCTAGCAACCTTCGGTGCATTCGTGTCGTTGATGCCTGGTAAGGACGGCCTGCTTCACGTCTCAGAGCTGAAGAAGATCTCTGGCGGTAAGCGCGTTGAGAACGTCGAGGATGTCCTAGAGGTTGGCCAGAAGCTACAGGTGGAGATCACCAAGATCGACGACCGCGGCAAGCTATCGCTGAGCCCAGTGGTCGAGGAAGCAGCCGAGTAGTTCTTGCTTCTACCGCTTAGAGATTCAATCGAGTTCACCGCTGAGGCGGCACGGGTCCGAAAGACCGTGCTGCCCAGCGGTGTTCGCATTCTTACCGAGGAAATGCTCGGAGCTCCATCGGTAGCAGTTGCGGCATCGGTCGCAGTCGGTTCTCGAGATGAAACCGGTGGCCACTTTGGTTCAACCCACTTCCTGGAGCACTTGCTTTTTAAGGGCACCGAGCGTCGAAGCGCCCGGGACATTTCAATAGCTTTTGACTCGGTTGGTGGTTCATCGAACGCAGCTACCGCGAAGGAATACACCAGCTATTACGCGAGGGTAGAGAACGCTGCTCTGCCACTGGCTTTAGATCTACTCCTAGACATGTTTTCCAGCGCTCGAATCGACTCCCACGATTTCGATGTTGAGCGAACCGTAATCCTTGAAGAGTTGGCGATGAACGAGGATGACCCGGAGGATGTCGCCCACGAGAATCTTGCCGAGGCCCTACTGCCAAACCACGATTTGGGAAGGCCTATTGGGGGCACCGTCGAGACCATCAATGCGGTTGATCGCGAGTCAGTTTTCACCTACTACAAAACCCACTACATCCCGCAGAACCTAGTCATTACCGTGGCCGGTGGGGTCTCGCACGAGCGAGTTGTGGAACTTGTTGAGGCAGAGCTTAGAAGAATTGGCTGGACAGCACCGGGAAGTGTGAGTGAGCGACGCTCTCAGACTCAGAGCGCTGTGTCCGCTCCCGAGCAAAAACGAATCATCAAAAAGGATGTTGCTCAGGCGAATGTTTTGCTTGGCTATCAATCCCTGAATGCCTCGGATCCAGAACGTTTCGCGCTCGGCATTCTGAGCACGGTTTTGGGCGGTGGCATGTCCTCTCGGCTCTATCAAGAGATTCGTGAAGAGCGTGGTCTTGCTTACTCGACATATTGCTATCAGCAGGGTTACTCAGATGCCGGTTACTTTGGTGTCTACGCGGGGACCAGTGAAGACAACACCAAGCTCGTCATTGAGTTGATGCAGCACGAGGTTGAAAAAATCAAAGCTGCCGGGATTACTAGCGATGAGCTTGAGCTTGCCCTGGGGAACATCTCCGGTGGGCTTGCGCTCCGGTTCGAATCGCCTTTGGCGCGAATGAACCGACTACTTGCAGCCGAGATTGGTACGGGGGAGTACCTAGCTATTTCCGAAGTAATGGATCGCTTCCGGTCGGTCACCCTGGTCGACATTGTTTCGGTTGCAAATCGAGTGTTTTCAGCCGAACCGACGTTGGTTGCGGTTGGTAAAACTCTTCAGGGTCTTTCCTAGTTGGTTGATAGGGTTTTGCCATGATCGCTGTTGCAGTTCTCGGAACCGGCCGAATGGGCAAGCTCGCACAAGAGCTGATTGACCAGGACGCCAACCTCAAGTTGCACGCAGCGCTGAACTCAAACTCAAAGCCCGAGCAAATGCTTGGTGCTGATGTTGTGCTGGATTTCACGCTCCCAGATGTCAGCCCAAAGCTCGTTGAGTATGCGATTGAGCACGATATGAAGATCGTGGTTGGCACCAGCGGCTGGTCGGAGTCAAAGCTACAGCTGCTCGAAGCAAAGCTGAAGCGGCACCCCAAAGCGGCGGCCATCGTTGTTCCTAATTTCTCGGTTGGCTCGATGCTGATTCAACACTTCAGTTCGCTGGCTGCCAAGTACTTCGATTCAATCGAGATTGTCGAGGCTCACCACGCAGGCAAAGTCGACTCTCCATCAGGAACCGCGGTTAGGACCGCTGAGCTAATTGCGGATGCTCGCAAGGGGCTGCCGCAGCGATTGATTCCGGGGGTTGATCAAGTCGCTCGAGGTGAAGTGGTTGCTGGAGTGCCGATTCACTCACTTCGATTGCAAGGAGTTTCTGCAAAGCAGGACGTGCACTTTGGTTCAGACAGTGAGCTGACCACTTTGAGTCACGAGGTTATTTCGCATCGCGCCTACGTCAAGGGAATCTTGCTGAGTATCGACTTTGCCCGCAATAGCACCGGTCTTCATGTGGGCCTAGACAAGGTCGTGGGGCTCTAGTTGAGAACCAAGGTTTGGGTCGCTGTGATGACCCTGCTCACTTTGATTTACGTTGCATTGATGGCCGGTCGAGCCATTGCATTACTGTCTGAACCAACGCTAATTCCCCAACTAATGGGTGCTGGCATGTTGCTCTTCCCGGCAGTTGCAATCTGGGCACTGTGGCGAGAGCTGCAGTTCGGCTTCCGCTCCGAACAGCTGGTCAAACGAGCACTCGAACAGGGTCTTTATGAGCTTGACCTCGAATTGCGACCCTCGGGCAGGGCAACCAAAGAATCGGCAACCCTTGCTTTTGAAAAGGTCAAGGCCGAATTCGATGACAGTTGGCAGCACTGGCTGCTATTGGCCGAGGCATACGACGCAAGCGGTGATCGAAAGCGAGCCAGAGCAGCTATGCGGACCGCGATTGCTAAGAGCGAATAACGCCCAGTCTTCTCAGTCCTAGATACATCTGGCAGCCAAGGCAGAGTCCAAAGAACGCATTCAGGAATGAAGCGATGAAGATAAAGGCAGCGCTGACTGGAATCAGAACTGGCGCAAACAAAACACCGATGACACCCAAAATTGAGAACGAAAATCCAACCTTTTGAGCAAACTGCGGAGGTCTTGGGTCTTCAAGCTCCTTCGGGGCGCCAAGTCTCGGCTTCACGAGTTTGTTGAAAATGAGTGCGTACGGGTGGTTCTTCGGTGAGAACACACTCCATGCGAACAGCACAAACAGCGCGGCAATCCATGGGGTTCCGTAGATCCAAACCTCTATGGATTGACTGAAAGCAATAAGTGATAACAGCGCGGTAATGCCCGCACCAAATCTCGGTCCTCTTGGGTCGATTCGTTTTAGCTCAGTCATAGCGCACCTAATTTCTCTAGCTCTACTTGGATGACTCCGGGCTTTGGTGTCCCGGAAACTCGGAATTTGATTCTGCCGTTTGTGTCAAGAATAAAAATCGTCGGAGTCTGACTAATTTGAAAATGCGCAGCGAGGTCAAGCCGGTTTGTGATGTCGACCTCTAGATGCAGCAGTCCACCGTGCCGATATTCGAGTTGGGATAGCAGTCTCGATACCGATGGACAAATTGAGCAGTACTCAGTGGAGAACTGAAGCAGTGTCGCTCGCTTCCCAAAAGCCTTGACTGGAACTCCCAACTTCATCGCCTTGAGTTTTACCAAATCGATGGTTTCGGGGTTGGAAATCTCTCGCCCCCGCCCCGAGAAAAGCTTGAGCAGAACGCCGGAAAGGATCGCGATTGCCACAAGGGCAATGACGGCGAGTGTTCCTGGGGTGATTTCCACCCAGCAAGGGTAAGCCATTAGAGCAGAGCAAAACGGAGTGTTGCGCTTTTTTACGCCTCAATAAACCCTAGGCTTTGGGCGTGACCGAAATCGAATTCCGCTCAGACGTAACCGTTGAACTTATTAGATCCAGCGCTTCAGATGCCGACGTGCTGTTTGCTGCACGTGTTTCTACCCAAGGTGAGCAAACCCTTGAGGGCGCTAAGGCAACCGATGCCGAGGTTCAAAAGCGCGATAAGGGTCTGATCAACTATCTAATGCGTGACCGTCACGGTTCACCATTCGAGCACAATTCGATGACTTTCTACGTTCAAGCTCCAATTTTTGTGTTCCGCGAGTTCATGCGTCACCGCATTGCAAGCTACAACGAGGAATCGGGTCGCTACCGTGAGCTTCGTCCGGTTTTCTATGTCCCAGGCCCAGAGCGCAAGCTAATTCAGGTTGGAAAGCCGGGGCACTATGAGTTTGAGGACGGATCCGCGGAGCAAACCGCGCTGGTCACTCAGGAGACGCAGACCGTTGTTCGGGCTGCTTACGAGGCCTATCAGCGCATGCTTGAGGCCGGAGTGGCTCGTGAGGTTGCCAGAATTGTGCTCCCGCTAAACATCTACTCCAGCATGTATGTCACCATGAACGCCAGGTCGCTGATGAACTTCCTGAGCCTTCGCACCAAGCGTGAGGGCACGCATTTCCCATCCTTCCCACAGCGTGAGATAGAGATGGTGGCGGAGAAGATGGAGTCTTACTGGGCAGAGCTGATGCCGCTAAGTTACGAGGCCTTCAACGAGAACGGACGCGTAGCTCCTTAGTTTTGTGCCCGCTTTCGCATCACCAACGTGAGTGCAATTCCCACCAAGACAGCCGCTATCAGGTCAACCGCCACTGCCGTGAGAATGGTAACTGTGAGAATTCCGGCGTCCGCGCTCGATCTGCGGAATAGGTTCAAAAGTAGATCTAGGTGAATCATTCGCCATGCGGTTGCAACCAAGACACCTCCGAGAGCTGCTAGCGGAATCAGCGAAACCCACTGCGATACCAGAAGCAGAAAACCAGCAAGAAACAATGAGTGGAAGATAGCCGCAGACGGATTGCTAGCACCGGCGCGAACATTTACGGCTGTTCTGGCTAGAGCCGCCGTTGCCGGTACGCCGCCAAAAAGCGGTGTCACAACATTCGCAATTCCCTGACCAAGGAGCTCCCTATCCGATAGGTGCTCGATACCGTCACCCTTCATGCGGTCAGCAATCTTGGCACTAAGCAGCGACTCCAGTCCCGCGAGTAACGCAACTGAAAAAGCGGGTGCGATCAATAGCAGCAGTGGTTGGCCGATCAGAAACTCAATTGAGGGCACTAGCTCGAATTTTGGGAGATCACCAATTCGCTCAAGGTCAAGATTGAACCAGGTAGTTAGGGCAGTAGCGATAACAACACTTGCGAGCGCCAGGGGCAATTTCGGAAAGAACCTTGCACCCAAAATGTTTACGACTACTACCAGACTAGCCAGCACTATTGGCGTGGGAGCTGGAGCCGATAACCACAGCTCAATCTCTTTCCAAGCTGATAGCCAGACGCGCTCTTCCGAGAGGCTGGGAACCCCAAGAACAAAACCGACCTGTTGCAGCGCAATTACGATTGCGATTCCAGCTGTCAGCCCCTCGACCAATGAATCTGGCAGGTGGTGAATGTATTTTCCGACTCGAGCCAGTGCTGCAAGTACTAAAAAAAGCCCCGCCAGGAATCCGACCGCAAGGGTCGCACTTACCCCGAATTGGTGAACTATTGGAATCAGAACGGCCGTCATCGCGCCGGTAGGGCCGGATACTTGAAAACGACTGCCGCCGAAAGCTGCCGCCAAAACCCCGGCCACGACTGCACTCACCAGGCCTGCCGTTGCCCCGAGACCGGAAGCTATTCCAAAGCCAAGTGCTAGCGGTAGTGCAACAATCGCAACGGTGAGCCCGGCCATCAAGTTAGCGCTTATCGAGCGGGGAGATAGAGGCTCAATCCAGAGCCGTCGTTGGCGCATTCCTTCAGATTAGTAGTTTCAAGTTACAACTGCTGTTAGGTAGGCTGAACCAATGCATCAGAAAGACTTGTTTGGCCAGGTACTGGTTGCCTTGGTAACCCCGATGACTGCCGATGGCGAGGTTGATTGGGACGCGACCGAGAAGCACATCGACTATGTCATCTCTAATGGTGCCGATGGCGTTGTTGTAACCGGCACCACCGGAGAGACGTCAACCCTTACCGATGCCGAGAAAATCAAACTTGTTGAGGTTGGCAAGTCAGTCTCTGGTGGCCGAGCCAAGATTATTACCGGCGGTGGTTCGAATGAAACCGCTCACGCTATTCAGCTCTATAAGGCCAGCGAGAAGGCTGGTGCAGACGGTGTGATGATCGTCACTCCGTACTACAACAAGCCGACTCAGGCCGGAATCCTCACGCACTTCAGACTGATTGCTGACGCAACCGATCTTCCAGTAATTCTTTATGACATTCCTGGGCGAACCGGAGTGGCAATTGCCTACGACACATTCCACCGAGCGGCAAAGCACCCGAATGTGGTTGCCATCAAGGACGCCAAGGGCGATCTGGCCCAGGCATCAAGGTTGATGCTCGAAACGGGCTTGATGTATTTCTCTGGAGACGACTCAAACGTCTTGGCGCACGTTGCGTTGGGTGCTACCGGATTGATCGGTGTAACCGCCAACATCGCACCGCACGCCTACCGCGAAATGATCAACGCAACCAATGCCAATGACTTTCACTCAGCGCTGAAGGTTCACAACGCACTCGAGCCATTGCAGCGGGCAATCATGACCCATGTGCCAGGTACCGTCGCTGCTAAATACGTGCTTCACGGTCTCGGGCTAATCAACTCACCAAGAGTTCGCCTTCCGCTGGTTGGCCCCGAGGACCATGAAGCAGCTGCCATTGAAAATGGCATTGATCAGGTGGTCAGCGTTCCAGGGTTGAGCTTTGACAACTTCCGCCCCGACCGCAATGCTGCCGCCGGTGGAGCGCTTCCGAAGGTCGCTGGGACTACTCGCTAGTGATCGAACCCAGAACACTTCAGCCGGGCACGCTTCGTATTATCCCGCTTGGCGGCCTCGGCGAAATTGGTCGCAATATGACCGTGTTCGAGATCGAATCTCAAATTCTGATTGTGGACTGCGGGGTGCTGTTTCCAGAGGAAACTCAGCCAGGCGTGGACTTGATTTTGCCTGACCTCAGTTACCTCGAGGACAAACTGGATCGGGTAATCGGTTGCGTCCTCACCCATGGTCACGAGGATCACATCGGGGGAGTGCCGTACCTGCTATCAATGCGATCAGACATCCCGTTGATTGGCTCTACGCTCACACTTGCACTGGTTGAAGCCAAGCTCAAAGAGCACCGAATTACCCCCTACTCGATGACTGTCAAAGAGGGGCAGGTTGAAAAACTTGGTCCATTCGAGCTTGAGTTTGTGGCCGTAAATCACTCGATTCCCGATGCCCTGGCCGTGGTGATTAGAACTGCAGCGGGAACTGTTTTAAACACCGGTGACTTCAAAATGGATCAGCTGCCCCTGGATGGCAGGGTCACCGATCTTCGCGCCTTCTCCCGAATCGGGGAAGCGGGACTCGATCTTTTTATGGTGGACTCGACAAACGCCGATGTTCCCGGTTTCACACCACTTGAGCGAGAGATTGGCCCAGTTATCGAGTCGGTGATTGCAAAGACCCCGGGCAAGGTGGTGGTCGCTTCGTTCTCTTCGCACGTGCATCGAGTACAGCAGGTAATTGACGCCGCGGTGGCAAACGGTAGGCGAGTCGCTTTTGTTGGTCGATCCATGGTGCGAAACATGGCAATCGCAAGCGAGCTGGGTTTTCTAAATGTTCCTGATTCGGCGATTGTTGATCTCAAAGAAGTCGAGAATCTTGCTGATCACCAGATTGTGCTGATGTCGACCGGGTCTCAGGGTGAGCCGATGGCCGTGCTATCGAGAATCGCAAACCAGGACCATCAGGTTTCAATCGGAGTTGGTGACACTGTGCTGCTGGCAAGCTCGCTGATTCCAGGAAATGAGAATGCTGTCTATCGAGTAATTGATGGTCTCACCAAACTCGGAGCCAACGTGGTGCACAAGGGCAACGCCAAGGTGCATGTATCCGGCCACTCTGCGGCCGGTGAGCTGCTCTACTGCTACAACATTCTTAGGCCTAAAAACGTGATGCCAATCCACGGCGAGGCAAGGCATTTGGTTTCAAACGCAAACCTCGCAATTCAAACCGGAGTCGACCCCGAAAGAGTGCTTGTAGTCGAGGATGGTGCGGTTGTCGACCTCATTGGTGGTGTTGCCGAGGTGGTTGGCCAGATTGAATGCAACATGCTCTACGTGGATGGCAAAACCGTTGGCAAGATCACAGAGGATGATTTGCGAGATCGCCGCATTCTGGCAGCGGAAGGGTTTATCACCATTTTCGCGGTTGTGGATCCTGACACGGGCAAGGTAATCGAGGGCCCTGAAATCCGCGCTCGTGCTTATGCGGAGGACGATCACGTCTTTGATGACATAAAGCCTGCAATCGAAAAAGCCCTGGCCGAGGCGGCAAATGATGGAGTGAGGGACACCTACCAACTCCAGCAGGTAATTCGCCGAACAATCGGCACCTGGGTTGCTAAAGCTCACCGTCGCAAGCCAATGATTATCCCCGTGGTTGTTCACTCAAACAGGTAGTGCCTAAGCGGTTTTTACCCGCTTGGTTGCTACCTTTTTCACATGGTTCAACGTAAGCCCCCTCCTTCGCGCAAGCCTCAGCAGCGCCGTGTGGCAAAGCCTGCCCCGGTCAGCGCCAAAAAGAGCGGGAACTTCTGGGCGAACCTCGGTCGTTTTTACATGCTGCTCGCCCACGGTTTGGGTGGTCTCATCCGGGCGTTTAGCACCGAAAAGCTTGCCGCCGAGGACAGGCGCGACGGCGCACCGTTTTTTGTTTTTCTACTCTCGGTTTTTGGCGCTCTTTTCGCTTGGTTCCTAATCAATGAACCCTGGGCCAAAGTGCTGCACGCTTACAGCTTCGGCTTGCTCTTTGGTCTCGTAGCATTCTCGCTGCCGGCAATTTTCTTTGTCTACTCTTTTTACCTCTTCAGGCATCCAGCCTCGGTCCGAGATAGCTCCCGATTTGCCGTTGGATTTTGGCTTTTCCTGTCCGTAGTGTCGGCCTTTTTCCACATTTTCTCCGGACGCCCAGCCCCCAACCGCGATGGCGCAATGGGTCTCGCGGATGCGGGTGGCCTATTTGGATGGGTTTTGGGTGAGCCACTGGTTTCAGTGCTGACGATCTTTGGCGCGGTACCGGTGCTCACACTTGTCGCTTTAGCGGCAGTGTTGATTATGACCGGCACGGCGCCGAATCAAATCAAGCCCAGGCTTCAGGAACTTCGAAACTTCTTCTTCGGCAGCAAAGCTGAAGCGGAAGCTTCCGACGCCTTCGACGGAAAAAAGTCGACTTGGTGGAATGCGTCTAAATCTGAGAAGCCCGCATTTGAAACCCCTGTGGTTCAGGATATTGATGAGTTTGTCACCGAAGAGCTTGAAGAGATTTCAATTGAAGATCCGGTTGATTCACTCGAGTTCATGGCTCAGGATGAAGGAGTTACCGAGCCACTGGATGTGGTTGCCGAGGAACCGGTAGCCCCAAGACCAAGGGCTCAAAGGCCATATGTGCTTCCGGCCCTAGGCCTGCTCGCAGCCGGTACCCCTCCAAAGGCGAAGACTGCTGTTAACGACCAAATCGTGGCAGCCATCGATGACGTCTTCAAGGAATTTGATGTCCAGGCTCGTGTGTCTGGGTTCCTGAGAGGCCCAACAGTTACTCGCTATGAAGTTGAGCTCGCCCCTGGCGTCAAGGTTGAAGCAGTAACTCGTTTGAGCAACAACATTTCCTATGCTGTGGCCTCGAACGAAGTTCGCATCTTGGCTCCTATTCCGGGTAAGAGTTTGATCGGTATCGAGATTCCAAACACCGATCGAGAGACTGTTTCACTTGGTGACGTGCTCAGAAGCAAGAATGCCGCAGCATCAACCCACCCGCTCACGATAGGCGTGGGTAAGGATGTCGAGGGTGGTTATCTGGTTGCGAACCTGGCCAAGATGCCTCACCTTCTAGTCGCTGGTGCAACCGGTGCCGGTAAGTCTTCGTTCGTGAACTCAATGATCACCTCGATCCTGATGCGGGCTAAGCCGGCAGAGGTTCGAATGGTTTTGATTGACCCCAAGCGAGTTGAACTTGCGGCGTACCAGGGTGTTCCGCACCTGGTAACCCCAATCATCACGAATGCCAAGAAGGCGGCCGAAGCGCTGCAGTGGGTTGTCAAGGAGATGGATTCCCGCTACGACGACTTGGCTTCTTTTGGCTTCAAGCACATCGATGATTTCAACCGTGCTGTGGTTTCCGGTCAGGTGAAAGTTCCAGAGGGGTCCAAGCGCGATCTCCAGCCTTACCCATATCTGTTGGTGGTTGTTGACGAGCTCGCGGATTTGATGATTGTGGCTCCTCGGGATGTGGAAGATTCGATTGTTCGAATTACTCAGCTGGCTCGCGCCTCCGGTATTCACCTCGTGCTGGCAACTCAGCGCCCGTCGGTTGATGTTGTCACGGGACTCATCAAAGCAAACGTGCCCTCAAGATTGGCCTTCTCGGTTTCCTCGGTCACTGACTCGCGCGTGATTCTTGACCAGCCTGGTGCTGAAAAGCTGGTTGGTCAGGGTGATGCCCTGTTTTCACCAATGGGGTCAAATAAGCCATTCCGCGTGCAGGGGGCCTGGGTGTCTGAGGATGAACTCCACAGGGTGGTTGAGCACGTGAAGCAGCAGATGGAGCCCGAGTATCGTGAGGATGTGGCTGCAACGCCTCAGTCAAAGGTGATCGACTCCGATATTGGCGACGATCTCGAGCTCTTGATGGCAGCTGCTGACTTGATTGTGAATTCCCAATTCGGCTCCACATCAATGCTGCAGCGAAAGCTCAGGGTGGGGTTTGCGAAGGCTGGAAGACTAATGGACCTTTTGGAGTCCAGGGGAGTGGTAGGTCCATCCGAGGGTTCGAAGGCAAGGGATGTTCTTCTCAAGCCGGAAGACCTAGCAGGTTTCTTGGCTAAGCTGTCGGGACAAACCTCGGCGGCATTCGTTGGTGATTCCGCCGAAGAGGTAGCTGATGAAGATGCATGGGAGTTGACCGGTAGGAAAGATGAGTTCTAATTCCTTTCTCTATCGCCAAACTCCAAACCTCATCACGGCAGCGCGAATTGCTCTAGTTCCAATCGTTTTATGGCTAATTCTTGGATTTTGGGAGAGTGACCTAGGCAGGTTCTCTGCCCTAGTTCTCTTAGTGCTTGCCGCCTCAACCGACGGCATTGACGGCGCAATTGCCCGCAAACGCAATCTGGTGACTAACCTGGGTAAATTACTTGACCCCATTGCAGATAAAGCCTTGCTGTCAGGCTCCCTAATCGCTCTTTCGATTGTCGGGCAGGTGCAGTGGTGGATAACCATCGCAATCTTGTTACGAGAGCTCGGAATTACTGTCTATCGTCTCGTTATTGCTAAGCGCAGGGTGGTCGCGGCATCCTCGGGCGGAAAGTTCAAAACCGTACTTCAAATCATTGCGATCTCATTAGCCATCGCTCCGTTTGACTTTCTCGGGTCTTGGTACCAGACCTTTGTTTATTTAGTCATGATGTTCACCGTCGTGATTACTTGGTACACCGGCATTAGCTATTTGCGACCCGGAAAATGAATCTCATCGAACTAGCCGCTTCAAAGGGTGTGCATTTGTGCGCGGCCGAATCACTTACGGCAGGCCGGGTGGCGACCGCCATCACGCAGTACCCAGGAGCATCGAAGGTCTTCCTGGGCTCAATTGTTGCTTACTCCGATGCCAGCAAGTCCAGGATTCTCTCTCTCGCTGAGGCGCTCATCGAGGAACAGACGGCCGTAAGTGAGTCCGTAGCGCTGAGCATGAGTCAGAACTCCCGCAAGCTTTTTTCCGAGGCAAACGACCTTGCACTTGACGACGTGATTTCAGTGGCAACGACCGGGGTGGCGGGGCCTGAACCGGTCGGATCGCACCCAGCGGGACTGGTCTACATCTCCCTGTCCTCGCGCAACGGCACCTACTCTAAAGAATTTCAGTTTGGTGGCGATCGGGAGGAAGTTTCGGGTCAGGCTACCGCTGCCGCAATCTCTATGCTTTGGGAAGAGCTGGAGCGAATTTGAGGTTTAGCTTCAGGAAACTTTCAGAAGCGCAATTTAGGTTTTCTGGTGTAAACCGATAGGTTATTGGCTTGGAGGAACCTTGGTACTAGTTAGACAAGAAATCGGTGATGTTCTAAGAACACACCGACTTCGTCGCGGCCAGACCCTGCGTCAGGTTGCAGCGCGAGCTTCCGTTGCTCTGGGTTATCTATCCGAGGTAGAGCGCGGCCAAAAAGAAGTTTCCTCCGAGATTCTGGCTTCCGTGGCGGACGCCCTAGAGGTTCCGCTATCAGTTGTGATGCGAGAGGTATCTGACAGAGTTGCCGCGATCGAAGGCATTTACCTTGACGACACCTACATCCCTGACACGGTCCCTGACGCTTTCGTGGCCGAAGCCTCTTTGCTCTCCAGGTAGTGAAGCTAAGTCAATTTCACACACTTCTCCGAGATGAGTTCGGTGACGGACTTGCCAGCGTGCTGCTTAGAGACACTCGACTCACAGAATTTGCCGACCTTACTCCGCTGCAGCTGATTGAGGCTGGCGAAGATCCAAGGCTGGTTTGGCTTGCAATTTGCAAGAACCAAGGGGTACCTAAGGAGCGCTGGCTGGGCAAAAACAAGCCAAAAAGACACGCCGAGTAATGCCATTCGAAATTTTGTTCGAATGGCATTAGTCTTTCCACAAGACAAAAGCTTCAAGGTTTTCCACAGTGGCAACCCTGCAAGACCTAAATGTCAGAGGCAAAGGTTAGGTTCTTTGCAAATGCTTCACCCAGCGAGAAGAGGACAGAATGCCAAGTGCTTCAGATAGAGAAAAGGCTCTAGAGACAGCTCTAGCGCAGATTGATCGCCAATTTGGCAAGGGCTCAGTCATGAGGCTAGGCACCGAAGAGCGCGCACCGATTGAGTCAATCCCAACCGGTTCGATCGCGCTTGATGTTGCCCTCGGAATTGGTGGACTACCCAAGGGTCGAATTGTGGAAATCTATGGCCCAGAATCCTCGGGAAAGACCACCGTTGCTCTGCATGCCATCGCAAATGCACAGCGCAATGGCGGTATCGCGGCATTTATTGATGCTGAGCACGCGCTTGACCCTGAGTATGCCAAGAAGCTGGGTGTCGATGTTGACGCTCTGCTGGTATCTCAGCCTGACACCGGTGAGCAAGCTCTAGAGATCACCGACATGCTGATTCGCTCTGGATCCATCGACATTATCGTTATTGACTCGGTTGCTGCCTTGGTGCCAAGAGCAGAAATCGAAGGTGAAATGGGCGATGCTCACGTAGGACTTCAGGCCAGACTAATGTCTCAGGCGCTGCGTAAGCTGACCGGTGCATTGAGCAACACAAAAACAACCGCGATCTTCATCAACCAGCTTCGCGAGAAGGTCGGCGTATTCTTCGGATCCCCAGAGACAACCTCTGGCGGTAAGGCTTTGAAGTTCTATGCATCTGTGCGCTTGGACATTCGCCGAATTGAGACCCTGAAGGACGGCCAGGATGCGGTTGGAAACCGCGCTCGAGTCAAGGTCGTCAAGAACAAGCTCGCCGCCCCATTCAAGCAGGCTGAATTCGACATCATGTTCGGTGAAGGTATCTCCCGAGAGGGAAGTTTGATCGACTTCGGTGTTGAGCACGAAATCGTGAAGAAGTCAGGTGCGTGGTACACCTTCGATGGCGATCAGCTAGGTCAGGGTAAGGAGAATTCACGCAACTACCTGAAAGAAAACCCTGAGGTTGCCAACAGCATCGAGCAGAAAATCAAGGTGAAGTTGGGAATTGGTGTTCCTCGGGCCGTCGCGGACCTTCCGGTTGAGGCACCTGCGGCCAAGGCTGCCAACGAATAAGAAAAGATGTCTGACGAAAAGCTGGTGCAGCGAGCCAAGAACGTTCTGCTGCACCAGCTTTCGCGTTCTATGAAGACTGAACAGCAGCTTCGCCAAGTACTCGCCAAGCGAGAGATTCCTGACGAGGTTGCGGATGCGGTCATTCTTCGCTTCACCGAGGCGCAACTGATAGATGACGCGGCCTTTGCCAAGGCATTCGTTGCAAGTCGCATAGCTTGTGGTGGTAAATCTCGAGCCACAATTCGTCGTGAGCTTAGGCAAAGAGGCGTTTCCGAAGAGTTTGCTAACCAGGCACTTGAGGGACTGGATCGAGAATCTGAGGGTGAGCTTGCCCTTGGCCTAGCTCGAAAGCGTTTGAACGCCCTAGCTGGCTATGAGCGTGAAGTGAAATACCGTCGTCTTCAAGGGTTTCTTGCCCGAAGGGGTTTTGATTCCGAGATCATTCGTAGGACTCTGTCCGAGGTCATGGCTTCGGAGTAAAATCTCCAAGCTATGACTCTTACCTACGAAGTCCGCACCTACGGGTGTCAAATGAACGTTCACGATTCAGAACGTATCTCTGGACTTCTTGAGGATGCCGGCTATCAAAAGGCTGAAGGTCAAGATCCAGATTTGGTGGTATTCAACACCTGTGCGGTTCGTGAGAACGCTGACAACAAGCTGTATGGGAATTTGGGGTTGCTACTTCCAAAGAAGGAAGAGAATCCCAATCTTCAGATAGCCGTGGGTGGGTGCCTCGCACAGAAAGATCAGGACACCATCATCAAGCGCGCCCCGTGGGTTGATGTGGTTTTCGGTACCCACAACATGGGTTCGCTGCCAACTCTGCTGGAGCGTTCTCGCCATAACCGCGAGGCACAGGTCGAGATTCTCGAATCACTTGAGGTTTTTCCATCAACGCTTCCAACCAAACGGGACTCTGCCTATGCGGGATGGGTGTCGATCTCGGTCGGTTGCAACAACACCTGCACCTTCTGCATAGTGCCTTCCCTTCGCGGCAAAGAGAAGGACAGAAGACCAGGTGAGATTCTGGCGGAGGTTCAAGCCCTGGTCAATGATGGTGCGGTTGAGGTAACCCTGCTCGGCCAGAACGTAAACACATACGGCGTTGAATTTGGTGACAAAGGTGCCTTTGCGAAGCTGCTTCGCGCCTGCGGTCAGATTGAGGGACTGGAGCGGGTTCGCTTCACATCGCCACACCCAGCAGCGTTCACCGATGATGTCATTCTGGCAATGGCTGAGACACCCAATGTCATGCCTCAGCTGCACATGCCACTGCAATCGGGGTCCGATCGTATTCTCAAGGAAATGCGCCGCAGCTATCGCTCTGAGAAATATCTAGGAATTTTGGATCGAGTTCGTGAAGCGATTCCTGGTGCGGCAATCACCACAGACATAATCATTGGTTTCCCGGGTGAGACAGAGGAGGATTTCGAGCAAACCATGGAGGTTGTTCGCAAGTCCCGCTTTAGTGCTGCTTTCACCTTCCAATACTCCAAGCGTCCTGGCACGCCCGCTGCAGAAATGGATGGGCAGCTTCCCAAAGAGGTAGTTCAGGAGCGCTATGAGCGCCTGCTCGCGCTGGTGAACCAGATTGCATGGGAAGAGAACCAGGCATTGATCGGTCAGGAGGTGGAGGTTCTTGTGGCGACCGGGGAAGGTCGCAAGGATGCCCACACCAACCGCCTCTCAGGCCGTGGTTGCGACAACCGACTGGTTCATTTTGAGGTGCCAGTGGGTGCTGAGGTGCCTCGGCCGGGAGACTTGGTAACGGTCACCATCACCCAGGCTGCCCCCTATCACCTTGTCGCAGATGCGGCACCTGGGAATTCCTACGCGGTTAGAAGAACGCGCGGCGGAGATGCGCACGATCGTCGCCAACTGGAAAGCTGCGGAGCGCCTGTCCCGGGCTCAGGCAAGGTTTCCCTGGGCATACCCGTAAGAACATCTCGTGCCCTTTGAGCTAATCTCCCTAGTTGGTCCTACTGCCTCAGGGAAGACCGATCTGGCACTTGAGATTGCCCGAGGTCTGGCTGCCGAGGGCATCCAGGTCGAAATCATTAATGCCGATGCGATGCAGCTTTACGCGCACATGGATATTGGAACGGCGAAGCTGAGCAAAGAGCAGCGCTCTGAATTGCCACACCATCTATTCGATGTGATTCAGCCAGATCAGGAGATGACTGCCGTCGAGTACCAAGCATTGGCGCGGAGAACTATCGATGAAGTTGTTTCTAGAGGTGCTGTTCCATTGTTGGTGGGTGGCAGCATGTTCTACATCGCTTCAGCACTTGATGAGCTCGACTTTGCTCCCACAGATCCGGTCATTCGCGAGAAACTCGAGGCCGAGGCCGAGGCTATGGGCTCAACTGCCCTTCATGACCGACTGCGCACTTTAGATTCAGTTACGGCGGAGAGAATCCCTCCGCAAAACGTTCGACGCGTTGTTCGGGCTCTCGAGGTGATCGAGATAACCGGTCAGCCTTATCAATCAGCCCTGCCTGAACCAAAGAGCTATCGTCCAACACTGCAATTGGGTATTACATCTGACAGGGAGTTGTTGCGTGATCGCTTCTCAACGCGCGTCGAGAAAATGTGGGACTTGGGGTTAGTCGAGGAGGCGGCCTGGGTTCGATCGAACTTTAACCTCTCAAGAACTGCCAGGGTGGCTATCGGTTATCAGCAAGCATTCGATCAACTTGACGGGGTTTTGTCTGAAGAAGATGCCAAGGAGCAAACCAAAATCCTCACTAATCGCTATGCGCGTAGACAACTCTCATGGTTCAACAGAGATGCTCGAATTCACTGGCTGCCTGATTCCCCGAATCGCTTAGCGTTAGCTCTAGAGCGAATTAGGCTGGAGCGATGAACATTTCATTCATCAAAGGTCAGGGAACCGGCAATGACTTTGTGCTGATCCATGACCCAGAGGGTGCATTGAATCTCTCGGATGATGAAGTTCGATCAATGTGTGATCGTCACTTCGGAATCGGTGCGGACGGTGTCATAATCGCCACCCACACCTTGGCTTCGGAGGAGGTCCGGCATTTGCTGGATGAGGAGCCGGAGGCACGCTGGTTCATGGACTATCGAAATGCGGATGGCTCCAAGGGTGAAATGTGTGGAAACGGGGCTCGCGTCTTCGCGCGCTATCTTCTATCGGGCGGACATGCCTCGCTGGCAGACGGCAGCACTTTGCCAATCGCCACACGCGCCGGAATCAAAGACATAACTGCGACCGCGAACGGATTTGCAGTGGATCTTGGACCGTGGAAAGTAAAGACGGACGAGGTCCTAGTTCACGCTGCTGGCTTGCGGGTGCCACGCCCAGGTCTGTACCTCACTATTGGAAATCCACACGTGGTCGTGGCTTTAGCCACCCTGGAAGAGCTACAGGAGCTTGACCTAAGCATGCCGCCGGTATTGGAGCCAGCTCTTCCAAGCGGTGCGAACGTTGAATTTGTAGTACTGGATGACCCTCTAATTGCTGAGGGGGTTGCCGGGCTTACGATGCGCGTGCATGAGCGCGGCGTGGGGGAGACCCAGAGTTGCGGCACCGGCATCGCGGCTGCTGCAATCGCGATTCGTGAGTACGCGGGGAACACTCAGAACTTCTGGAAAGTCAGAGTCCCTGGTGGGCAGGTGGCGGTTCGAATCTTCCCAACGGAGGATGGCGAGCACGCTGGTATCAGTGGTCCTGCTGAGCTGAGCTTCAGCGGCACTTGGCCTCGTTCGTAACTCTTATCACTCGATACCCCTTGTCTTGATAGGGGCGATCTACCTGCATGCTAGGGAATTCGTGAGTGAGCCACTTCTCGAACGACTCCGCACCGAGTTGCTTTTGAATTACCAGCATTGCACTCGCACCGGTTTCTAGACGAGGCAGCCAGGTTTTCATAAGCAAGTGCAAAACTTGTTTCCCCACCCGAATTGGTGGGTTGGACCAAATTCCACTGAATCTGACATCTGCGGGGATTTGCTCCGCCTCGACTGCACGAATGTTTTCTAGCTTGTTTGCTTTGGCATTTTCCGAGGTCAACCGAAGGCTGCGTTGATTCACATCCAGAGCCCAAACGGTTGCCTCTGGCCGCAATTTTGCAATTGCCAGGGAAATTGGACCCCAGCCACAGCCAATGTCGAGGACGTTGCCTTGGCTAGGAAAGTGTTCGAATGAGCGAAGCAGAATCTCAGTTCCCCGGTCGAGTTTTTGAACGCTGAAGGTCCCGGACTCTGATTTTGCTTCGAAAGTATGACCCGCCAATTCAAAGGTGACCTTGTGAGCTTTAGCCGCTGAGTCAGGCTGCTGACTGAAATAGTGCTCTTGCGACATTGAATAAACCTATTACAGCCTAGGGTTGAGGTGATGGAAAACGAGTCCCTGCTTGATCGAATATTGCGTCGCGCAGATGCCGCGCCGGCTAATGAGTTCGACGGCGACCAGCTAGACCTGGAGGCACGCGAGTCGCTCAGGCGAGTAATCGGGCTCAGTACCGAGCTTGAGGACATCAGTGAGGTCGAGTACAGGCAACTAAGGCTTGAAAAAGTTGTTTTGATTGGGTTGTGGAGCTCGGGAACGCTCACAGATGCCGAGAATTCTCTTCGTGAGTTGGCCGCATTGGCTGAGACGGCGGGGGCCCAAGTTCTTGATGGGATGATTCAGCGCCGAGCAATGCCCGATTCAACCTCGTTTTTGGGCAAGGGTAAGGCTCAGGAGCTGCGAGACCTCGTCAAAGCACTGGGTGCGGACACGGTCATTGCGGACGCGGAACTGGCCCCTTCGCAGCGAAGAGCTCTCGAGGATATCGTCAAAGTAAAAGTCATTGATCGAACCGCGATCATTCTGGACATTTTTGCTCAGCACGCTAAGTCTCGCGAGGGTAAGGCTCAGGTTGAACTAGCGCAGCTCGAGTACCTGCTCCCACGACTTAGGGGTTGGGGTGAGTCCATGTCTCGTCAGGCCGGTGGCCAGGCGGCGGGCGGTGTCGGTATTGGGTCTCGTGGCCCGGGTGAAACCAAGATTGAGTTGGATCGCCGCCGCATCAACACCAAGATGGCAAAGCTGCGACGCGAGATATCCCTCATGAAGCAAGCTCGGGATGTGAAGCGTGCCAAAAGACAGAACTCCGGAGTACCTCAGGTTGCAATTGCCGGGTACACCAATGCGGGCAAATCCTCGCTTCTAAATCGACTCACTAGGGCCGGAGTGTTGGTTGAAAATGCTTTGTTCGCAACGTTGGATCCAACGGTGCGGAAGCACGAGACCGATGACGGGCGCGAGTACACACTTGCCGACACGGTTGGTTTTGTAAAGAACCTGCCTCACCAGTTGGTAGAGGCGTTTAGATCCACCCTCGAGGAAATTGCTGACGCAGATCTGATCCTTCACATTGTTGACGCAACTGACCCTGATCCGCTCGGCCAAATCTCCACCGTTCGAAACGTAATTGCGGAAGTTGATGCTTCTGCTATCCCTGAATTGGTGGTCTTCAACAAAGCAGATTTGATAGATGAAGACGAGCAGGTCAGGCTCCGAGGTTTGGTGCCAGGATCAATTTTGGTCAGCGCTCGAACCGGGATGGGGGTCGAATCTCTTGAGAGAGCTATCGCGGCCGGTTTACCTCAGCCCGATGTCGAATTCAGAGGGGTTATTCCTTACCACCGAGGTGATCTGATATCGCGAGCCCACCTTGCGGGCAAGGTTTTGGAAACCGAGTACTTGGAGCAGGGCACTCGCATTGCTGCCATGGTGTCAGCGGAACTCAACGCTGAAATGGAGTCAGCTAGACAGTCCTAAGAACTGCAACAACCTTTCCAAGAATTACAGCGTGATCGCCAAGTATTGGTTCAAATGCCGAGTTTCTCGGTAGCAGCCAGGTGTGGCCATCGCGTTGTTTGAAAGTCTTGACTGTTGCTTCTTCTTCGAGCAGAGCAGCGACAATGTCACCATTTTCGGCGGTTTGCTGTTGACGAACAACGACCCAGTCACCGTCGCAGATCGCTGCATCAATCATTGATTCACCAACCACTTTGAGAAGAAACAGCTCTCCCTGACCAACCAACTGGCGGGGCAGAGCAAATACGTCTTCCACGTTCTGTTCAGCGGTGATTGGGCCACCGGCCGCAATTCGACCCACGAGAGGAACCATTGCAGCATCGGCTTTGAAAAGTTCGCCCTCGTTCTCCTCGCCCAAGAGGTCAATGGTCCTGGGCCTTCTAGGGTCGCGGGAGATGTATCCCAAAAGTTCGAGCTTGTTTAGCTGATGGGACACGCTGGCAGTTGAAGAAAGCCCCACTGATTCGCCAATCTCGCGCATCGATGGGGCGTAGTTTCTGTTCTCCATCGATTCGCGAATCACGTCCAGGATCTTTTGCTGTACGGAGGTGAGATTGCTCTGATCCATGTGCAGCCTTTCAAAAATGTCAGGGGGTATCACTTGACTACTTCTATCGAAACTGTATTCGGTAAAGAGGTGTTTATCAAACACATTTTCGAGGAAAACTGAAGATTTTTGAAATTCTTCTTGCATTTCAGTCTTTATGGTTTCTAAACTAGAACAAATGTTCGAAACAAGAATTCGAACAGAGAGGAAGAATGACATGTCACAGGCAACGTCTTACTCACTGAAGAGTCCCGCAAAGCTGCTGCGCGGGATTGTGATTGTTGGATTGGCTGTTTCCTTCAGCTTGGCAGGTATGAATGGCTCGGTGGCGACCAATGAGCAGCCGGCACCTCTCGACTACATCACCATCGGCTACGGAGAATCTCTTTGGGACCTGGCGGAGGTTTTCGCCCCCGAAGAGGACCCTCGTGACTGGATCGCTGAAGTAGTGGCGGTAAATGCACTTGAGTCCACGGTTTTGGAGCCAGGCCAGCGCATCGCCCTCCCTCGCTAATCGCGACCTTGGTTAGGCTTGTCTCGTGACAAGCTTTCGCGACCTTCCAATCAGGGCTGACCTAAGAGACCAGGAACCATACGGCGCCCCGCAGTTGGCCGTGCCCTACCAACTGAACGTGAACGAAAACACGTTTGGAATTCCGAGTGAGGTTCAGGACCGCATCCAAGCGAGAGTCCGGGGAATTCTTCCCCAACTAAATCGCTATCCAGACCGCGAGTTCATGGAACTGCGAACCAAGTTGGCCGAATACTTGGGTTTTGGGCTGAGTCCAAAACAACTCTGGGCCGCAAATGGCTCTAACGAAATCTTGATGCAGCTTTTCCAAGCTTTCGGTGGGCCGGACAGGTTAGCGCTGAGCTTCGGGCCAACTTACTCGATGTACCCAAACATCGCGCGGATCACGCTCACCCAATATAAAGAAGTTCCTAGAGAACAAGACTTCCAGCTCTCGGCTGATTTCGTGGTGTCGGCCATCCAAGAACACAAGCCGAATCTGGTTCTGCTGTGTAACCCAAATAATCCGACCGGCACGCCAATAACTCGTGAGGTAATCCAGGCCGCCTATGAGGCTTTCGATGGCATCCTGATAGTTGATGAGGCGTATGCGGAGTTTGCTGAAGAACTCTCCGCTTTAGACCTCGTTGCGAACCGAGAGCGTTTGGTGATCTCACGAACTATGAGCAAGGCGTTTGCATTTGCCGGCGTTCGACTGGGTTACATGGCTGCTTCAGAAGCAGTTATCGATGCGGTTCGTATTGTGAGGCTCCCATACCATCTGTCCGCGCTCACTCAGGCGGCTGCCCTTGCAGCCCTTGAGGGCAAGGAGCTGATGCTTGCAAATGTTGAAAAAATCAAGATCCAGCGCGATCGAATCACGGCCTCACTGCGCGAGCTAGGGCTGCGCCCATATGCCTCGGCTGCAAATTTCGTTTTGTGCGCAGGCTTTGAAAACCCACAGCGCACGTTCCAGGAGCTGTTGGATCGCGGTGTGCTGATTCGAAATGTTGGGATTCCAAACACCCTGAGGATTACCGCCGGCACCGAAGCGGAGACTGATTTTCTGCTCGAAGCGCTAGGCGATTGCCTTGGCTAGACTTGTGAATTCAACTAGGAGGACCCATGCGCACTGCAAAATTGACTCGCAGTACAAGCGAGTCGAGCGTTGAGCTTGAACTAAATCTGGATGGCTCAGGTCAGAGCCACATCAGCACCGGGGTTCCCTTCTATGACCACATGCTGACAGCTTTGAGTAAGCACTCCTTGATCGATTTGAAAGTCAAGGCGACCGGTGATGTCGACATAGATGTTCACCACACCGTGGAAGACGTTGCAATAGTTTTTGGCCAAGCGCTAAAACAAGCGCTCGGCGACAAGACGGGTATTGCTCGCTACGGTGATGCATCAGTACCGCTTGATGAGTCTCTGGCTCGCGCGGTGGTCGATGTTTCAGGCAGACCGTTTTTAGTGCACACTGGCGAGCCCGCCGGATTCGAATTTCACCTCATTGGCGGTCACTTCACCGGCTCAATGGTGAGGCACGTGTTTGAGGCGATCGCCTATAACGCTGGATTAACTGTTCACGTAAATCTTCTGGCTGGACGCGATCCGCACCACATTGCTGAGGCGCAATTCAAAGCCTTTGCTCGCGCACTGCGCAAGGCAATCGAGTTTGATCCTCGAGTATCGGGTGTGCCATCAACCAAGGGCGCTCTTTGAAAAAAGTCGTAGTTTTCGATTACGGAAGCGGCAACGTTCACTCTGCTTGCCGCGCTCTTGAGGAGGCTGGAGCCTCAGTTGAGCTAACTGATAATCGCCAGCTTGCCCTTGAAGCCGATGGACTATTGATCCCAGGTGTCGGTGCTTTCTCGGCCGTGATGCAAAAGCTAAAGGCGAGCGGGGTCGAGTCGATACTGGATCAGCGATTAACTGCGATGCGCCCAGTCATGGGAATTTGTGTTGGCATGCAGGTCATGTTTGAGAAGGGTCTTGAGCATGGGATTGAGACCGAGGGGTTTGGGCAGTGGCCCGGTGTTGTTGAGATGCTCAACGCACCAACCTTGCCCCACATTGGTTGGTCAAAGGTAGAACCTGATTCCGGTAGCGGATTGTTTTCAGGTTTAGAAAATGAACGTTTCTACTTTGTGCATTCCTATGCGGCGAGGTCTTGGACTCTGGATGTGCAGGAGCCATTTATCCCACCCAGGCTAACGTGGTCTCGGCATCACGAGAGGTTTGTCGCGGCCGTTGAAAATGGTCCGCTGAGCGCGACCCAGTTCCATCCAGAAAAGTCTGGGGCGGCTGGCATCCAACTTCTACGCAACTGGATTGCAACTCTTTAGGAGGAGAAATGAAACTTGAATTACTACCTGCCGTGGATGTTGCAGCTGGTAAGGCGGTTCGCCTCACTCAGGGGGAAGCGGGGAGCGAGGAAGACTTTGGCCACCCGCTTGCTGCCGCGCAGGATTGGATCAATGCCGGTGCTGAGTGGATTCACTTGGTAGACCTCGATGCCGCCTTTGGCAGGGGAGAGAACCGAGAGGTAATCCGTGAGGTCGTAGAGGCTAGTGGCGAAACCAAAATCGAGCTCTCTGGTGGCATTCGGGATGATGCATCTCTCGAGGCAGCTTTAGCGCTTGGAGCCACGCGCGTCAATCTGGGCACCGCTGCACTAGAAAACCCGGAATGGACTTCGAAGGTTATTGCAACCTACGGCGATCGAATTGCGGTTGGCCTAGATGTTCGCGGGACTACCTTGGCTGCTCGTGGTTGGACTCAAGAGGGTGGGGACCTTTTCGAGGTGTTAGCCAGACTTGAGGACGCTGGTTGTGCTCGCTACGTGGTAACCGATGTCACCAAGGACGGCACCCTGCGCGGTCCAAACCTCGAGCTTCTAAAACTTGTGATGGAGAAGACCGCCAAGCCCGTTGTCGCCTCAGGGGGTATTTCTTCACTCGAGGACATTGAAAACCTGAAAGCACTCGTACCCCTTGGCCTAGAAGGCGCAATCCTTGGTAAGTCACTTTATGCAGGCCGCTTCACTCTGCAGCAAGCGCTCGAGATAGCAAACTCCTAAATGTCTCACGACCGTTTTCACGATTCAGCAGGGGTTCCCTGGGAGGGGCGAGAATTCAGCGCCAACCCCTTTGCGGGTGACGACGGTTCTGCCGATGAGGAGTTGGCGCGTGCGCTGTCGGGGAAAGTAAACCTCAGCTCAGTTGTAGATGCTCTTCGAGGCAAAAGGTTGTTAGTTCCCCTGCTGGCCGAGCTCGGTGAATCTGAGGTGGGACCGCACGGTCAACTGGTTGACAAGAGCGCGGATCTCAGCATTGTCGCTGTTGCAACACCGGACGGTAAAACAGCAATCCCCGCGTTCTCTTGTGTCGCTGCAATGCAAGCCTGGCGTTCAGATGCAAGACCGGTCCCGGTCGGAGCTGAAAAGTTGGCTGTGGCAGCCGTCGGAGAAGGTCATGAACGGGTCATTATTGATCCTGCAACTTCCGCTGTAGGGATTAGAAGACCGGCGCTCGCTGCATTGGCTCAGAATCTGCCGTGGGTGAATCCCAGTGAAAATTTGGAATTACGAGGGTTGGTAGAGAAAGCGCTGTCGGGAATTAGAGAGGCGGTCGGCTTCAACCTCGTGGATGGTGACCCTTCGGGAAAACTCACCTCACCCGAACTTGCAATCATCTTGAAATTAGAACCCGGACTGAGTGTTGAGCAGGTGCAGGGTCTTATGGCCGACTTTGGTGTTGCCCTGCAAACCCCAAGATTCCTAGAGCTAGTCGATTCCGTTTCGGTGAAGCTCGTTAGCTAACTGGACCGGTGTATTTTTCGCCAGGACCCTTACCAGGCTCATCTTGAATTGTTGAAGCTTCCCGGAATGCAAGCTGCAACGAGCGAAGCCCGTCCCGAAGTGGGCGAGCGTGGTGGTCACCGATTTCTGGAGCAGCCGCGGTAATCAAACCGGCCAGAGCGTTGATCAACTTGCGCGCCTCGTCGAGGTCTGCCTTTTGATCCTCGGCCAATCCGCACTGGACGGCAGCAGCACTCATGAGGTGGACTGCGGCAGTGGTGATTATCTCTACGGCTGGTACCTCGGCGATATCTCTGGCTAACTCGTCCAAAATTCCTCTTTCAAAAAAGCTTCTAAGTCTGCTAGGCTACCTCAGGCTCTGGGCGTTAGCTCAGTCGGAAGTGGATTGCGATCCCACCTGCCAACCGCCTCTAAAGGTTGTTCGGGTTTGAGCGTTGATTTGTTTCTGCACGTTTATCGTGAGCTGCAAAGGTAACTAAGGAGCTTCTTATCAGCGATCCTCGCATCAATGAGCGTATTCGAGTAGCCGAGGTCCGACTTG
>JACCDS011598341.1_pt1 | contig 27066 bp, 25 predicted proteins | sample 7446441 | NCBI WGS metagenome assembly JACCDS01 (sample SAMN15323445, study PRJNA562643) | freshwater metagenome | isolation source: river surface water | place: USA:Blue River Watershed | collected 2017-08-17 | reverse complement strand
GGTAAACACGATATTCACGCGTTTGTTCGATGATAGGCATAGTCATTTCCTCACTCACAGAGTTGCGCCAAGTGTTGAATTCAAGAGCTTTTCAAAAGCAGACCCATCGTTTCGTGTCAGATTTGGCACAAAGCGTGAGTAGGTTTTAAACAGCATTTCAGTCGTCGAATGTCCCATTTGACGGGCTATCCATTCCGGCGATTCACCGGCCGCAAGCCACAATGTTGCTGCGGTATGGCGTGTCTGATAGGGCCGACGTTTTTCAAGACCTAGGCGCAACAACATCGGGTACCAAATGCGTTTGGTCACGTTGTTGTGTTCAAGCGGTTTCCCTTCGCGGTTGCAAAACACGTATTCAGAATCGTTCCCTGTTGCGCGGAACTGACGACGCAGCGCCTCGACAACAGGCCCAATCATTTTGATATCGCGCTGTGAGAAATCATTTTTTGTGTAGTCGTCTTCACCCGCAACAATGGTCTCGCGAACCAGAATTAATCCTTTGGTAAAATCAACATAACGCCATTTCAGGCCGTCAATTTCGCCGGTGCGCATTCCGGTAAAAAAGCGAGTGATGTAATAGTTGCGGTAATCTGAGCGCACTTTATCCAGGATGAGATTGACCTCATCCAGTGAAAACGGCTGCACATCAGACTTGGGTACTTTTAGCGGTTTGATGCGCGTAAAAGGCGTGTTAAAGTTGAAACGGTCGGCGGCTTCGTCAAATACTCGTCTTAACGGATCTAAGATTTTGTTAATGCGGTTACTTGAAAGCGCCTCTTTATTGCTCCGGCCGGGAACTTTGGCGAGTGAAGACCGGAATTTCAATAAATCAGCACGTGTGATGTCGCCGACTCTTTGGTCTGCAAAGGCTGGAACATAATACTTATCGATAATCCCACGAATGCTAAGCCGGTATGATGGGCGCCAAGTGATGACATTTTCTTGATACCACTCTTCAACAAATTCGGCGAAAAGTGGTGTTGCGACACTTGTCTGCGCTCCTTGCGCAACCAAACTTTCAACTTGAACTTCCGTCAACGTTTGTAAGTACGAACTGGTTGGAAAATGCTTGGCATAGTTAAAGGTATTGGTCTGAATTTCAGCTTCAATCTGCTCCAAATGTTTTTCTAGCTTTTTGCGGTTTCCTTTATTATCAAGCAGGGTGGTTTGCTCGCGGCAACGACGGCCTTGATACATAAAGTCGTAATACAGACGTGCAGTCTCGCGGCGCACAGAAATCTTACCCATGGAAGACCTCCTGTGCATCGTTCATCATGCCAATACTGTCGTGGGTTGAACTTAGCCAATCTGCTTCAATGGTTTCCCAAATAAACAAGATTTTGCGACGGCCAAAGGGGCGAACGTAATGCCGACCTTCAAAAAGGTAGGCATCCAACAACATATTGCGAATTGAGCGTGCATCGTAGTGGATGCGCTCGGCGAGCTGCTCGGTGGTTAAATAAGTACGGGTTGCACTCATCTGGTTTTCCTCATGTTAGGTATCGCTTAACTTGCGATACTGAGAACACGTTACCCCGACTTTAAATTCACGCCACAAAGCTCCCAGCTTGTGAAAATCATTTAAAATTTGAAGGTAACGCTGCCTAGCAGTAACGACAATTCGTCACTTGCGAGCAGGCTAACCGAGAATGAAATTTGCGCTACAAAACGGAAATCTAGATAAAGAGGATTATTCGGGTGGGTATTCTAAAGATAAGCTAATGAGAATTAGTGTGTGCACGCGTAAGGGGTAATGGCTGACGCAATAGGTGCCAATAACATTGTGTTTATAGTATTAAAGGATGGTTTGTCACGTTAGTTGTTTGCTAAGGGGGGCACTGTGCCACCTATGCTAAATAAAATAGCTAAACAAAAAGGCCCCAAGATCTCAGTCATGGAGCCTTCAATTGTTAATTCACTGGCTAGTTATGGGTTATAGAAATCACCATTTTTACGTAAATAAAAGAACCAGTTAATAACTAGGCATAATGCATAGAAAACAGCAAAGCCAATCATTGCATACTCAGGGGTTGCTGCTTTAATTTGCTCACCAAACACTTGTGGAATGTAGAATGCGCCGTATGCAGCTACTGCTGATGTCCAACCGAGAACAGGGCCTGCTTGTTCTTTTGGAAATACTACTGCAATAGTGCGGAAGGTTGAACCATTACCAATACCACTTGCTGCAAATAGACCTAAGAAAATCAAAAAGAATGGCATGAAGTATTGCTCTGGGGTTGGAGATTGGTAGGCCAGTTGCATGAAATACGCTGCTCCCAGTGCACAAATAACCATCGTAATTGAACAAAGCTGTGTTACAAACGCACCGCCCAGTTTATCTGCTAACCATCCGCCTACAGGTCTGATTAATGCTCCTATAAATGGCGCTATCCATGCGTAAGTTAAAGCACTTGGTGCATTTGGATTAACGGTAGTGTGGGTCATTACACCATCAACCATTTGATGGCTGAAACCAAAGATCACCTGAATTGACAGTGGGAAAGCTGCTGAGAAACCAATGAATGAGCCGAAAGTCATCACATACAAAACACTCATTACCCAAGTGTGTTTATTCGAAAAAATTTTGTATTGACGGTCAAGATTCGTGCGGATAGCACCCGGCAGCAATTTCAATAGAAACACTGTGCTAAATAAAACACCGATTAGCACTAATTCTTTTGGCACACCAAAACCTGAACCATTAACTGCGGCAGGCAACATTAACCACAAACCACCGATGGATGTGATAAAGCCAATCGCCAGCATTGCTAAGATGATACTAAAGGCAACAAGCGCACCAGGTTGTTTCGGAGTAACTTCTTCTGTATTGATGTTATTCATGCCAAACCAAGTTGCAAATGCAAGCGGCACTAATAATAGTAGCCAAACAAAACCGCCGTTCTGCACCCATGTCTCGCTACCTGCTGGGATACTGCCAATCAATGTGCCACTAGCTTTTTGTAATATCATTGCATCACCGCCACCTGCGAAGGTAAAGGCGCCAAATGTCATGAACAGTGGTACTAAAATCTGCATAGTGGTAACACCAAAGTTACCTAAGCCAGCATTTAACCCAAGAGCAAGGCCCTGTTGTTTTTTTGGATAGAAGAAACTGATGTTTGACATCGATGCCGCAAAGTTGCCGCCGCCGATACCGGAAAGTAAGGCCATCGCTTGAAACACCCAAAATGGCGTGTCTTTATCTTGGAGCGCTAAGCCAGTACCGATTGCCGGCAGCATTAATAGACTTGTTGTTAAGAAAATGGTGTAACGGCCACCACACATCCGAACAAAGAAACTCGACGGAATACGCAAGGTAGCGCCGGTTAAGCCAGCTATTGCAGTTAATGAAAACAAATCGCTTGGGCTATATGGAAAGCCAAGATTCATCATCTGAACAGTGAGGATGCTCCATAACATCCAAACTGCGAAGCCACAAAGTAGGCTTGGGATTGAAATCCAAAGATTACGACTTGCAATCGATTTGCCGGTCTGGTTCCAGAAGGATTCATCTTCCGGCTGCCATTTATTTAAGTTAGACATAAAAGCTCCAATGGGTCTAATGCGCACGCATCGCGACAACTATGCAAGTTGCGTTGAGTTACCACAATGAAGCTGAATGGTTATAGTTTTTGGCTAAAAGCGCGAAAGGGATACCTATAAATAGGTATATCACATCTGGTGAGGTTAATATTATCCATATAAAACAATAGTGTAGGAGTATCTCTGGTGCGTTTTTTTTTGGCTTTATCTAAGCCGCAATTTCAGCTATCCACCCGAACATGATATAAATCAAATAACAATATTAAGGATTACTTCCTAATAGGCAGGAAATAACGTGATGGAGTCTCGCATGTCGAACGATAAGTTTTCAGTAATGTTAGTTGATGATCACCCATTATTGCGGAAGGGCTTGCGCCAGTTGTTAGCCTTTGAAGACGATTTAGACGTTATCGCTGAAGCGAGCAATGGACCGGAAGCAATTGGGCTAGCCAACGAGTTAGAGCCAGATTTGATTATTCTTGATTTAAATATGCAAGGAATGGATGGACATGAGACCCTAAAACGCATGCGTGACGACGGTGTGACGTCTAGGATTGTCATGCTTACTGTGTCTGACTCTAACGAAGACGTGATTAAAGCAATCAGTCTCGGTGCAGATGGTTACTTACTTAAAGATTCAGATCCTGATGATTTATTAGCGCAAATAAAAAAAGCAGTGCATGGCAAGATGGTGCTAAGTGACGCAGTGAACGCCGCACTCGCTGATGCCATTCGTCGTCCTGTAGAAAAGCCGGTGACGGATATTTCTAATTTAACCAATCGCGAATTAGAAATCTTGGAGCTCATTGCTAAAGGATTAAGTAATAAACTTATTGCTCGCGAGCTGGATATTTCAGATGGCACGGTAAAGGTGCACGTGAAGCACTTATTGAAAAAATTGAATTTGCGATCTAGGGTCGAAGCAGCAGTGTGGATGGTTAGCTTTCAAGGAAAACCCGCATGAGTGAGAAGCCAAAAATGCAAAGTTTGTCTGAAGCACTCAGTAAGATGTTGAAAGATATACCAGACCCCACCTTTGTCGAATGGGTATCTTTAGATGCTGCTTTTGAACGAATTTTGGCAGAAGATGTTATTTCACCGCTCGCAATTCCTACAGTGAATAATTCAGCGATGGATGGTTATGCGATCCGCTTTGCCGATGTTTCTGAAAATAATCTATTTAAGATTGTTGGGCAAAGCTTGGCCGGCCATCCATTTTTAGCTGCAGCCGAGGAAGGCTCATGTATCCGGGTAACGACTGGCGCATTAGTTCCTGATGATTTTGATACTGTGGTGATGCAAGAAGATGTGACAATTTTAAACCAACAAGAAGGTCAATTGATTTGTCTGCAGAATAGACCCAAAGCAGGTCAACATGTTCGGTTGTGCGGTAGCGAAATCGAGCATGGACAAACGGTTTTGAAGCAAGGAGACCGTTTAGGTCCTCTGCAACTTGGCTTGCTTGCTACCTTAGGTGTAGCAAACGTTGCAGTTTATAAGCAGTTACGAGTTGGTGTTTTATCAAGCGGAGATGAGTTAAAACAACCTGGTGAGCAGTTAACTCTGGGTGAGTTGTATGATAGTAATCGTGTTGTTATTAAAGCTGTGTTGATGCGTCTCGGTTACCAAGTTATTGATTATGGTTGGGTCGCTGATGATCCAGTGAAGTTAAGACAACTTTTCGACAAAGCATCATCAGAAGTAGACGCACTTATTACCAGTGGCGGTGTGTCTGTGGGTGATGCCGACCATACGAGGGCTGTTTTAGAGTCAATTGGCCAAATGCATTTTTGGCAAGTCGCGATTAAGCCCGGCAAGCCTTTTGCATTTGGAGTTCTTGGCAATTGCTTGTTTTTTGGTTTACCTGGGAACCCAGTTTCAGCGGTTATAACGCTAGAGCAGCTAGTGTTAGCGGGGCTTGCAAAACGCGCTGGCCAATCGAAGGCTTCATTTGTTGCATCACAGCATAAAGTCATCCCGGCTTCGGCCAAACAGCCATTTAGAAAAAAAATGGGCCGGTTAGATTTTCAGCGGATTTCTGTGAACGTTACGGTGGATGGTGTAACGGCTGAACCTGTGGGACTCGATAGCTCCGGAATGCTTACTTCGCTGCTAAACGCCGATGGATGGACGTGGTTAGAGCAAGACCGAGGCGATGTTAACACCGATGAGCCAATTCACATTCAACTTAAAAGTTCTTGGCTTATTTAAGGGCTCAAACGCAATTTGAATTTGCTGTTTGGCTAAAGATAGACGATTGAGCTGTCGATCTTTAGCCAAACTCTTCAGAAATAACCAATAACCAATAATTTAATCAATCACAATTTTCTACCCCTTTTGCCTCGCCCTTATATCTCTGTCGATTGGTTTTGATCTCTTAGCTAACGAGTAAAATCCGATAAAAATTTGCCTAGTTGTTTTGGCTTCATTCAGTGTTACCTAAAATCAGAGAACTATATGTTAATAGCCGACTATTTAGCTGAGCAATTATTAGCTGCGGATATCAATGATGTCTTTGCTATCCCCGGAGATTTTATTTTGCCGTGGTTGGAACGGTTTGAGCAGCAACCCAAACTTAAGCTGATTCAACTAAGTCATGAACCTGCTGCGGTGTTTGCTGCCGATGCAGCTGCAAGATTTACTAATCGTCCATCTGCAGTGGCATTGACATATGGCGCCGGCGCGCTTAATGCAACAAATGCGATAGCGCAAGCCTTCATGGAATTTGTGCCAATGATTGTTTTTGCGGGCTTTCCATCAAAACGTGAAATCGAGTCAGGGTACTTGTTGCATCATCAAATTGGTGATGTTGATGGTCAACGCCGGATACTTGCAGAAATAACGGCGAAGCAAGTTCGCTTTGATGATGCAAGTACAATTGAACTGCTATGGCAAGATGTATTGGCGACCTGCTTACAAGAACGTCGGCCGGTGCTTATTGAGCTGCCTAGAGATTATGCAGTAGAAAAATTCAGCCCTAAGAATCTTAAGATTCAAGAATCACTTAAAGCCAAACCTAAACAATTACCTCATGAATTGACGGAGAGTTTGTCGGTACTGCTTACCTCTGCGAAAGCTCCTTGTTGTTTGGTTGGGGCAAAGGCTAGAAGGTTTGGCTTTGACCAAGCAATTTCACACTTCAGTTTATCAAGTAATGCACCCTGTGCGGCAACGCTGCTAGGACGCTCGGTACTTAATCCAAGTGCGTGCTGCTATGTTGGAGTTTTCTCAGGAACTGGGCAAGATCCTCTATTGCCGTTTCTTCAACAGAGTGATTTGTTGCTGGTCTGCGGGGTTATCAAATCTGACAGTAATTTTGCAGGCAACCCAGCACTGCTCCACAACAAAAAAGTGCTTTGGTGGGACGAGAACGGCATTGTGTTACCAAATGGAAAATACTATCGGATCGAGCCTGCAGCGGTCGCAGCATGGTTGGCGGATTTTAATATTCGGTACGAACCTCGTTCAGCGCCCAATTGTTGGGTTCAAGACTTGGAAGTCGAAGATAAACTTGCAGAGGCGTGTTGGAGCTCTGGTACTGCGATGAAGTTGTTACATCAAGAGTTGAGCGCGCAATCAGAGTTGTTTCCGTTTGTGCTCGACATTGGTGACTGTTTGTTTGCTTCGCTTCACACTGAGCCGCGTTGGTTATTGGCCCCCGCGTTTTATGCGTCGATGGGGTATGCTGTTCCTGCAGCTCTTGGACTTCAACAAGTTTCGAAAAAACGTCCCATAGTAATTGTTGGTGATGGGGCCTTTCAAATGACGGGGCTTGAACTTGGTCATTGTCAACGGTATGGCTGGAATCCAATTGTTATTGTACTTAATAACCAAAGTTGGGGGATGATAAAAGCATTTGCTCCAGAACTCAGCGCAACCTCGCTAAGTGGATGGAATTACGCTGCACTCGCTAGGGCAATGAATGGTGGGGCTAGGCAGGTTTGGAACGGTAATCAGTTTGTCAGCGCGATTGCTGATGCAATAGCAGACGATGGTCGCTTTCGTCTGATTGAAGTTATGTTGCCCAAAGACAGTTTTAGTGACTGTCTCGCAAAGTTCTCTGGGGCGATGAGGGGAGAATCAATGGTTGACGGCAGCGTGGTTTAACACGCTGCCTCCATGTTAAGCGGTTGGTATTTCATTTATTAATTACGGCAGGTGTGTATTTAAAACAGCCATAAATAAATGATTGGGCTCTACCTGTTGGCGTCAAATGGCGCTCTTCTATCGATTCAAGTAATGAAAATTCCTCACCAAAAATAGTCTTGAGTTCTTCGATACTGTAACGACAAACGGGCAAACCACTGCAACGTTCAGGTCCGTCATGTGCAAATGTTGATATTACAAATAAACCATTGGGTGCAAGTACTCTTGCCAACTGTTCGAGGTAGCTTTGGCGTTGTTGGTGTTCTGTTAGAAAATGAAAAACTGCACGATCGTGCCATATGTCGATGCTGGCGGGCTGCAAATCATAATTAAGCACATTTCCGTGGAGTAAACTAACCTTATCGACGTTATCAGGCGGGATCCTGGAGTATGCCGTTTTGAGCGCAACCTCTGATAAATCTAAAATGGAAACCGAGCTAACACCTTCATGTAGCAACTTGTCAATTAACCTTGATGTTCCAGCCCCAACATCCAAGACGTGTTTGTTCACTAGAGCCGAGTGTTTGGTGATTAGTGCTAAGGAATTGTCGGGAGAATTCTGAAACCAACTTAATGAAGTTTCTGCATTTCTGCTATAAACACCTTCCCAATAAGCTTGGTCGGACATGTGATTGCTCCTAAAGTGGTTTTTTTCCTAAAATTTTGTTTGACTGGAAACAAGCTAGCAGTATATCGGTTATAGACATATTTGGGTTATACAATCCCTGCTAATTATCTGCAAATAAGATAAGTGGATATAAAGGGCATTAAAGTTCATTACAACAGATTGATTGCTCTAAATTAGTGCGGAAATTCACCGAAAATGTGCATTGCAAGCTCTTTCTGTTTGCTTTGATTATTTAAGTGATTGAATTTAAATAGGATTGTAAGTTGGCCTAGATTCTGCTTTTAATTAGATATCGACAACTCGATATAAACAATAGATTCGTCAAAGACTGACATGGCAAAGAAGCCCAAGTTAATCCTGCAGTAAATGCGGGGGCAACTTGGGTTTTTTTTATGCTTGTGGATCAGTTGGTTGACGAAAAATATAACAAGGGGCAAGGCAGATGCAATTAGTAGACGAAAGCGATGCTGTGAAATCAAATGTACTCGTTATTGGTAATGGCATGGTGGGGCACCATTTTATCGAACAGCTTCGGCAGCGAAGCGATGTGCTTAGCGTTACCGTATTGTGTGGTGAAAAGCATGTTGCTTATGATCGAGTGTATTTATCTTCATACTTCAGTGGTACGCCAATGGCGGAACTCGCCCTATCGACTGAAGAATGGTATCAAATCAATAACGTAAGGCTGGAACTCGACTGCTGGGTTGACAAAATTGAGCCAGAGTCAAAGCAAGTCTTCTGTCGCGATGGTCGAATTTTCAAATATGACCACCTGGTTTTAGCAACAGGCTCCTATCCATTTGTGCCGCCAATTCCGGGGAATGAACAACCGAATTGTTTGGTTTATCGAACCTTAGAGGACTTAAAAGCTATTGAGCAAAGTGCTAAAACCAGTGAAGTCGGAGTAGTCATCGGTGGCGGTTTGTTGGGACTTGAAGCGGCAAATGCTTTAGTGCAACTTGGCTTGACCACTCATGTGGTGGAATTCGCGCCTCAGCTAATGGCTGTTCAACTCGATAGCGCTGCTGGAGAGTTACTTGCTCGCAAAATTGAAAAGCTCGGCTTGACGGTACATACGGCAAAATCGACACAAGCGATTATTAATGGCGACCGTAATCGATATAAACTGCAATTTTCCGATGGTACTAGCCTAGATGCAGATCTGGTCTTGTTTTCGGCTGGGATCCGGCCTTATGACCAACTCGCAAAAGCGGCTGGCTTAAATGTTGGTGCTAGAGGTGGCATTGTGATTGATGATGCTTGCCAAACCTCTGACAATAATATCTTTGCAATCGGTGAATGTGCCTTATGGCAGAACAGAATATTTGGTCTAGTTGCCCCTGGGTATCAAATGGCGCGAGTGCTTGCTGATAACCTAGTGGATAGTAAATCAAAACTTCGTTTTTTTGGTGCTGATATGAGCACCAAATTAAAATTACTCGGAGTAGAAGTAGGTTCGATTGGCGATGCTCACGGCAAAACCGACGGCGCGTTAAGTTATGTTTATACAGATCCGAAACTTGGTAATTATAAAAAATTAGTAGTTAGTGCAAATGGCAAGAAACTGCTTGGGGCAGTGTTAGTCGGTGATACAAGTAACTACGATACGCTATTGCAGTATGTACTCAACGACATTCCACTGCCAGCACAGCCAGAGCAATTAATTCTTCCAACCCAAACTGGTGAGAAAGCCGCTGAATTCAGGTTACCTGACAGTGCGACTATTTGTTCATGTCATAACGTAGCGAAATCAGACATTATTGGCGCTATAGACACAGGGATCTGCGATCTCGCAAGTATCAAGTCCTGTACAAAGGCTGCAACGGGTTGTGGTGGCTGCAGCGCACTTCTGAAGTCGGTGCTTGATGATGAATTAAGAAGTCGGGGAGTTAATGTTAATAATCATTTATGTGAGCATTTTGCCCATTCAAGGCAATCACTATTACACCTAATTCAAGTTGAAGGTATAACAAACTTTTACCAGCTCATTACCAAGCATGGCAAAGGGCATGGATGTGAGATTTGCAAACCGACAGTTGCATCACTGCTCGCATCAGTTCACAACGAGTTCGTGTTAAAAAAATCACACGTAGGACTGCAAGACACTAACGATACTTTTTTAGCGAATATGCAAAAAGACGGTTCGTATTCAATAGTTCCTCGGATCGCTGGCGGCGAAATTACTCCGGAAAAATTAATAGTCATTGGTCAAATTGCAAAGCAATTTAACTTGTATTGCAAAATTACTGGTGGCCAACGAATTGATTTGTTTGGTGCGCGCTTGGAGCAATTACCGCAAATATGGCAGTTACTTATCGACGCCGGCTTTGAGACCGGACATGCTTATGGCAAATCGCTCAGAACTGTAAAATCCTGTGTCGGTAGTACCTGGTGTCGGTATGGCGTGCAAGATAGCGTCGGCCAAGCTATTGCTATTGAAGATCGATATAAAGGCGTACGCTCCCCTCATAAAATCAAAATGGCAGTATCGGGCTGTACACGTGAATGCGCTGAAGCACAAAGCAAAGATATTGGTGTGATAGCCACTGAAAAAGGCTGGAATTTGTATGTCGGAGGCAACGGAGGGATGCGTCCAAGACATGCAGATTTGTTTGCAACGGATTTAGATACCGCAACTTTAGTTCGATATATCGACCGCATTTTAATGTTTTACATAAAAACAGCAGATCGATTAACCAGAACCTCCGTTTGGCTTGAGAAATTAGAAGGCGGTTTAGATTATCTGAAAGCTGTAGTCATACAAGACCATCTTGGAATTTGTGACGAGTTGGATCAGCAAATGTTAAAGCTGGTAGGCACATATCGCTGCGAATGGAAAGCCGTACTTGACGATCCTGTCGCTTTGAAGAGATTTCGCCATTTTGTCAACAGTGACAAAAATGACCCAAATATTTTATTTGTCGAAGAACGCTCACAGATCAGGCCGGCAACTCAAGCAGAAAAGCAGGGTTTTCAACAGCAAATTTCAATCATATCCATCAACGAGGGGACTTTAGCATGAGATTAATTGATATCTGTAGTCTTGATGATTTAGTGGAAAATAGTGGCGTTGGAGTATTAGTTGGTGATTTGCAGGTCGCAATATTTTGGGACAAACATCCTGAATCTGGTGAATTGGGAGAGATATATGCTATCGATAATTATGATCCAATTGGTGGTGCAAACGTGCTTTCTCGCGGCATTATCTGTTCCTTCGATGATCGTTTGACCGTTTCATCACCACTGTATAAACAGCATTTTTGTTTAAGCAGTGGTCAATGTCTACAACATCCAGAAATCTTTGTGGCGGTATATAAAACGGAACTACGTGGTGATCGAGTGTTCATTAGCGAGAAAGCCGTGGATTTAGAATCTATCGCTGCTTAGGAACGCGTTTATTAGATTGACACGTCAATTTGCCGATTACAAATATGGAGAACAAAATGAACGTTATGACTTTCGTCCATCAAATAAGTATGGATCTGCTTCAACGTGCTGTGGACTCAAGCGGTTTTTTTTCTTGGGGTAAAAGGTCTTCGTATTCCCAAACCAAAAAAACCAATGCAGGAGTTTTCCTTGTGGGGGCGGGCACTGGTGATCCAGAACTGCTAACAGTAAAAGCGGCGCGGATATTGGCCGATGCTGACGTCGTTCTATATGACAATCTCGTAAGCAATTCCGTGCTGCAATTATGTGGAAGTCGAGCTCGCAAAATTTATGTCGGCAAACGAGCTGGTCAGCATGCAATGCCACAAGCACAAATCAACCAACTCCTTGTAGAGTATGGCCGTGAAAGCCTGTGTCAAAGCCATGTTGTCGTTCGATTAAAAGGTGGCGACCCTGCGATATTTGGGCGAGTTACTGAAGAAGCTAGCTCGCTTAAAGAGGCAAATATCCCTTTTGCCATAGTTCCCGGCATTACCAGTGCAAGTGCTGCGAGTGCTTATACCGGCATCCCCCTCACGGCTAGAGGGATCTCGACTTCGGTGCGGTTTTTCACCGCTCAATTTGCAGAACAAAACAAACAGCCGTTTTGGGACAATTACGCATATTGTCCAGAAAACTCTTGCACTCTAGTTGTTTATATGGGACTAAATCGTCTAGAGGAACTCTGTAATGGGCTACAAAGCGTAGGTTGGCCATCGACTACACCAATTGCCCTACTAGACAGAGTGTCCAGCCCAGATCAGCAAGAACTGCGCGCCACTATCTCAACTATAGTCGAAGTCTATCGCCAACATCAAATGGGACCTCGCCAAATGACTGGACCCACTTTGATTATTATCGGCGATGTCATTGAGAACCCGATGGGTATCGACGTTAACTTACTGAGTCCGAATTGCGTTAGTTTGCCCCTCACTTATCACAGTTGACTGCTTCACGCAGCAAGTTGATGTTCAAAATTACCTAACCATGTTGATTTCCTGCCTTTAGTTCTTTAAGGCAGGATTTTAGAAAAATGCCGCAAGGATTATATGATGGATAAAAATTTAAACGATTTATCAACTAGCCAGTTTAATTACTGTTTGGCAATTGTCTTAATTTTCGGGCTATTCGGTTCCGAACAAATTTGGGCCGCTTCAGAAAAAAATAGTGCGGTTGCGAAAACACCGAAATCAACGGACTCGGTGAAGACCAAAGATAACAGTGAGGTTAAATGGCTGTTTCGCTATCGATTAGAACACGTTGAACAGGTTGGTGTCCCAGAGCGAGCGCTAGCGAATACATTGTTGTCAAGAGTGACTATTGCGCAGTCTTTAACAGAGAAATTAAGTGCAGGCGTTGAAGTTGACAATGTAACCGTTGTTGGGGATAGCCAATATAACGATACAGTCAATGGCAAAACTCAATTCCCAACGGTTGCAGATCCCCGCGGTACAGATTTAAATCAGGCATTTATTCAATACCAAGTTAGGGAGCATCAGATCAAAGTTGGGAGACAAAAAATTGGCCTTGGCAACGAACGATTTGTCGGAAGTGTTGGCTGGCGGCAGAATGAACAAACGTTTGATGCAGTTAGATATCAAACTAATTTAGGTGATGATTGGCGATTTGATTATAGTCTGAGTAATAAAGTACATAGAGTTTTTGGCAGTGAAAGTGCACAAGGTCAATGGCAAAGTGACCTTCACCTTGTCGATTTACATTACAAAATCGCTGCTAGTTCACAATTTAAGTTTTACTTCTATTCGTTGGACTTTCAAGCCGCCCCTTTAATGTCGAATCAAACCATTGGTGTTGATTATCAACATATTGGCGAGTTTGGTTTGGTGCAATGGCAGTTGTTCACAGCGTTGGCGACTCAACAAGAGGTTGGGGCCCAGCCAATGGATTTTCGAGCGAACTACAAAAACATAGAACTTCAGTTAACACGTGGCGTTTTTCAAGCCGCATTCGGATATGAAACCCTTGGCTCAAATAATGGTGTCGGCTTTATGACACCGTTAGCGACACTTCATAAATATCAGGGATTTGCAGATAAATTCCTTGTAACACCCAGTGGCGGAATTAATGACGGCCAAATAAAACTTGGTTATAAACGGAAGAATTGGGATGTTGGAGTGCAGTACCATTGGCTAAGTTCCGCTGTCGGCGAGATTAACTATGGTAACGAGCTTGATTTGAATGTTGCCTATTCATTCGATGACCAATACTCTGTGTTATTGAAAATGGCGAATTATGATGCGGAGCAATTAGCTACTGATACCACAAAAGTGTGGTTGCAAGCGATTGCTAAATTTTGACAAATTCGGGCTTGTAATATGTTCAACAAGCCCGAGTTTCGGCCCATAAAACTAGTTACACTTAAAAATTGCCTGTCGTCGATATATTATAAAAAATCTTCGTGTCGGAAATTGCCTGTTAATTTATTCAGCTCACATGCAGTAATTCACCAGCGTGGTCCTGCACAGTTACCCCGATGTCGATACCGCTGCGAACACTCTGAGTGACGACACAGAAATTTTCAAATTGGCTTAAAACCTTATCTAATATTGCCGTTGAGATAACTTCATTACCCAGCTGAAGAGATACTTGCAATTTTGCTATTCGAAGTCGACCGCTTTGTCTTTCCAACTCTCCTTGAACTTCAGCATGGATTTGCCCAGGATCGTTATTATATTTACGTAGAGCAAATAACAGACTGGCTGCCAAGCAATTCGCAACAGCAGCGGCCAGCAGATTCTCTGGATTTGGCCCGTCACCATTTCCAAGCGGCGCAGGTTCATCGCTAAAAATATTGCCGGCATTGCCAAAATCAATTTCAAATTTATAACCTTTAAGCAGTCGAAGGGTGACGTTGAAACTTGGTTGATCTGTCATTGATAAATCCTGCTGTTAGACTTTTAATTTAAGGAAAAAATGAAGTTAATTGATGATGTGTTTAGCTAAATATTACAATTGCACAATAGCGTGTGAAGGACATACTTGTTTAACTGAGGTTTGGTATCAAATGCAGTATGTGCGAATATCGCCATCAGAAAATCGCGTGTAGCTTAATGGCTTTAAATAGCAGAAGGCTAGTAGCCTAAGTGGATACCTCGCAATGGGTGCGGTCTGGTTTTAGAAAGCTTTAGAATACTGACAGCCACATAATTACAAGAAGTTCGAATACCGCGAGTAGTTGCCAGAACCGATTTGTATTATTTCCGTTAAATGAAAGCTCTCGAGCTAAAGTTGGATTCGGCTTATGCAGGTCGTAAATAAATTCAGATAAATGTTGATAGCGTTTGATTGGGTCTACGTTAAGAGCTTTCTGCAATGCTAAGTCAATCCACTCAGGCCAATCATTACCTTTGCCAATAATTGGCTGATAATTTAGTCTCTGTTGCGCTTGGATATTTTTGCATCGAGCAATCGCTGGACCATACGGTGATTGCCCTGTTAAGAGAAAATAACAAACAGCAGCGACTGAATATAAATCTGATACATGGCTCCCGGCTTGTCCAAGAAAATATTCTGGCGCCATGAATAGTGCTGTTCCTGGTATTTGTAACGAAATGTCCGAATCAAGTCCTGTTAATTTGGCTGAGCCGAAATCAATTATTTTAATTTGACCGGACTTTGTCAGAATTATGTTGGTCAGGCGGATATCTTGATGAAGTATCTCGCTACGATGCATAGCTTGCACACCCTTTACAATTTGCGTGACGATTTCTAACACGGACTCAAGCTCGGGTTTTGGATGCTTAAAACGCCATTCTTGTAAGGACTGTCCATCAACGTATTCAAATAAACTGTATAAAACACTTCGCTGCTTATTTAAATGAACAGCCTTTAGAGTAAATTCACTATGAACTCTGTTTGCTATCCATTCCTCTTGCAATAGTCGTTCTAACGCAAGGTCATCAGCCGCAAATTCTCGAGATGGAGCTTTTAGTACTGCATTTGAGCCATCACTAAGTTGCATGAGGTAAACATAACTTCGAGTAGTTCGGGATAGAATCTGTTTTACCGTCATTCCGTCTATCTGATGACCAACTTCCATAGGCTCTGGGGACGGTAGCTGTGTATCAAGAATGCAAGGCCGATATTCGTGAGTTGGTAGTTTATTAACTCTGACTATTTGGATTGAAATATTGTCATCGCTGCCATTTGAATAGGCAAAATCAACCATTTGTTTTGCGGTATCATTTAAATCTGTATTCCCGTTTATATTTGCGAGCATTTCAGTCATGACAGATAGTGGAATAAATTCAAATAGTCCATCAGTAGCTAACACGAATAAAGAAGCTTCAGTAATTTCGACTACGTCATAGTCGACGTTTAATTTTTCTTGAGCGCCTAACGCTTGCGAAAGGATATGTTTTTGCTCATGCCAAACACGATGATCTCGAGTCAATAGACTCAATTGCTGATGTTCAAACCGGTAAATTCTGGTATCGCCAATATGAAATAAATGAGCAAAATTACCACGTAGGATGACAGCAGAGAATGTGCAACAAAAACCTTTTTCTGGAGTGGCCGAGTAGGAATGGTGCCGGTTCTGTTGAAGTAACCAGCTATGGCATGCTAGAAGTACTTGGTTGCCCGCATGTTTAACTGACCAAGCTGAGTTTGTCGCATAATAATCAACGATAAAGCTACGAACTGCAGTTTCACTAGCAATTTGACTGACCAAACTACTACCAATGCCATCTGCAATTGCAACAACAATTCCTTTTTCCTGGCTGAGCGAGTTACTTACAGTACTGTAATCAACAAAGTCCTGATTTTTCGAAGCGCGGCCAATAACTGAATATTGGCCGATAGTTAAATTCAAGCTCACCGCTAGGCAGCCTTTTTGATGTGGCTAGGGTTTGTTAATATTTCGCGTTTTGGAGCAGTTTTGTAGTGGGTGCTGTACAAAGTCAATCCGGTAAATGCTAGTCCACCCACCAAGTTCCCCAAAGCAGTAGGGATTTCATTCCATAATAAATAATCTAATACTGAGAAATTACCGCCCATCATTAGTGCAAATGGGAATAAAAACATATTGACAACAGAATGTTCAAAAACCATGAAGAAAAACAGCATGATAGGCATCCACATTGCAATGACTTTGCCACTAACATGCGTCGAAATCATTGCGCCGACAACGCCCATTGAGACCATCCAGTTACAGAGCATGCCACGCATAAAAATGGTAAACCAACCGCTGATCCCGTGGGATGCATAACCGACGGTTCTGCTTTCCCCGACAGCAGCCAACTTTTCACCAACAGGGCCTGCAGGAGCATCAAACCCCATGGTAAATACAAAAGCCATCATTGCTGCCACAGTCAATGCCCCAGCAAAATTGCCAGTAAAGACTAAGCCCCAGTTTCTTAAAACACCGTTTATAGTAACTCCAGGTCTTTTGTCGATTAATGCCAGCGGTGTCAGTACAAATACACCAGTCAATAAGTCGAAGCCCATCAGATACAACATGATAAAACCTACAGGAAAGAGCATAGCGCCAACCAAAGGTGAGCCTGTTTGTACGGAGACGGTCACAGCGAACACGGCAGCAAGTGCGAGAATTGCTCCAGCCATAAATGCTCGGATCAGGGTGTCACGAGTAGACATAAAAATTTTTGATTCGCCTGCGTCAACCATCTTGGTAACAAATTCGGCTGGTACTAAATAAGCCATAGTGGGTTTCCTTTTTTGTTTTTCAAAATGAAAAAGCGTCCGCCCTCAAACGAGGAGCGGACGCTTTTGTCCAATATATTCATGCCTGTGTTGAGCCTAGCGCTCAATTTGAGATTGCATTTCTAATGCCAAAAATAAAAAATAATTAAGGTATTGAATTTAATGCATAAATTAAGTCTGTAGTCATCCATGACTGCACGTGCTGCGCGATCCGAGTGCATTTGATGCACTTACATGGGGCATAGGGTGACTAAATGGATCGTTATTTCAAAAGTAAAATTGATTTATATTCCATTGAAACAATGATTTATGAATTTAAATGAGTAATGGAACGTTTTTTGCGGTGATAAGTAATCTTTTTAAATTGTGTAAAGCTATGAATTCATTGATTACTCGTCTGATGTTGTCAGCTAAAAAACAAGAAATATCGAACCTCAGCCAGTTGCATTTACTTATCGAACTTTTTCTAAAGTGCGCAGGGTTGTTACACTTGTTGCAACGAGAACGTGGTTTTAGCAATTTAGTGATGCTCTCTCAGGATGAAACGATTAACGTCAAGTTATTGCATGTACAGCAGAATGTGTTGAGTCAGCTGATCCTAATGGATAAACAAGTATTGGTTATTCAAACTCGTGCAGAAATTACGGCAATAAAACTAAAGATGGCGTTAGCTACAGCGCTTTTTCATACCGAGAAGTTACTAGCAGTGAGGGCTGAGGTTCAAGGATGCCTCGAGTTAAAAGAATATCGGACATCACCGTGTGAGCAATATTCGGAAATGATCAATTTGTGGCTTGATGTAATCATTGAAGCAGCAAGTCTTGCGAGCTCAGTTTCAGTGAGCCGCTTGATGTTAGGGCTAATCTATTTGCTCCAAGCAAAAGAGTTTGCCGGGTTAGAACGCGCATGGGGGATTGTTGCGCTTGCTGGCGTAAAAAATGACATTGATTTGTGGACTAAACTTAAAGTTCAACAACAATCGCAGATCGATGTATTTTCGGGGTTATGGTCCACTTTATCTTCGGATCTGTCGATGAATTATCAAGAGAAGCTTACGCAACTTGAAGCAGGACATTTTTCGCAATTAAGGCAAATCATTCTAGGTCTAACCGAAACGAAACAGGCTGCACCAACTCTGAGTGAAACATGGTTTTTACTTGCATCTGAGCGGATCGATTTATTGCATGAACTAACAGAGCCAATTTGCAGCGCACTTTCGTTCGAGTTGGAAGTGTTAAGAAAAAGTTATGAAGCCCAACAGATAGCGATTCGGCAGGGTGCTTCTGAACATATTGATTCATTACTAAGAATTAGTTCGAAAGACGAATCGTTAATTAAGCGGCATTCGGCAGGTAGCGAAACGCTTTTTGGTGTACTCCGTGAACAGTCAGAGCATATTGCAAAAGTTGAGGCCGAATTGGCGATCGCACAAACGGCAATTGAAGAGATGAAAATTATACAAAAAGCCAAAGCTTATCTAATTCGAGAACTGGGTGTTAGCGAGCAAGATGCGCATTATCAGCTGCAAAAAATGTCGATGGATCAGCAGCTGAGCCTTAAGGAGATCGCTTCAAAGTTACTGTTATAGATATAAAACTGGTTTCAATTTATGAGTGCTAAATAAAACCATGAAATAGTCGATGAACTTTATGCGTAATTTCAAAAACATTAGTGTAATTGTTGCGGGCATTTCTGTAACATGATGAAAATCATATTGTTTAATTGAAGAGGTGGTTTCCTGTATTTTCAGTCAGAAACAACATTTTTTATGGACTGTATGAGCAAATAAATGATTTATTCGGCAGGTCTAAATAGCTTACCATTTGTACACCAAAATACCTTTAGTATTCGCGCTGCTGCAGTTCAATCTTGTTAGTAGAAATTATAAAAATTTAAAATTGGATATGTAGATGAGTAAATTTGAGCTGGCACTTGCTTTTGCCCAGCAATTAGTAATTATCCTTATAGCAGCTCAGGTGTTTGGTTACTTTGCAAAATTTATTGGTCAACCTCGAGTTGTGGGTGAAATGCTAGCTGGCGTTGTGCTTGGACCGTCTCTATTTGGTCTATTTCTACCCGATTTACAAAAATCAATTTTTATCGCTGACACCATGCCAATTTTGTACTTCGGAGCACAGATTGGTGTTGGTTTATACATGTTTTTGGTCGGTCTTGAGTTCAATACCCAATTGTTTCGGCAACAAGCTCGCAGTGCTTTAGGTGTATCTTTGGCAGGGATGATCGTTCCTTTTGCTGTCGCTGCGCTGCTGTGTCTTTGGTTACTAGACAAACCTGGCTTATTTGCTAGCAATATTTCTTATGCAAACGCGTCATTATTCATGGGCGCAGCAATTGCAATTACCGCATTTCCGATGTTGGCTCGAATAATCTATGAACGCAAATTAGCTGGCACAGCGCTGGGTACGTTAGCACTTGCCGCTGGCGCTATTGACGACGCTGCAGCTTGGATTGTACTGGCAGTCGTGCTAGCCAGTTTTGGTGGCGGCGTCATGCTTGCGATAAAAGCTGTAATTGGAGGTAGTGTCTATGCAATTTTCATGTTGACAATGGCACGAAAATGGTTGCAACCCATAGCTGAGAGAGTTCAACAGTCCGGAGTGTTAACTTCGTCACAATTGCTATTAATAATCCTATTTTGGGCACTTTCGGCTTACTCAATGGAGTGGGTTGGCCTCCATGCGGTGTTCGGTGGTTTTTTATTGGGCATTGCTATGCCGCGCGGCAAATTAACTGAGTTGATTGATGCAAAGCTTCATAAAGTTACTGTGTTTTTATTATTACCGATGTTTTTTACCTACTCTGGTTTAAAAACTCAGCTCAATGTCTTGGCTTCATTTGAACTATTGTCGATCGCGATTGTTATATTGCTAGCGTCCGTTTTTGCCAAAGGAGTGGCTTGTTGGGCTGCGGCTCGAATTGGTGGAGCTGACAATCGCACTGCAATGGCAGTTGGCGCGCTGATGAATTCGCGGGGATTGATGGAACTTATCATCATTAATATCGCACTTAAGTTTGGGATAATTGAACAAGGTTTGTTCTCTATTATGGTCCTTATGGCGATAGTTACGACCTTGATGGCAACTCCGATCTTTCATCTTGTTTATGGTCGTCATCAAAAGTAATCCTTCTACTTTGAGATAACATTATTTAATCTAAAGCCAACGATTTAATCATTGCTACAATTTTAATACCAAATGTAAGCTCCAATTTAGAATATGAATAAGCTGTTATTTCTGAATGTAAAATTTGGCCGTCTTCTAGCTTTAGTGTTAACAAGACATAATTTTCGTTGTGGTTTATGTCGGTAATTGTAGCTGAAAGTTGATTTTGAATTGAAATATCAGGAATTGGAGCTAAAGCTATCCCTACATCTTTGGCTAAGATACGCACTCGTGATTCAAAGCCATGCTTAGTGTTATAAACTGCCGCAGTAGGGATTTGTGATAGCCATAAATAGCATCCATCGTTTTTAGTTGAAGACACTTTTTGCCGGCCGAAATCATCTGTTTGTTGCAAAATCCCGACGAATATTGATGCACATTCTGATCCGATAAAAAGCGGTGAAAATGGCTGGTGTAGCGCGTCCGCTATTGTTTGTGGTGGAGCGAGTCGACCATTCTCCATAAATACTACGTGATCTGCTAGTTTTTCAACTTCTCGAGTGTCGTGGGTGACCAGTAATACAGGGATGTTAGTCCGCTCAACAACTTCACGAACAAATGGCAATATTTCAGCTTTGCTTTGATTATCAAGACCTGAAAATGGTTCGTCGAGTAATAGCAATTGAGGACTGGTTAAAAGTGCTCTGCCTAATGCAACTCTTTGCTGCTGTCCTCCTGAAAGGGTTGAAACATCCGATGCTAAAAAATGTGATAAGGAAAGTAAATTAATAATTAGCTCTGGGTTTACGAGGCGCTCAGCGAGTGGAGTGCGTTGGTAGCCATAAAGTAAATTGTCTTCAACCGAAAGATGAGGCAATAAACTTGGCTGTTGCAACACTAGACCAATACGTCGGCGTTCTATTGGTTCAAACTTAGAATCTATCTGCCAAGGTTGTTGGTTAAACAATACCTCGGCATTTTTAACTCGTTCAATGCCAGCAATTAAGCGTAATAAACTGGTTTTACCGCAGCCCGACCGGCCAAATATTGCGGTGATACCGCTCGTTGGAATGTTCGTATCTATTTGCAGATTTAACTGTGCTCGTTGCCAATTGGCTTTAATTCTAAGACTCATTTTCTCTGCCCATATTGTTGCTGGCGAACGCGATAAACTAAAACGAGTACCACAAAAGAAAACACTAATAATCCAAGTGATAATTGGCTGGCGCCCTGATAGTTCATAGCTTCTGCGTGGTCATAAATTAATATCGACAAGACTTTGGTTTCCCCCGGGATGCTGCCGCCGAGCATCAAAATAACGCCGAACTCTCCAAGCGTGTGGGCAAAGCTTAAGGTTGCTGCAACAATAAAGCCGCCTTTGCACATTGGAAGTATCACTGTTAAAAATCTATCCATTGGACCTGCGCCCAGACTCGCTGCGACTTCAATCGGCTGTCGCCCCAATTGCTCAAATGCCTGCTGTAATGGTTGAACAGCAAAGGGCAGGGAATACAGCACTGAAGCAAGCAGAATTCCGGAAAAACTAAATGCCATATTCGGCAATCCCATTTGCCCGAGTGTTTGTCCAATAAGACCCTCAGGGCCAAGTAAAATTAATAAATAAAATCCGAGAACAGTCGGTGGCAACACCAGCGGCAGCGCAACAATAGCTTGAATTGCGGTTTTGATCGTTTGATGTTTGGCATCACTTAGCCACCAAGCTAAAGGAGTTGCAATCACCAAAAGTATTAACGTACTCGCGAAAGCCAACTTTAAAGTCAATAAAATGGCTTGCCAGTCTTCGACGTTCAAATTGGTCATTCCCTTAATTCATCAACATCATGTGAAGGTGTTGTCTCGCCATCAGCAGGCAATTCAAAGCCATAACTTTGCAGTATGTGCTTCGCAGTTTTTGAATTTAAAAAGCTTATAAATTCCTTGGCCGTTGTCTTTTGTTCGCCATCGTTGGTCAATACATAGGTTTGCTGAAGCGGCTGATGGCTAGTTTTGTCAATCAGTGAATAAGTTCCTTTCGCAAATTCGGGATTTTCTGCAGCCTTGTTGACTAATGACAATGCGATAATCGCAATATCAACGGCACCGCTATTGGCAAATTGGGCTGTTTGGGCAATATTCTCGCCAAAGACTATTTTGTCTTTAATTTGCAACCAGTTTCCGGTCGCGATAAGCGCTTCTTTAGCTCGCTGGCCATATGGGGCATGGCTAGGTTGCGCAATCGCAATCCGTTTATAAAGCGGATTTGTTAACTCGCTCAAAGATAGAGACCTAACGTCATGCTGAGTGCTCCAAATCACTAAGCGGCCATCGGCAAAGTGGGTACCAGAGTCCGCAGTTTTGCCAGCTTTAAATAACGTTTCGGTAAAGCGACGGTCAGCTGAAAAAAAGATATCAAAAGGTGCGCCGGCGAGGATTTGCGTGCTCAGTTTTCCGGATGAACCGTAAATAACTTTTATATTTTGACTGTTGTTTGTGGAACCCTGTTGTGATTTAAATTGCTCAACAAGGATATCAAGGGCAAAGCGTAAGTCCGATGCTGCGGCAATAGTTACTGTTTCTGCTTTCGATACTGTCGAAAAAAGAATGATGCAAACAGCAAAAATCATTTTCACATTATCGAGTAATTTTTCCATGCCATCTGTCCTTTGCATTTACGTCTGATTGTTTGGTTTCTACCCAAGCACTTTGCGATGATCCTTGGTGATAGAAATGAGATTTCTTCCAGATCGGAACCTCATTTTTCAGAAAGTCCATCATAAATTCGCAAGCGGCAAATGCATCCTTTCGATGCGGTGCGGCGACCCCAACTAATACGATTTGGTCATGCGGGAGCAAAATTCCTACACGATGAATGGCAGTTATTGCACCGATTTCAAATTTAAGGCTCGCTTGCTTGGCAATTTTAAGCATGGCTAGTTCGGTCATGCCCGGATAGTGTTCGAGTTCTAAGCCTTGTAAACAACCATCAAATTGCTGGCGGACTAATCCAGAAAATAACACGACAGCTCCACAATGCGGTGTCAGTTGTAATTTTGCATATTCAGTCGCAATATCGAAATCATCAAACTGAACAATGCAGTTAAGCTGGCAATTAGGATTAGAGAGTTCCATTTTAACCACCTGTTACTGGTGGGAAAAAAGCGATTTCATCACCAGGAGTTACTTGGCTGTCCCAACTTGCCAATTGTTGGTTTATGGCCACCAGCAAGTCACGATTAGCTATGTCGGCCTTGTCAAGTTTGTCTAGTTTTGTAATCGCTATTTGCAATTCTTTTGCCGAGCATGGTTCGGTTAGCGGAAAGTGCATTTCGGAAAATCCAACAGCTTCGCGCAGTGAAGCAAAAAACAAGATACGCACATTATTTTGCATGCCGACTCCAATTACCTGACTTACCGCCAGTTTTTTCTAAAAGATGAATTTGGCCGATATCAATGCTCGGATCGACAGCTTTACCCATATCATGGATTGTTAATGCGGCTATCGATACTGCAGTTAAAGCCTCCATTTCAACCCCAGTTTGGCCACTTACTTTACAGATGGCTTTTATTCTTATTTGGGACGTTTCAGCCAACAACTCAAATTGGATTTCGACCTTACTAAGTGCGAGCGGGTGACATAGTGGGATTAAGTCTGATGTTTTTTTTGCGGCCATTATCCCTGCAATGCGAGCACAGGCTAATGCGTCGCCTTTGGGTAAATCTTGAATTTTTGCGAATAGCTCCGCCGACATTGAAACTACAGCATGCGCGGTGGCGATACGTTCACTAATTGTCTTTGCGCTGACATCAACCATTACGGCTTCGCCAGCGTGATTGAGGTGAGTTAATGTATTCATAATTTAAATTCTTGGTTGCTGTTATGGTTAATCGGTCTCGAGATCGCAGGACATTGGCGATTATTTAGTAAATTGGCAAAATTACAGGGTTTTGTTCTCGCATCAAGTTGTGGCCAAATTAATTGACTTGCGGCTAAATCGGCAGCATCAGGACTTCCAGGAATGGCAAATATAATTGTATCGTTGGCAAGGCCTGCGACAGCATCAGACTGCATTGCTGCGGAAAGGACTGCTTGATGCTTAACTGTCCCAGAAAAACTTAATTGGCGAAACAGTTCGGCAAAACCATCTATAGTGCGGTCGAATAGTACTTTTAGCGCATCGCTGGTACAGTTTTTGGCTTGAAATCCGGTACCGCCGTTTAAAATAATAACTTGGCAGTATGGGTCGGCAATTAAATCGCTGACAGCCGCTCTAAGTTGATATCGGTCTTCGGCAACAATTTGCTGTCTGTAAAACAAATGTTGCTGCTGCTTGATTTGGTTGACTAACATTTGTCCTGTAGTGTCACTTTCTGCAGTATGCCGGTTTGATACGGTAATGACTGCGACAGATAGCGGCAAAAACACTGTATTTTTACTCATGCTATGGCTCCAGATCCTTTATAAATTCTTGCCAAGTTTGAGGGTCATTGGTGTTGAGTAATTCTTCAGGGTACTCACTTGGTATTTCGATGAAGTTTAAGCTCCGCCATAGGTTATTAAGTGATTTTGGGGCGCTTTCCTGTGTTAAACGACTTGTGAGTTCCTGCTTTAAAGCATTGTTTACCATAAGAAAAGCAGGTAAAGGATGTCCGACAAAATGTTGACCAGTAAAATCCTTGTTGCTCTCTTTGCTTGTTGTAAGCGGTTTGAACTGCACTAGTTGTCTTAAACTATGGCAACTAAGAATTGGCATATCGACAGCAAGAACAAGGGCATATGAAAAATTACAAATAGGTAACGTCGCATGCAAGCCAGATAATGGTCCATGATTCTTGTAGACATCTTGGATAAAGCCCGCTTTGTTTCGGCTCACCAGCACTTCTTGTGCTCCGGCTTCATAAGCCAGGTTTATAGTTCGGCTTAGCAACGTGTTTCCGCGCACACTAAGCAATGCTTTGTCTGTCCCCATACGACTAGAAAGTCCGCCTGCAAGCACTATGGCCGTAAACTTAGGTTCAGCAAAGTCTGAATTCGATTGATATTTTTTTTGGTGATTCAGCTTAATGTGCATCAATGCGGTCTCTTTGAACGTCAACAATTCGGCAAATGCAGCTTAACCGCCAATCATAGCGAGCTGTTTTGTTAAGCCTGTCTGAGCCTGCTGCAGCGAGTGAGCGATTGGTTTATCCAGCAATTGTTTTTGCACAAATTCTGCAATTTCAGCAGGATTATTGCCTGTGAGAAGATGACGTAAATTGCGATGTTCACTGGCAAATAAGCAAAGGTATAAATCGCCGAGACTGGAAACCCGAAGGCGATTACAGCTATTACAAAAGTCTTTGCTGTACGGCATAATTAAGCCGATTGTTCCGCGATAATCAGGATGGCTATATTCTAAAGCCGGACCAGCATCAGCGAGTTTTGGTAGTTGAGTCCAACCAAGTGCCAATAACTGCGCTTGAATTGACGCGCCACTTTGGTGCTGCTTATTAAAAAAGGACTGATTATCGCCAGTTTGCATCAGTTCAATAAATCGCAATGATATTGCACGATTTTTCACGAAATTTAGGAACTGATTTAGCGCTTGCCCATTGTATTGCTTCAATAGCACAGTGTTTAATTTCACCTGACGACAACCAAGTTCAAGTGCTAAATCAATACCCGACAAAATATCTTGAAGCCGGTCTTGTCCGGTCACCAAATGAAAAGTAGCAGGGTCTAGACTATCTACACTAACGTTAATGGCGTCTAAGCCTGCAGCCAACCAATCGCCGATATCGCGCTTTAGGCGATAGCCATTAGTGGTCATTGCGACTTTTTCGATGCCATCTACGCTTTTCACTCGTGAAATGATGTCACAAAGATCTTTACGGAGAGTTGGTTCGCCGCCTGTTAACCGAATTTTGCGAGTGCCGGCAAGTGCAAAGCCTTTTACTAAAGCAACAACCTCATCAGCGGTTAACTCTGCAGCTCTATTTTGGCAATCGCTACCATTTGGCAGGCAATAATTGCAGCGAAAATTGCAGCTTTCAGTCAAAGACAAACGCAAGTATGTAAATCTACGGTGGTATTGGTCTAGCAACATAAATAGAACACCTTTCCAATGGGGAGGTCTGTCCGTTTCCAAACAGGCCCGGTGGCAAAATGCCACGGCTATGCTGACTTGCCTAAATAGGTTTAGCCATCAGAGCTCGGCGTGATGGCCATATTTTAAAATTGTTCGCCGCAACATGTTATTGATCTGAGTGCTTAGTTTGGCTACCCACAAATGAGTAGTTGTGATTGGCCAAACAAAAAGCCCTCCGGAATTAATCGCAGAGGGCTTTACTGTTTTATGAAACAAAATTACTGGCAGGAGCCGCAGCATTGACCTTTTTGTGAAACTGGTTCGACAAAGAGGATCTCATTTTCAAGAAGAATGTGTTCCATTAAATCCTCTTTCAATTCTCGAAGTCCCAAATATAGTGCTGTCCAAGTGTTGCATGCACCATCTGGTAACTCCATTTGATGACAAAGCT
>JACCDS010763371.1_pt1 | contig 27073 bp, 24 predicted proteins | sample 7446441 | NCBI WGS metagenome assembly JACCDS01 (sample SAMN15323445, study PRJNA562643) | freshwater metagenome | isolation source: river surface water | place: USA:Blue River Watershed | collected 2017-08-17 | reverse complement strand
GCCGTGGACGGGGACATTGCTGCTGGGGTAGTTGGCAGGCAAAGTGAAGGTGCCACTTGGACTCAAAAGCTTGCTGTCAAAAAGTCTGTTGGAGTAAGGCACCAAGACAAAACTGCCGACCTCAAATGGCATGTTTGTCGGTTGAAAATGGCTCCACGCCAAAAGGTCGACCGGTTTGTCGTTGGCCTTTTGAGTCCAGCGTAAATGTTGACATGCGCCGGATTCAAGGTCCATGAACAAGGACAGTTCACCGCAGCTCAAGGCCAGTTGATTCAAATTTCACTCGCAAGAGAACTGTGCTTCACCCGGGCGCATTTGTCGGCAACAAACCGGCTTGCTTGGCAATGAGCCATTGCCCACGGGTGGTTGCATCGGCTTCACTGCGCTCCCAATTGAGTCCTGCAATTTTGAGAGCCAGTCCATAACGTTCACACAAGCCATCGTCACCAATTAAGGTGAGAGTTTGTGCCGACGCATTGGACAATTCTTTCATGCCACCCGCCACTTCAAGACCGATCAAGATGCCGGACAGGTAATCTGCTAATTGGTGGGCGGGGACTTGTTCCATGAGCCCTGCCGTCCGTGCGGCAAAGACCACATGGTTGGCCTTTGCCGATTGAGACAAGCCCAATCGAACACCGGATTCAAAACTGACGAGCGACTCAGGACCTGCTTGCATGAGTCGACCCAGAATGCCGTGCTTGGTGTGGAGGCCAAAGAGCTCACCAGTCATCCAAGTTTGAAACCGCAGAATTTCTCCTCTCTGACCTGTCCAAGCCCACTTGCTGTGAGTCCCGGGCAAAATGCAACAGCTGTTGGGCGAAATGTTGGCGCCCCAAATTTGCGTTTCCTCGCCACGCATCACGTCGTAAACGCCACTGGCTTCTTGGAACCGCAAGCCAGGTGCAATGTAAAGGCGGCGGGAGCCGCCTCCTTGCAGGTTTATCTCGATGGGTGTCAAGTTCGTTGCTGCTTTGTCGATGCTGGCCGGGCAATCGAGGTAAGGGGCTTCTTTCCAACCCTGTCGACTGCCCACCATGCCACTGGCAATCAATGCGCAAGGATAGGCCTGCATCCAATCTCCACAGAGTTGGCTCAGTGCCTCTGCGAAAAGACCGTCTTTGACAGCCATCACACCGCCCGGGGTGCTTCGAGACTCAATGGCCTGCCCATCAGCATTCAGCAATGCAGCACGCAAATTGGATGTACCCCAGTCAATGGCAATTAAGGTGGGTTGATTCATAGGGTTGTCCAAGTGGAACAGGGGGTTTAAATCCAAGGAAGATTGTTCAATCAGGCTTGATCTTGAGGTCACGAACAAGTTTGGTGTAACGCGCTTCTTCGCGGGCCATTAATTCTGCCAACTGCTGCGGTGTTGAAGCAACCACCTCGGCACCCATGCTGCCGAGTCGCTCCTTGACATCGGGACTGTTCAAGATCACCACCGACTCTTGGTGTAATCGGTCAATCACCGTCTTCGGTGTGCCCGCGGGGGCCAGCAATGCCCCCCATGAAGTCGCACCGTATCCCGCACGCCCACTGGCTTCAGACACGGTGGGAACATCGGGTAACAGCACAGAGCGATTTGGGCTGGCGACGGCAAGAAGTTTCAGTCGACCACTTTTGACATGTGGACCTACCGCGGCCAGCGCATCAAACATCAGGTGCGTTCTTCCGGCCAGAAGGTCTGCGTGGGCGGCAGTGCTGCCTTTGTAAGGCACATGCTGAAGATCCAGGTCGGTCAATTGCTTGAACATTTCAGCAAAAAACTGTGGATTGCTGCCGCTGCCAGAGGATGCATAGCTCAGAGTGCCGGGCTTGGCTTTGGCCAAGGCGATGAATTCAGCCACTGTGTTCACGCCCAACGTGGCCGGGACCACCATGACGAGTTGCACGTTGGCAGTTTGGGTAATGGGGGCGAAACTCTTGATGGGGTCGTAACTCAAGTTGCCAAAGAGCGCTTTGTTAACCACATGTGAACTGGCCACAAAAACCAAGGTGTAGCCGTCTGGACTGGCTTTGGCCACAGCCTCAGTGCCAATCACGCCACTTGCGCCTGCTCGGTTGTCCACGGTGACAGGCTGACCGAACTTGACGCTCATTCGATCGGCCAAGATGCGCGCTGTGATGTCGGAGGCCCCACCTGGCGTGTAAGGAACAATGATTCGAATAGGGCGTTCAGGCCATGCTTGTGCTTGTGATGCAACGGGAATGAGCAATGCGACAGCGGTGATCACGAAGAGGAGGGAGCTGAAGACTTTTTTCATGTTTATTCCTGGTGATGCTTTGCAAGGAAAAAGATCAAATTGAGCGTCTCAATGGGTGACCAAGTCAGTACGCGGGTTTTGTAGAAAACCAACCCGGTCGCGCGCGGTCCAAATAAGGGTCTTGAATGTTTTCGGTTTGGTGTTTGGCAAGCAACTCAAAGTCGGGCATCACACCCAGACCGGGATCTGTGTGAATCTCAAAACAGCCGTCCTTGACGCTGGGCGGTGCCGTCACCACATCACCAGAAAGGTAAGACCGCTCGGAATCAATGGCAATACTCATATTGGGAATGCTTGAGGCCAAATGCACATAGGCGGCCTGAGAGAAGCCCAGTTCTCCACCTGAATGGAGCGTCACCGGAATGCCTGCCGCTTCAGCAATTGCGGCAGCCTTGATGGTTTGCCATAAGCCACCTATCTCATGTGGGTCCAACAAAATGACGTCGGCCGCACCCATTCGAACAATGTTGCTCACATCGGCCAAGGTGTAGGCCGATTCATCCAATGCCACGGGAATGGGTTGCATTTGTCGCAGCTGGGCATGGCCCAATAAATCATCCAATTCAAGTGGTTGCTCGATGTATTGAAGATCAAAGGGTTTGAGCTTTTCTAGTGTGCGGCGAGCGGTGCCTGGCGTCCATGCACTGTTCACATCGGCGCGCAAATTCAGGCTGCCCACCACCTTGCGCACCGTCTCAACATTGGCAATATCAGAGTCTGGGCTCATGCCAATTTTGACTTTAAAGCTGCGGTAACCTTGGTCGAGGAAGTTCTGCGCGGAGGCTGCTAATTTCTGTTGATCGGTACCAAACAAATAAGCAGAAACTTCAACTTTGCGGCGATAAGCGCCGCCCCAAAGTTTCCAAAGCGGTTGGCCCAGATGCTTTCCCTTGGCGTCCCACATGGCCATTTCGACTGCGGCCATGGCCATCACGGCAGCCCGCTTGTGGTGGTAATAGCCTGCGCCCATGACATGGCGTGTGAAGATTTCAACATCGTCAGCCGTGTGCTTGAGTGCAATGGGCATGATGGTCTTCACCAAAACAGGCTCAATGAATTCGAGCAGGCAAATTGTTTCGCCATAACCTTTGGTGCCATCGGCAAGGGTAATTTCAACCACCAACCGAGTGGCCGCTGGACGTGCGCCTGATCCCCACTGCAACGCTTCTTTGAAAGGCATCGCAACTTGCCAATGCCTGCAAGCAATGATTTGAAGAGGAGAGTCTTTCATAAAATGCCCCAATCACGGCTCATCCGCCGAATTTCTGCCAAGCCAAATTCTGTGGGTTGAATTTCAGGAGCGCGTGCATGGAGGGTGTTGATGCCGATGCGCTCGGCAAAAAGACGCTTGCCGTAGCAAAGCAAATTGGGCACCGACTGCGTCATGAACAAAATGAGTGGCAGAAGTTTGGCATGCAGAGCCTCTGCTTCAGTCATTTTCCCGTTGATCAGCAAGGCATGCAGCTGGATCTGAAAGTCCAGTGCGTCAGGTGCTGGAATCAAACCCACGCAGCCCGACAAGAAATTTGTAATGTATTCCTTGCCGCCGTGCCCAGCAAAAACCCCGAAGCGATCGGCTGAAACTTTGATCAATTCCGCCAATCCGATGGCAGGCCCCTCGCCTTTGAGCATGCAGATGTTGGCATGTCGTTCATTCAATCGCAACAAGCTGTCGTTAGACAGAGAGACATCTAAATTCACGGGATTATTTTGAACCGCAACAGGCAATTGAGTGGCATCGGCTACTTGACCCAAGAACTTCACATACTCGGCCTCTGAGTAACCTTTGATGCTGGGCGGCTGCAAGATCAGCCAAGATGCGCCGTTGTCCTGTGCCATGTGTGAGAACTCAATCTGGCCTTGGACTGAAGGTTCACCCACGGTGACGGCGTAAGGTACGCGTCCATCAATTGCTCGGCCAACCACTTGGACCAAATGGCGGCGCTCGTTGACATCTAATTTGTGCACCTCCGTGACGAGGCCCAGTACCGCGATGCCATGGGCACCAGCCCCAATGCATTTTTCAACTTGCAGCCGCATGAGACCATCGTCCAGTCGTCCTTTTGCGTCATAAAACGCATACAAAATGGGGTAGACGCCTGAAAAAGCCGGCTGCCGAGCGCCAAGGGCTGCCTGACTCATGACCTGTCTTTCGCTCGCACATGCTGCCACACCGTGTCATTGGGCTCAATGCCCAGACCGGAGCCTTCTGGCATCGTGAAGGCGCCGTTTGTGCAGGTCATTGCGGTATTCACATACTGAAGATTTCTGTCGAATATGGAGTGTTGGTATTCGTGCATGGGACTGTTGGGCAGGGCTGCCGTGGCATGCAGGCTCGCTGCTTGAAAGATACCGATACCGATGCTGGCATGCGGAATCACCTTCATGTGAAATGCATTGGCCATGCGACAGATTTGCATAAATTGGCTGACGCCGATATGCCCCATTTCTGGTTGAATAATCGACATGGAGCGCCGCTCCATGCGCAGACGGTATTCATAAACCGTTCGCCATTCTTCGCCAAGGGCCAGCGGAACTTTGATGTTGGCACCCACGTGTGCTTGCCCTTCGATGTCTTCTGGCTGGCAAGGGGCTTCAACAAAGTATGGCCTGTAGGGTGTGATCTGCTCGATCAGTTGAATCGCTTCTTGTGCGGTAAATTTCCAGTGGAGGTCCACCATCAACTTCACCTCAGAGCCCAATCCTTCACGCAGTACGCGCATTTCTTCCACAATGCCATCAAACGAAACAGCCGAGTGGTACTTAAAAGCATCGAAGCCGCGGGCTTTGAAGTCTTTCGCAACGCGCAGTCTGTCATCCAATTTTTTGCCGGGCAGACCGGATACATAGGCAGGAATTTGGGTTTGCCGTTGCCCACCCAATAGTTTGACAACTGGTTGGCCGACCAATTTGCCAAACAAGTCCCAGATGGCGATGTCCACGCCCGCAATCGAGTCAACGTAGAAGCCCCCAAAAAAACCGCGCACACGCATCAAGTCGTAAAGATCTTCTTGGATCGTGACAACGTCGCGCGGATCTCGGCCGACAACAACGGGACCAAGAACATCGTCAATGATGCTGGTGACGGCATTGGGCGCCACAATGCCATAGGTTTCACCCCAGCCGATCGTCCCGTCGTCGGCGGTGATTTTGATCAGCACCGACATATCCGTCGAGGGGTAGATGGAACGGTTTCCGTGGCGAATCAGGTAACCGCGTTCATTAATCGATTCCCCTGGGCCAAGCGGCCCCATGTAAGGCACATCACGCGGAATGGAGATGATGAAAGTTTCTACTCGGCAGATTTTGGGAAATGTCGCAGTGTCAGCCATTTTTGTACTCAGTGAAATTTTGAAAATGTTGCAGCAGGCCGAGTGATGGTCGGGACTCAGTTAATTCGCTGCCCCGAGCTGTCGAAAAGATGAATTTGGCTTTCGTCAAAACTCAAACCGACGTGGTCACCAACAGTCGCAGTGGCGTCGCCATTGACTTTGACAACGACAGATTTGTCGGCGACCTGCACATGGAAGTAGGTTTCACCTCCTAATCGTTCGGCCACCATCACTTCCCCTTCAATGTCACCCGTGCCGGGGAGGCACATGCTCAAGTGTTCTGGCCGAATTCCTAAAGTCACAGCTGTGCCAGTTGCCATTTTTTTATCGACCGACATATTGACGCTCACCATTTTTTTGTCAGTCAAAAGCAGTGGCAATTCATGAGCATTGTGTTGTCCTGTTGTGGCACTCAAAAAGTTCATTTTGGGTGAGCCAATGAACCCCGCGACGAATAAATTGGCTGGGCGTTTGTACAAGTCCATGGGCCTTCCAGCCTGTTCGACGTGCCCCTCTCGCAGCACCACAATTTTGTCGGCCAATGTCATGGCTTCAATCTGGTCGTGTGTGACATAGATCACCGTGGTGTTGAGCTCAGACTTTATTTTGGCCAATTCGATGCGCATTTCGACGCGCAAAGCAGCGTCCAAATTAGACAGCGGTTCGTCGAATAAGAACATCTTGGGGGCGCGAACAATGGCCCGCCCAATGGCGACTCGCTGACGCTGACCGCCGGACAAATCGCGTGGTCGACGCTCAAGCAAATGTTCAATTTGCAGGGTCTTTGCAGCCATGTTCACCTTGGTCGCAATCGCTGTTTTGTGCTCCTTGGCAATCTTCAGCCCAAAGCCCATGTTCTCAGCCACCGTCATGTGCGGGTAAAGGGCATAGGACTGAAACACCATGGCAATTCCGCGCCGGGCGGGTTGTTCATGGGTCACGTCGACGTTATCCATCAGCACCTGGCCGCCGCTGCACTCTTCAAGGCCGGCGATCATGCGAAGCAGGGTGGACTTGCCACACCCCGAGGGGCCAACGAAGACACAAAACTCGCCTTCTTTGACTGTCAGATCAACGCCGTGAATGACGGTGCTCGACCCAAAACTTTTTTGGACATTCCGCAATTCAAGTTGAGCCATCAGACAGATTCCTTATCGGACTCGGCAATCACTTGACGAAGTGTCTCGGGGCTCAGCAACAGATCATCAAGGTCATGCATAAAGCTGCTCACATCGGCCAAATCGAGAGCGTCGAGTTTGGGGCCACTGATTCGTTGACCCGCATATGCAATAAGGCCACGCGAGCGCAACACTTCTTTGGTGAGAGACCATCGAAATACCGCCTGGATATTCAAAATAGGCAGCATGCGGGCGAAAATTTGTCGCACTTTTGCATCATCCCCTCGGTGGTGTGCCGCAAATAGCGCCACGTGCACTTCGGCCAGTTCGATGGCTGGCATCGTGCCGCAAGCACCCCGTCTGAGCTCATCGGTGATGTAGCGCCCCCCCGCGCCACCGAGCAAGCCTTTGAGACTTTTGGGCGCTTCTGCAAGCACTGCGGTCAGTCGCTGACCGCTGGGCAGGCTTTCTTCTTTGATGTAAGAAATTTGCGGTACCGCTTGGATGATGGCCAAAATCACCTCGGGTTCCAGTCCTGCACCCACAGGTGGCGGTACGTTTTGCAGCATCAAGGCAGTGTCTGGAACTGCAGCGGCCAGTTCTTTGAAATAGGCAATCTGCTCATTGTGCGTTGTCCACTGCGGCGGTGCGGCGACCATCAGAGCCGCAGCACCAGCGGTTGCAGCGCTGCGGGCCAATCGCAGGGTGATTGCTGGGTCAGAACTGGAGACGCCAATGACCACGGGCACACGGCCAGCGACTTCGTCAATGACGACTTGGGAAAGATGCTCGCGTTCATCGGGTGTCAGTTGCGAGAATTCGCTGGCGACACCGGGGTAAGTCATGCCGTCGACGCCAGATGCGATCAGGTACCGAACAAGACAACGTAACGATTTTTCGTCAGGCTGGAGGTCTTTGTCGAACGGTGTCGGGAGCACCGGAAAAACGCCACGGATCGTTTGGAGTTCTGCTGTTTTTTTGTCTGACATAAATCGTATGAAATTTTTTTAAGAATTTGATTTGGAACCATCGTCAATTCGAATAGGTGGTCGACCCCACCAGCCACGAATCTTGGGCGAAATCAAAGCTGAAGGCGCCAGCGATGTCAGACCGCCATCGACTGGCAAGTCCACCCCCGTGATGAAACCCGATTCATCAGAAGCCAAAAAAACCGCGGCCATGGCAATGTCGTCGGGCTGACCCACGCGCCCTATGGGGTAGGCTTCGGCATCGAGCTTGAGGTCGGCTGCTGAGCGTCCTTTTGCGGTGCGTGCCGTCATGATGAGCCCGGGTGAAATTGCATTGCACCTGATGCCATAAGGACCGTATTCAATGGCGAGTTGTTTGGTCAGGGCGTGAATGCCCCCTTTGGCGGCCGTGTAGGCGGCCAAATTAGGGTTCGCCACGAGTTGATTGACCGATCCGAGATTGATGATGCTGCCGCATCGTGCGGCCATCATGCTTGGCAGCACAGCGCGACACGCACGAAAAACGGCGGACAGTGCCGAGTCAATGGTGCTGTCCCATTCCTCGTCACTGCAAGCATGGACAGGTCGCTCTGAGTAGGTCACCGCGTTGTTCACCAAAATATCGATACGACCTTCATCAGATAAAAGTTGGCGCACAACGGAGTCGAGGGCCTGTCGATCCGTGACGTCCAACACCCTGACTTGGTGACCGGGCAGTTTGACGGCCAAGGCCGCAGCAGCATCGGAATCTTTCTCTAGGGCGAGCACCTTTGCGCCTTGAGCCGCAAAGTGCAATGCGATGGCTTCTCCAATGCCCTTGCCTGCGCCGGAGACGATGGCCACTTTGTCTTGAAGCCTCATGATTTAACCGCTCCCGCTGTCAGACCTTGGATGAAGAACCGTTGCAAAAATGCAAAGCCGATCACAACGGGCAAGGAGCTAACGATTGAAGCGGCCATCGCGCCGCCCCAGTCGTTGCGACTTTCGCCGATGTAGTTGAGCAACAGGCCTGGGCCCACAGTGCGCAACTCGGGTTGGGTGATCAGTGTCAATGAGAACAGCAAGTCGTTCCATGCCCACATGAAGGAGTACAACCCTACTGTGACAAGCGCTGGCATGGCCAAAGGCAAAACAATTCGGTGCAGGATATAGAGCTCTCCAGCACCATCGGCACGTGCCGCTTCAATGATTTCAGTGGGAATATTGATGAAGTAGCTGTAAAGCATGTAGGTGCCGCTGGGGAGCGCCAAGATGATGTACGCCAAGATCAGCCCCAAATGTGTATTCAAGAGGCCGGCCCACTGAAGCATGGGATACAGGCTGATCAACATCATGGCAAATGGAAACATTTGCGCTGACAACATCAAAAACATCAAGGGTTTGCGCCCGAGATACCGAAACTTGGCAAAGCTGTAAGCCGCGTAGGTGGCCAAAATCACAGTCAATAACGCGCCTCCGCCTGCCGTGATCAAGCTGTTTTTCAACTGCAGCAACATATCACTTCGGCTGAAAAGTTGAGTGTAATTTTGTAGAGTGGCCGCGTTGGGCCACAACGTTGGCATGCGAACAAACACTTCAGCTTCAGGTTTGATGGAGGTCAAAGCCATCCAGCCCAGCGGCAAAAACAAAAAACCTGCGATCAGGCTGAAGACCGCGGTGAATGCCAGACGTGATTGCCAAGATAAAAGTTTAAGCATCGGTCTGTCAGTGTTCGCGTTTGAAAAGAATTCTCAAATAAAATGTGGTGGGTATCGCAATGGTGATAAACCAAAGCACACCGACGCTGCAAGCGGTACCCATATCCCAGTTCTGAAACGCTTGCTTGTAAACCTCGATCGAAAGCATGGTCGTGGCCTTGATGGGACCGCCTTGCGTCAAGGCGTAGATCACGTCAAAGGCCTGCAGATTGCCCATGGCGCCCAATATGGTGACGATGATCATGGTGGGTGCGAGGTGCGGCAACACCACATAGCGCAGAACGCCTAAGTTTTCGCAGCCGTCTACGCGTGCTGCATCAATCTGATCTTGCGAAACACCTTGCAGTCCTGCTAGAAAAAAGGCCATGAACAGTGGGACTGATAACCACGCTTTGGTGATGATGACCGCAGCCATGGCCCCCTTTTGTTCTGCTAACCAAGTAACTGGGGTCTCTAGCACGCCAATTTGGATAAGCAATGCATTGAGCACACCGTATTGGCCATTAAAGATCCAAGCAGCCAAGAATGCCGTGACTGTTGTTGGCAACACCCATGGCAACAACGAAGCCGCTCTGATGAAACTGCGACCTTTGAATTGCTGGTTCATCATCAGGGCCCACGCCAAGCCGAGCACAAATGTCAGGCTGGTGGTGACCACCACAAACACCATCGTATTGAGCCAAATGGTGAGGGTGGCCGGATCGGCAAATAAGCGATGGAAGTTGGCCAAGCCCACATAGGCCGGAGCCTGCATATCGATGGTGTATTTGTAAAGCGAAAGCCTTATCGACTCCAAGAAAGGCAGCAAGATGATGGCGGCAAACGCAATGAGAGCGGGCACCACGAGCAAAAATCCGGTGCGCCGCTCCTTTGCTTTGAGGCTGTGGTTCGTGCGGAAGATGGCCAAACTTGACTTTCCCCAAAAGCGTTCCATCAGACGGTTAGTCAGGCTTTATGCCTGCATCCTGAATGACTTTTTTATAGATCTCGAATTCGGCAGCCATGAATCTTTGAAATTCAGCAGGACTGTTTCCTACACGGATGATGCCTCTTGCCTCCAGTTGCGCATTGGCTTCTGGGGTGCGAAGAAATGCTTGTACTTCGCGCGCAATTTTTTCAATGATGGCTGGCGGTGTTCCTGCTGGTGCCATCAAGCCATGCCATGGCTTGACGTCAAAGCCTGCAACTTGGTCTCGCAGCAAGGGTAGATCAGGGGCAAAAAATGCTTTTTCAGGTCCGGCGACGCTGAGTGCGCGCAACTTGCCAGCTTGCACTTGAGGCCAACTCGTAGCCGCTGCGTCCATTGCGGCAACCACTTGTCCCGAGAGCAAGTCGGTCATCATGGGGGCTGAACCTTTGTAGGGCACATGCAGCATGCGCGTCCCTGTTTTTTGCAAAAAAAGCTCCATCGCGATATGCAAAGACGAGCCAACCCCTGAAGAGCCATAGGCGTATTTGTCTGGATTGGCTTTGAGCAGTGCAATAAATTCACTCACGTTTCTGGCCGGTACTTTGTCCGCGTTAATCACGAGCAGCAACGGCGTGACCCCCACAAGCGTGATGGCTGAAAAGTCAGCCACCGGCCGATAGGGAAATTGCCCCGGTTGGAGTGCAGGATTGATGGCGTTGGCAGCGATGTTGCCAAGACCAATGGTGTAGCCATCGTTAGGCTGGCGGGCCAGCAGGCCCAAGCCCACGGCAGAGCCAGCGCCGGGTTTGTTGTCCACGGTCACGGGCTGCCCCCATTTCGATTGCAAATGCTCCGCCACCAACCGCGCCATGCCATCAGCTGCCCCCCCGGGTGGGACCGGAACGATCAGGCGGATCGGTTTGTTGGGGTAGTTGCTTGCAGCGTCTTGCGCTACAGCGGTGCTCCCCAATGAGAGCAGCAAAGCTGCAGTGGCCATCGCGGCCAACATCACACGTTTAAGGCTCGGTGGGTTGTGCATGTTGGGGCTCCTGGTTATGTTTTTGGCAGTTCGGCCATTTTGGCTTCCAGTCGCTTGCCCATGCTTTCGATGGCTGCTTGTGCCGTTTTTTGTCCCAGCAGGGCACTTTGCACTTCTTCACCAACGATCGTCGTGAGGTCTGCTGAATTCGACCACATCGAAATTTCATCACGCTCTGCTGTATTGGCTGCCTTGCTCCAAGCTGATACGTAAGGGTCATTGCCCACTTGTGCCAGTGCCGTATTGGTCACTGGGAAAAGCCCTTGGTCCTTGAAGTAAGCCAACTGATTGGCATCGTTCATCGCAAGATGGGCTGCAAATTTGGCTTGCATCGACTGTGCGTTGGGAGCGTTCTTGCTATCGCCAAACATGGTGAGCAAATGGCCCCATGCAAATGACTGCGGCGCGTTGCCTGAGCGCAAGACGGGCGTCGCCATCGCGATCACGTTGCTGTCAAATTCAGTGCCCTTACCAGAGTTGTTGCGCGCAAAGCCACGGGCCAATGGCGCGTCTTGATAAAAGCCTGTTTGATTTTGTGCATACATGCGGCGCGCATCTGGGCGGTCAATGTCTTTAGCGGCCAATCCGTCTTTGACCAAATCGGCCATGAAGCTCAGTGCACGAACGCCGGCAGCGCTGTTGACCAATACCTTGCCTTTGTCATCAAACAACTGCCCCCCAAACGTCCAAAGCCAGACTTGGAAATCTGGGCTCATGGAGTTGTTGTTTTTGGTGGTCATGGCATACGGCACGCTTTGAGGCTGCGTGCGCTTGATGGCCTTGAGTGCTTCGATGAATGCGTCAACTGTTTGTGGTGGCTGGTTGATGCCTGCGTCCTTGAGGACTTTGGCATTGGCGACCATGCCAATGGATGCGGCTGTCCATGGAACACCCAGCTGCTTGCCGCGGTATTCGCCCAGTTTCAAAAGTCCGGGGCTGATGGCCTTTTGCAGCGTGCCTTTGCCGTAAACATCATTCAAGTCCAGCAGTCGTCCGGTGCTTCCGAATTGAGGAAGCCAACGTTCAGCCAACTGCACGACGTCCAGTGGTTGCCCTGAACGCATGCGCAACAAAATATTCTGTTGCATTTGACCCCAAGGGAAGCCAATCACATCCAATTTGGTGTCTGGATTGTTTTTTCGGTATCCGTCGAACATCGAGGTCAACACGCCTTTGCTCGCCGCTTCGTCGTGTGACCAGCCAACATAGGTCAGTGTGCGGTTTTGTGCACGGAGGTTGCTGCTGCCCAAGAGCGCGGCAGCGGCGAGGGATTGGGTGAAATATCTGCGATTCAACATGAAGTAAAACTCCTTGGTTGTTCCATTAATCGGAACTTTAATGGATGATCGCATTGTCATGGCTTATTTTTGTTCCATCTATTGGTATTTTCCCTGAACTTATTTTTGGATATGGGGTGAAAATAGGTGGATTCGGCATCAAAAGTGAATAAAAATGGAACTCTTCGATTTTTGAGTTCTAATCAGACTCATTCAATGGAACTTTTATGACTTCATCTCAGCCCGCGCTTGAAGCGGCACCCGGCACGGGGGTGCTTGAAAAAGCCATGTCCTTGCTCAACATCGTCTCGGCAGCTGGTGCGGGAGCGGCGTTGACCTTCACAGAACTGAAAAACCGAAGCGGTTTGCCCAAAGCCACATTGCATCGGATTTTGTCAACGCTCATGGGTGAAGGCCTGTTGCGTTACGACGCATACACCAAGAGCTACCGTTTGGGTTTTCGCTTGCTTGAACTGGCACATGAGGTGTGGAGCGATTTCGATCTCAGATTGGCGGCTCAGGATGAAATGGTTTTGTTGCGCAACAAGGTGGGCGAAACTGTTCACTTGGCCGCGTTGGACGCCCTTGGTGTTGTGTTGATTGCCACGGAAGAGAGTGACCGCGATGTCAGACCCACTTCGAAGGTGGGACTGCGCTTGCCATTGCATGCCAGTGCCGCAGCCCGAGTCATCTTGGCGTATTTGGATCCAGTTCGTCAGCTCGCTTTTTTGCAGGCCCAAACGCATGAGGCATTGACCGAAAACACGCGCACCAGCATCCAGGAAATTCGCAGTGAGCTTGACCTCACGCGCGCCCGTGGATATGCGCTGGAGATTGAAGAGTTCCAATTGGGTCGGCTTTCTGTTGCGGCACCTATTTTTGACATTGAAGGAAGTCCTGTTGGTGCTGTCTCTGTGAGCGCAAGTCTTGAGCGATTGAATGTGAGCCAGGCACACAGTCTGTCTGCAACATTGATTGGCGTGGCGCGTCGCATCTCACACAACGCAGGTGGCCAGTACATGTCCATTGAGCCGCGAGCAGTGCCCTCGGAAGGGCCTGATGTGGAGGTGAGTTGTATCAGCGACTCCAGGTGTTTGTTGGGCGAAGGGCCCATGTGGTCACCCCGAGATGGCGCCCTCTATTGGGTGGACATTCTGACGCCTGCAGTGCATCGCCTTGACACAGCCAAGGGCGTTGAAACTGAGACGAAACTTGGCTCTATGGTGAGTGTGGTGATTCCTAAAGCGACCGGGGGTTTGCTGCTGGCGACTTCAAGTGGTTTGGTCACCTTTGATGCAGAAAACAAGCGCCTGACACCCCTGTGCCATCCCGAGTCAGACAGGCCTGGGAATCGATACAACGATGGCAAGTGCGACCGAATGGGGCGTTTGTGGATTGGCACCTTGGACATGGCGACGGCAGCTAACAGGGGAAATTTGTTCCGAGTCGATGCCGACGCAACATGGAAAAAAATGGACACTGGGTTCACGGTCGCCAATGGTTTGGGCTGGAGCCCTGACAACAAGCAGATGTATTTCACCGACTCGGTTCGGCGAACGATCTACGCTTACGACTTTGATTTGTCACGCGGTGAGATTGCCAATCGCAGGCCCTTGCTGATTTTGGATGCGAGCGACGGCACACCTGACGGCATGACGGTGGACGAGGAGGGGTGTTTGTGGGTGGCGATCTGGGATGCTTGGCGAATTTCAAGGTATTCCCCTGATGGCAAAGAGATGTTCCGCATCAAAATGCCTGTGCCGCGTCCTACCAGTTGCTGCTTTGGCGGTGAAAACTTGGATACGCTTTACGTCACCAGTGCTTCTTTGCGACTGAACGCAGATGCCCTTGCTGCAGCCCCGCTTTCTGGCTCACTCTTTGCCATCAAGGTCCCGGGGGTCAGAGGCTTGCCTGAAACTATTTTTGCCGGCTAATTGGCCAAACAAAAATTCAAATACAACTTGATTTTTCGAAGATGCCTGTGCGCGGCAGAGATCATGAAGATTTCAGCAGGCCTGATACAGCGTCTGGTTTGGGCAAAGGTGCCACCGCCCCCAACCCTTGTACAGACAAGGCTGCGGCGGCATTGGCATAAGTCGTGGCTGACCACAAATCTTCGCCGGAAGCCAATCTCGCCAACAAGTTGCCCGCAAAGCAGTCGCCAGCACCGGTGGCATCAATGGCTTTGACGCTGTGGCCGGGGAGACTGCGTTGTGTTTCTCCATCGCTGGCCAGCGCACCATCGGCCCCCAGTTTCAGCACCACCTTGGCGGCACCATGTGCATGGCTCCAGGCCACGATGTCTTGCGCTTGGCTTAGTCCCGTGAGTGCGGTCATGTCTTCTAGGCTGGGCAAAAACAAATCACACAGACCGACCGCCTGACGAATGCACGCTTGTGCCCGTGCAAGTGGCCACAACGAGAGTCGCAAGTTGGAGTCGAGCGCGACACGCGTGCCGACACTGCGTGCGTGCGACATGGCTGCAAAGGCGGTGTCGCAGGCTGAGGACGAGATGGCCAGTGAGATGCCCGACAAATGCAACCACTTGCTGTTGGCAATGGATTCGGCCCAATGCGTCAGATCGTGCGGCTGCATGCGGCTGGCGGCCGAGCCCGCACGGGCATAGCTGAAGTGGTGCCCTTGCGTGTCGTGGCTTACAAAGTACATGCCGGTGGGCGCCTGCGCATCGCGCAGCACCCCAGCAGTGGCGACATTCTCGCCTTGCCACAAAGCCATGAGGCGGTCGCCCCAGCGGTCGGTCCCAAGCCGAGTCAGATAGCCCACACGCGCACCTGCACGAGCGGCCGCAATGGCCGCGTTGCTGGTGTCTCCGCCAAAGCCTTGCAAATAAAGTGGTGGCGCGTTGGGCTCTTGCACTTGCACTTGGTTGAACTCGACCATGGCTTCACCGAGTGCCACGATGTCGAGATTTTGCGAGCTGTGGGTCATGGGCTTAGAAGGGTTCAGGTCTGAGCTGAAGGCAGGGGAATCACGGTTAAACCGGCCAAGCGATGTGTGGCGTTGAGAGACATGGCCCACAACTTGTGTCGGATAGCCACTGCAAAGATGGGCCCTTGCCATCTCTAACGGCGGCACTTGATAAATAGCGCTGGATAGCGGTCATCGAAGAGAAGGGCCGCATCAGCACTTGGATGATCAGCTGACATGATTAAGGGCGCAAGCCCTTCAAGGCCTCAGCGGGGTAGCCGGGGCGCGTTTTGCAGTCGGCGATGTATTGCTCAATGATGGCTTCAAAACTGGCATCTGCTCGCAAGCCCAAAGCGTGTGCACGGTCAAAGGTGCAGCCTTTGGCCCAGTTGTCCACAATGCCTGCAATGCGCTCGTCTTTGACAAATGTGACGCGGGCCCGCACCTCGGGTCCCGCTACTTTTTCGAGGGCCGCCAGCATGTCGCTGACCTGCACATTCAGACCGGGCAAGTTCAGCGCCATGCGCCCGCCAATGGCTTCGCGGCTGGCCTCAAAAACAGTGATCAAGCCCTGCACCGTGTTGCCGGGCGAAGACACGGGGTGAGACACGCTGGCGTCGACCGGACAGGTGGTGGCCGTTCCGGCCAATGGCTCGCGAATGATGCCGCTGAAAAACGACGATGCCGCGCCATTGGGCTTGCCGGGACGAACCGCCACAGTCATCAAGCGGGCAGCACGGCCATCGATGTAACCCTTGCGGGTGTAGTCGGCCACCATGTACTCGAGCATCAGCTTGTGCGTGCCGTAAGAGGTCTGCGGTGTGGGCAAAGTGGTGTCGGTGACCCGCGCCGGCATGGGGTTGGCCGCATCAGGGCCAAAGACCGCGACAGAACTGGCAAACACCAAGCGCGAAACGTGGCCCGAGGCGCGGATGCTGTCCAGCAACAAGCGGCTGCTGTCCACGTTGGAGCGCAAGCCCAAGTCAAAGTCAAGCTCGCATTCGCCCGACACCGCAGAGGCCAAATGAAACACGCCATCAAAGCCACTTTTGAACAACTCGCCTTGCTCCAGCATCGGCCCGGCATGGCCTTTGACACGCGCATCGGCCAGCAAATCGGCCGGGGCAGGAAAGAGGTCGGCAATCACCAACTCCCGGACCTGCTGGCCATTGAGATGACCTCGCTTCAAAATCTCACGGGCAAGTCGTGCGCCCAAAAATCCGGCACCGCCGGTGATCAAAACTCGCATCTTGTTGTTCCTTCAATCAATGGTTGTCTTTGGGCACTGCTGCACCGCGCTGGCCGACTAAAAAGTCCATGTCTGCGCCTTCATCGGCCTGCAGCACGTGGTCGATATAGAGCTTCCAGTAACCTGATTGCATGGCCGGTGCAGGCTTTTCCCAAAGTGCCAAGCGCTGGGCCAGTTCTTCGTCACTGATGAGCAATTGCAACTTGCGTTCAGGCACATTCAGCTCAATCAAATCACCGTTTTTAACCACGGCCAGCGGGCCGCCCGCTGCAGCTTCGGGTGCGGTGTGCAACACCACCGTGCCATAAGCGGTGCCACTCATGCGTGCATCGCTGATGCGCACCATGTCGGTAATGCCTTTGCGCAAGACTTTCGGGGGCAGTGGCATGTTGCCCACCTCGGCCATGCCGGGGTAACCTTTGGGCCCGCAGTTTTTCAGCACCAAGATGCAGTTTTCGTCGACATCCAAATTTTCGTCGTCGATGCGTTTGTGGAAATCGTGGCTGTCTTCAAAGACCACGGCGCGTCCGGTGTGCACCATCAGGGCGGGCGTGGCTGCGCTGGGTTTGATGACCGCACCGCGCGGTGCCAAATTGCCACGCAAGATGGCGATGCCCGCTTTTTCTTTGAAGGGCGCGTCAAATTTTTTGATCACGCGCGGGTCGTAATTGACGGCATTGGCGATGTTCTCGCTCACGGTTTTCCCGCTCACCGTCACAATGTCTTTGTGCAGCAGGTGTTCAATTTCTTTCATCACCACCGGCAGTCCGCCGGCATAGCAAAAATCCTCCATCAGGTGCTCGCCTGAAGGCTGCAAGTTCAACAGGCAAGGCAACTCACTGCCCAGTCGTTCGAAATCGTCCACCGTCAGTTTCAAGCCCAAGCGGCCCGCAATCGCAATCAAATGGATCACGGCGTTGGTCGAGCCACCAATGGCCGCCAAGGTGCGAATGGCGTTTTCAAAAGCTTCGCGGGTCAGCACTTTGCTGATGGTTTGGTCGGTGTGCACCATCTCAACGATGCGGCGCCCCGCATCGCGGGCCAGTACATTGCGGCGGCCGTCCACGGCGGGGTAGGCGGCATTGCCCGGCAAACCAATGCCCAGCGCTTCGACCATGCTGGCCATTGTGCTGGCTGTGCCCATGGTCATGCAGTGGCCGCGGCTGCGGTGCATGCAACTCTCGGCTTCAAAAAAGTCTTGCAGTTTCAAGGTGCCGGCACGCACTTGCTCACTCATGCTCCAAACGCCGGTGCCCGAGCCCAGCTCTTGGCCGCGCCATTTGCCGTTCAGCATGGGGCCACCTGAGACACCAATGGTCGGCAAACCCACACTCGACGCGCCCATCAGCAAACTGGGCGTGGTTTTGTCGCAGCCCATGAGCAGCACCACGCCATCAATCGGGTTGCCACGAATGCTTTCCTCAACGTCCATGCTGGCCAAGTTTCGGTAGAGCATGGCGGTGGGGCGCAAGAGGGTTTCGCCCAAAGACATGACCGGAAATTCGAGCGGGAACCCACCGGTCTCATAAACCCCAATCTTGACCTGCTCGGCGAGGGTTCTGAAGTGGGAGTTGCAAGGCGTGAGCTCGCTGAAGGTGTTGCAAATGCCAATGACGGGGCGACCATCAAATTGGTCGTGCGGCACCCCTTTGCCTTTGACCCAGCTTCTGTAGGCAAAGCCATCGCGGTCTTGTCGGCCAAACCATTGCTGGCTGCGAAGGTCTTCGGGTTTTTTGCGTGAATTGGAGGTCATGGGTGGGCTGGAGTTAAGGGGTTTGACATGGACATCATTCATATGATGATTGAGAATTTTCAACCCTCATGTAAACCCCGTGACATCCGTGAAAACCCTTTGTTGTAGATCCTCAAAAGGCAGGGTTTTCACAGGGTTTTATCGGCTTCTATTCATCATATGATTGCCAAAAATCGCACCCGCCCATGGTTCAAAATATCCACGCTCATACACTCGAAAAGCTCGGCCAGTCCGTGCTTTCAGGGCGTTATGCCGTGGGGGCCTCATTGCCACCAGAGCCTTTGTTGTGCGAAGAGTTGGGCGTCAGCCGGACGGTGATTCGTGAAGCCATCAAGTCCTTGATCGCCAAGGGGTTGTTGGTGACCGGCCCCAAATTGGGCACACGCGTACTCAGCCAAGAACAGTGGAATTGGTTTGACCCCGATGTGATTCGGTGGCAAGCCCATGTCGGCCTCACGCCAGAATTTTTGCGCGATTTGCAAGAGTTGCGCTTGGTGGTCGAGCCAGCGGCAGTGCGCATGGCAGCCGAGAAAGCCACCGATGCGGACATTGCCAAGTTGGAAGACGCTTTCTTGGGCATGAAAAATGCCATCGACTTTGGCGGTGATTACGTGGTGCACGATTTGCGTTTTCATCAGGGTTTGTTGCAGGCTTCGCACAACCGCATGCTGGTCAAAATGGGCGAGGCACTGGCGGCTTTGTTGCGCACCAGTTTTGAGTTGTCCACCCGCATCAAAGACGGTCCCCGCAGTTCTTTGCCGTTGCACCGGGCGGTGCTGGATGCGGTTATCGCCCACTCCCCGGTCAAAGCCGAAAAGGCATTGATGGTGTTGATCAATGGGGCCAACGATGACATTGAAAAAGTGCTGTCATCGCGGCGTAAATTGCCGCGCGTGGCGGGGGCACCGACCCACCTGAGACGAAAAATGAAAGTGAGTGAGGATGCGACAAGTTATTGATTTATTTTTTAAGTTCCTAGAGTTTCTGGTGGTTGTCTGCTTGGTGGCCATGGTCGTCATGGTGTTTGGCAACGTGGTGCTGCGCTACGGGTTCAATTCGGGCATATCCATCTCGGACGAAATGTCGCGCTACTGTTTCATTTGGCTTACCTACATCGGGGCCATGGTGGCGATGCGCGACAAAGGTCACTTGGGGGTGGACACCTTGGTACGCCGCTTGTCCTTGGGCGGAAAGAAACTCTGCTTTTTCTTGAGTGAAATCATGATGCTCGGCTGCAATGCTTTGTTCTTTTGGGGCACATGGCAAATGCATGAATTGCAGGTGACCAACATCTCTCCGGTGGTCGGTATTTCCATGATTTGGATTTACGGCATTGGCTATGTCACAGCCAGCGTGATGGCGGTGATGAACCTGAATCAGTTGTTTTTGTTGTTCACTGGGCAACTCAAAGAAGACGACTTGGTGCTGGTGGTCGAATCTGAAGACACCGTGGTCTTGGATGACTTGAAGCCAGAGAGCAGGGGGCGCGCATGACCATCGCCATCTTTGTTTTCAGCCTGTTGGGCGCCATGGCCTTGGGCATGCCCATCGCCTACTCTTTGTTGGTGTGCGGGCTGTGCCTCATGGCTTACATGGCCAGCAACGGCATGATCAACGCCTTTGACAGCCAAATCTTGGCGCAGCGTTTTGTCGATGGCGCGGACAACTTCCCTTTGTTGGCTGTGCCCTTCTTTTTGCTGGCGGGCGAGTTCATGAATGCCGGCGGTTTGAGCCGTCGCATTGTGAATCTGGCCATGGCTTGGATCGGCCATTTCCGGGGCGGTTTGGGCTATGTGGCTGTGCTGGCCGCCGTCATCATGGCTTCATTGTCGGGTTCTGCGGTCGCTGATACCGCTGCCCTGGCCGCCTTGCTGATTCCCATGATGAAGCGGGCTGGCTACAACGTGGGGCGCTCTGCAGGGTTGATTGCCTCGGGCGGCATCATTGCCCCGGTCATTCCGCCTTCAATTGGTTTCATCATTTTTGGCGTGGCGGCCAACGTGTCGATCACCAAGTTGTTTTTGGCAGGCATCGTCCCGGGCCTGTTGATGGGGTTGGCCATTGGCCTGACCTGGTGGTGGGTGGCCAAGCGAGAAAACGTGCAACCCGCACCCCGCATGAGCATGAGCGAAAGGCTCAAGGCCACGCGCGAAGGCATCTTGGCCTTGGGCTTGCCAATTTTCATCATTGGCGGCATGAAGTTTGGCGTCTTCACGCCCACCGAGGCGGCCGTGGTTGCTGCGGTGTACAGCTTTGTGGTGGGCGCTTTTATTTACCGCGAATTGGAATGGTCCAAGCTGTACAGCCTGATACTGACGGCGGGCAAAACCACCGCCGTGATCATGTTCTTGGTGGCCGCGGCCATGGTCAGCGCGTGGTTGATTACGGTGGCCAATATTCCGGCTGAGGTGGCGCGCATGATGGAGCCGTTGATGGGCAACAAGACCTTGCTCATGGTCGTCTTGATGCTGCTGGTGGTGGTGGTGGGCACGGCACTTGACTTTACGCCCACGGTGCTTATTCTCACGCCTGTGCTGATGCCCTTGGTCATCAAGGCGGGCATTGACCCGGTTTATTTCGGCGTGCTGTTCATCATGAACAACGCCATTGGATTGATTACCCCGCCTGTTGGTACGGTACTCAATGTGGTCTGTGGCGTAGCCAAGATCAATATGGACACAGCTTTCAAGGGCGTCCTTCCGTTCTTATGGGCGCAATTGGCTGTGTTGGCTTTGTTGGTGGCATTCCCGTCCATCGTCATCATGCCGATGAAGTGGATGTTGAGTTGATTTTTTTAAACCGTGCTTTTCTAAAGGAGACAGTCATGTTGAAACGCAGAAATCTGGTGACCCTGATCGCAGGCACCTTCTTGGTGGCTTCCAGCGCCATGGCCCAATTTGCTGACCGCAATATCAAGTTCACCAACGGTGTGAACGAAGACCACCCGGTCGGTCTGGGCGTGAAGAAAATGCAAGAAGTCTTGGCCGCCAAAACGGGTGGAAAAATGAAGATCACGGCCTTCTGGGGTGGCTCAGCTGGCGGCGATTTGCCAGCCACTCAGGCTTTGCGTGCCGGTACCCAAGAAATGGTCTGCACCTCCAGCTCGCCGCTGGTGGGCATCATCAAAGAATTGGGTGTGTTTGACCTGCCTTTCTTGTTTGCTAATGAAAAAGAAGCAGATGCTGTCTTGGACGGTGCTGCTGGCAAATATTTCAATGCCAAGCTGGAAGCTGCAGGCTTGGTGAACTTGGCCTATTGGGAGAACGGTTTCCGCAACCTCACCAACAGCAAGCGTCCCGTCACCAAGTTGGAAGACTTTGATGGGGTGAAAGTTCGCGTGATGCAGAACAACATCTTCTTGGACACCTTCAAAACGCTGGGGACCAACGCCGTACCTATGGCTTTTGGTGAAGTCTTCACTGCCTTGGAGACCAAGACCATTGATGGCCAAGAAAACCCCTTCGTGACGATTGAAACTTCCAAGTTCAACGAAGTGCAAAAGTACCTGAGCGTCACACGCCACGCCTACACGCCCTTTTTGGTGCTGTACAGCAAAAAACTCTGGGATCAGCTGAACCCTCAAGAGCAAGCCGTGTTGCGTGAAGCCGCCATGGAAGGCCAAAAAGTCCAGCGTGCGGCCAACCGCGCACTGAACGAAAAATCGCTCGCTGCCTTGAAGACCAAGGGCATGCAAGTCAACGAAGTGAGTGCGGCTGAGCAAAACCGAATCCGCGCCAAAGTGGCCTCGGTGTATGACAAGCACAAGGACTCCATCGGCCCTGACGCCATCAAGGTGGTGCAAGACGAGTTGAAGAAAGCACGCGGCGGCTAATTGACCGCAGCCAGCCCCACAGCCGCAAGCTGTGGGGCTTTTTTAACGTCAAAAACAGTGTCATTATGAAAATCACCCAGCTTGAAACCATCCGCTTAGACGAGTTTCCCAACATCATTTGGGTGCGCTTGCACACCGATGAAGGATTGACCGGCTTGGGTGAAACTTTCATGGGCGCGCAGGCTGTTGAGGCCTACTTGCACGAATGGGTGGCGCCCAAGCTGGTCGGGCAAGACCCTCTGGCCATCGAGTCCCGCATGCGCGATGTCACGGGTTATTTGGGCTGGCGTGGCTCTGGCGTCGAGACCCGTGGCAACTCGGCGGTTGACATTGCTTTGTGGGACATTTTTGGCAAGGCTGCTGGCATGCCGGTCTACACGGCGTTGGGCGGCAAAAGCCGTGACGAAATTCGGGTCTACAACACCTGCGCGGGCTACCAGTACATCCGCAGCAATGTGAACCAGACCAGCAGCAACTGGGGCCTTGAGCGAAGTGCTGGGCCTTACGAAGATCTGCAGGGGTTTTTGCACCGTGCCGACGAAGTGGCTGAATCGTTGCTGAGTGAGGGCATCACCGGCATGAAAATTTGGCCATTTGATGTGGCCGCTGAAAAGTCGCATGGCCAGTACATCAGTCCCGAAGACCTGAACACGGCTCTCGAGCCATTTCGAAAAATTCGCCGGGCTGTCGGCGACAAGATGGACATCATGGTCGAGTTTCACAGCCTGTGGCGTTTGCCCATGGCGCAAAAAATTTCGCGCGCCTTGCAGGAGTTCGACACTTTTTGGCACGAAGACGCGATCCGCATGGACAGCCTGGATTTGCTCAAGCAATACGCGGTGGATTGCAAGGCGTTGATTTGTGCCAGCGAAACCCTGAGCTACAAATGGGGCTTCAAAGACTACCTGCAAACCGGTGTGGCCGGCGTGGCCATGTTGGACTTGAGTTGGTGCGGTGGCTTGACGGAAGCCCGAAAAATTGCGGCCATGGCCGATGCTTGGCAACTGCCCGTGGCCCCGCACGACTGCACAGGACCGGTGGTGTGGGCTGCTTCAACCCATTTGTCTTTGCATGCGCCCAACGCGCTGATTCAAGAGAGCGTGCGGGCTTTCTACAGTGGTTGGTACAAAGAGCTCGTGACCGAGTTACCGCAAGTCAAGAACGGGATGATCAGCCTGAACGACAAGCCGGGCTTGGGTCTCGAGTTGTTGCCCGATCTGCACAAGCGTGCCGATGCGGTGGTGCGCGTGAGCCGCTGAGATCAGGCGGCCCACTGGGTGTGAAACTTGCCGGGCCGGTCGATGCGCTGGTATTTGTGCGCACCAAAATAATCGCGTTGCGCTTGCAACAGGTTGGCCGGCAAGCGAGCAGACCGATACGCGTCGTAATAGCTCAGCGCGCTCATGAACGAGGGAATGGCCACGCCTTGTTGGGCGCCCAAGGCCACCACCTCGCGCAGCGCTTGTTGGCAACGTGCCATCACGGCAGAAAAATGCGGGTCCATCAGCAAGTTGTCTAACTCGGAATTGCGTTCATGGGCATGCCGAATGTCTTCCAGCAAACGCGCCCGAATGATGCATCCCGCACGCCAAACCGCCGCTACGGTACCCATGGGCAAATGCCATTGGTGCTCTTGGTCGGCGGCCTTGAGCAAACTAAAGCCTTGCGCATAGGCGCAGATCTTGGCTGCCAGCAACGCGTGTTGAATTTTTTCGAGCACAGCCGGCCTGTTGCTCGCATGGCGTGCGCTTGGGCCCTTGAGCACTTGCGAGGCTTTCACGCGTTCGCTTTGCAGTGCGCTGATGGTGCGGGCAAACACGGCATTGGCAATGGTGGGGGCGGTGACCCCCAAATCCAGTGCCACTTGGCTGGCCCATTTACCGGTGCCTTTTTGTTCGGCTGTGTCCAAGATGAGGTTCACCAACGCGTCACCCGACTCGGGGTCGGTGTGCGCCAGGATGTCGGCCGTGATGCCCATCAGGTAGCTGCTGAGTTCGCCTTGGTTCCACTGTCTGAAGACCGCGCTGATCTCTGCAGGCGCCATGTCCAAGAGTTCATGCATGAGCCAGTAGGCTTCGCAAATTGTTTGCATGTCGGCATATTCAATGCCGTTGTGGACCATCTTGACAAAGTGGCCCGAGCCGTCAGGCCCCATCCATTCGCAGCAGGGCTTGCCATCGTCGGCCTTTGCGGCAATGGCTTGCAGCATGGGTTTGAGCCAGGGCCAAGCCGCAGCATCGCCGCCCGGCATCAAGGCCGGCCCGCGCAAAGCGCCTTCCTCGCCACCACTTACACCGGCGCCGACAAACAGGATGCCAGACCCTTTGAGCGATTGGATGCGCCGTTGGGTGTCGCGGTACAGCGTGTTGCCGCCGTCCATCACCACATCGCCCGGACTCAACAACGGCGTCAGGTCTGCCAGCACCGCGTCGACAGCATTGCCCGCGGGCACCATCAACCAAATGCGTCTCGGGCTTTGCAGGCTCGCCACCAAATCCGCCAGCGAATCGGCCGCTTGGGCCGGCAGGCCTTGTGTGCGTTGGCTGAAGCTCAGCCGTTTGCCTGCATCGAGATCAAAACCAGTGACCGCAAAACCATGGCGTGCCAAATTGAGCGCCAGGTTTTCTCCCATTACGCCCAGGCCAATCAGGCCAATGTCCATCAACTGCATAGGCGCGACTTATCCCCGACCGACAAAAGGCATGTTGGTGGCCATCACCGTGGTGAACAAAATGTTGGCCGACAGCGGCAAGCGCGTCATGGTCAGAAAGGTCTCCACGACCGACGTCATGTCCATGCGGGGTTCGGCTTTGATGGTGCCATCGGCTTGCGGCACGCCCTTGGCCATTTTTTCGGTCATGTCCGAGGCCACGTTGCCAATGTCGATTTGTCCGACCGCGATGCTGAACGCACGGCCATCCAACGAAGCCGCGCGGGTCAGACCCGAGATGGCGTGTTTGGTGGCGGTGTAGGCGATGGAGCCATAACGCGGCACGTGCGCTGAAATCGAGCCGTTGTTGATGATGCGTCCCCCTTGCGGGCTTTGTTCTTGCATCATCTTGAAGGCATGCGAGAGGCAATAAAAAGCCCCGTTCAGGTTCACATCGACCATGCGGCGCCAGTCATCGCCCGAGATATCGCCGGGCAAGGTGGTGGCCAGTGAAATGCCGGCGTTGTTGAACAACAAATCGAGACGGCCGCACTGGCGGCGCACGTTGTCAAACAAGGCTTTGACTTGGGCTTCGTCGGACACATCGGCCGGCATGACGATGCCATTGGCGGCATGGGCGCCGGCTTTGGCCAACGTGTCTTGCAACGCTTCGGTGCGTCGACCCACCAGCACCACTTGCCAGCCTTCATTCAACAAACCCAACGCACAGGCTTGGCCAATGCCTGAGCTGGCACCGGTCACGAGAGCAACTTTTTTCATGAGATTTTTTCCAAGGGTCTAAAAACGGGCATTCAAGCCAGCGCTTCTGAAAAAGAGATTTGAACCTTCAAGGATTGGCTCTTGTCGGCCGCCAAGTCAAAGGCTTCCAATGCACGGTCGACGGGAAGAATACCCGTGATGACGGGCTTGCCATCGATCAGGCCTTCGTTCAAAAACCGCACGGCAGTGGCAAATTCGGCATGGAAGCGGAAGGTGCCGCGCATGTCGATTTCTTTGGCCACCAGTTGCGTCATGGGCAGGCTGATCTCGCCCCCCATGCCGACGGTGATCAACACCCCTCGGGGTGCAATGGTGTCGAGGCCCACACGCAAAGCGGCTTCGCTGCCCGAGGCTTCAAACACGGCATCAAACTGGCCTTTGTCCACTTTGTAGCGGTCCAGCGCGTCGGCCTGGGTTTTCAGGTTGATGGTTTCATCTGCGCCCATTTGTTTCGCACAGGTCAGTGGCAAATCGGCGATGTCGGCGGCCACAATGCGGGCGGCACCGGCACGGCGCAACGCGCCAATCAATAGCGAGCCAATCGGGCCGCAGCCGGTCACCAACACCTGCTTGCCCAAGACGCTGCCAGCGCGCTGAATGGCGTGCAAACCCACCGACAACGGCTCGGCCAAAGCGGCCTCTGACAAGCTCAGGTGGTCAGCAATCGGGTGGGCTTGGTAGCCCTCGATGATGAGTTGTTCACTGAACGCGCCCTGAATGTGAGGGAAGGGCATGGCGCTGCCGTAGAAGCGCATGTTGAGGCAATGGTTGTGTTGGCCCGCTTGGCAGAAACGGCAATGACCGCACGGACGCGAGGGCGAAATGGCAATGCGTTGGCCGGGCTGAATGCCCGAGACAGCGGGGCCGCAATGGGCGACCACGCCCGACACCTCGTGGCCCAGCGCAATGGGTTGTTTGATGCGCACCGTCCCAAAACCGCCATGTTGGTAGTAATGCAGGTCAGAGCCGCAAATGCCGCCATAGGCCACATTCACGCGCAACTGGTGCTCGCCTAAAGCGGGCAATTCGGTGTTCTCAATGCGGAGGTCTTTGGCCGAATGGCAAACAACTGATTTCATGGTGTTCGGTGTGGTTTGAGGGGTGAATCTTAGAGGCTGGCCGTCACGCCGCCGTCGACATAAAGGATATGGCCATTCACAAAGCGAGAGGCATCCGAGGCCAAGAAAACCGCGGCACCACCGAGGTCTTCGACATCGCCCCAGCGGCGACTGGGAGTGCGGCCCACCAGCCAACTGCTGAAGGTCGGGTCGTC
>JACCDS010139953.1_pt1 | contig 27091 bp, 29 predicted proteins | sample 7446441 | NCBI WGS metagenome assembly JACCDS01 (sample SAMN15323445, study PRJNA562643) | freshwater metagenome | isolation source: river surface water | place: USA:Blue River Watershed | collected 2017-08-17 | reverse complement strand
GCTCTGCCGTGGCGGAAAAAACAAGATCAAAATCGTGACCCTCAGGGCACCTAAAAACCGTAATGACGCGTGGAGAAAACTCGACTCCAGCTTCAGTCTCCAGAGACTGTGCACCTAGTCGCATACCTCTCATTGTTTCAGCCATGGTTTCCTCCCGTTTGAGAGGTCAACCATGGTTCGTTTCGGATAAGTCCCGCCGGGCGGTAATTCTCAGGAAATCCTCAGTTGATTAGATCGACTCTGTCACTGACTATGCCGCTAGCGCCGCGGGCGAGCAATTCTTTCGCCTCGTCGGGGTCATTTATGGTCCAGAAATGAGTCTCGATTCCTTCATTCGCAAGTCGGGCTATGAACTTGGGGTCGGCAAATGTGATGCCATACATCTTGGCGGGAATTTGAAAGGCGTCGAGACCCTTGACGACAGAGGAAAAGCCGACTCCGAGGAGTTTGTGACTCAGGTAGGCAAGAGCGACCTCTCGCATCGAGGCACTCGTTGCCACGGGGCGAGATAGGAGCGAGAGGGCCGCTCTTCTTCGCTTTGAAGAGAAGCTGGAAACTAGAACTCGATCGTGTGCCGAGTAGCGCTCAATCTCATTCACTGTGGGGGTTATAGCCAATTCAGACTTGATGTCCAGGTTAAGTTTCACGCCAAGTTCCAACCCTTCGGCCAGGGTTGGAACTACAGACTCACCCTTGAGTCGAATGGTTTGCAGGTCCTTGAGAGTCAGATCGCGAATTAGGTTCGGCACGCCCGCAACCCGGGTTAAGTCATCATCGTGAAAGAGGACAGCGACTGAGTCTTTCGTGGCATGCACATCTGATTCGATGTGAGTTGCTCCCGCCGCAATGGCAGCCTCAAACGCGGCCAGGGAGTTTTCCGCGATTGAGTCATCGTGTTCGCTGAGGCCTCGATGAGCAAAAACCCGGGGTAGTGGTCCCTCAAAATAGCTGGTTCGAGCCATCGATGCCCCTAGTCTTAGTTGGTGCCCAAGTCTAGTTTCAGCTTTCGACTCATCAAGCTTCTTGTCGGGCTGTTTATTTATGGCATAGGCGTCGCTTTCATGGTGAAAGCCGGAATCGGTGTAGCCCCATGGGACGTCTTGGCGCAGGGAATCGCAGCCCAGACAGGCATCAGCTTCGGACAGGGGACCATAGTGGTCTCGGCCTTGGTTTTGCTGATGTGGATTCCACTGAAAGTGAAGCCGGGAATCGGATCAATCCTGAATGCCATTCTGATCGGCGTATTCGCGGACCTGGTGTTGCCATGGGTGCCAAGTTTCGAGAACTATTTTGCGAATCTGGCACTTTTGCTTGTCGGCATGGCGATTGTTTCCTTTGCAACCGGCCTCTACATTTCTTGTGGAATGGGCAAGGGCCCAAGAGATGGGCTAAACGTTGGAATAGCCCAGCGTTTCAAGCTTCCGTTCTGGCAGGCCAGGACCGCCATCGAGATCTTTGCCGTTACCGCGGGATTCCTGCTTGGCGGGCAGGCCAGAGAAGGCACTTTGATTTTTGCCTTGCTTATTGGCTATATGAACCAGATAGCACTGCGGTTGTTTGGTCTAGCGGACAAAAATGGCAGAGTCTAGACATAGAAATACCGTGCGGGTACTGCTGATTTCCCCGCAAAATCGTTTCTTGATGTTCTTTTCCAGATTCGAGCCAGAGGTTGATCTGCCGCCACAGTGGATTTTTCCCGGTGGCGGCATTGAGGCTGGCGAGAGTCAAATTGAGGCAGCAATCCGAGAATTGCGCGAGGAAACTGGATTGATCTTTTCAGAAGAGCAACTGAGCCAGCACGGGGCACATCTGGACTTCGAATTCGATTCCAAACTTAACTTCGACACCGGCACGGCTTGGTTCTTCAAAGCTGAAGTCGATGTGGAATTTGCGCCAAGTAACGAACTATGGACTGAGGATGAGCATCGAGACACAGTGATGCACAGATGGCTTGATCTGGCTGAAATTGAGACGGAGCAACTTTGGGTAGGCCCCGCCGGCTCAATTGATTTGATTCGTGAGTGGCTTGAATAGGGCCACTTCTGGCACCGCCAAATAAGGTGACCTAATGCCGATAATAAACATTATGTCAAGTAAAGTTTTGAGCTGACCTTAGCCAGCTCCCCTTTATGGATTTCTAGAACTGCTGCGTGGCAGCCGACCACTCAACCAGCTTGCGCTGAGCGGCACCAGAGCGTATGGCAGTTGTTGCGGATTGCAAAGCTTTTGTGAACAAGTCAGGAATTTGTTCTGCCGAACCTTTGGCAATTTGATACGCGACCATGCCGCCGGCGGCATTCAATGCCACCACGTCCGAAATTGCCTCTGAGTTTTCAAAGTCCTCACCAGCGAAGAGCCTTCTGGCTATCTCTGCGTTGTGCTTTGCATCGCCACCAATCAGTTGCTCGATCTTGGCTCTGCGAATACCCAGATCCTGCGGCTCGAAAGGGATTTCTTCGACTTTTCCAGAGCGAACAACCCATAGCGTGCTGCTTGAGGTGGTGGAAAGCTCATCGAGGCCATCATCCGATCGGAAAACCAGGCCGGCCCTGCCGCGCGCGGCTAACTCCTGGGCCATTTTTGGTGCGATGACTGGATTGGCTACTCCCAAGGCCGTGGCGATTGGCTGTGCTGGATTGGCTAGTGGGCCGAGGAAATTGAATGTTGTAGGTACCCCTAGCTGCTTTCTAACCGGTGCTACAAAGCGCATTGCTGGGTGGAAAACAGGTGCGAAAAAGAATGTAATTCCCACTTTTCGGAAGACATCCGCGACCTGTGCCGGCGCAAGATCCAATCGAATTCCAAGAACCTCCAGCATTTCCGAGGATCCGGTTTTGCCTGAAGCCGATCTGCTGCCGTGCTTCAAGACTGGGACTCCGGCAGCAGCAGCCACGATCGAGGCCATCGAGCTAATGTTCACGGTACCGACTAGGTCTCCCCCAGTACCCACGATGTCTACGGCGTCCGACCCGGTGTCCAACAGGACCGCGTTGTCGAGCATTACATCAACTAGTCCTGCTAGCTCAGGAACCGTTTCTCCCTTGGATCTCAGAGCCATCATGAAAGCACCAATCTGTGCCTCAGATGCCTCCCCACTCATAATCTGGCGCATAGCCCAGGATGCCGACTCTCTGGACAGGTCCTCCCCCGCCAAAAGGGAACTGAGTACCGCAGGCCAGGTCAGAGTTTGCATGGCTAGAACTTTACCCATCTAATTAGCAAATCAGAGTCCAAAAAATCATGGATTCAGGTCCAACACACGCCGTTTGAGGCTGATTTTGGGTTAGGCTAGAGGCATGTCTGCAACCTCAACTGCCGCTGCTAGCGCGGTAATCAACAGACCAAATGCGGTCTCGGTAGGAACCATTGTTTGGCTCGGCTCGGAAGTTATGTTCTTCGCGGGCCTTTTTGCTATGTATTTCAGCCTTCGTGCTGGAGCACCTGAGCTCTGGGCCAACGACACCAAGATCTTGGATGTTCCGTTTGCTTTGGTCAACACTTTGATTCTGGTTGCCAGCTCATTCACTGCTCAGTTCGGTGTTTTTGCTGCGGAGCGCCTTCAGCCTCGACGCACCGGCAACTCCCCCGCTAAGTGGGGAATGATCGAGTGGTTCTTCCTCACTTACGTGATGGGAGCAATATTCGTGGCCGGTCAGAGCTTCGAGTACGCAAAGCTTGTCTCAGAAGGTGTAAGCCTGGCCTCGAACTCGTATGGTTCAGCCTTCTACATCACCACTGGTTTCCACGCTCTGCACGTAACTGGAGGGCTCATCGCCTTCCTTCTCGTGATTGCTAGAGCTTATGCAGTAAAGAACTTTGGTCACCGCGAAGCCACCAGCGCAATCGTGGTCTCCTACTACTGGCACTTTGTAGATGTGGTGTGGATTGGACTCTTTGTAGTCGTCTACATCTTGAAATAAATGGAGAAACAGTTGAGTAACGAAAAACCACTACGCCGTCGCCCTTGGGCAGCGGGAATCGTGATTTTCCTGGGCCTTGTGCTTTCAGGCGGTGGCTATGCTGCCGCAACCAGCACGGTTCAGACAGATCTTTCGAGCCCTGAGCTTATCGACGAGGGTCGCAAGCTGTTTCTAGCAAACTGCGCCAGTTGCCACGGAACCAACGGTGAAGGTGCCATCGGCGGCCCAACCCTAATTGGTGTTGGTGCAGCCTCCGTAGATTTCCAGGTCGGTACCGGTCGTATGCCCGGACAGGCCTCTGGTCCTCAGCTTCACAAGAAGCCAGTTCAGTTCACCGAAGAGCAGATTGCCGCCATGGCAGCCTGGGTAGCTTCCCTCGCACCTGGACCGTCTATTCCTGACGAGGAGTACCTGCGTGCGGATGGAAACCCAACCCACGGTGGAGAGCTCTTCCGAATCAACTGTGCAATGTGCCACAACGCTGTTGGAGCAGCTGGTGCACTGACCGAAGGTCGCTGGGCTCCTCAGCTCAAAGGCGTTTCAGAGAAGCACATTTATGAGGCCATGATTACCGGTCCTCAGAACATGCCAGTTTTCAATGATGCCAACCTCACCCCTGAGGACAAGAAGGACATCATCACCTACCTAAAGTATGTGGAGAACAACCCTTCTGTTGGCGGCTACGAGCTGGGCTCCATTGGTCCAGTTGCCGAGGGTCTGTTCGTTTGGATCTTTGGTCTTGGCTTCATTATCGCGATCACTGTTTGGCTTGGCGCCAAGTCGAACTAGGAGTTAGAGCATGAGCGAAATCGAAAAGGTTTACGAGTCCGGCCTGGCTACTCAGTCAGATAGACCCATCAAGGACCCTGGTATCGAACCACACCGCGTTCGAATGACCGACAAGGACGAGCGTGCCGCACGCAATGCGGAGCGCGCAGTCTCAGTGATGTTCTTGATCTCCATCGTTGGAGCAATCGTTGCGGTCTGGGGCTTCTTCGCATTCCCAATCGTTGATGGTGACCTCTCCGCAACTCGAAACAACACCTTCTGGATGGGTGTTGGCATGGCTCTTAGCCTGCTGGGTATTGGATTTGGTGCTGTCCACTGGGCGAAGACCCTGATGCCAGACCACGAGGTTTCTGAGGAGCGCCACATCGCTCGCAGCTCCGAGGAGTCAAGGGCACAGGCACTCGAGATCATCAAGCTTGCCGATGGCGAGTCTGGTTTCACCAGAAGAAAGCTCATTCGCAGGACTCTCTACGGTGCTCTTGCCTTCTTCCCCATCCCGGCTGTCGTGATCTTCGGTGACCTGGGTCCAAGTGTCGGTGACACCCTCAAGCACACCATGTGGCGTCAGGGAACCAGGCTGACCAAAGACCCAACCGGAATTCCAATCAAGGCCTCAGAAGTGACCATCGGTTCGGTGTTCCACGTAATCCCTGAGGGACTAAAGGAGCTTGACCACGAGATCAAGCTGAACGAAAAGGCCAAGGCTGCCGTTCTGCTTGTTCGTGTAAACCCTGAAGAACTGAACGAGGATCCAGCCAAGAAAGACTGGAGCTACGAGGGAATCGTGGCTTACTCAAAGATTTGTACCCACGTGGGCTGCCCAGTGGCTCTGTATGAGCAGCACACACACCACCTGCTATGCCCATGCCACCAGTCAACTTTCGACCTGGCGAATCACTGCAAGGTGATTTTTGGGCCGGCATCGCGCCCACTCCCCCAGCTACCGATCACCGTCGATGCTGAGGGCTACCTCGTCGCACAAAGCGACTTCCTTGAGCCAGTTGGCCCAACATTCTGGGACATTAGGAACTAATAAATGACGAACGCAACGCAGCAGAAAAAGGGCGGCTTCCTAGCCGGGACCGCTAACTACCTAGACGAGCGTGTTGGAATCGGCACGGTAGTCAAGGGATTCGGTAGAAAGATCTTCCCTGACCACTGGAGCTTCATGCTCGGTGAGGTGGCGCTATACAGCTTCGTCATTCTCGTGCTTTCCGGCACCTTCTTGACCTTTTACTTCCAGCCATCCATGGCGGTAGTTCACTACGAGGGCTCCTATGCACCACTAAAGGGTGCGGAGATGTCGATTGCCTACGCATCAAGCCTGGACATCAGCTTCGACATCCGTGGCGGTCTGCTAATGCGCCAGGTTCACCACTGGGCAGCGCTGCTGTTCGTGGCCGCCAGCGGACTGCACATGCTCCGAGTCTTCTTCACCGGTGCTTTCCGCAAGCCGCGCGAGCTGAACTGGCTGGTTGGATTCATGCTGTTCATCTTGGGAATGGCAGCTGGATTCACCGGCTACTCCCTCCCAGACGACCTGCTATCGGGTAACGGTCTACGCATCATCGACGGAATGATCAAGGGAATCCCATTCATTGGACCTTCGATCTCCTCCGGTCTATTCGGTGGCGAGTTCCCAGGTACCGAGGTTGTTGCCCGCCTTTACAGCCTCCACATCATGATTGTGCCAGCGTTGATCATTCTGTTCATCGCACTGCACCTGATGATGGTCGTGCTGCACAAGCACACTCACTACTCAGGCCCAGGTCGCCGCGATGACAACGTCGTCGGCTACCCACTAATGCCTGTTTATGTTGCAAAGGCCGGTGGATTCTTCTTCCTAGTTTTTGGTGTGATTATGGCTATCTCTGCCACCTTCACCATCAACCCGATCTGGAACTACGGTCCTTATGACCCATCGCCTGTATCGGCAGGAACTCAGCCTGACTGGTACATCGGTTGGCTGGATGGTGCTTTGCGTTTGGCTCCGTCTAACTTGGATGTAGCTCTATTCGGAATTGTGCTTCCATTCGGAGTACTCATTCCGCTGGTTATCTCACTCGTATTCCTGGCACTGGTTGCTGCATACCCATTCCTAGAGGCGTGGGTAACCGGAGACAAGCGTGAGCACCACGTTCTAGACCGTCCTCGCAACGCTCCGACCAGAACCGCAATCGGTGCAGCTGGAGTTACCTTCTATGCCGTTCTTTGGGCTGGAGCATCTACAGACCTTATCGCGATCAACTTCCAGCTTTCCCTGAACCAGGTGCTGGTTTCGATGCAGATTCTGTTGCTGATTGGCCCGGTAATCGCTTACTGGGTAACCAAGCGCACTTGCCTCTCGCTACAGCGCAAGGACCGCGAAATGGTTCTACACGGTCGCGAAACTGGCCGCGTGGTTCGCTTGCCGCACGGTGAGTACATCGAGCTCCACGAGCCACTGGACAAGTACGAGCTTTGGAAGCTGGTTGACTTCAAGGACTACCAGCCGACTCTCCCAAGGCCTAACAAGGATGGCAAGATCACCCTGGGCTCGAGAGTCCGCTCAGCTCTGTCCAAGATCTACTTCGAAGACCGCATTGCTCCGGTGACCAAGGCCGAGTATGAGCTCGCTCACGCAGAGCACGCTCCAGCGGTCGAGGAGGCACCAAAGCCAAAGCGTAAGCCTAAGGCTGTAGCTGCCGCTAAGAAGTAACCTAAGCAAAACGACTAAACCCCTGGCCGATGGTCAGGGGTTTGGTATTTACAGCTCTCGCGACATAAGAATGTGCTGGTCATCGATCATGGGGCCGGGCGAGAATCCAGCCTTTTCAAACATAGACCTGGGCCCACGGTAACCGTGTCCAAGAAACTCAGCGCTGGCCAAAGGCGCAGCGTTCACCATGCTGTAACCATGATTTGGCAAATCCTTGATGGCGAAGTTCAGTAGCTGGGTTGCCACTCCCCTACCCTGATGTTCTTGATCCACTACGAAACAGATGATGGCGGCTACTCCATCAGGAGCGGGCGGAAGCGCTACGAAGTTTTTGAAGCTGTTGGCTGCCATCCAGCCGATAACTTTGCCATCCAAAACCGCAATGTAACCCTGCATGGTTCCATCCGATATACGATCACAGGCCCTGGTTCGGTTTAGGTCTTTAGTTGGTTCCGCCTCCGTGTTTTGTTCCGGAGTGTTTAGGTAGAACTGGCAATAGCAACCCTGCCATTGAGGTTGTGACTTGAACGCTGGCCCATCCATGAACTCAAGAAACGGATCCAGCTCACTCTGACCAAGTCTTCGTATTTCAATCACTTGATTAGGTTATCGCTGAAAAACAAAAGACCTCAGGCGCTGAGCCTGAGGTCTTTCTCTGAAAGTGGAGATGGGGGGAATTGAACCCCCGTCCATTGCAACGTTTGTGGCGCTTCTACGGGTGTAGCTTCATAAGGCGTTCTACTCGGCCCCGGTATTTGTCTGAAGCAACTACACCGACAGGCCCAGTCAAAGTAACAAGTCCCGAGATTACCTTTGACGCATAGCCTCAGCAAGATTCCTAAATGACGCCTGGCTCTAAGTCGAAATCAAACTTAGTCAGACGGACTTCGGGGCTAGCTTAAGCAGCTAGGGCGAAGTCGGCGCGCTTTGTATTGGCACCTATAGTTTTGAACACATCGTTTACGAGATAAGTGCTCATCCTCGACCCGCTTCCTCCACGCATCACTACAGTGTCGAAACCGATCATCCCCATGTTTAGTTACTTTGTTTCAGACTGGTCTTTGCCAGATTCAAAAGGATAACACCGGACAGGCGCTACTTGTTACGGTATCCGGTACTTCTCAAGCAATTCAGAGGTTTGAGTAACGTTGGCAAACTCGCCATCAAGGTTGGCCGCAGTCATTTCCATAACGACCTCCCCCGGTATGACCTTCTGCCCCAGCTGAATCGGGAATGCTGTCGTTGCATCTAGAGCAAATTCGACTTTATACCCAAGGTTTCCAGCCATTCTTGCCGTGGTTTCGCAACAATGGTTGGTTGTTATGCCGCAAATCACAAGTGAGCTAAAGCCGCGTTTGGTGAGCCACAGATGCAGGTCAGGGGTGCCATAAAAAGCGCTGTTTACGCTCTTCTGAATCACGACATCCCTGGGACCGTCTAGGAATGGTTCCAGTTGATTACCAGGGTTCGACTGAGACAAAGTTGAGTTTGGGTTTACCGAGTTGTGCTTGACCACCACGATCGGCCAACTGCGTTCCCGCCACAGTTTCATCAGGGAGTCGATGTTGTCATACACACCAGGGTTAGCAGAAAGCCCCCAGCTCTCTTGGTCTCGAAATCCCTGTTGGACGTCGATTGCCAGAAGTACTGGGGGCTGTCTCAATTAGTTAGTGTGCGTGTGCGTAGCGGTCGTATTCAAATACAAAGCCGACAACGGCGATGATCGCAAATGGCGCTGCAATGAAGAACAGCCACCAGCCCACAGCCAGAGAGGCAAATGCGATCGCCGCAGATGCTCCAATCACGAGTGGCCACCAGCTGTATGGGCTGAAGAATCCCATCTCGCCCGACTCGTCCTCGATGTTTCCATCCAGGCGATCCTCAGGCAAAGTCGCGGTGCGCTTCATGCCGCTGTAGAGGTAGTAGGCGATGAAGAGTGACAGAATCACCAGCAAACCAATTGCCGCGGTTCCGATTGGCTCTACGGCTCCATACTCAAGGTGAGTCCAGATTCCGTATGCGATGTCAGCAACGGCGAAGTAAGCCGCCATTACCAGCAGGATGACAACATTCGACTTCATTAGATGCGGCCCTCCTTGGCATAAGCAGCCTTTGCCTCAGGCGCGGCGAACTCAGGGTGGTTTAGATCAAACGCCGGCGACTCCGAACGAATTCGTGGAATCTGGTGGAAGTTGTGGCGAGGGAATGGTGACTCGGTTGCCCATTCGAGCGAGCGTCCGTATCCCCAAGGATCCTTGAGTCCAACCATGGTCCCCTTACGGGCGGTAACCCAGACGTTGAATAGGAATGGAATCATCGAGAGCGCGAGGATTGCCGCACCCACAGTAGAAAGGATGTTCATTTCTGTGAAGCCATCCTCTGGTAAGTATGTGGCGTAGCGGCGAGGCATACCCATAACACCAAGCCAGTGCTGGATCAGGAAGGTTGTGTGGAAACCGATGAATAGCAACCAGAAGTGCCACTTACCAAGACGCTCGTTGAGCATCTTTCCGGTGAACTTAGGCCACCAGAAGTAGAATCCAGCGAACATCGCGAACACAACAGTTCCAAAGATCACGTAGTGGAAGTGTGCAACAACGAAGTAGCTATCGGATAGGTGGAAGTCCAGTGCTGGAGAGGCAAGGATAACGCCGGTCAGTCCACCAAATACGAAGCTAACCAAGAAGCCCAGGCTCCAAAGCATTGGGGTTTCAAATGAGACCGAACCTCGCCAGAGGGTTCCAATCCAGTTGAAGATCTTCACACCGGTTGGTACCGCAATAAGCATTGTGGTGAAGGCGAAGAATGGAAGTAGCACCTGTCCGGTGACGTACATGTGGTGCGCCCATACCGTCATCGATAGAGCTGCAATCGCAATGGTTGCGTAAACCAACGTCTTGTAACCAAAGATTGGCTTTCGGCTAAATACCGGGAAGATCTCCGAGACGATTCCAAAGAACGGTAGCGCGATGATGTAAACCTCTGGGTGGCCAAAGAACCAGAAGAGGTGCTGCCAGAGCATGGCTCCGCCGTTCTCAGGATCAAAAATGTGAGCCCCGAACTTGCGGTCCGCACCAAGCGCGAACAGCGCAGCAGCAAGAGGCGGGAAGCACATGATGATGAGGATGGAGGTGACGAGCGTATTCCAAGTGAAAATTGGCATACGCCACATGGTCATACCTGGAGCGCGCATGGTGATGATGGTGGTGATGAAGTTCACTCCACCAAGGATCGTTCCAAATCCACTGAGCGCGAGACCAAACACCCACAGGTCTCCACCAATACCTGGGGAGAAGGTGGTGTTTGAAAGTGGAGCATAGGCAAACCAACCAAATGAGGCAGCACCCTGCGGGGTGAAGAAGCCTGAAACGGCGATTAGCGAGCCGAAGTTGAAGAACCAGTACGCAATTGCGTTCAGACGAGGAAACGCCACATCCGGTGCACCGATCTGAACCGGCATCAGAACGTTTGCGAATCCAGCGAACAGTGGGGTTGCAAACATCAAAAGCATGATGGTGCCGTGCATAGTGAAGAGCTGGTTGTACTGCTCCTTGGTTGCGACGATGTCTAGGCCAGGGAGAGTGAGCTGTGCTCGAATCACTAGCGCCATCACTCCACCAATTAGGAAGTAGATGAAGGAAGTGATTAGGTACAGGTACCCGATTTTCTTGTGGTCAGTGGTGGTTAGCCAATCAACCAAAAGCTGACCCTTGGAACGCTTGGGTGCAAGCGAACCTGGCTGGATCCTGGTTTCAGTAAGGGTTGCCATTTTCTCTCTTATTCCTCTGAATCAGTTCTCTTGGATGGGTCGCCACCGGGCAAGTTTTGGTTACGGTCGTACTCACCAGAGAGCTGCCCGACATTTCCAGCCGCAGCTAGTGCCTGCATCTGCGCCTCATACTCTTCGACTGAAACAACCTTCACGTTGAAAAGCATCATTGAGTGGTACTCACCGCAAAGCTCTGCACACTTACCGACGTAAGTGCCTTCCTTGAGCGGAGTGAAGTACATGTGGTTGGTCATGCCCGGGAACATGTCCTTCTTATAGAGGAAGTCGACAACCCAGAAAGAGTGGATTACGTCGCGGGCAGTCAAATCGATCTGAACAGACTTTCCAACCGGTAGGTACAGGGTTGGAAGAGTCTCCATGATGTTCTCTTCCTTGCCGGTGAACTGTGCCTGAATACCAGAGAAGTAGACATCATCGGTCACGTAGTTGAAGTCCCAGCTCCACTGCTTACCGATTACCTCGATGACAACATCTGGGTTAGGGTTCTTGGCCTCAATGGCAGCCATGTCTCGAGCGGTGAAAGCGAAAAAGCCCACCACCAAAATCAATGGGATCACCGTGAACAAAGTCTCAATCGGCATGTTGTATCTGAGCTGCTGTGGCAGACCCGTCTCGCCCTTGCGACGACGGTAAACAACAAGGGCCCAAGCCATCAGACCCCAGGCAACTGCACCGACGGCCAAAAGAACAATCCATGAGGTGTTCCATAGGTGGATGATGCGGTCCGTGTGGTTGGTAACACCCCAGGCGTCAGGCAGGAAGCCTCTTTGGATCTCTGGGGAACAACCGGATAGCGCTAAAGCGGCAACTGAAGCCAACGCTATGGCCGAAAATCGACGGCGAAACTTAGACAAGTGATACATCCTTCTCGGGCTGCAGACCACTAAAGTCTAATCCCAAAATCGCCATCAGTCAGGCGTTTCGTGCCGATTTAGCTGAAGGAATCTCCGCATGCACAGGACCCCGACGCATTTGGATTGTCAATGGTGAAACCCTGTTTCTGGATTGAGTCCTCAAAATCAATGGAAGCTCCATCTAGATAGGGAATGCTCATAGGGTCAACAACAACCTCCACGCCATCAAATGCCACTACGGCATCCGCCTCTTCGAGCTGTTCGTCGAAGAAAAGCTGGTAGATCAGACCTGAGCAACCACCCGGCTCTACCGCGACACGCAATCTCAGGTCATCGCGACCTTCGGCGGTCAAAAGGTTCTTGACCTTCTCCACCGCGGTTGGGGTTAGCACTACTCCGTGAGCCTGTGACATATCTGCCTCCTGTTGCAACAAGTTTAACTAGCTTCGGCGCATCTGATTCCCGCTGATCAGCAGCAATGCCTCTGCCGTGATAGCGCGCTTGAGCGTTGGAAGATGCTGGGACTCGTTTGGTGAGTGAGCCCTGGAATCGGGATCTTCGACTCCGGTGACCAAAATCTCAGCGTCTGGGAACACGGTCGCAAACTCGGAGATAAACGGAATAGAGCCACCTACTCCAATTTCAACTGCCGGTTGCGGCCAGACAGAACCAAGGATCTCCTTGGCTAATGTCGCAGCCCAGCCCTGTTTGGCGAAGTAACCTGGGCCTTGCTCTGAGTGCCCAAACTCAATGTGAGCACCAAAAGGAGCATTCGCAACCAAGTGATCCTTGAGCATCTGCAGGCCATGGCTGGGGTCTTCTCCAGGCGCCAAACGAAGCGAGATTCGCGCGGTTACCTCTGGCTGAGCCGTATTGGAGGATGTCGCGACAGCCGGCGCATCGAGTCCGATAACGGTTACGGCCGGCGCCCCCCAGTTTTGCTTTAGCAGCGAATGGGTTCCGATTCGCTCCACGCCATCTAGCAGTCCCGCCTGCTCGCGGAAGTCTGCATCGCTAAAGGGTAGCTCGGCAACATCTACGGTCTTGAGGCCCTTGATTGCTACATCTCCTGCTTCATCATTCAAGGAAGCGAGCAGCCTGATCATGGCGGTCATTGCATCAGGAAGTGGACCGCCAAACATTCCGCTGTGCAAGGCGTGATCAATGGTTTTCAGCGTGAAGGTTTGTGAAACAACACCGCGAAGGGTGCTGGTGAGTGCAGGAGTATCCAGTGACCAGTTACCGCTGTCGGCAACCACAATCAGGTCAGCCGCCAGGTCAGCGCGATTGTCTGCGAGGAAGTTAGAGAATGACTCACTTCCCGCCTCCTCTTCGCCCTCGATAAATACTGTGATCCCAAGGTCCACAGACTCGCTCAGTTCGGCAAGGGCACGGAGTGCATAAACGTGCGTGATAACGCCCGCCTTGTCGTCACTGACGCCACGACCATACAGACGGTCTCCCTTCAGAGTTGCCTGGAAAGGATCGCTCTCCCAAAGTTCGGGGTTTCCCGGCGGCTGCACATCGTGGTGGGCATAAAGCAAAACGTGTGGTGCGCCATTCTTGGCCGCTCTTCTCGCAAGCACTGCGGGCGAACCAGGCTCTCCGTTTGGCTTCAGGGAAGTTCTGATGTCAACAAAATCGAAAAGACCCGTATCTTCAAGAAGCTCCTGCACAGCTTTAGCCGAAACTGTCAGATTGTTAGGGTCGAAACTGGGCCAGGCGATACCCGGGATTTTCACCAGTGAGCCAAGTTGAGCCACAACCTGAGAAAAGTTCTCTTGAACGAAAGACTCGACCTTGGATTGGTCTTGAGCCGAAAGCGAAACTTTGCTGAATGTCATGGCGATAATCTAATGGCAGAACTCGAGAGGTTTTTGATGTCAGAGAGCAATTCCGGCGCCGGTAAGGGTCGCCCAACTCCCCCACGCAAAGAACGCGAACAGGCCAGAAAGAAGCCGCTTGTCGGGGATCGCAGTAAAGAGGCTCGCAAGGCTCAGCGCGAAAAGCTTCGCGAGGAGCGGCAGAAGGCTCGTGAGGGAATGATGGCTGGTGACGAACGTTACCTGACCTATCGAGACAAGGGTCCACAGCGCAAGTTCGTTCGCGACCTAGTTGATTCAAGATTTACCGCTGGCGAAATGGTGCTGCCCGCCATGTTCTTGGTGGTGCTAACGACGTTCATCGATAGCTACGAGGTTCAGCTTTACTCGTTATTTGCAATGTGGGCATTATTCCTTGTCGTTGCACTGGATGCATTCTTGGTGTCACGCTCCGTGAAGAAGCGTGTCGCTAAGAAGTTTGGTGCGGACAAGATGGAGGGCGGCTTGGGTTGGTACGGAGCTATGCGCTCCATCCAGATGCGCGCCCTACGAATTCCAAAGCCTCAAGTTGCCCGTTTTTCCAAGATTGACTAGCAGAAAGGTCCAACCATGAAGCACCGCTACCTAGGTAACTCTGGTCTAAAAGTTTCAGAGCTGATTTACGGCAACTGGCTCACCCACGCGTCGCAGGTTGCCGAGGAACAGGCAATCGCAACGGTCAACGCCGCTTTGGATGGTGGCATCACCACCTTTGACACCGCAGATGCATACGCAAACCAGGCAGCCGAGGTTGTCCTGGGGAAGGCACTGAAGGGTCAGCGCCGTGAGGGAATCGAGATTTTGACCAAGGTCTACTGGCCGGTTGCTGCCAAAGGCCCGAACGACTGTGGTTTGAGCAGGAAACACATTTTTGAGTCCATCAACGGTTCGCTGCAAAGACTTCAAACCGATTACGTTGACCTCTATCAGGCACATCGCTTCGACTATGAAACGCCGCTGGAAGAGACGATGCAGGCATTCTCCGACTTGGTGCGAATGGGCAAGGTGCTCTACGTGGGTGTGTCGGAGTGGAATGCAGACCAAATTCGCGAGGGTCAGGCTCTCGCTAGCCAACTAGGTTTCAAGCTAATTTCCAACCAGCCGCAGTACTCGATGCTCTGGCGAGTGATCGAGGAGAAGGTAATCCCAACCAGCGTTGAGCTGGGGCTTGGCCAGATTGTTTGGTCACCAATGGCACAGGGCGTTTTGACCGGCAAATACCTTCCCGGCCAACCAGCACCTGCGGGCTCGCGAGCTGCCGACCCTGCGATGGCCTCAATCGTTGAGAAATTCATGGGCGAGGAGACGCTAACTGCAGTTCAAAAACTAAAGCCACTTGCAGATGGGCTGGGTCTAAGCATGGCGCAGTTCGCTCTGGCGTGGGTACTACAGAACAAGGCGGTTTCAGCAGCAATCGTTGGAGCCTCGAGACCAGAGCAGATGGCTGACAATCTTGGAGCTAGTGGAGTTGAGATTCCAGCCGAAGTCATGAAGACGGTGGATGAGGTTTTGGCCGGTGTCTACGTCACCGACCCAGCACTCACCAAGTCTCCTGCAGAGCGTCCCTGCTAGGCGGTAATTGCGAGACGTCTTGGCCAAAGTGGGCCTTGATAGACGAATCCGGTGTATCCCTGAACCAGGTCTGCGCCAAGAGCAAGGCGTTCGGCGACGTCGGCGCGAGTGACCACACCGCCAACTGAGATTACGCAGAAACTCTTATCAAGCCTGGATCTTGTCAGCTTGAGCATCTCGACCGAACGATTTCTGAGGATTGGACCAGAGAGTCCACCCGCCTCCGAAAGCACTTTCGCATCAGCGTCAAGATTCCTTGTCACTGTGGTGTTGGCGGCGATTACGCCAGCCAGCCCTAGCTCTTTCACTAGGTCCAGAATTTCAAACAAATCACTGTCTGCAAGATCCGGAGACAGCTTCAACAGCACCGGCTTGCCCAGCGAGTTGTCGAGGGTAGCGGTGAGAATCAGCCGAAGCGCTGCCACCTGTTGTAGATCTCTCAAACCAGGAGTATTTGGTGAGGAGACGTTTACGACAAGGTAATCGGCATAGGGAGCGAGGGTTTTGGTTGCAAGCTCATAATCCCGATAGGCCAATTCGGCAGGGGTGTCCTTGTTTTTTCCGATATTGACTCCGATTACCGGCAAATTCTTGCGCTTGCGAAGTTCGGCAAGTCTCACTGCCACCACATCAGCACCGTCGTTATTGAACCCCATGCGGTTTATCAAAGCATCGTGCTTGGTGAGTCGAAACATGCGTGGCTTTGGATTACCCGGCTGTGGCCGTGGGGTAACGGTGCCGATCTCAACATGCCCAAAACCTAAAGCGTGAAGGGCTGTTACCAAGCGGGCATTCTTGTCAAACCCAGCGGCCATGCCGAATCGGTTCTCGAACTTCAGACCCATAACCTCGATCGGCTTGGGTCTTTTCCCCGCTCTCAGAACACCTAACTTTGCTGCCACCTCAAGGCCGGTGGCCACTAAGTGATGAGCGGACTCTGGGTCCATACCCTTGAAGAAGGTATTGAACAGGAATCGATAAATCATTCCGCCCTCAGGCTTCCAATCGCCCTCTCAAAGTCATCCAATGAGTCCCAGGCCTGGTAGACGCTGGCAAATCTCATGTAGGCAACGTGATCCAAATTGCGCAGTGGATCAAGAATCGCTAGACCAATGTCCTGGGCCTCGATGCTTGCAGCTCCGGTGGCTCGCAATGTTTCCTCAACCTGCTGCGCCAGCAGAGCTAGATCTGCATCGGTGACCGGTCTACCCTGACAGGCCTTACGAACTCCAGAGACGATCTTGTCTCGCGAGAATGGCTCTGTGACGCCAGAGCGCTTGGTCACCATCAGGCTGGCAGTCTCGACCGTGGTAAACCTCTTCTGGCACTCAGGGCACTGGCGCCTGCGTCGAATCGAGGAGCCATCATCTGCGGTCCTCGAGTCGATGACTCGTGAGTCGGCATGTCTGCAAAACGGACAAAACACTAGATTTCCCTTCGAATCTTGGCTGCCTCGCCATGAGCTGGAAGGCCTTCGGTGATGGCAAGTAGGTCAAGTTTGTCGGTAACCTCGGCAAGCGCTAGAGCGGAATAATCGATGATTTGCTGAGGTCGCAAGAATGTGTGCACTCCCAACCCAGGGCCAAATTTAGCCTGCTCGGAAGTAGGCAGCACGTGGTTTGAACCAGCCAGGTAGTCGCCCAAACTCACCGGAGAGTGGGCACCGAGGAAAATGGCTCCGGCATTGGTTATCTTCGCCAGTACTGCCTCGGGGTCTGAGGTCTGAATCTCTAGGTGCTCGGTTGCGTAGTGATTAGCGATTTCGATTGCTCGCTCAATCGACTCCACCAGGACCAGAGCAGACTGCTCCCCCTCAAGAGATTTCATTACTCGAGCCGAGTTCTCTGTACGAGGTGCCTGTATTGCCAACTCCCGCTGAACCTCAAGAATCAACGCCTCTGAATCAGTGACCAATACCGCGGCAGCATTTTCGTCATGCTCCGCCTGAGAAATCAAATCTGCGGCTACAAATCTCGGATTAGCTTGGCCGTCAGCGAGGATCAGAATTTCAGTAGGGCCAGCCTCAGAGTCGATTCCAATCACGCCTCGCAGCATACGTTTGGCGGTAGCAACGAAGATGTTTCCCGGCCCTGTCACCATGGCAACCGGCTCTAGGCCGATGTCCGCAACCCCGTAGGCAAAGGCTGCGATTGCCGTTGCGCCCCCAATTGCATAAACCTCATCGATTCCGAGCAACGCAGCTGCAGCAAGAATGCTCGGGTGTGGAAGCCCACCAAATTCGGCTTGGGCGGGTGATGCGATAACGATTCTTGGGACCTGAGCAACTTGAGCAGGAACCACATTCATGATCACGCTGGATGGGTAGACAGCTTTCCCGCCTGGGACATAGAGTCCAACGGATTCAACAGGTACGTAGCGCTGAGAGACTTTGGCTCCAGGCCCGAGCTCCACAACCGTGGACCTTGGCAAAACCGCCTGGCTCACCAGTCGGACGCGCGCGATCGCCTCCTGCAGCGACTCTCGCAAGGCTGGTGAGGTTTGTTTTAGTGCGAGTTCAATTTGGTCTTGTGGGACACGGAAGCTGTCTGGGACTACCCGATCAAATCGCTTGGCGTGCGCCCTAAGCGCTGCCTGGCCCTGAGTTCTGACCTCCTCACACAGTGAGGAAACGACCATTTCAATGTCTTGGGTATCGGATGCACTCGCCCTTGGCAAAAGTGCTCTCACCCGCGAAGCGGTGATCGGGCCACTGAAATCTAAACGCCGCAATCCATACCTCGGAATAATTTGGTGAGTTTCTTGCTCTAACCTTAGCTGAGATGACTATTCAACCCACTGACTTCAACCTGTTTGGCTCTGACGCCTTGAAGGCAGCCTTTCGCAGGCACGCATCGGGCGTTGCCATCATCACTTCAGCGACCAAGGGAGGCGAGCCAATCGGCTTCACCGCGACCTCTGTCACCTCGCTGGGCTCAAATCCCCCACTGGTATCGTTCAACATCGCCCAAGGCTCTTCTTCCTACGAGCACCTGGTCACGGGAGTTAGGGTTGCGATTCATGTGCTTCAAGCCGCCAATCTTGGCCTAGCGCAAAAGCTGGCTGGGCCAAAAGAATCTAGATTCCAAGACGCTCATATTCAGTGGATCCAGGGTGTGCCAGTTTTCGTGGAAGCTGCAGCCGTCATTCTTGGCTCGATTCGAACCAGACTCGAAGTCGAATCAAATGCAGTTGTGGTCGTAGACATTGAGTCTGGCATTGAAGGAGTCGAGGCAGAACCACTCCTCTACTTCAAACGCGGGTACCTCACTGCTGGCCAGCGTTTGGCCGATAACTTCTAATCAACAGCGTCAGGCCCGAGTAGCGCCTTTAGCTCACCAAAGAGGTCATGCCCGATTGCAACCCGCTGGGGTAGCAAAAAGTGCTTGATGTTAGCCCCAATCAGCTTCACCTGGACCTCAACCGGCCCCGGGTGAGAATCGAGAATTCCACCAAGCTTCTCCAAGACCGTTTTATTTGCCATGTTTTCTTTGATTGAAAGCTTCAGAACACCGCCTTGCTCGCGGCCGGCATCCAAAACCTCAATCGAGAATGCCTGTAGGTTGACCTCTTCATCTCGCCTTGAGATGCGGCCGCGAATCGCCACAGTTTGATCCGCAACTAACAGCTCGCGGTTTTCCAAATAAGTCTTGCCCATGAACATGATTGAAATTTCGCCAGAGAAATCCTCCAGCGTGATCTGTCCGTAAGGATTTCCAGAGGCTCTGGCGACCTTGTGGGCTACCTGGGTTATCAACCCGGCAATGGTCACCGTCTCACCATCTTTGAGCTGAGTTTCGCGAAGAGCGATTACCCCCATGTCCGAGTGCCGCATCAACATGGACTCCATGCCGGCCAGCGGATGATCGGAGACGTAGAGACCAAGCATTTCGCGCTCGTGAGAGAGCAGGTCTCGCTTTGTCCACTCCGGTAGATCGGGAACTTCGATGACTGCGGGATCCTCTTCTAGGAGACCTCCAAAAAGGTCCATCTGGCCAGAGGCCTGCTGCTTCTTCAAAACTGTTGCCGAGTCAATCGCCTCCTCATGGATGGCAATCAAAGAGCGTCTGGTGTGACCTAGGGAGTCAAAGGCACCGGCTTTGATCAACGACTCGACAACTCGCTTTGAGGTGGCCTGCTGGCCAACCCTCGATAGGAAATCGTGGAAACTTTGGAATTTGGATTCTTGGCGCGCTTGAACAATTGCATCCACCACGTTTTTGCCGACATTTCGAATGGCCCCGAGGCCGAATCGAATGTCATCGCCAACTGCGGCGAAAACTCCGATCGATTCGCTCACATCTGGTGGCAGCACGCGAATACCCATTTTGCGGCACTCGTTTAGGTAGATCGCCAGCTTGTCTTTCGAGTCGCCCACACTAGTCAGGAGGGCGGCCATATATTCGGCCGGGTAGTTTGCCTTCAGGTATGCGGTCCAGTAACTCAGCACGCCATAGCCAGCAGAGTGAGCCTTGTTGAAGGCGTAGTCAGCAAACGGCAGCAAAGTCTCCCAGAGAGCCTTTATAGCGCCATCCGAGTAACCGCGTTCCTTCATGCCCGCGCTGAAGATCTCGTATTGCTTTTCCAGCTCTTCGGGCTTTTTCTTACCCATAGCTCGGCGCAACAAATCAGCTTGTCCAAGCGAGTAGCCGGCAACCTTCTGCGCTGCTGCCATGACCTGCTCCTGATAGACAATCAGACCGTAGGTGGGACCCAGAATCTCTTGGAGTGGGGCTTCGAGCTCAGGGTGAACAGGCTCAACTACCTGCAAGCCATTTTTGCGCTGCGCATAGTTATTGTGCGAATTCATGCCCATCGGGCCTGGACGATACAGCGCAATAACCGCTGAGATGTGCTCGAACTCGCTGGGTTTCAACACACGCAGCAGTTGCCGCATGGCATCGCCATCGAGCTGAAACACCCCGAGAGTGTCACCGCGCGATAGAAGCTCAAATGTCTTTTCATCAGCATTTAAATCCAGGTCTTCAAGCACGACATTCTGACCTCGGTTTTGACGAATGTTCTCGAGGGCATCATCCAAAACAGTTAGGTTTCTCAGGCCCAGAAAGTCCATCTTGAGAAGACCGAGGTCCTCACAGGGCGGCTGATCAAACTGGGTGATGATCGCTCCATCTTCCTCACGCTTCATGATCGGGATGACATCCATCAACGGTTCGGCAGACATAATCACACCGGCAGCGTGGACTCCCCACTGGCGCTTTAGTGACTCCAGACCCTGGGCTAGGTCAAATACCCGCTTGGACTCCTCGTCACTCTCGATGATTTCTCTAAACTCAGCCGCTTCCGAATAGCGTTCCGCATCTGGGTCAATCAGTTCGTTGAGGGAAACGTCACGCCCCAGCACCATAGGCGGCATTGCCTTGGTGAGCTTCTCTCCAACCGCGTAGGGCAGTGCCAGAACGCGGGCTGCGTCCTTCAGGGCTTGCTTCGCCTTGATTGTTCCGAATGTGACGATTTGGGCAACCCGGTCATCGCCGTACTTCTCTGTTACGTAGCGAATAACCTCAGGCCTACGACGATCGTCAAAGTCGACATCGATATCCGGCATAGATAGGCGTTCCGGGTTTAGGAATCGCTCAAAGATCAGGTCGTGTTCCAGCGGATCGAGTTCTGTGATACCAAGAGCGTAGGCAACCAAGGATCCGGCAGCCGATCCACGTCCCGGACCAACACGGATGCCCTGCGCTCTGGCCCAGCCGATAAAGTCAGCGACCACCAAGAAGTACCCCGGGAAGCCCATTTTGATGATGACTTCAAGCTCGTAGGCAGCCTGCTCTTTGTGTTTATCGGAGTAGCCGTTTGGAAAGCGCCGATCCATTCCGCGCCAAACTTCTTTTCCAAGCCAACCCGCCTCGGTCTCCCCCTCGGGGACCGGGAAACGGGGCATCAAATCGCGTTTTTCAAAATTAACCTCGGCCCGCTCCGCGATCAGCAGGGTGTTATTTGCTGCCTCAGGGATGTCTTTGAAAATCTCACGCATCTGCTGAGCACTCTTTAGGTAGTACTCCTGTGACTCAAACTTGAAACGGTTCTGGTCGTAGATGTTCGACCCCACCTGAACACACAGCAACGCATCGTGAGCTTCGTGATCCTCCTGGTTGGTGTAGTGCAGGTCATTGGTCGCAACCAAGGGCAGATTTAAGTCTTTGGCCAGTCGAAGGAGGTCGTCTCGAACTCGCTTTTCAATGTCGAGTCCATGATCCATCACCTCAACAAAAAAGTTTCCCTCACCAAAAATGTCTCGGAACTCAGCTGCAGTTTTAATTGCCTCGTCATACTGACCAAGGCGCAAACGAGTCTGAACCTCACCACCGGGGCAACCAGTTGTGGCGATCAATCCTTTGCCGTATTTGTGGAGCAGCTCTCTATCCATGCGGGGCTTGAAGTAGTAACCCGAGAGATAGGCCTCGGAGGAGAGCCTGAACAAGTTTTGCATCGAGTCGTTATCGGTGGACCACATGGTCATGTGGCTGTACGCGCCACCACCTGACACGTCATCATCGCCACCGTCAGCCCAGCGAACCTTTGACTTTTCGAGCCTTGAGCCAGGGGCGAGATAGGCCTCAATTCCGATAATCGGTTTGATGCCCTGGGCCTTGGCCTGTTTCCAGAACTCATAAGCGCCGTGGGTGTTGCCGTGGTCGGTCATCGCGATCGCAGGCATGCCCAGCTCAACCGCTTTCGCGATTAGCTTTTTAACCCGCGCTGCCCCATCGAGCATCGAATACTCGGTGTGATTGTGCAGGTGAACAAATGACTCGCTCAAACCCGCTCCTAATTGATAGACCTAAAGCCTAAAGGCGAAAATCGGCATCCCTGAGTTTGTCCAGAGCGATTTCCAGATCAAGTGGGTAATTTGATTCGAATTCGACCCATTCACCCGTTATCGGATGGGTGAAGGCAAGTTTCTTGGCATGCAGCCACTGTCTGTCGAGATTCAACGCAGCGGCTAGCTTAGGGTCAGCCCCATAGAGCGGATCGCCCACCAACGGGTGTCTAAAGTGCGAAAAGTGGACTCTAATCTGATGGGTTCTGCCGGTCTCCAAACCGATCTCCATCAGCGCCGCGGCGGGAAGCAATTCGATGGTGCGGTAGTGGGTTACGGCCGGCTTCCCATCCGCAGAAATGGTGAACTTGTAATCGTGCCGCTGGCTCCTTGCGATGGGGGTGTCAATTGTGCCGGAGGCTGGCTCTGGATGCCCCTGGGCCAGTGCGTGGTAAGTCTTTTTTACTGCTCGATCCCGAAACGCCTGCTTCAGGATTGAGTAGGCACGCTCAGATCGGGCTAGCACCATCAAACCTGAAGTTCCCACGTCCAATCTCTGGACAATACCCTGGCGCTCGTGAGCGCCGGAGGTAGATAGCGTGATTCCTCTCGCCAGCAACACACCGCCAACGCTTGGACCATCAAAACCAACGGATGGGTGAGAGACAACTCCGGCCGGCTTATTGATTACGACGATATCCTCGTCCAGATAAACCACTTCAAGCTCCGGTACATCTTCCGCTATAACCTCAAGATTCTGAGCCGGCCGCTCATCAAGTTGGATTTCCAAAATGTGGTCTGCACTGAGGCGGTCCGATTTCTGAATTGGCCCAAATTGGGAAAAGGCAGCTCCAGACTCAATCAGCTCTATGGCCTTGGTTCGCGAAAGGCCCAGCATTTTTGCAATGGCAACATCCGCCCGCTCCCCGACCAGAGAATCTGGGACTGGCAGAAACTTACTCAACTTTGCCGCCACCAAGCTCATCACCCATGAGGGTGCGCAGGATTGCCAGGGAGAGTCCGATCACGAGGAAGCTGTCAGCGAGATTGAAGATGGGAAAGTTGAAAGGGATCTGAATGAAATCCACCACATGACCCGAGAAAAACTGAGGCTCTTTGAAAACTCGATCGACCCAGTTACCGGCCGCTCCACCCAGAACCAAACCTGAAATCACTGCCCAGATTGTAGTTTTGGCTCTTGGGCCAAACCAAAGCAGTGCCAAGACAGCCACACTGGAAATCGAAGCCAGTATCCAAGTTGCGCCAAATCCGAGTGAAAACGCTGCTGCCTCGTTATAGGCAAGCCGAAAACGCAACAGGTCACCAATTACCTGAACTACCTGACCGCCACCAAGAAACGCTTCAGCCGCGTACTTGGTTACCTGGTCTAGAACAACAGCAGTCAGGCCGATTGAGTAAACCCAACCAGCAGCTGACTTAGTTGCGCTCACTCAGTTCGGTTTCTTCTTCGTCTTCCTCAAGCTCAACAGCATCAGCAACCGCGGAAGTGTCTGCAACCACTGCTGACGCAACAGCGGCAGCGGCGGCGCTCTCGAGTTCGATCTTTGCTGCCGCCTCTAGTGGCTGCTCGAATGACTCCTCGCGAACCAGAGTCTGAAGCTGGGACTCAATGTAGTCACGCAGACGGCCACGGTAATCGTGCTCAAATTCGCGAAGTTCATCAATGGTGTTCTCAATGGCGCGACGGTCCAGCTCTAGCTGACCGATTACAGCGCGAGCCTGTGCCTCTGCATCGCGAACCAAGCGGGTGGCGGATTCCTGGCCATCACGAATCAGTTGGTCGCGCTTGGTTAGACCCTCGCGAACGTGCTCCTCGTGTAGCTTGCGTGCAAGTTCTAGCAGGCTGTGTGAGTTCTGAGCATCTGCAGCAGATGGGACTGCAGCCGCGGCTACTACTGAAGCTGCCGGGTAGGAAGGAACGGCAGCAGGAGCCTCATCAGCCCGCGCCTCAGCTGCCTGAAGCTTGCTCTTGAGCTCCTGGTTCTCGGAGGTTAGTCGGCGGAATTCAATTGCCAACTCGTCAAGAAAGTCATCAACCTCGTCCTGGTCGTACCCCTCACGGAACTTGGTTTGCTGAAATCTCTTGTTGACTACATCCTCGGGCGTCAGCGCCATTTGGTGCACCTTCCTAACAGGGTCGCTAAAAGCAACGAACACCATGTTATTTGACTAAAGGGCGGCTGCCAAACTTCTAAGGAAAAGTACCGCAATAAGCACAATCGTGAAGGCAAGATCGAGAGCAATCGGCCCAAGGCGAATCGGCGGAATAAAGCCCCGAACAAACTTCAAAGGTGGATCAGTAATCGTGTAAACAAAGTCCAGGATTGGCAACAGTAGTCCCGGCGGACGCCAAGAACGGTTCACGCTGACTACAAGGTCAGAGATAAACCTTGCCAATAGGACATAAAAGTAGATTTGCAGCGCAAACGCTAGGAGATCTCCGATTAGGGACATCTGCTTTAGTTCATTAGGTCTTCGCTGGTCTCTTCTTCTGAGTCAGAATCAGAGATTGCGACGTGCGCTGGGGTTAGCAGGTAGACCTTTGGAGTTACTCGCTTGAGTGAGCCCTCCAGGCCCTCCTTGAGACCGATCATGAAATCCAGCATGCGCTTAGCTTCGGGTTCGCTCAATGCTGCGATGTTGACGATTACCGGCACACCCTGGCGGAAGTTAGCAGCGACATCCTTACCATCCGCGTAGGACTGAGGGTCGATGGTGACAATCTCGGACATGTCAGATGAGCGACGTCGAGTAACTGGGCGAGGCTTAGCTGAGGTCTCGGAAACTGGGGTCTCAGAACCACCAAATCCGAAGAATGTCATTACTGAATTCATTACGCCCATGAAAACTCCTTAGTTCCCTTCAAGACTAGGCTCAATAGGCTCTTGGGCCCGTTATTTTCGACCCAACTCGAATGTGTGTCGCGCCTATTTCCAGTGCGATCTGGTAATCCTCGCTCATTCCCATTGATAACGCTGTGGCGTCGGGAGCTAGTTCAAGCAGTTGACGCTGTGCAGTGAGGACCTTTTGAAACTCTGACCTGGGGTCCTCCCCCAAACCAGCCACCGCCATTAGGCCGCGGAGTTTTATTCTGGGAACGCTCAAGACCTGCTCCACCAAAGCATCCAGATTCTCGGGCAGCACCCCACCTCGTCCGGAATCTCCAGTGAGATTGAGCTCAATAAACCCATCGATTTCACGCTCTTGCTTCTCCAGTTGCTTAGCAAGTTCTTGAACCAGAGATGCTCGATCGATGGAATGAATCGCGCTGGCATAGCGCAGTACCGTTTTGACCTTATTGGTCTGCAATTGGCCTATGAAATGCCACTTCAGACCATTTTCTGGGCGAAGTAGCTGTGTCTGTTCAAACTTTGCACTCGCCTCCTGGTCACGGTTCTCCCCAACGTCTGTGCATCCCAAATCAATCAGATCCGCAACCAACTGCGCGGGGTGATTCTTCGTGACAACAATCAGTGTTGCCGGGCCAAAAGCCGAAGGGGTCCTAGCCACATCGGCCAGGACCCTCTCGTAACGCTCTTTTAGATTCAACGGAAGAAGTCTGGAAGATCCAGGTCGTCTCCGAAGCCGTTGTCAGCCTTATTGCCAACGGAAACCTCAACGGGCTCAAAGCTTCCAAACTCAGAAACTGGAGCTTCCTCGGCAAATTCAGCCTGAGCTTCCTCTACAACCTCGTTCGTTGCAGCGGTCGCAGCCGCAGCAGCCAGGGCTGCCTGGCCAAGGGCTGCAGCATCGAACTTGCGGTAGGTTGGCTCGCCACCATCGAATCCGGCGGCAATAACGGTGATTCGAACCTCATCGCCAAGGGTGTCCTCGATAGTCGCACCGAAGATGATGTTGGCCTCAGGGTGAACAGCTTCCTGAACCAAGCGAGCTGCATCGTCAATCTCGTGTAGACCGAGGTCTGAAGCACCCTGGATAAGTAGCAGTACTCCGTGCGCACCCTCAATGGTTGCCTCAAGAAGCGGTGAAGATACTGCGATCTCAGCAGCTCGAACGGCGCGGTCCTCACCCTTAGCGGTTCCGATGCCCATGAGTGCCGATCCAGCACCCTGCATGACCGACTTGACGTCGTTGAAGTCGAGGTTGATTAGGCCAGGGACCACGATCAGATCGCTGATGCCCTGAACACCGGCACGGAGCACGTCGTCAGCAGTCATGAAGGCTTCGATGGCCGAAATCTTCTTGTTTGACATCTCAAGCAGGCGCTGGTTTGGCACCACAATCAGAGTGTCAACCTCGGCGCGCAGTGCCTTGATGCCCTCGTCAGCCTGAACGGCGCGACGCTTGCCCTCGAAATTGAATGGCCTGGTGACAACACCCACGGTTAGTGCACCGAGGCGTCTTGCAATCCTCGCCACAACCGGTGCAGCACCGGTACCGGTTCCACCACCTTCACCAGCGGTTACGAACACCATGTCGGAACCCTTCAGGGCCGACTCGATCTCGTTCTCGTGCTCCTCGGCTGCCCTGCGGCCAACCTCGGGGTCAGCTCCAGCACCCAGTCCGCGGGTAATGTCGCGGCCGATGTCCAGCTTTACATCAGCGTCGCTCATCAAAAGCTGCTGTGCATCGGTGTTCACCGCAACAAACTCAACTCCACGCAGGCCAGATGCGATCATGCGGTTTAGTGCGTTCACACCACCACCGCCGACTCCGACGACCTTGATTACTGCCTGATAGTTAGGTGCCTGTGACACTTTTGCCTCCTTGTAAGAAAACCCTCAAGTTAAGGCTGAGGCTTAACTTTGCAACAGGTTTTCAAATTGCGCCAAGAAGGTAG
>JACCDS011504945.1_pt1 | contig 27103 bp, 20 predicted proteins | sample 7446441 | NCBI WGS metagenome assembly JACCDS01 (sample SAMN15323445, study PRJNA562643) | freshwater metagenome | isolation source: river surface water | place: USA:Blue River Watershed | collected 2017-08-17 | reverse complement strand
GCCGTCGGCTGCGGGAATTGGTCGATGCCGGAGTGACCCTCTTGGTGGTCACGCACGATCTTTCGTTTGTTCTCAATACTTGCCAGCGGGCGATGTGGCTGGATCGGGGTTCCGTGCGATTCCTCGGCGAGGCCGGGGCCTGCGTCCGCGAGTATGTCACGGCGATGTCGGCGTTGGCGGGAAATGCGCCCGTGCCGACGAGCGCGATCGGTGGATTGCCGGAACTGGAACTTCCGAACTCAGGGGAGTTGCAGTTGGCGGGCAAGGAAAGGCTGGGCGACCAAGGCGTCGCGGTTCGCCGCGCGTGGCTCAACCACAGCGACGGCACGGCCGGCGGCGCCTATCGGGTCGGCGAGTGGGCGGTGGTCACGATGTTGCTCACTTCGCAAAAGGCGGTCAGCAACCTTAGCGGCGGCTGCGAATTGAGGAATCGCCACGGACAGGTGCTGTTTGCGACCGGACTAAGGGTGGCGAAGCAGTTGGTGTCGGAATTGCCGCCAGGCGGCAGTTGCGTGGTGGCGATCCGCTTCCGCCTCGAATTGCAGGAAGGCCAATACACCTTGGATATCGGGTGCGGGGCCGGTTCGGACGACGACAACACCTGGGATCGGGTGCTGACGGCGGCGATCTTGGATGTTTCGAATCCGCCGGATCAGGAAGTGGTCCACGGACTCGTGAAGTTGCCCTACGAGATTTCGGTCGGTCGGCCGAAAGGTTGAGGATTTGGCGGTGCCGCGGCGACTGCGCCAAGGAGGCCCGGCCGGTCCCACACCCATTGCCTCAAGCGTTCGGACTAAAACCACAGATTCCACAGATTGCCCGGATGAGGCATTTGTTGGCCGTGAGATTCCGTGAAACTCGCGGTCTTAAAGTCTGTTGCCCAAAGTCCAAAACCCAAGGGACGTCGGGATCAGCCGAACTCATGCAGTTGGGTGAGCTTGGTTGAGAGTTCAGAGCAAAACCGTTCGGTTTCGCACGTACTGTGCTGCGGTTGCGTTTTCCGTGCCTCGACGGATCGATCTCGCGACCCTCATCTCACCACTCTCAACTGCATGATCCCGGATCAGATCACCTCGGCAAACGAGCGGCGCAGCAGCGAGAAGAAGACGGCGCCGATCACGAAGGTGCCGCCCCCGCAGGCGTAGACGTAGGCGAGCTTCGTGAACTGGATGGGCTCGTGCCACAGGACGGCATGGCGGGCCAGCTCCACGATCTGCAAAATGGGATTGAACTTGAGCACCGTCCACAGAGCCGGCGATTGCTCCGGAATCATCGCGGCGGGAAACATGATGGCGCTGGCGAAGAGCAGCACGGTGACGGCGAAGGCGCTCAATTGGCCGATGTCGCGGACGAAGACGCCGAGGGCGGCGAGAAACCACGCCAACCCGAGCGACAGCAGCAGCAAAGGCAGCACGATCACGGGGAGCCAAATCACATGCCACGTAAGTCCGGAAGTGCCGAAAGCGCTGCCGACGAGCACAAGACCCAGGCTGACCGTGAGGTGGAAGACCGAAGCGCCCAATTGCGCGACGGGCAGGACCTCGAGCGGGAAAACCACCTTCTTCACGAAGTTGGGGTGCGAGGTGATCAACGTCGGCGCCCACGAGAGCGTTTCCGAAAACGCGTGGAACAGGCTCAGCCCAAGAAACATCGCGAGCAGGAAATCGTAGCCGGTTTCCCCGGGCAGCACGTTGAAGCGCGTGCGGTAGATGATGCCGAAAATCACGTAGTACAGCGCGAGCATCGACAGCGGATTGACGAGCGCCCACGCCGCGCCGAGGCGGCTGCCGCGGTGGCGCAACTCGATGTTGCGGTGCGTGAATTGCCAGATCAGGTCCCGGCGGCCCCAGAGCCCGGCGACCATGGCGACCGGATCGACGAGCAGACTGCGGGTGAGATTGGAAAAGGTGCGGACGGGCACGGCAGGTTTCAACGTTTGGCAACGCCGCTCGGCAAAGTCCAATTATCCCGCAGGCTGCCGGCACGAGGCCGCGACTTCCGCCGCCGGCAACGCCATGACGGCGCAGCGTTCGTCGTTCAGCCCGTAGCCGAGAATCCAGCCGTCCTCGTGCCACACGGCTCCGCAGGGGTAGATCACTTCGCCCACGGCCGGATTGAGCGCCGGGTGCAGACGGTCGCCGCCGTACGGATTCCAGACCTGCAGCGGGCGGATCGGACGGTCGAGCGGGGCGTGCCCGGCGTCCGCGGAAAACGAATACGCCAAGGCCGCGTAACGGTAGCCGGCCGGGCTGTCGTGGACGGAATGGCCGAAGACCCAATACCGGTCACCGACACGCACGGGCGGCGCGCCGCCGCGCAGGCCGCCGTGGCAGGGCGGATAACCGGGGAGGAGAAACTCCTGCGTCGAGTCCGCGCGGCAGGCGACGTCGCCCTCACCGGCCAGCGAGCAGCGCAAAATGCAGTGCGGCGTCAGCGAATACAGCACGCGCAGATCATCCGGATCCGGGCCGAAGAGCGTCCAGTTCTTCTCCAATTGGCGGCGTTGGCCGGTGACGAGCAGGAGTTCGCGGGCGGTGCCGATGGGACGGAGGGAAACGGCGTCCAGCTCGTGCAGGAACTGGTGGTTCTGCGGTTCGTGCCAGCCGGAATTCCAATACACGAAGATGCGCCCGCCGAATCGGTACAGGCGCGGATCGGCGAACCAATGGCCGACAATCTCCGGGTAGCGTGTCGTATCACGAAAACGGAAACCGTCGCTCAGGGGCGCGGGTGAGCCGGGCGCGACCTGAAAAGCTTCGTCAAGCCGGCACGTTGCGAGGCGGCGCTGCCCGTCGCCGCCGACGAGGCGGTAGGCCATGAGCCAGCCGTCGGGCAGCCGCAGCAACCCGGGATTGAAAGTCCGGATCGGTCCCAGCTCGCGGAGGTGTTGCCATGTGGCCGGCAGCAGCGCCGCGGCGGCAAACGCGATTCCCTCTCCCGCGGCCAGCCGCTTCATGCGCGGTTGAAAAAATCGCGGATCGTCGCGCCGACGAAGTCGATTTGTTCCGCCGAGTGGTGCGGGCCGATCGGCAGACTGAGGACTTCGGCGGCGAACTGTTCCGCGAGCGGAAACTCGCCCTGCCGCCAACCTGCCCCGATGTACGCGGGAGTGAGGTGCGGCGGAACCGGGTAGTGAACCTGGGTGCCGATGCCCTGGGCCGAGAGGTGCTGCTGCAGCGCGGCGCGGTGTTTGGTGCGCACGACGTAGAGATGCCAAACGGGGCCGAACCCGACCGGGGCCGGCGGCAACACGAGATCGCCGACGCCGGCGAGTTGGGATTCGTAGCGGCGGGCGAGGGCGGTGCGGCGGGCGTTCCAGACCGGCAGGAGCGGCAGTTTCACCCGCAGGAACGCGGCCTGCAGTTCGCTGAGGCGCGAGTTGAGGCCGAGGTGCTCGTGTTGGTACCGGACCTTGGAACCGTAGTTGCGCAAGGCGCGGATCCGGTCGGCCAGGGCGTCGTCGGGCGTCGTCACGGCTCCGGCGTCGGCGAGGGCGCCGAGGTTCTTGCTCGGATAGAAACTGATGCCGGCGGCGTGGCCGAGGGCGCCGGCCTGGCGATCGCCGCAGGTCGCGCCGTGGGCCTGGGCGGCGTCCTCGAGGACGAAGAGGCCGAAGCGGGCGGCGACGGCGTTGATCGCCGTCATGTCCGCGGCCAAGCCGTAAAGATGGATCGGCAAAATCGCGCGGGTCCGCGACGTCACCAGTTCGGCGATACGGTTGGCGTCGAGATTGTAGGTCCGCGGATCGGGCTCGCAGGGGACGGGGCGGGCGCCGGCGTGGGTGACGGCGAGCCAGGTGGCGATGTAGCCGTGGGAAGGGACGATGACTTCGTCCCCGCGGCCGATGCCCTTGGCCATGAGCACGAGTTGCAGGGCCTCGAGGCCGTTGGCGACGCCGACGCAGTGTTTCACGCCGACGGCGGCGGCGTATTCCTGCTCGAAGGCTTCGAGCTCCTTGCCGAGCAGAACCCAGCCGGACTCCATCACGCGGCGGTACGCGGCATCGAGGTCGGTCCGCAGTTCTTCGTAGGCGGGTTTGAGATCGAGGATCGGGACTTGCACGGGGGGACGGCGGGGCGCGCCGGGGGTTCAGACGAATTTCAATTTGCGGGCGGCGAACAGCACCATGCGCAGCAGCAGCCAGCCGTGGCGCCAACGCTGGATGTTGGTCGTGCCGTAGGTGCGTTCGCGGTAGCGGATCGGGACATCGGCGATTTTGAGATTCAGCTTGGCGGCGCCGAAGAGCAGGTCGAAGTCGCCGAAGGGATCGAAGTCGCCGAAATAGGCGCGGTTGGCCGCGATGCGTTCGTAGTGGGCGCGGGTGAGCACCTTGGTGCCGCAGAGCGTGTCCTTGACGGGCTGGCCGAGCAGCCAGGTGAAGATCAGGCCGAAGGCTTTGTTGGCGCAGAGATTGAGGAACTGCATCGCCTTTTCGTCCATGGGGTAGACGAGGCGGACGCCGTTGGCGAATTCGGCGCGGCCGCTGGCGATCACGTCGTAGAACTTCGGCAATTCCTCCGGCGGCATGGTAAGGTCCGCGTCGAGAATCATCAGGACATCGCCGGTGGCGACCGCGAAGCCGGCGCGCACGGCGTCGCCTTTGCCCTTGCCGGTTTGCTGCAGGATCTTGATTCGCCGCCCGGGGTGGGCGGCGGCGACACGCTGGATTTCGGCCCAGGTGTGGTCCTTGGAATGCCCTTCCACGAAGATCAATTCGGTGCCGGCGCCGAGTTCGGCGGTGCGGGCGACCGCGGCCTCGATGTTGCCGGCTTCGTTGCGCGCCGGGATCACGACGGAAACGGTGAGCGGCTGCGGCGCGGGGGTGCGCGCGCGGCGCGCGACAATGAAGACGGTGAGGCAGAACCACTGCAGCAGGGGAGCGAGCCAGCGGTTGACCAAGGTGCCGAGGCCGAGCAGCGCGCCCGGCAGGAGAATCCGGCCGTGGCGGTGGATGGCGCTCCAGCCGGCGAGCTGGAGCAGGTTCATCACATCGGAGGAGGCGAGCCAGCTGTTCTGCGGTTGCGGGGCCTTGAGGCCGAAGCCGCGCGCGAGCGAGAGGAGCGGCCGCCAGAGGGTGTTCTGGAAATTGACGAGCAGGCGGGTGTCCGGATGGGACACGGGGTGGAGCCGTTCGAGCAGGCGCTGGACGTCGGCGGCGAGATTGAGGGTGTCGGAAACGATGATGACGTCGAAGGTCTCGCGTTTGCCGCCGGGCGCGGCGAGGTCGAGCAGTTCCCCGGCTTGGACGTGGAATTCATCCTGGGGAAAACGGGCCTGGGCGGCCTCGATTTGGCGGGGCGAGAGATCGACGCCAACTTTACGGCGCGCGCGGAGCCGGCCCAGCAGATCGCCGGAGCCGCAACCGATTTCCAGCACGCTGGCGTCGGGCGGAATCAGCAAATTGTAGTAGTGGGCAAGGAGGGCCCGGTAGGCGCCGGCGCCGGGCAGCGGCGCAGTCGCGGCGGCATCGTAGAAAGCGCGCACCCGGTCGAGGTGTTCACGGGCCAGGGCGGAGATGTCGGGCGGCATGGATTCGGCGGATTCCGCGAGGGGCGCGGAACGTTCGTCAGCGTGCGACGTCGGAGGGGGCGGGCTCAAGACTTATGGATTGCAATCACCTTTGAATTCCAGCGGTCTGACCCTCCTTTTTTCACGTCCCTCATGGTAACGACCGGTTCTCCGATCCAGCGGTGTTTTCCGCGTGCCGTGATCTTGCTCGTGGCGCTCGGGGCGGCGGTCAGCGGACGGGCGCAACGCAGCGATATCGCCGGCACGATGCCGGAGGACTATCTGCCGGAATTGAAGCCGATTTTGGCGGCGGCGATCCGGCAGTCGCCGCAGGTGATCGGCGCGCAGTTCGAGATCGCCCAGCGCGAAGCCTACCGGATCCGCGACGACTCCCCGCGTTTGCCGAGTTTCCGGGCCGACGTGAATTTCGCAAACACGGAGACCTCGATTTCAAGCGACAACAGTTCCCGGAGCCGCGACAACGGTCTCTTCTACAGCGTGGGCCTGAGCCAGGCGCTCTTCCACTGGGGGGCGCTGAAAAACCAAAGTGCGGCCGCTCGTCTCAGCCTCGAGTCCGCCGAAAAGAGCGCCGCCAAGGTTTACCGCGAGCTCAGTGTGCTGCTGCGGCAGGCGTATCTCGACCTGATTGTCCGGAAGGCGCGGCTTCGGCACGCGCGGGAATCGCACCGGCTGCTCACCGAGGCGGTCGCCGTGAGCCAGGAACGATTTGCGCGCGGCGCGATTTCGACCGGCGATCTGGAAGGCGAGAAACTGCGCGTGCGCGAGGCCGCGTTGGAATTGGCGCGGGCCGAAGGCGATTTCGAGCAGGCGCGCCGCGGTTTCGTGCGGCTTTCCGGGGCCCGCGAAGTGACGGAGGCGACTTTGCCCGAAACGATTCCCGCGCCGGGTCCGATCGAGCCGTTGGCGGAAGCCCTCGGCGCGGCCCTGCGTCGCGACAACGCCGGCGGCACGCTCGAGGCCGCGATCTTCGACCTCAAGATCAAGGAATCGTTGCTGCGCTACCGGATCGAGAGCGTGCGCCTGCTGCCGAAGTTTTTCGCCAACGCGGGCTACAGCCTGGAGAACACCACGAACGTCAACGCCAACGCGGTCAACCAGCAGGCCGTCGCGCGCCAGACCTACAGCATCAGCGCGCAGTGGGCGATTTTCGACGGCTTCGCCGCGCGGGCCGCGAAGATGGAGGCCCGGTCGACGCAGCGTTACTACGAAGTCCGGAAGTCCGCGGAGCTCGAGGCGTTGCTGCAGCAGGCGCAGCACCTGGAGCGCCAGCTCAAGCTCGACCGCGAGCAGCTGGAGCTCGCGGAGATCCGCCGCGGCCTGGCGATCGAGGGCCGCCGCCGGATCGCGGAGGAAGCCGCGCTCGGCAATTTGCCCAAGGGCGATGTCGAACGGGCCGAAGTCGGAATTCTCCAGGCGGAGGCCGCCCGGCTGGCCGCCCGCGCCGCCCTGCTGGGCCGCTGGAGCGAGTACGTGGCGGTTGCCGGCAACGATCCGATCCTGAATTCTCTCCCTGTCCGCTATGCTCCCTAACAAAACCCAGGGCGGCCTGCTGCTCAAACTCGTCTTCGTGCTCGGCCTGCTCGCGGCGGCCGGCATCGCGCTGTACCTCAGTTTGCAGGTCACGGTGCAGGTGGCAGCCGTGCGGCGCGACGATCCGGTCGACGCCGTGACCGGCAGCGTGATGATCCATGCCGACGGCGGCATCAAGGAGCTGAAGAGCAAGGCGGCCGGCGAGGTCGTCTGGTCCGAGGCGATCGATCCCGGGCACAAATTCAAGAGCGGCGATCCGCTGGTGAAGCTCGAGACCAAGGACCTGCAGCGCCAGATCGACGAGGCGCAGCGGAAATTCGATTCCGACAAGGCGCGCGCGAAATTGATTCTGGAGAACAACCCGGAGCGCAAAGTCGCGCAGGAGGCGCTCGACAACCTCAAGCGGCTCCGCGATCTCGGCAACACGTCGGAGGACCAGGTGAAATCCGCGCAGCGGGCCCTCGACGCGATCGAGACGCGCCTGAAGGTGACGGAGTTCGACGACAAGAAAGCGGACGCCGATTTCAAGGCGGCGATGGAGGATCTGAAACTGCAGCTGGAGCGGATGACGGTCCGCGCGCCGTTCGACGGCGAGGTCGAGAGCGCGCTGACGTGGAACGGGGCGCTGATCACGGCGGGGCAGCCCGTGGCCCGCGTCTTTTCGAACATCCGCGTGGTGGCGGCCAAGATCAGCGAGGAAAATTTCGGCCGCGTGAAGCTCGGCCAGACGGCCAAGCTGCGTTTGCTCGCCTATGGCGAGGAATACTTCGACGCCACGGTTTCGAAGCTGTTGCCCACGGCCGACGAAACGCAGCGTTTCACGGTTTACCTCGACGTGAAGGTCGACCCGGTGCGGCTCAAGCCCGGCAGCACGGGCGAGACGACGATCACGGTGGATCGGCGCACGAACCAGTTGGTCATCCCGCGCCGCGCGCTGTTCAACGGGAACCAAGTCTACATCGTCGCCGACGGCCGGATCGAGCAGCGCAAACTCGAGCTGGGTTTCGTGGCGCTGAATGTCGTCGAAGTCCGTTCGGGGCTGAAGGACGGCGAGTTGGTCATCGTGGAGAACCAGGACCAGTTCCGGCCCGGCAAGCGGGTGCGGACGCAGCAGGTGAACTGAGCCGCGGGTATCCGTCCCTGTGATTTCGCCGAACCTGCGCATCGCCTACCGCTTCCTGACGGCGAAGAAGCGCGCCATGTTCATGAGCCTGTCGTGCACGGTGCTCGGCGTCGGGCTCTTCATCGTGACGCAGGCGACGACGAGCGGCTTCGAGGACATTTTCACGCGCACGCTGCTGGGCATCAACGGGGCGATCCGGATCGAGGACCGGCTGCAGGACACGATGCGGAGCATGGCGGCGGCGGGCGCGAGCGATTTCTATTTCGCGCAGCGCGAAGGCGTGAAGTACATCGAGGGCGTGGAGGAGCCGCAGCGGATCGTCGACGCGCTGCGGGATTTCGCGAACGTCCGGGGCGTGTCCGCGGTGCTGCGCGGCAGCATCCAGATCACGAGTTCGTTCAAGACGGAGGACGCGCAGATGTTCGGCATCCGGCTCGAGGACCACCTGCGGGTTTCGGATCTCGGCCAGCAGATCACGGCGGGCAGGCTCGAAGATTTCCGGAACGCCAATGCCGGCGCGCTGATCGGCCGCGTGCTGGCGGACCGGTTGCAATTGTCGGTCGGCGATTCCGTCGTGATCACGGCGCGGGGGGAGTCGCGGCGGTTTGCCGTTTCGGCGATCTTCGAGACCGGCTACCGCGAGGTCGACAAAACCAATATCTACCTGCACCTGCCCGAGGTCCGTTCGTTGCTCAAGAAGCCGTCGGGCGCGACCTACCTGCAGATCAACCTGCACGATGCGGAGCGGGCGCCGGCGGATGCGGCCCGCATGGAAGCGGTGCTGCGGCACGGCGCGAAGCCTTGGCAGGAACGCGAAAAGTCGTGGCTGGAGGTATTCCGCGCGCTCCGCGTGTCGACGGGCATCACGGTCACGGTCTTCACGCTCATCGCGAGTCTGGCGATGTTCAACACCCTCGCGATGATCGTGCTGGAGAAGACCAAGGACATCGCGATTTTGCGTTCGATGGGCTACGAGCGGCGCGACGTGACGCGGATTTTTCTTTGGCAGGCGGGGATCGTCCTCGCGATCGGGGCCGTGGTCGGGGCGCTGTTCGGGGCGGGCGTGACGTGGCTCGTGGGCCAGGTACCGCTGTCGATCAGCGGGATCTTCAAGTCCGACCGTTTCGTGGTGGTGTGGGATTGGAAACACTATGCGGCCGCGATCGCGACGGCCGTGTTCATGGTGATGATCGCCAGCCTGATCCCGGCGCGCCGCGCGGCGCGGCTGGAGCCGGGCGACATCGTGCGGGGGACGGCGCAATGAGCGGGCCGGGCGTCGTGGCTCCGGGCGAGGTGGCCCTGCGTTGCACGGATCTGCACCGCTACCTTGGCCGGGACGAAGGCCGCGTGCACGTGTTGAAGGGCGTTTCGTTCGAGGCCCGGCGCGGCCAGGTTTACGCGATCGTCGGACCTTCCGGTTGCGGCAAGAGCACGTTGCTCTACCTGCTCGGCTTGCTCGACCAGCCCGACGGCGGGCAGATCGAGATCAACGGCCGGCTGATGTCGAATACCGACGACGCCGCGCGGACGGCGGCGCGGGGCGAGCACATCGGCTTCGTTTTCCAATTCCATTTCCTGATGCTCGAATTCTCCGCTTTGGAGAACGTCATGATGCCGATGCGCAAACTCGGCCGTCTGGGCGGCGAGGCGATGGAGGCCAGGGCGCGCCAGTTGCTCGACGCCGTGGGCCTCGGGGCGAAGACGCACCGGCTCGGCACGCAGCTCTCCGGCGGCGAGCAGCAGCGCGTGGCGATCGCGCGGGCTTTGGCGAACCAGCCGACGATTTTGCTGGCCGACGAGCCGACGGGAAACCTCGACGTGAAGAATTCGGCCCTGGTTTTCGACCTGATCACCCGGTTGGCGAAAGAGCAGGGCCAAGCGGTGATCCTCGTGACCCACAACCCGGAGATCGCGCAGCGTTGCGATCAGACGAGGCCGATGCGCGACGGCGTCTTCGTCGGCTGAGACGGACCCATGCAGTTGAGAGAGCTTGGCTGAGAGTTGAGAGCAAAACCGTTCGGTTCGTCAGCTTGCTGGCTTTGGCTGCGTTTTCCGTGGCTCGGCGGATCGATCTCTCAACCCTCAACTTTCAACTCTCAACTGCATAAGTCCGGCTGAAGCGGGCGGTGACGATTCGGTGACAGTTCGCTTGCAGCTGGCGGAAACCGCGGGTGGAACCATGGTAGCCAATCCCCGTGAACCGACCCAAACGCAGCTCCGCCCCGCGCCGCCCCGCCACTGCCCGGAAGTCGGCTCCCGTCGAAACGAACGAGCCGGAACCGGCCGGGAAGAAATCCATTTTCGGCAACCGCGAGCAGAGCTGGCTGGCCTTCAACCGGCGGGTGCTCGAGCAGGCGCGTTCGGCCTCCAATCCGCTGCTGGAGCGGGTCAAGTTTCTCGCGATCGTCTGTTCGAACCTGGATGAGTTTTTCGAGATCCGGGTGGCCGGCATCATGCAGCAGGCCGATTCCGAAGCGGGCGGACTGAGCATCGACGGCCTCACCCCGCGCGAGCAGCTGCGGCGGATCAAGCGCGAGGTGAACACCGTGATCGCCGACCAGTACGCGTGCTGGCACGGCGAGCTCGTCCCGTTGCTGGCGGAACAAGGCATCCATTTCCGCACGGGAGCCCAGTTGAACAAGTCCGAGCGGGAGTGGATCCTCCACCATTTCGAGACCCAGGTGCTGCCCGTGCTGACGCCGCTCGCGGTGGACCAGGCGCATCCGTTTCCGCAGCTCGCGAACAAGTCGATGAACGTGCTGCTTTCCCTCGATCATCCGGAAACGCCGGAAGAGGAAAAGCTGATGGTGATTCTGCCGGTGCCGCGCAGTTTGCCGCGCATCGTGCAGATCCGGCCGGACGACGACGGCCCGATGCGGCTGATTTTTCTCAGCGAAGTGCTGAAGCTGTGCTCGGACCGGTTGTTCCCGGGGTACCGCATGCGGCAGGCGCACGCCTTCCGCGTCACCCGGAACAGCGATCTCTACATCGACGAGGAAGAATCCGAGAACCTGCTCAAGAAGATCGAGGAAGAGTTGCGCAACCTGCGGCGCGGCGCGGCGGTGCGCCTCGAGATCGAGGAAGGCGTCGATCCCGGCCTCTTGTCGGATCTTTGCGGGCATCTCGGGTTGGCGGCGGAGCATGTGTTCCGGCTACCGGCGCCGCTCAATCTCCTGCGGTTGATGAGCCTCTACGACCTCATCGACCGCCCGGACCTGAAGTACGCTCCGTTCGCGCCGGCGGAGACCTCGGGCCTCGCGGCGCACCGGGACATCTTCGAGCTGATCCGAGAACGGGACGTGCTGCTGCACCACCCGTACGAATCCTTCAACCCGGTCGTGGCGTTCGTGGAGCAGGCCGCCCGCGACCCCGGGGTGCTGGCGATCAAGCAGACGCTTTACCGGACGAGCGGCGATTCGCCGATTGTCCGGGCGCTGATCGCGGCGTCGATGGCGGGGAAGCAAGTCACGGCGCTGGTGGAGCTGATGGCCCGCTTCGACGAGGCCAACAACATCAAGTGGGCGCGCGAGCTCGAGGAGGCCGGCGTGCATGTGGTGTACGGCCTGGTCGGCCACAAAACGCACTGCAAATGCTGCCTCGTGGTGCGGCGCGAAGGCGACGTCCTCCGCCGCTACCTCCATCTGGGCACGGGCAACTACAATCCCAAGACGGCCCGGCTCTACACCGACCTGAGCCTGCTGACCTGCCGCGAGCACCTGGCGGCGGAAGTGGCGCAACTTTTCAACACGCTGACGGGGCTCGGGCGGAAGCCGGAGTTCAAGCATCTGCTGGTCGCGCCCTTCAACCTGCACAGCCGGATCCAGGAGTTGATCGCGGCCGAGACGGCGCATGCGGCGGCCGGCCGGCCGGCGCGGATCATCGCGAAGATGAACAAGCTCGTCGACCCCGTGACGATCAAGAACCTCTATGCCGCATCCCAGGCGGGCGTGCAGATCGACCTGATCGTGCGCGCCACCTGTTGCCTCGTGCCGGGCGTGCCGGGGCAGAGCGAGAACATCCGGCTGCGGAACATCGTCGGGCGTTTTCTCGAGCACGCGCGCATTTTCTATTTCGGCAACGGCGGCGAGCCGCTCGTGTTCGCCGGCAGCGCCGATTGGATGCCGCGGAATTTCTTCCGGCGGGTGGAGGCCGTTTTTCCGGTGGAGGATCCGGAACTCCGGCGCCGGTTGTGCGAGGAAATGCTGCCGACGGAATTGCGCGACAACGAGGACGCGCGCGAGCTGCAGCCCGACGGCAGCTATGCGCCGCCGCGGCGCGGGCCGGACGAGGCCGGCTTCCGCGCCCAACGCTATTTCATGGCCGCCGCCACGCTGCGGGCGGCGGAGCAGGCGGGCGTGGTCGTGCGGGACTTGCCGCCCGAGGGCGACGGGACCGTCTGACGGCCGGCGTCACTTCGTGCGCCGGTAGATGTCGCGGTAGTAGACCACCGTATCGAGATTCTGGATCTCGATCAGGCCGGCGTCGCGGAGGGCGAGGGCGAATTTGCCGCCGTGGCGGCCGAGCTTGAACGGCTCGCTGCCGTAGCTGCGCGCGCCCTTGGCGCCGAAGGCGGAGAACAGGGCCGTGCCGTCGGCCCGGATCTCGATCACACGGTCGCCGGGCCGGCTGCCGGTGGCGTAGGTGCCGGCGATCTCGCGGAGGCGGTTCGCGGCTTCCGCGGGATCGGTGACGAGGGTGACGGCCGGGCGGGTATTGACCGTCTGGGTGTTGAAGGCGGAGTAGGCGGTGTAGCCGTTGACGGCGAGACCGGCGGCCAGAATGGCCACCGCGATCCCCCGGTTGGCGGGGCGCGGTCTGCCGGCGGGCTGGGCGGCGGGGTCCGCCGGATCCGCGACGTCGCCTTCGGCCGCGGCGCCGGCTTCGCCGAGGAGTTGGGAAACGATTTCGGCGGCCGTGAGTTCCGCGTAGGGTTGGGCCGAGTCGCGCGCGTTGTAGAGGAAAAGCTTCCCGCGGCCGGTGCGGACAATGAACTTGCCGGAGCGGACCGAGAGGTTGATTTGCGGCTCGGCGTCGGCGTTGCTCACGGCGTCGAGCCGGGCGAACTGTTCGAGCAGGGCCTGCACTTGGGCGGCGGGGAGTTCGCCGAGATCGCTGCGGTCGTGGGCGGTGTCCGCGGCGGACGCATCGGCCGAGAGGTTGACCAAGGTGACGTTGAACATCGGGGCGAAGGGAAGTCCGGGGCTCAATGTTCGATCACGAACACGGGTTGATTGCGGAAACCGAGCCGGAAATTGCCGGTGTCGAGGTTGCCGTCGTCGAGGCGGCGGTCGATTTCGACCAGTTGGTTGAGATCGGCGCTGACGGGTTTGCCTTCCACGGCCTCGATCATGAGCGCCGCGCGGTAGCGTTCGCCCTGCTGGAGGGTATTCGGGGCCCAGGAGTAGGCGCCGCCGATGGGCGTGGGCTGCTGCCATGTCGTGCGCGCGAGATAGTTGGCCATGCCTTCGGGAATTTCGCCGGGCGCGGCGCCGTCGGCCGGCCAATCGCCGCGGTCGTGGGCATAGTTCTGGAAGGCGCCGGCGAAGACTCGGATGTCGTTCTCGACGGCGGCGGAACGGGCGCTGAGCTGGATCTTGCGGTAGCCCGGCAAAGCCAAGGCCGAGAGCAGACTGATGATCAGCAGCACCACCGAGAGCTCGACCAGCGAAAAGCCGGCCAGACGGCGGTGACGGGGAAAGGCGGAACGGCGCATCGCGAGGAGCGGAGTAAAATGCCGCGGGCAGCCGAGATCAAGCGACCGGTTTCGGCCGCAGAAGGCGCAGCAAGATGACGCCGTGGGAGGCGAGGAGCAGCGGCACGAGCAGGGTCGGGATGAAACTCAAGGGGAGGACCGCGAAGGTGCCGAAGGTTCCGGCACCCGCGCCAAGCAGGCGCAGCATCGTGATGCTGAGAAGGAGGAAATCCATGAGTCCGACGACGCTCCAGATCAGCATGAGCCGGTGCCGGCGTTCGTCCGCGAAGGGCGCAACGGCCAGGACGACGGCGAAGAGCGCGACGACGGTTTCGCCGAAAACCCCGGCGACGGCGAAGGCCCGCGGCAGTTCGCCGCGCAGGTAGAGCGGAATGAAGAAGAGGCCGACCAACCGCACGGCGTGCAGCAGCACGAGGGTGCGAAGATCGAGGGCGTCGAGCCAGGTGCGGAGCGCCGGCAGGCGCCGGGCGGCGGAAAAAGCGACGGCCGCGAGCACGAGGGCCAAACCGGGCAGGGCGGTCGGCGGCAACCGGGCGAGCCAGCCGGAATGGCCGGCGGCGAAGGCGGCGCCGAACCACAGCCAAAGCAGCAGGCGGATCTGGAGAGCGGCGGACATGGCCGCGACTACAGGCGGCCGCGGAAGGCGGGGCGAGCGCGGATTTGCCCGGTCCGCCCGGAGCGGATACGGCCGGGCGCGGGTTACCGGCGGGGCGCGACGCCGAAGCGCTCGAGCGAGCTGCCTTCGAGGCGCTGGAGTTCGGCGACCGCGCGGCGGAGGGCGAGGCGGGCGCTGAGTTCCTGGAAGCGGGCGGTCTCGAGATCGTCCTGCGCCAGCAGCACGAGCCGGCTGGTGGAAAGACCGGCGTCGAAGCGGGCCTTCTGCTGGTCGTACTGGCGGGCGGCGAGCTCGGTGGCTTTGGAGGCGATCTCGACCGCGGCGCGGTTGGATTCGACGGCGCGCACGGAGGTGCGGACGTTGACGAGCAGGTTCTGCTCGAGCTGTTCGAGGCGGGTCTTCTGGGAGTTCAGGTTGCTCTGGGCGATGCGGTAGCGGGCTTTGTCCGCATGTTGGCCCCAGGGCATGGAGTAGTTGAGGCCGAGGTTCCAGTTGTTGCCGTGGTCCGAAGGCAGGTTGGAAATGGCCTTCTGGTAACCCTCGTTCGTGGCGCGGCCGGAGTAGCCGAGGCCCGCGATGAGATCGAGGTCGGCCTTCTGGTTGCGGCGCGCGGTCTCGAGATCGATCTCGAGCTGGCGGATCTGTTCCGCGGCGGAGAGCGTATCCGGATAATACTCACGCGCGCGCTTGTAGGACTGGGCGAAGGTCTGGGGCCCGGCTTTGTATTCGTCGAAGGCGACGGGTCCGATGCGGCCGTCGAAATCGGGCAGGTTGATCAGGTTGAGGAGGCGATCCTCGGCATCGCTCACCGACTGTTCCGCCTGGATGACGCCGCGGCGCGAGTTGGCGACCTGGACTTCGGCGGAAAGCACATCGAGGTCGGTGGCGACGCCGGTGGTGCGGCGGGCCTTGTTTTCGTCGAGGAACTTCTGGTTGTACTCGAGGGTGAGCCGGCGGATGCGGAGTGTTTCGCGGGCCGTCACCAGATTGTAGTACGCGATCTCGGTGTCGTAGATGAGGGTGAGCACCCGGCTCTTGTAGTTCAGGTTCGCGATGTTCAGGCCGAGCCGGGAGCGGTCGAGCGCGGCATTGGCGGCTTTCTTGCCGGCGTCGCGGAGGAGCGGCTGGTTGAGATTGGCGCTGATGCTGTTGGTGTAGCTCGGGTTGACGAGCGCGTTGACGGAGTTGGTGCCGCCGCGGGTGACATTGGTCGTGATGCTGAGCGTGCCGTTCGTCTGCGGGATGCGCGGGAGCTGGGCGCCGACCCGCATCTGGGTGTTGTCGGTGCGCGGGCCGGTGGTGGCGGTGCCGTCGAGCCGGCTGGTGGTCGAAGCGCTTTGGTTAAGGGAGCGGGTGACGTTCGCGGTGATCGTCGGATCGAACCCGGCTTCCTGGATCGAGACGTTGTCCTTGGCGTTTTCGACCGCGAAGGCCTGGATCTGGAGGTCGAAATTCTTCTTCAGCGCGAGGGCCAGCGCGTCCTCGAGCGTGAACGGTTTCGCATTCGCCGGCGCGGCGTCCGGGGCGGCGGCCGGGGCTTGGGCGAAAACGCTGCCGAAGGGCAGGCAAAGGGCGAGCAGAGCGCGGGCGATAGGGCGGGACATGTCGAATGGAGAAAGTGGAGGAGCGGCGCGGACGATGAAGAACACGGAATGGGTCCGAAAGTTACTGTCTTTCGAACTCACCCCCGGGGGTGCGCTTCAGGACGGTGAATCCTGCCTGTCTGGCGCGCGAGACGGAAAGTGGGGCCGAAAGTTTCGGAGAATTTACCGGCTGAATCGGGTCGGCCAGGACGCTTTGCCCGCAGGTCGGGCAGGTCGCCAACGGCGCGGCATCCGCGGCTGCCCGATGCTCGAAGCCGTCGCCGCAGAGCCGGCACGGGGCCGAGGCGGGGCGGTAGCGGCGGAGGGGCATCGCGGGGAGGTTGGCCGGAAACGGCGGGCGTGAAAAGCCCGTGCTGCACGAACGGCGGCACGGGCGGGATCGGCGGCGGCGGCGGCGGACCAACGGTGGCGGCCGCCGCGGGGCCCGAATCAGGACTTGGGTTCCGTCTTCTTGAGTTCCTGTTCGACGAGTTCGGAAATGTAGGCGGAGGCGCCGAGGCGGCCGGTGAAGCTGGCGAGCTGCGTGCGGGTCTCGGCGTAGCGCGGATTGGCTTCGGAGAGATCGGGCAATTTCTTGTCGGCCGCGTAGACGAAGACGCCGGCATCGGCGTTGACCGAAAGATCGGAGACCTGGCCTTTTTCGAGGCGCTCCAGGGCGCCGATGACGGTGAAATCGAGATCCTGGGGACGATCGCGCAGCGTGAAGGCGGGCAGGGACTTCGTCTCGAACTTCAGACCGGTGGCGGCGGCGACGGCCGCGGCGGCCTTGTCGAAGGCGTCGCCGGCCTTGAGCCGGGCTTCGAGCTGGCTCTTGGCGCTGCGGCCGAGCTCGACGAAGCGTTTGCGCTTTTCGTTTTCGGCAAAGTCGGCGGCGACGCGCTCGCGGATTTCGGTGAAGAGCGGCTTGCGGGTCGGCTGCAGATCCTTCCAGAGCAAAATCACGGCCCCGGTGGGGACGGCGACGGCGTCGGAGACGAGGCGGTCCTTCCCGAGGCGGAACGCTTCGGCGGCGGCCTCCGGGGAGCGGCCGAGCTCGGCCGGGGCTTCGTCGCGCGCGAACGGGGCGATGGCCTTCGGGGCGAGCTTGCGGCCGGCGATGAAGTTCTCGATCGCCGCGGGGGTCGTGGCTTTGGCGACGTAGAGATCGTGGGCGAAATCGGCGGCGGCCTTGGCGGCGAGGTTGCGGGCGCGTTCGACCTTGAGGGACATCTCGACCTGGGCGCGCACGGCGTTGAAGTCGGCGTTGGCGTCCTTGGCGGCGAGGGCGGCGGGCGGGCCCTTGGCGTCGGCCGGCTTCGGGAAACGCGCGGGGTTGGCGTCGTAGAAGGCGCGGACTTCGGCGTCGCCGACGGTCACGGCGGCGATGTATTGCGTGACCGAGAAGTCGAGGTAGCTGACGACGATGCGGGGCGGGATGTCGTAGCGGCCGCCGGCCTGCTCGAAGAACTGCGTGAGCTCGGCGTCGGTCGGTTTGATCTCGGGCTTGAAGTCGGCGTAGCCGACGGTGGCCGTGGCGACGGTCCATGACGTGTCGGCGCGGGAAAGCTGGTTCTTGATGTCGGCGGGCAGGACGTAGCCGGGACCGGCGAGCAGGTTGTTCACCTTTTCGGCGCGGACGTCGTCGCTGACGATCCGGGCGATGTCGGCCTCGGTCACGCCGCGGGCATTGGCTTTCAGGTTGTCGCGGAAAGTCTGATACGCCTTGGCGTCGAACTGGCCGGTGGGACCCGAGAACATGCGCAGAGTCTTGATCTGGGTTTCGATCTCGGCGGCGGTGGCGGCCGGGATGTGCCAGAGGTCGGCGAGGTGCAGGGCCGCGGCGCGCTGGAACGCGTAGTTTTGGATCTGCGCGGAATCGAGCCCGCCGAAGGCGCCGACCCGGAGGTTGGCGCTGAGGCCGGCGTCGCCCATGAGGCGTTCCTGGTCCTTTTCGAGGGCGAGGTTGTACTTGAAGAACGGCCGGTCGCTGAGCCCGCGACGGCTGCCGTCGCCGATGCCCGGAGCCGCTCCGATCGTGAAGACGAAGGAGACGATGATGACGGCGAGCAGCACCGCGAAGATGGCCTTAAAGTGGCTCTGGAAGTAGCGCTGGATCCAGGTGATCATAGGGGAAAAGGGGCGAAGCTAGGTCGGGCCTCGGGAGTGGCAAGGGTGAATTCGCAGCGAGGCGCGGCGGACGGCCCCGCGGGCGGACCGGTTGCCCGGATCCGGAATCGCGGGCGGCGCGGAGGTTCTGAAATCGGAGCGCTCGTCCGCCGGCGGCTTTGGGCTCAGGCCCGCGGCGACGGAACGGGGGCCGCGGCGGTCCGGTCGGCGGGCCGTTCGCCCATGGCGAAAGGTGGACGCGATTCCTCGAACGGGTGGGCGTCGAAGAGTTCGTCCATCGTTTGCCGGAAGAACGGCTGGTCGCCGAGGCGGCCGAGGGCGGCGTCGTAGTGCGCCACGAGCGGGTCGATGCGTTCGAGGGCGCAGCCGATGGGGTCTTCGCCGAAGTTGTCGTCGAGGGTCTTGAAATCGTAGAGCGTGATCCGATTGAGGGGCCGGGCGGGTTGGAAAAGTGCGTCGGCCGCGGTGGCGCCGGGATCGGGGCGGAGCGCGGCGACGAGTTGCATCAGCACGAGGCGGTTGAGGCATTCGTTGAGCAGCTGGGTCGGCACCCGCAGTAGCGTGCTGAGCTGCGACGCGGAAATTGGCGGGAGGCAATCGCGGAAACGGCGGCAGATCGTGAGGAAAACGACGAGGGCGAGGCGTTCGCGCATCGACTCGGTGAGCGTGCTCCAGGCGGCCTGGCTGTTGCGGAAATGGACGTTTTGGACGGCGTAGCTGACGATGCCGCCGGTGAGCACGCAGAGCCACACGATGTAGAGGCCGGACATCACGACCAGCGGGAGGGCGAGGCTGCCGTAGAGGCTTTTCTCGAGGAGCACGCGGCGGGCGTAGAGGAAGGCGACGAGGTTGTTCAGGACCAGGAGCGCCGCGACCACGAGAGCGCCGATCAACGCGGCCCGCCAGAAGACGCGGGTGTTGGGGATCACGCGGTAGAACAGCGTGAGCACGATCGTGAGCATCGTGAAAGAGAACGCGGGCAGGGCGAGGCCGAGGGAACGCACCCATTGGGCGCCGATGGGCAGCTTCTCCATGAAGACGCTGAGGAAGGTGCCGGCGCCGAGGAGCGCGACGGACGAGAAGAACAGCACGGCCCCGAGCGTGAGCACGGTCCAGTAGAACATGATCCGCGCCAGCAGGGACCGGCCCTGGCGCACGCCCCAGATGTCGTTGAACGTGTCCTCGATCGACTTGAACAGCAGCAGCACGATCACGAGCAGCGAGAAAACGCCGAGCACACCGGCGGAGCCGGAACGGGAGGCGCGGACGACGTTGTCGATGAAGTCGACCAACTGGGGATTGACCTGCGGATCGGCGGTCCCGGCGACCTGCGCCTGGCCGGTGGCGGCCGGGGTGGCGTCGAGTTCCTCGTACTGCTGGATCTGGGGGGCGATGACCTTGAGCATCCGGTTCAAGGTTTCGGCGACGAGCCGCGGGTTGCTGTTGTTGCCGAGGGCGAAGCCGGAGACGAGCACGGTGATCGCGATGATCGGACCGAGACCGAGCAGCGAACTGAAACTCAGGGCGGCGGCCCGGCTGGCGATCCGGGATTCCCCGAACACGGTGACCGTGATCGAGAGGACGCGGAGGAAGGCGTAGCAGCGGCCCTTGAGGGAACGCTCGTCGAGAAACGCGGACTGCCAAATCTCCCGCTGGTAAATGTGGGCGAGCTTGGCCCGGAGCGTCGAGGGCCGGGCGGGCTTGCCCGCCGGAGCGTGCAGGGGGGCGGCCACAGGCTCAGCCGGCGAGCAGGCGCCAGGCGAGGAAGCCCATGCCGCCGACGCCGGCAGCGACCGCGGCGGCCGCCGGGATCAGGCTGACGAAAATGGTGCTGCAGTAGAGGCCGACGGAGCCGACGATGAGGGCGGTCAGTTCCGGACCCGCACCTTGGGCAAAGTACATGAAGCCCATGAGACCGAGGCCGAGGGCCGCACGAAACCGCACGACCGGATACATCGTGGACATACCGAGGCCGAGCGCGGCGGCGAGGGCGAGGTCGAGGAGCCCGAGGAAGACGAGGGGGTGGGCGATCAGCTTGGCCGGATCCATCGAGAAGAGCGCGTCCAGACCGGGCAGGAGTTCCGCGGCCGCGGCGGCGACGAGCGTGACGACGGCGCCGATCATGCCGATCTTGGCCGCGCGGGCCATGGCGATTTCGGGATCGGCCTTGCCCTTGGTATCCTCGCTGCGCCCTTCGGCGGCATCGAGCATATCGTTAACCGTGATCGGCTTGGCGTCCTCTTCGGACTTGTTGAGCGTTTTGATCTCCTTCGCCTTCAGGGCGAGTTTCTTCTTTTCCGGAAAGATCGCGGCTTTGAGTTCGGGATTCGATTCGATCGTCACCCATTGCTCCGTGGCGGCATCGTAAACCAGCGACTCGGGCGTGAGCTGGCCGGTTTCGGCCAAGTCGGCCACCTGCTGCACGCTGAAGGGCCCGCGGGCCTCGGATTCATTCGCGTTGCGGACGTAGAGTTCCTGCGTGGCCATGGGCGGGAAACGTGGTTCGGCCGGCGGCGAGCGGCAAGAGTGTTTTGTCCCGGCGGGAACGGCCGGCCCGCCGGTTCACATGCGCGTGAGGGTGCGCAGGCCGAGCAGGCCGAGGCCGGTCTCGAGCAGGAGCAGCGTGCGGGCGCAGAGCAGCAGGCGGCGGGCGCGGACGGCGGGTTCGTCGACGAGGACTTTGTCCGCGTTGTTGAACGAGCTGTACTCGCCCGCGAGTTCGTAAAGGTAGAGCCCGAGGAAGTGCGGGCGCAGCGATTCGCCGGCGAGGCGGACGGCGTCGGGGAACTTCGTGAGTTTCCGCGCGAGCGCGATCTCGGCCGCGGTTTCCGGGGCGGTGGCGGCCGACTCGGCGGCGGCGTCTCCGGGGACCACGCCGGCTTTGCGGAAAATCGAATGGATGCGCGCGACGGCGTAGAGCAGGTAGGGGGCGGTGTTGCCGTCGAGGGCGAGCATCTTGTCCCACGAGAACACGTAGTTGCTGCTGCGGTTCTGGGAGAGATCCGCGTATTGCACGGCGCCGATGCCGACGGTGCGCGCGATCTCGCGGCGTTCGTTTTCCGGCAGGTCCGGGTTCTTCTCGAGAACGATTGCGTAGGCGCGGTCCTCGGCCTCGTCGAGCAACGCCTTCAACCTGATGACGTCGCCGCTGCGGGTTTTGAGGGCCTTGCCGTCTTCGCCGGTGACGGCGCCGAAGGTCACGTGGTGCAGTTCCGGCAGGCGGTAGTTTTTCGCCGCGAACCATTTTCTCACCGTGAGGTAGAGTTGTTCGAAGTGATCGGCCTGGCGGAAATCGGTGACGACGACGACGCCGTCGGCCTTGAAGTGCTCCGCGCGATACGCGGCGGTGGCGAGGTCGGTGGAGGCGTAGTTGCTGGCGCCGTCGGCCTTGCGGACGATGAAGGGCTGCGTCTTGAAGCGCGGGTGCTCCGGATGGAAGACGACGAGGGCGCCTTCGCTTTCCTGCGCGAGTCCGGTCTCGGTGAGTTCGCGGTAGATGCGTTCAACGTGGCCGTTGTAGAAGCTCTCGCCGAGGTTGTGGTCGAAGCGGATGCCGAGGCGGTCGTAGATCTTTTGGAACGCGGCGAGGCTGACGTCGGAGAAGGTCTGCCAGAGGGCGACGTTTTCGGGATCGCCCTGCTGGAGTTTGACGAGTTCGGCGCGGGCGACGTCGAGTTCGGGCGAGCCGTCGGGCGTGGCGTTGTGACCCAGTTTGTAGAGGCGCTCGAGTTCCTCGATGGCGTCGGCGGCGAGGGCGGCGGGATCGGCCCAGCGCTTGTAGCCGTAGATCAATTTGCCGAATTGCGTGCCCCAGTCGCCGAGGTGGTTGTCGCGGACGACCTTGGCGCCGGTGAATTCGAGCAAACGGCAAATCGCCTCGCCGATCACCGCGGAACGCAGGTGGCCGACGTGCATCTGTTTCGCGGTGTTGGGCGAGGAGTAATCGACGACCCAAGTCTGGCCGGCGCGGGCAGCGGCGGCGGCGGTGCGGAGCGCCGGGGCGGTGGCGAACTGGCGGAGCCAGGCGAGGAGGACGTCGGACTTGAGCGAGAAATTGATGAAGCCGGGGCCGGCGATGGTGACGTCGCAGTCGGCGCGCAGATCCGCGGGCAAGGCGGCGACGAGTTGTTCGGCGACGGCGCGGGGGTTGAGTTTGCGGGCCTTGGCGTAGCCGAGGACGCCGTTGGCCTGGAAGTCGCCGTGCCGGGCCTCGGCGGTGCGCACGTCGGGTTTGAAGTCCGCGGCGTCGGCCAGACCGGCCGCGGCGGCGGCGGCGCGGAGGGCCGCCTCGATTTCCGGAGCGAGCTGGAAGGTGACGTGCATCGGGCCAGAGAACCGGAAGCGCGGCGCGGCGGGCAAGCGCGGAGTTGGCCGCGGCGGAGGCGGGGCTTGCGCCGGAATCGGTGCGCAGTTGGCATCCCGCGAGCTTGTCATAACCCTTCATGGAAGCGCATCTGGTCGAATTCCTCAGCCTGCTGTTGCGGTGGTTGCACATCATCGCGGGCATCGCGTGGATCGGGTCCTCGTTCTATTTCATCTGGCTGGACAACAGCCTGACCCCGCCGCCCCCGGGTTCCGACAACGCCAAGAAAGGCGTCTCCGGCGAACTTTGGGCGGTGCACGGCGGCGGTTTCTACAACCCGCAGAAGTACGCCGTCGCGCCGGCTTCGCTGCCGGACACGTTGCACTGGTTCAAATGGGAAGCCTACACGACTTGGCTTTCGGGCACGGCGCTGCTGGTCGTGGTCTATTGGCTGCGGGCGCAGACGATGATGGTCGATCCGTCGCTCACGGCGTTGTCGACGCCGCAAGCGATCGGCATCGGCTTGGGCAGCATGGTGCTCGCGTGGTTCGTGTACGACGGGCTCTGCCGTTCGCCCTTGGGCAAACACGACACGTGGCTCGGGGCGGTCGTCTTCGCGTTGCTGACGCTGTTGGCGTGGGGGCTGCACCAGTTTTTGAGCGGGCGGGCGGCGTTCATCCACGTCGGCACGGCGATCGGCACGATCATGGTGGCGAACGTGTTCTTCGTGATCATCCCCGGGCAGAAGAAAATGGTGGAGGCGATGCGCGCCGGCGGCTTGCCGGATCCGATCTACGGCAAACGCGGCAAGCAGCGCAGCGTGCACAACAACTATTTCACGCTGCCGGTGCTGTTCATCATGATCAGCAACCACTACGCCTCGACCTACGGGCATCCGCAGGCGTGGGTGATTCTGGTGCTGATCTCGGCGGCGGGCGTGAGCATCCGGCACTTCTTCAATCGCCGCCACAAGGGTGTGCTCGCGTGGCAGTATCCGGCGCTCGGGGCCGGGCTGCTCGGCGTCGTGGCCTGGTGGACGGCCCCGCGGATTTTGCCGCTGCCGCCGCTGGCCCAGCCGGCGACCTTCGAGCAGGTGCGCGCGATCGTGGGGCAGCATTGCGTTTCCTGTCATGCGCCGGTGCCCACGTTTCCCGGGATCACGCAGCCGCCGGGCGGAGTGCTTTTGCACACGCCGGACTCGATCGCGCAGAATGCCCAGCGCATGTACCAGCAGGTGGTGGTCACGCGCATCATGCCGATGGCCAACACCACGCAAATGACGGATCTGGAGCGCGCGGTCGTCGCGGCTTGGGTGAAGGACGGCGGTAAAGCGAAGTAACGGCGGCAGCGGCGGGGCGGGGCGAAGACGCACTCCGGGCCGGAGGCGAGGCGGGTTTTACCTCCGGCGCGGCCGGGATTTAGCCTCGACTTTCCGACCGGAAGCCGTTGCCTCAAAACTTTTACGCCCGGCGGGCGCTCCGCTTTGCCGTGCACCCTTATCACTATCCATGAGCAGCAAACGTAACATCCCGGCACGTCGGTTCATCAAGCCCTCGTTCACTTACCTGATCGAGAAGAAACGCGACGGCGGCGAGTTCACGCAGGAGGAGATCCGTTACATCATCGACAGCACCCTCGACGGCGAGATGCCCCAGCACCAGCTCGCGGCCCTCGCGATGGCGATCTACTTCTCGGGCATGTCCGCCCAGGAGACTGCGGATCTCACCGAGGAAATGATGCTTTCCGGCGAAGTGATCGACCTCTCGCACATCGCCAAGCCCAAGATCGACAAGTACTCGACCGGCGGCGTCGGCGACAAGACCTCCCTCGTCCTCGTCCCGCTCGCGATGGCCTCCGGCGTCGTGGTCCCGATGATGTGCGGCGTCGAGCACGACTACATTATCAATACGCTCGAGAAGCTAGCGGCGATCCCCGGCTTCAAGGGCCACCAGACCACCGAACACTTCTCGTCCCAACTCGCCCGCATCGGCGGCGCGATCGTCGCCCAAACCGAGGATCTCGCCCCGGCCGACGCCAAGTTCTACGAGCTCCGCAAGGAAACCGGCACGATCCCGAGCCTCCCGCTCATCACCGGCAGCGTGCTCTCCAAGAAGCTCGCGGAAGGTTCCGAAGGCCTCGTCATCGATGTGAAGTGGGGCAACGGCTCCTTCATCCAGGATCTCGAGCAGGCCAAGCAACTCGCCCGCTCCATGACCCGCGTCGGCCGCTCCATGAAGCGCCGTTGCGTGGCGCTGGTGACCGACATGAACCAGCCGCTCGGCGACACCGTCGGCACCGCCCTCGAGGTCAAGGAAGCGATCCAGTTGCTCAAGGGCGAAGGTCCCGAGGACATGAAGGAACTCGTGCTCAAGCTCGGCATGGAGATCGTCCGCCTCGCCGGCGTCGCCGGTTCCACGCTCTCCGCCAAGCAGACGGTGCAGCGCCATCTCACCGACGGTTCCGCCCTCGAGAAGTTCAAGGATCTCGTCAAGGCGCAGGGCGGCGACACCGCCTACATCGATCACCCGGAGAAATTCCCGGCCGCCCGCCACATCCGCAAACTGCCCGCCCCGAAGCGCGGCTATGTGCACACAATCAATGCGGCGATGATCGCCCGCGGCGTGCACCTGCTCGGCGCCGGCAAGGAAAACCCGGGCGACAAGATCGACCACTCGGTCGGTGTTTCCGAAATCAAGAAGGTCGGCACCCAGGTCAAACAGGGCGAGCCGCTGATGATGATCCACTACAACGACGAGGCGAAGCTCGAGCAGGCCCTGGAGTACTTCAAAAACGCCTACCGCCTCGCGCCGAAGCGCCCGACGCCCCCGCCGCTCATCGTCGAGCGCGTGGCCTGAGGCCGCGGGAGCGAATTCGTTTTGCGAAGGCCGGCGGCAACGCCGGCCTTTTTCTTTTCCGCTTTCGGCCGTACGGCGGTCGGGCGCAGCGACCGGCGCAGGATTCGGCGTCCGCCTCGCCAAAAAAATTGCGGGCCCGCTTCCGCCCGGCACAAGAGAGCCCATGTCCGATCTGCCGCCGCCGCCGAAATCCGAGAAAGCGCCTCCGCCCCCGGTGGACCGCTCCGCCTGGCCGAAGCCGTGGGCGCAGCTGAAGTACTTCACGTTTCAGCCGGCGATTTTCCCGCGGCTGCTCGGCCAAGTGTCGTCGGACGCGCGGCCCGGCGACTTCGTCAACGTTTACGACAAAAACGGCAACCTCGCCGGCGGCGGGCTCTTCAATCCGCGCGCCAAAATCCCGCTCCGCGTCGTCTGCCATTCCACCGAGCCGGTACAGGAAAGTTATTTCGAGGGCGCTATTCGGCGGGCGGTGGCGCTGCGGCGCGACCTCTTCAAACTCGACGACGTCACGGATGCCTACCGGCTCATCGGGTCCGACGGCGACGGCCTCAGCGGCCTGACGATCGACCGTTACGGCGACACCTTGCTGTGCGAAGTCTACTCGCTCGGCATCGCGCAACGCCTGCCGCAGTGGCTGCCGTTGCTGCATGAATTGGCGGGGACGAAATTCGCCCGCGTGCAGGTGGACCACGACCTCGGTTCGCTCGAAGGCATCAAACCCTCGACCTTCAACGAAACCAACGCCGCCGCCCCGCGCACCGTGAAGATCCGCGAACACGGCATCCGTTACGAAGTCGACTTTTCCGAAGGCCACAAAACCGGATTTTTCTGCGACCAGCGCGACAATCGCCGCGCCCTGGTGCGTTTCACCAAGGACGCGCGTGTCCTCGATCTTTGCTGCTACACCGGCGGCTTTTCCCTCAACGCCAAGGTCGCCGGCGGCGCCGCGGATGTCACGAGCGTCGACCTCGACGAAGCCGCGATCGCCCAGGCCAAACGCAACGCGAACCTCAACCAGGCGCGGCTCAAGTTCGTGCATGCCGATGCCTTCGCCTATGCGCGGCAGATGCAGACGAACGGGGAGAAATGGGATGTCGTCGTCCTCGATCCGCCGAAGTTCATCTTCACGCGCGACGAACACGGAAACTGGGAAGGCCGGCAAAAATACGAGGATCTCAATCTGCTCGCGATCAGTCTCGTGAAACCGGGCGGCATCTTTGTCACGTGTTCCTGCTCGGGCCTGCTCTCGCTCGAAGACTTCGAGGCCCACGTGATCAAGGCCGCGCACCGCCAGAACCGGCGGCTGCAGTTTTTCGATCGCACCGGCCCCGGTCCCGATCACCCGGTTTATTCCAACTGTCTCGAAAGCCGGTATCTGAAGGTGCTCTGGGCCCGCGTGGTGTGAGCGGACCGGAGCCCAAGTTCGGCATTGCTGTGCCCTCCGCGTTGACGCAGAACCTGCTCGCGATCATGCCGCTTCCCACCGCCGCTTTTTTCCGGATTTGCTTTGTCGGCGTGGCGTTGGCGGTCGCTTCGGCCCAAGCGGCGGAAAAGCATCCGCTGTTGGGCGCGACCCGCGAGCAGGTGCTGTCCCGTTACGGCGAACCTCGGAGCCAGATGGTCGCCGGCAACCGCGAAGTCTGGTTGTTCGCACGGGAGCGGTTGATTTTGCGCGAAGGAGTGGTGGTCGATGTGGAGCGTTTCGCCGCCGAGCCGGCCCGCCG
>JACCDS010343699.1_pt1 | contig 27125 bp, 22 predicted proteins | sample 7446441 | NCBI WGS metagenome assembly JACCDS01 (sample SAMN15323445, study PRJNA562643) | freshwater metagenome | isolation source: river surface water | place: USA:Blue River Watershed | collected 2017-08-17 | reverse complement strand
TAGCACCACGTTCTGACCTTGCAGGCCTTTCGGGGCCGAACCGTCAAATACAGGGGACTGCTGCATGAGGAGTCGAGCCAGGGCAATGCCGAGCGACTTCCTTGCTGTCGGCATCGCCGCACTGGTGGCAAATCCCCGCTCCAAGTCAAGCCACGCATGTGCCAGGTGCATCGGCCCAAGCAGTTCGCCCGGCCCTGGCATGAAGTGCTCATCGTCCAGGCGCGTCGCAGCTTCGAGTTGGGTCATGCCTAGTGCTTGGCGATACCCCGCCAACGCAAAGCCCTTCGGGCGCAGCCCCTGTTGCATCTCCCTCATGTTCGAGAAGGCCAGCGCAACGGTCTGGTGGAAAGTCGAACCGAACGAGCTAACGATGGAGCCCTTGAGCTCTGGCATCGCACGCAGCGCTACGGAAAGGGGGTGGGGCTTGCTGTGGACCTTCCGGTACTCCGCCCGGGGCAGACAGAACAACCCGGGCAGCAAAGCCCCAACGGACTGCTTGGGTTGAAACCCCTGGCGAACGTCGTCTGCTGACTTGGCCATCGCCATGTCCATCAGTTCCGATACGAACTCGGACTCACGGTCTTTGAATCGGTCGAGAAGCGCGCTCCAATACTGGCCGAGCCAGCTCTGCTGCTCCCAGCAAACCGGCGACCAGTAGCTTCTGAAATGGTCATTCAGCCGACCGAGTCGTAGAACGGCCTCCCGCTCTTCCAGGGCCTCAGCAGCCCTCACAACCTCGCTTCCGGGCACCTCTTGGCCGACAACGTCCACAGCGAAGGCCACAGCAATGCGTCCCTCGTCCGGGTCCTCAAGCCTGCCCCACAGCCCACCGATGCGCGCGCCGAAGCCCAGCGTCCAGACGCCGGGAGGGAGGGTCGTCACGTCAACCAGGACGTAAATGATGTGGGTGGACCCGTTTGCCACGCTGTAGACCTGCATGCGCGCCAAGTCGTTGGTGTGCCAGATACCCGCCATAAGCTCATGCTCAGCACGAGCTTCGCGACCGCTACCGAGGTCCTTGCCGGTGACGGCAACCTCCGTGGGCTCGCCCTGCACAGTCACCCTGACTTCGAACACGTTCGCAAGCCTGGTGGTCGAGATGGCGGTGGCAACGTGGGGCTGCGACAGGACCAGAAGTTCTGCTGAAGCACGGCCCCCTTCGGTCTCGTAGGTCAATGTGCGAGCCCCAGGCTCGAGACGACTGGCTAGAAAAGCCGCCGAAAACGTCTTGCTCGGACGATGGCCGAAATCGACAAACTGCTTCCATGTCCCCAAGGAGATGTAGCCAGGCTCCGACGCGCTGACGATGATGGACTTCTGCGTTGTCAGTGACACTGTCTCCGTCGCTCCCAGAGGCCTGGAAGCCACGGTTGACCCACCGTCCTTCCCTGGAACCTCAACCTCGACGAACACGCCCGGTCGATTCCAGCTGAAGTGCACTAGCCGACCTGCGCCCAAGTCGAAGCCGACCCGCAGGACCCTGCTGGCCTCGTTTGAAGCCTCCGCACCGTTCGGGCCGAAATTCAGGCCGCTGCAGGCGGCCTGCAGCAGATTGGCAGGTCGCGCCAAGTAGCTGAATTTCAGTCCGTAGCTGACGGCCTGAAGCCCGTGCCAGTAAAGCAGTGACTGACGTTGCAACGTCCGCGCGTCACCGACGCGGGCAAGTTCGACGACCAGCCGCAACATGCCGAGCTGCGCCCCTCCCTTGACGAGAGCCTGGTCCAGGCGTACGGAGCCTGTGCCATCCTCGGCGAGCGCAACGGGAAGCGTGCACGCAAAAGCGCCCGAGGACAATCGCATCTCGTAGGACTGCTGGCCGGTCTGGCGCCAGTCTTGAGGAATCTCCACAACGGCGTCGAGTGCACCGTAGAAAAATTCGACTCTTTCGAGACCGGCCTTTGATTTTCCGTCTATGCGAAATGATGGGAGGTTCTGTCCAGCGAGCAAGACCCTCGCGGGCCCGTTGGCTATCACCTCCTCTGCGCCTGGGCGCAAAGTGACGAGCACCTCGACCAGGTGAGGTGTGTCGCTGACCTCCTCCCAATCATCGATGTTTGTTGGGGAGAAGCGGCACAGAACGACGTAGTCGCCGGGCGGCAACTCGACAGGCTCTGCCTGTCCCAGCTGTGCCGTGGCGCGAAGGCGGCCCGCCTCGTTGAAGACGAGCAGGCGATTCGAGGCACGGTCGGGCCAGAGCTTCGCGTTCAGCAGCCGCTCGCCCTCAGCCCCTAGCACCTGTACATCGGCGGGCAGGTCAGAAGGCAGCGTCCTGAAACAGCCTTCCTCTCCTGTTCGAACTGCGACGGTTCGCCCTCCGCAGAGCATGTCGAAGGTCGCTTCATTGCCTATCGGTGGGAAGAAGACGCCGAGCACACCATCCCGGTAAAGGAGCTGTGGAATTGCTGCTCGTTTCATGCCAGTGGCGCCACCCCCGTGGGCAAAGGCCTTGGCGAGAGCTTCTTCCAAAGAGTCTCCAGGTGACGGCACACCGTGATTGCCGTGGACCCGCAGGAATGCCCGTGTGTAGTAGGCCTGCCCGTCGCGTTCGACAGCCTTGCGCGCAGTCGCACTGAAGGGTGGCTGGAGGCGATTGAGCAACGCCGACTGCCACGTCAGTAGACCTTCTTGGTCCTCCTCATCCGGGAGCCCGATGCGCTTTGCCAAATGCAGCATTCGCACGGCCAGGTCGTCCGCGAACGCCAAGGGCACACCAGCTTGACGAGCGTATTCGTCAATCATGTAGTGGTTGCCGTAGGTCCGCGGGAGCGGCTGGATGCCAAGTTTGAACATGGCACGGCGGAAGGAGCGCCACAGCATCTCGCGTTCCGGTGTAGACAAATCGTCCACGCCCCCCAGGGCCTTCTGCACATGCGGGTACACGTCGAAGTGACCGGAAGACCCGATGCCTTTCATGACGTGCTCCGCCAGCCAGACACCGAAAAGTGCAGGGAACTTCTCAAGTCGCTGTGAGTAGGCCTTCGCGCTGGGCGACACCTGAAGGTCCGCCTGGATTTCCGCTCGCGCAGAAGCGGGGATGAGTCCTCCGAGGAGTCCGAGAACTGGGGCGTTCGCCCTCTTGATGAGTTCCCGGATTCGCTCTTCTTGCTGTTCGAACATGGCACTCCCTGTGCGATTGTTTTTGTCCGACTATGTCGATATCGGTTGCGCCAAGTAGCGCTTCACCTCGTCCAAGTTCTTGAGTGCAATCTGCTGCGCTTCGGGCTTCACGCCGGCGTCGGCGTTCAGTCCAAGTCGCTGCAAGACGTAGTAGAGGACCGCCTGCCGACACTCAAGCGCAGCCTGACCGTCCGACATCCCATAGTCGAGTTCGATGACCCGCCGTTTGGGCTCAGCCAACAGCGGATTCGGGACAAGAATGAGCCGAACCATCGTGGTCCAAGCGCTGTCCTTGGCAGGCTCGACGTCCGACGCCGCACACACCTCAACTTCAAGCATGCGGGCGATGACGAAGTCGCGAAAGTCACGACGCTCATGGCAGAACGCTCGCACATGCCATCGAAACCCGTCGTGGCCTATCGCGTGGGGGCTCAACTCGCGCCATGTCGGCTCCGAGCGAGACATCGACTGGTAGAGCACACGCAAAACCAGGCCTTGCCTCATGGCCCTGAGCACACGCGATAGGGTCTCCGACGAAGCCACCCTGCCTGGCGCTCCTGCGAGAGCCATCGGTGGCATCCACCCAAGATAGCTGCTGTCCGGTGACAACACTCCCGAGCCAACGGCAAGGAGGTCGTTCAGGTAGTGCTCGGCGCTCGAAGTCGGGAACAGCGGCTGGAAGTCTTCGCCAGGTGCGTAGACGCGCTCACTCCGGTCGTAGACCAGGTTCGCAGGCGCCAGCTCGGTGTACCGAGAGATGTCGGCCGACGCTTGCGGCACCGAAATGCCGAAGTGCGTCATCAGGTCCGCCCGGTTGAGCCGCCCATCCCACCGCAAGCGGAACTCGATGAACTCCAACCGGCGCTCCTGCCCCCAAGGGCCAGGAGCCCGAATGGGAGCAGCCTTCGCTGCAGGTCTTCGCTTGAGTGGCATGGCAGGGACCGCTGGTGACGTATACAAACTATACTAGGATAGTTATCATACGCACAAGCCAGAGCGTCTCAAAGCTCGGAGACCAAGAAGACTCAAGGAGGACCGATGTCGACGCAGTTCGCGATGTTCGAGAAGTACCAAACAGCTGTGCGCGGCTATGCCGGAGACCCCAGCGCCCCAAACCTGCTCATGGCGAGCGAAGGCAGCGTCTCGGTGTACTACTCGCCTTTCGAGTGGGTCAATCCCCGGGCCAAGGTGGTCCTCGTGGGCATCACCCCGGGCCGCGTCCAAGCGGCCAATGCACTGGCAGAGGCGAAGCGATGTCTGCTCGCGGGGCTCGCGCCCGCAGAGGTCTTGGCCAAAGCCAAACAAACCGGTGCGTTCTCCGGCGCCATGCGTCCGAATCTCATCAATTTGATGGATGCCATTGGCCTCTCGCGGTGGCTTGGCATCAGCTCTTGCGCAGACCTCTTTGCGTCCAAAGGCGAGTTGCTCCAAACGGCCTCAGCGCTGCAGTTCCCGGTCTTTGTCGATGGAGATAACTACAACGGGTCGCCCGACCCATCGAAGAGCCCCCTCCTGCGCAGCATGCTCGTCGAGCACTTCGCCGGGATGGTCAAGAGCCTCCCAGACGCGGTGTACATCCCGCTGGGACCCGTGCCGACAAAGGCGCTTGCATGGCTGGTGCGTGAGGGTCACATTCCGGCGGGTCGCATCCTGGAGGGCTTGCCGCACCCCAGCGGAGCGAATGCTGAGCGAATCGCCTACTTTCTTGGTCGCAAAGCAAAGGCTGAGCTCTCTACGAAGACCGACCCCACAAAGCTGGATGCCGCCCGACAAATTCTCGTCTCTGCAGTCAAATCGCTGTAGACCGTAGCACAAGGCTAAACGCCCTTCCTGCACGCTGCGTACAGAACCAGACCCTCGCACAATATGGCCCAGTCATTTTCCGAACTTGCCAACCTAATCTGGTCCGTCGCCGAACTCCTCCGTGGCGACTACAAGCAGGCCGACTATGGCAAGGTCATCCTGCCGCTCACCTTGCTGCGCCGCCTTGAGTGCGTCCTTGAAGATACGAAGCCTGTTGTTCTGGCGGAGTTTCAAAAGCGCAAGGACAGCGGGGTCAGCCTCGATGTCGTCCTGAAGCGCAAAACCGGTAAGGCCTTCTACAACACGAGCCCGTTCGACCTGCCAGGCCTCATGGCAGACCCGGCACACGTTCGCCAGAACCTCGTCGCCTACATCTCGGATTTCTCGGCAGACGCCCGTGACGTGTTCGAGCGCTTCAAGTTCATCGAGCGCATCGCCGAGTTGGACGACAAGAACTTGCTGTTCCAGGTTGTCAAGCAGTTCGCCGCCGTAGACCTCCACCCGGACACCGTGCCGAACGAGACCATGGGCCTCGTCTTTGAGGAACTCATCCGGAAGTTTGCTGAAGCCTCGAACGAGACGGCCGGTGAGCACTTCACCCCGCGCGAAGTCATCAGCCTCATCGTGCAGTGCCTGTTCGGCGGCGACGACGAAGCGCTGACGAAGCCCGGCGTCATCCGGTCGATGTACGACCCCACCGCAGGCACTGGCGGCATCTTGTCCGTCGGCGAAGCTGTCGCCCGCAGCATCAACGCGACCGCGCGCATGGTCCTCTTCGGGCAAGAGCTCAACGATGAGTCGTACGCCATCTGCAAAGCCGACATGCTCATCAAAGGGCAGGACCCCAAGAACATCATCCGAGGCAATACGCTGTCCCAGGACGGCTTCCCAGGCGAGAAGTTCGACTACGGCGCGGCTAATCCGCCGTTCGGAGTCGACTGGAAAAAGGTGCTGGACTTCGTCAAGTCCGAGCACGAGAAGCTTGGCTTCGGCGGCCGATTTGGTCCAGGCCTACCTCGCATTTCTGATGGGTCCTTGCTCTTCTTGATGCACCTCATCTCGAAGATGCGCCCTGCCGCTGAGGGCGGCGGCCGCATCGGCATCGTCTTGAACGGTTCGCCCCTCTTCACGGGAGATGCAGGCTCTGGCGAGTCCGAGATTCGCCGATGGATTCTGGAGAACGACCTCCTCGAGGCCATCATCGCTCTGCCGAACGACCTGTTCTACAACACCGGCATCGCCACCTACGTGTGGCTCCTGTCGAACAAGAAGCGCCCCAACCGCAAGGGCAAGGTCCAGCTCATCGACGCGACGCGCATGTACGCCAAGATGAAGAAGAGCCTGGGCAACAAGCGCGTGTACATGACAGACGAGCAGATTGCCGAGGTCGTCAAGGTCTACTCCGGCGCGGTTGACCAAGCCACGTTCACCACGGAATTCAAGGAGCCGGTCAAGTCCAACGGCTCAACAGCAAGCGAGCCGGACGCTCCGCGCGTGACGTCGAAGGTGTTCGACAGCAAGTTCTTCGGCTATCGCAAGGTAACGGTCGACCGTCCGCCCGAGGCAGGCAAAGAAGTGAAGGTCAAACTGAAGAAGGGACAGCGGCCCTACGACCCAGACTTGCGTGACACCGAGAACGTCCCTCTGACCGAGGACCTGCAGGCTTACATGAAGCGCGAGGTGCTGCCTCACGTGCCGGACGCCTACGTCAACACCGACGTACTCGACGAGAAGGACCAGAAGGTAGGCAAGGTCGGCTACGAAATCAACTTCAACCGCTACTTCTACGTCTACAAGCCGCCGCGTGCGCCTCAGGTCATTGCCGACGAGATTCGCGAGATGGAGAAGCGGTTCGTCGAGCTGATGAAGGGGGTGCTGGCGTGAGCCATGCGACCGGAAGTTCCCGCCCAAGTGGGCGGTCCGCACATCCACCGAGAGGCCTGTGCGACGCTGGCGCAGTCCCGAAGAGCTGGTCCGTCAAGAGACTTAAGTTCCTAGGAGATGTTCGGTCAGGGGTTGCCAAGGGAAAAGCGCTCGGCGACAAAGATGCAGTGACGCTTCCCTACCTGCGGGTAGCTAACGTGCAGGACGGCTACGTCGACCTGCGAGAAGTGTCGGAGCTCGAGGTCGCAGCCTCAGAGGTCACGCGGTATCTACTCCGGAAGAACGACGTTCTTATGAACGAAGGTGGAGATAACGATAAGCTGGGACGGGGCGCGGTCTGGCAAGGTCAACTTGACCCTTGCATTCATCAGAACCATGTTTTTGCTGTTCGTTTGACCAACCCAGAACTTGCAGAATGGGTATCCCGGTTCACGTCAACAGATGCTGCGCGAACCTACTTCTACTTGCGTTCGAAGCAAAGCACCAACCTGGCCTCCATCAATCAGTCTGACGTGCGTGAACTGCCGGTTCCGATGCCGCCAGATGACGAACGCACCGCCATCGCAAACTTCGTCGACGAGCAGACGGCGCGAATCGATGCCTTGATTGGCGAGAAGGAGCGGCTGCTCGGGGCGCTGTCCGAATGGCACGCAGCTGAACTCACGCGCCACTGTTTCGGCAGCGACTACCGGCAGGTTTCCACGGGAAACCCCTGGATTCCCTCGCTGCCTGACGGGTGGAAGGCGATGCGTCTCAAGCATCTTGTCACCGGAATCGAGCAAGGCTGGAGCCCCGAATGCGAGGCCCGTCTGGCCGAGGCGGAAGAATGGGGCGTCCTGAAGGCGGGTGCCGCGAACGGAGGGGTCTACAGGGAGACCGAGCACAAGGCGCTTCCCTCGAATCTCGAGCCGATTGCTGCCCTCGAGGTAAAGCCTGGGGACGTGCTGATTACCCGCGCGAGTGGCACCGCTGACTACGTTGGTTCGTTTGCGTTCGTCTACCGCACGCGGCCACTGTTGATGCTGAGCGATAAGAACTTTCGATTGCGATTTGCCGCTGCGCCCCGTGTTCCTCCAGAACTGCTTGCCTGGTCCGCCAACACCTATGCCGTCCGCCAGCAGATTCTTCAGTACGTAAGCGGCGCTGATGGCCTCGCAAAGAACATCGGCTCTGGCAGCTTGCGAGAGGTGTGGTTTCCCGTGCCGCCAAAGCAGGAGCAGGCTGAAATTCTTGAACGGTTGCGGAAGTCGCGGGAGAACGCGGTCGCTATGGAGCAGCATCTCGAAGAACACATTGCTCGCCTCCGCGAATTCCGCTACTCGCTGATTTCAGCCGCAGTCACCGGTCAGCTCGACATCAGTACCCAAGAAGACCATGCCCCTGCAAGATGAAGCCGGTCCACACCACAGGCGCTGAGTTCTCTCCTTGCCGCCTCTACCGCTACAGCCTTTGGCGCCACTGGGGCGAGCCGACGGACAGCTATGCCATGTTCATCGGCCTGAACCCCAGCACCGCTGACGAAAATTTGGATGACCGGACGGTAAGGCGCTGCATTTCCTACGCGCAGGACTGGGGCTACGGTGGCTTGGTGATGACCAACCTCTTCGCGTTCCGCGCAACGAAGCCAGCAGACATGAAAGCTGCGGCTGACCCTGTCGGGGCAGAGAACGACGCCTACCTTCGCAGACTCAGCACGGACGCCGCCGTGGTGGTCGCCGCCTGGGGCGAGGACGGTCTGCACATGGCGCGCGGCGACGCTGTTCGCAGGATGCTGCCAAATTTGTGCGCACTCGCCTTCACGAAGGCCGGCCTTCCTCGCCACCCGCTCTACCTGCCCAAGTCTCTCACCCCCGTTCCATGGACCAAATGAACCTGCCTCAGAGCCCCGCCGATGCGGGCGAGCTCAACCAGCTGGAGTCCCCACGTGGAGCTTGAGCGCAGCGTTGTCCTGAACCGGTGGCTCCCGCAGCTCGCCCAGAAGACCGGTCGCCCTGCTGCGACCCTCAAAGCTGAGGGGCTGCATTCCGGGGACTTCCCGCAAGGCGGAGTTCGCATCGACTTCGAAGACGGCTCTGTGGTTCAGTTTCGCTGGTCGTTTTTCGTCATCGACCCTGCGAGGAACGGGAAGGTCGCAGTCTTCACCGAACACTGCGGGTACCACGAATTCAACCTCACCTCGGGAGACAAGGTCATCCAGGTAGAGCCGCAGGCTTCGTCCCAGGGAGAAGAGAGCGAATGAGCAGTCGGCCACGCACCATCCAAATCTACCTGCCCAGCGGCGACCCACGGGGCGTTCGCATCGCCGAACTGACGACCAGCATCGTCCGTGTCGTCGAGGTCCCGCAGGCTCTGCTCACCGACTACCTCCAGATGGATGAGGCGAAGCAGGTCGGCCTCTACTTCCTCATCGGCGACGACCAGGACGAAGACTTCCCTCCTGTGTACATCGGCCAGACCGGCAAGACCGGCCAGCGTCTGGTCGAGCACAACAAGCTCAAGGACTACTGGAATCGGGCCCTCGTTGTGGTTCTGCGAACGGACACGATGACTCAGACCCACTCCCTGTACCTGGAGTGGCTGAGCATCAAGCTTGCCAACGAGGCCGGTCGCTTCAAGGTCAAGAACGGCAACGGCGGCAGCAAGCCGCACACGCCACCTCCGCTTGAGGCGGACTGCCTGGACATCTTCGACACCGTGCGCACCTTGGTCGCAACGCTCGGCCAGCCCGTATTCGAGCCTCTCGCGAAGGCAAAGGGGACCGAAGGCCCTGAAGAGTTGTTCTTTTGTCGCTCCCCTAACTACGACGCCACGGGTCAGTACACCGAGGAGGGTCTGGTCGTCCTGAAGGGCTCTAAGGCAAAGAAGGAAGTCGCCCCGAGCATGGCGAAGTACAAGTTCGGAAAGCGGCGCGAGACGCTCATTGCGGAGGGCGCGATGGCCCTTGATGGCGACGTCTATGTTTTCCAGAAGGATGTGCTCTTCAAGTCCCCGAGCGGGGCCTCGGACACCATCGCGGGGGCAAGCACAAACGGCTGGGTCCTATGGAAATCCAAGGACGGTAAGACGCTGGATGAGCTGAAGCGGCAGAAGACCGAGGGCGTTTAACGGCCCGCAGCTACACCCAAGACCTACAAGCAAGGGAGCCATGGCAAATCTGTCCAACGTCCACACCGAACGCGTCTTCGAAGACGAGCTCTGCGCCCACCTGGCGGCCAACAGTTGGTCCGTCCGCACGCACCTGAAGGACGCGACCTCCTACGACCGTGAACGAGCCATCTTCCCGGACGACCTGCTAGGTTTCGTGCAGAGCACGCAGCCCCAAGAGTGGGCAAAGTTCAAGAAGTGGCACAACGGCCAGTCCGAAGCGATGTTCGTCAAGCGGGTCGCAGAGCAACTGGACAAGCACGGGACGCTGCACCTCCTGCGCCACGGGTTCAAGGACCGGGACGCCAAGTTCTTCCTCTGCCAGTTCCGTCCGGCGCACCGCAAGAATCCGCAGCTCTGGACCTGGTACGAACAGAACCGACTGACCGCGGTACGGCAGCTCCACTACAGCCTTCACAGCGAGAAGAGCATCGACGTGGTGCTGTTCGTCAACGGTCTGCCGGTGGCAACCACCGAGCTGAAGACCGACCTGACCCAGAACATCAAGGACGCCATCGAGCAGTACAAGAAGGACCGCCTGCCCAAGGACCCCAAGTCCAAGGAGCCTGAGGCCCTGCTGCAGTTCAAAACGCGTGCCCTGGTGCACTTCGCGGTCTCGACCGACGAAGTCTTCATGGCCACCAAACTTGACGGCGATAAGACCTACTTCTTGCCATTCAACCTCGGCCGGCCTGATGGTCAAGGTGGCGCAGGCGCAGGCAACCCGCCCGGGGGTGCCGAGCATGGCTACCCCACCCACTACCTCTGGAAGCTGGTTTGGTCCCGGGACGTCTGGCTCGACATCCTGGGTAACTTTCTGCACCTTGAGGTCAAGGAGGTGGAGGACCCGAAGACCAAGAAGAAGTCGACGAGGGAGACCCTCATCTTCCCGCGCTTCCACCAGCTCGATGCTGTCCTCCGCCTGGTGAAGTCCGCGAGCGAGGAAGGCGTGGGCCATGTTTACCTCATCCAGCACTCCGCTGGCTCGGGCAAGTCCAACAGCATCGCGTGGACGGCCCACCGGTTGGCCAACCTGCACAGCGCATCCGACGAGAAGGTCTTCGACACGGTCATCGTCATCACCGACCGCAAGGTCCTTGACCGTCAGCTGCAGGAGACCATCAGCCAGTTTGAGCACAAGGCCGGCGTCGTCCAGAAGATTGACCAGAACTCGGACCAACTGGCGAAGGCCTTGAAGGACGGCGCCCCCGTTGTCATCACGACGCTGCAGAAGTTCCCGTTCATCCTCGAGAAGGTTCAAGGCCTCAAGGGCAAACGCTTCGCGCTCATCGTCGATGAGGCGCACTCCAGTCAGTCGGGCTCGGCAGCGCAGAAGCTCCGCAAGGCCCTGACGACCGACGCCAAACCGGTCAAGACCGTCACCGTGGAGCTGGACGGCGAGCAGGTTGAAGTTCCGGCCGACGTCGAGATGGACCCGGAGGACGTGACCACCGAGGACATCATCAACCAGGTCATCGCATCCCGCGAGCGTCCCAAGAACGTCAGCTACTTCGCCTTCACGGCCACGCCGAAGGCTAAGACGTTGGAGCTCTTCGGCCGAGCGGGTCCTGATGGCCTGCCGCGCCCGTTCCACGTCTACTCAATGCGCCAGGCCATCGAGGAAGGCTTCATCCTGGACGTGCTGAAGAATTACGCATCCTACAAGACGTTCTACAAGCTCGGCTCGATGGCCGACAACAAGCTGGTTCCCGAGGCCAAGGCCAAGCGCGCCCTCACCCGCTTCGCAGTTCTGCATCCGTACAACATCGCCCAGAAGGTGGTGGTCATCGTGGAGCACTTCCGGGAACACGTCGCCCACAAAATTGGTGGGAAGGCCAAGGCGATGGTGGTCACCGATAGCCGCAAGGCCGCGGTCCGCTACAAGCTGGCGATGGACAAGTACATCAAGGAGCAAGGCTACGCCAAGGACATGCGTGCCTTGGTGGCCTTCTCCGGCAAGGTGGAAGACACCGAGTCGGGTCCGGACGAGTTCACCGAGGTGAACATGAACCCGGACCTGCATGGTCGGGAGCCCGCGGAGGCCTTCAAGGAGGACATCTACCGGGTCCTGCTGGTCGCGAACAAGTACCAGACCGGCTTCGACCAACCCCTGCTGCACACGATGTACGTCGACAAGCGCCTTTCAGGGGTGCTGGCCGTTCAGACCCTGTCGCGCCTGAACCGCACCTGCCAGGGCAAGGAAGACACCTTCGTCCTGGACTTCGTGAATAAGCCGGACGAAATCCTGGAGAGCTTCCAGCCGTACTACCGCACCGCCGAGGTCGAGGAAGTCACCGACCCGAACATCGTGCATGACCTGCAGGTCAAGCTGGACAAGTCTGGGGTGTACTTCCCGACCGAGGTCGAAGGCTTCGCGGCTGCGTTCTTTGACCCGAAGCGCAAACAGGCATCGCTGCACACCTACCTGAAGCCCGCAGCCGACCGCTTCGCGCAGCTCGAAGAAGAGCAAGCCAACCAGTTCCGAAAGGACCTGGGCACGTTCCTGCGCATGTACGACTTCTTGAGCCAAATCGTCCCCTACGGCGACGCTGACCTCGAGAAGCTCTATGTCTTCGGCAAGAACCTCATGCCCCGCATCGCCGAGCGCGACGACGCCTCGAGCATCCTCGAGCTGGACTCCGACGTTCGTCTGACGCACTACCGGCTTCAGAAGCTCGGCGAGCAGCAACTGGACTTGGCCACCGGCGACGTGGTGAAGCTCAGCGCTGTCAGTGAAGCCGGTTCGGGCAAAGCCAAGACTGACGAGGACGCCAAGCTCGCGGACATCGTGGGCAAGATGAACGACCTGTTCTCCGGCGACATCACCGAGGCCGACTTCATCGGCGCGCTGACGGCTTGGAAGGGGCATCTCATGGCGAACGAGACGCTGGAGGAGCAGGCGAAGAACAACACCGAAGAGCAGTTCGCCATGGGCGACTTCAAGGACGTCTTCGCGGGCATCGTCATCGACGCTCAAGACGCACAGAACAACATTGCAGACCAGTTGCTCAAGGACGAGCGAATCTTCGGCGTGATGCAGGGGATGCTGGCCAAGATGGTCTATCAGGCGTTTGCCCAACGCCGCGGAGCTTGAACGATGGCGAAAGTGTTTTTCTCTTACAGCCATAAGGACGAGGGGCTGCGTGACCAGCTCGAAACCCACCTCGCGATGCTGCGAAATCAAGGGCTCATCGAGTCCTGGCATGACCGCCGCATCGTTGCTGGGTCCGAGCTTGACGCCTCCATCTTCAGCGAGCTGGAAACAGCCGACGTCATCCTGCTCCTGGTTAGCGCCGATTTTCTGGCCTCGACCTACTGCTACTCCAAGGAGATGCAGCGAGCCATGGAGCGCCACGACTCAGGCGAGGCCAAGGTCATTCCGGTGATTCTCCGAGCATGTGACTGGACCAGCGCACCGTTTGGCAAGCTCCTCGCGGCACCAAAGGATGGCAAGCCCATCATGAGCTGGCCGGATACCGATGAGGCGATGGCCGACGTGGCCAGGCAAGTTCGCCGCGCCGTTGAGTTGCTTGCGAAGCCTGCCCCAGCTGCAGCTGGCACGGGTCGCTCGACGCAGCAGAACCCATTGTTGGCTCAAGCCGGTGCCGCCAGCGGCGCACAGCTACCCCGCTCAGCAAATCTTCGACTGCACAAGGAGTTCACCGAAAAGGACCGTGACGACTTCTTGCGCGAGTCCTTTGAGCACACAGTTCGACTGTTCGAGGGTTCCCTGCAAGAACTGACGGCGAGGAACGCTTCGGCGACATTCACCTTCGACCGAATCGACTCTCGCCGGTTCGCCGCCATCCTCTATCGAGATGGGAAAGCTGTCGCTCAAGGGTCGGTTCGGCTGGATTCGTTTGGCGGCCGTGGAAGCACCTGCATTGCATTCGCCTATGACGCCCACGCAAGGCCAGGGTCGTCCAACGAAATGCTTCATGTCGAGGCAACAGACCAGCTGCTGTATCTGAAGCCGATGGGAATGGCCTGGGGCGGCGGGTCGCAGGAGAAGCATCTTTCGGCAGAAGGTGCCGCAGAGTACCTCTGGTCGATGTTCATCAAGTCAGCACAGAGCCGCTGAGCAGCAGCGCAGAGCCTGCCGAGATTGGAGCGATACCCACCGGCCGGCAACCTACACAAGAGCGTCAGGGGGAAAAATGAAGATTGCTCAGGTCAAGGTAGCCAACTTCCGTGGCATAGCTGAAGGGCTCATCCAGCTTGATGGGCACAGCGTGCTTGTCGGCGACAACAACGTTGGCAAGTCGACACTGCTGGAGGCCATCGACCTCGTGATGGGGCCGGAGCGGCTCTCACGTCGCCCGGTTGTCGATGAGCACGACTTCTACGCGGGCGGCTACGTCGATGCCCAGGGGCAGCCGGTAGCAATCGTCATCGAAGTCGTGGTTACCGACCTATCTGCCGAACAGCAACGCCACTTCCGTGAGCACCTTGAATGGTGGAACACCGGCACACGCAAGCTGCTCGACGGCCCGCCTGCCGAAGGCACGGACGCAGACGACGTATCGGCGGCGCTTCGCGTGTTCTTCAAGGGGGCCTACGACGCCGACGAGGACGACTTCACCGGCGGTACCTTTTTCGCCGTGCCCCAGCAGCAGGACGGCAGCTGCCAGACGTTCAAGACGCCGGACAAACGGCTGTGCGGCTTTCTCTACCTTCGGACATTGCGCACCGGCGCTCGGGCACTGAGTCTTGAGCGTGGCTCGTTGCTGGACGTGATTCTCCGCCTCCAAGACAACCGACTGAAGATGTGGGAAGCCCTTCTCGGCGAACTTCGGAAACTGCCCGTTGCAGACAAGCCTGAGTTGGGTGTCGCACCCCTACTCGAGGCTGTCCAAGAAAGTGTGCGCCGATTCGTCCCCTCGGACTGGGCGGACCAACCCCACATGCGGGTTTCAGACCTCACCCGAGAGACGCTGCGCAAAAGCCTGACTGTCTTCATGGCAACAGGCGCCAAGACTTCTGACGGGGCGGCCTACTCCGCGCCCTATCACCACCAGGGGACGGGAACCATCAACACCTTGGTGCTCGCGCTGCTGTCAATCATCGCGGAACTGAAGCAGAACGTCATCTTCGCGATGGAGGAGCCGGAAATTGCGCTGCCGCCTCACACGCAGAAGCGCATCGTGAACAGCGTCCGGCAGAAGTCTGCGCAAGCCATCTTCACTTCGCATTCGCCTTTTGTCCTGGAGGAGTTCGAGCCCAAGGAGGTCCGAGTTCTGCGGCGCACCGACGGCAAGCTCACCGAGACTCCGGCGTCGTACCCACCAACGGTCAAGCCCAAGGCGTACCGGAAGGAGTTCCGGACTCGATTCTGTGAGGCCCTGCTGGCCAAGTACGTTCTCGTCGTTGAAGGGCAGACCGAATTCGACGCACTTCAATCCGCCGCTCGTCGCCTTCACGAACTGGAGCCGAAGACCTACAAGACCTTGGAGGCACTTGGCGTTGCCTTGGTCGATGCTCAGACAGACAAGCAGGTGGCACCGCTGGGGAAGTTCTTCCGTGGCCTCGGAAAGACCGTCTTCGCTGTTTTCGACAAGCAAGACGCAGAGACGCTCGCGACCATCAAGAGCGCGTCTGACTATCCCTTCGAATCTCCGGAAAAGGGATTCGAGAACGTGGCGCTGAAGCACTCGCCAGCTTCAGCGCTCAAGCGCTTTGCAGTGGCGACCGTAGCGGCGGGGGACTGGCCGCAGCACCTCGCCCACAAGTCGGTCACGGAGGAATCCACCGCTGAGCAGGTCGCTGCAGCCTTGGCTGACTACTTCAAGTGGGGCAAGGGAAGCGGCGTCGTTGCTGACTTCTTTGGCTCGTGCTCTGCAGCGGAGATTCCGGAGCTCGTCCGCGAGACCTTGAAGTCAATAGCAGACGTAGTCGAGCCACCGGAACCGCCTGTGGCCGCCGAGGCCGCTCTGGACGACACGGACGACCTATGACCGGCGAAAGCTGGACGCAAGCCAAGAAGGACTTCTTGGAAAGCTCGGGCCACGTCTTGGCGCTTGGCGGACCCGGCTCAGGCAAGACGCACGTCGCGCTGGTCAAAGCTCGCGACGAGATTCGTTCGGGGAAATTGCTGCTCGGGCAGAAGGTGCTGTTCCTAAGCTTCGCGAGGCCGACCGTTGCACGAATCTTGGAGAAGGCCAAGGAGCTCATCGGCCCTGCTGACCTCAAGCAGCTGGAAATCAACACCTACCACGGCTTTGCCTGGAGTGTCCTGCGGAGCCACGGCTACCTATTGAACGCGGGCAAACCGTTGCAACTCCTTGCCCCGCCGGAAGGCGCAGCGCTGCTCTCCACCATAGAAGCATCTGCACGGGAGGCGGAGAAGCGCCGGCTTTTCTTGGAAGAAGGTCGGCTGCACTTTGACCTGTTTGCGAGCCTCGTAGCGGAGCTCTTCGGTCGAAGCAGAAGCCTTGCAGGCATCTACGCAGACACATTTCCCATCGTCGTTGTCGACGAGTTCCAGGACACCGATGCCAACGAATGGGCGATGGTTCAGGCCCTAAGCGTCCGCAGCCGAATCATCGCGCTCGGTGACCCTGACCAGCGCATTTACGAGTTCCGAGGAGCAGACCCTCGCCGCCTCGGCGATTTCATCAAGGCACTAGCGCCGCTGCCATGTACCTTCGAAGGCGAGAACCATCGCAGCAACGGCACCGACATCTCGGACTATGGCACTGACCTCCTAACCGGGAAGAATCTGGGCAGCACCTACAACCAGGTGAAGGTCGTGCCCTATGGGTTCTACCAAAACCGTTCGGTTCACTATGCGGCGAAGGCCGAAGTGATTCGAGCAATCAAGCGAGCGCGCGCCACCGCGGAGTGGTCTGTGGCTGTTCTGGTCCCGTCGAAGACCCTAATGCTTCAGGTCTCAGACTACCTCTCGTCCGACATCGACGGGCTGCCGTCCATCCGGCATGACGTTGCGATGGATGCGGAGCCACCGGCACTTGCGGCGACGGTGATTGCAACGCTGCTGGAGGGCGGTCCAGTTGAGGAACTGTTCCTTCGCCTGCTGGACGGTCTCCAGACCCACATGCGGGGTCGAAATGGCGCGAAGGCCCCAACTCAATTGGACCTTGACCTGTCGGGCGCTCTGGGCGTCTTCGTTGGAACCGGCAAGGTAACCGGGTCACGGCGCAAAGCCTTGGTCGAGGAAACCCGCAAGCTCGCATCGGCCCGTCAGGCGATAGAGTTCACAGGAGACGCCGGGGAAGACTGGCAGATTGTCAGAGCACTGTTTGCTGCCTCAACGGTCCCGGTGTTGGCCAGGGTAGCTGAGGATGCGAAGTTCCTGCGACTGCTGCATCGTGGCTCGGCCCTGAGGACTGCCTTGTCCGACCTCTGGAAGCAGCACGGCGGCTATGGCGGCGCAGATACTGCAGTTCGTGCAGCGCTGCTCCAAGAGCATTTTTCTGCCGCACTCAAAGAGTGGCGAGGAGTGCATCTCATGACCATTCACAAGTCGAAAGGCAAGGAGTTCGACGAGGTTGTCGTTTACGAAGGCCGGCACTCCGGACGCATCGTCCCAGACGATGCCGACGCGAAGCGTGTGGAGCAGTCACGACTTGCCCTCCGCGTAGCAGTGACGCGGGCTATGAGGCGCGCAACCATCGTTACGCCAGCAAGCGCGCGCTGCCGCTTTGTCTGAGACGAAAATATGCGTTGCTGACCACTCCAACATACGCGCGGAAAATGCGTCGAATACCATGGACTAGCCAGAGGCAGCACCCTGCCCAAGTCCATGGTCCGCAAGCGACGCGTCAAGCGCCATTTCCACGGCGTCAATTCGTTCCTTGCAGGTTTTGTACGCGGCGACTGATTCAGTGACGATATTCAGCAGGTCGTCGATGTTGGGCTCGCGCTGGTTGCGGAGGGTATCAGCGTGCTTCTGCATCCCGCCATACGCGTCTTTGAAGGTCGTCGTCATGTCGGGTCGTTCCCTTGAACTGCCCGTGCTGGCACTGAGGCATCGCGGAACTGGATGTGAGCATGCAAGATGACCCGCTATGGGCGGGGTTCTTTTCGGAACCGCTGATGACTACCGAACACGAAGTTCAGCAATTTTTCGTTCTTCTCTACCAAGAGCTTCAAGGTCCGTCAGATTCTCGAAATACACAAGAACTCATGTGGATGCAAGCAATCCACCGAACTGCGCCAGGCGACGCGAAAGCCCAAGCCGAAATCTTGAGCTACGGTCGGGACGGACCGGAGGCAACACTCTTCTAAGTCACCGTGCTATTCCTGCGCTCCCGTCCTCCGGGAGCGCTCTTTTTAGCGTTGGTTGGTTTCGCGGGCCATAGGTCCTTGACGTCGAGGCAATTTCAGAGTCTTCGCAGCGATTTCCCAAGAAGCTCGCCCATCCTTTTGTTGCCATCGGACGACGTGAAACGCGCGTAGTGCTTCTCCACCGTCGCCGGCCTGTCATTCAGCACGCGGGCGACGGTCTGAATCTCGCCAGGCGCGGCCTTGATGATTGATGACCCAATCAAATGCCGAAACGCGTGCGTGCCCACTCCCGGGCAGTTCCACAGATACCTTTTGGTGAGCAAAAAGACTCGCTTGCTCAGTTCGTTCCAAGGAACATGCGGAAGGTTGCGGTCCGCTGGCCCTTTGGCCTTGCTCAGAAACAGCAAATCGCACGGGTTACGCAGAAGCAGCGGTCGGTGTTTGAACAAGTAACGCTCAAGGTCCGCCCAGACGGAGGGGTGAACCTCCGCGTCGTAGTCGAGGTCTCCTGCAGCGCCCTTCGCATTTTTGAAGTACACGGTTTTCCATCGAATATGCCAGGAGCCGTCGCTCTTTTGGTACAAGTTGCCCGAGTTATCAGCACGCCAGGTCATGTGCGCGAGGTTTCGATGGCGCAAGGGATTTGAGGCAATCAGCTTCACCAGGACCAGGTCGCGCGACCAAACGGCCTCGTGCATTGGGTTGCAAATCGGACGCTGGGCACGCATCCGCTGGACCATGTCGACGAGCGCTTCCATCGGCTCTGGGAGGTTGAGCACACCGTTGAGCGGCTCGAACGGGTCCCGGTGCATCTGAATCTGACCGCGCAGGGATTGCGTCAGCCGGCGGCAATACTTCATCTGCCGCTCGCACATGTCGACCCAGGAACGCGTCCGGTAACGCGCCGGAAGCGTATCTTGGAGCCACGGCAACTGCGGAAAATACCCTTCCACAGGTCGCACCAACGACATCACCCACCCGAGGAACTCGGGCACAAACGTCGTGTGCGAACCCCCTGCTCGCCTTTTGCGCCATTCCAGATACTGGATGAGGTAATCCGGAACAACAATCCAGGCAAGGGTGTGAAGCTCGCTCTCAGGCAGACCTGCCCCGCCGTCCTCTACGGAGAGCTGTAGCCAGCCTAGGTAGCTCGCGACCTTTGCCCAAACAGCCTGAGCGGACGCCACTTCTTTGTCGCCCAGATAGCGATACCAGGTACGGTCAGTCTTGCGCCCAAGCGGTAGCGGCGAAACGCGCCACTGTCCCTTCGTACTCCGCTCGAGGTCTGGCACCAACGCAGTCTTGTAAACCATCAAGTCGTGCCACTGCCTACGCAGCGGTGAGTCCGGTCCTGGCACAAACCAGTACTCGTGCTTGGTAAGCTTCCCTAGACGGTTTCGGTACTCTATCGCCGGCGTCTCGCCGAGGTCCGGCTGAAGCCGAGCGGGGTGAGCAACACCCGACAGCTTCCAGAGTTCCCCACGCTCCATGGCGAAGTAGTTCTCCACCCGGTGCACATAGCGAGAGCTCGAAAGCCGCGGCACCTTGCCACGCATCCACCCCAACATCATGTCGTATGGCACATGGCTCATATTGGCCACTCGTTTGATGTTGTGACCAGATAGCAGCGCCTTGAGTTGCTGCATGAACGGCGTCGGCTTCTCGGAGTCAAGGGCCCGCGTGGTGTCGTCCTCCTGGACCATCTGCCGCAGCGGAGTCAAAGCCGCCCGGGTGTTGGTGAGATTGCGCTGATTTCGTCCGGACTCCCGCAGCACGTCAATAAACTGTTCTACGCTGTCCGAGAACTTGGAGCGCATCTCGTCGCCGACAACGTCGTCTTCGGTGATGTGGTTTGCGCGCAGGAATCCGCGAAGAGCGGTAGCCCTGTTAGCGGCAGTGTTCGGGTTAAGTTGCTTGGTGGTGACGAAGTAGTTGAGCTTCTCGAAGAGGTCCCTATAGGTCAGGGGCGTAGGCTTCATTGCAGTCTTTCGAGCCTGTGCCGAACGTTTTGACGTCGTCTGCGAAGCAGGTAGAGACGACGGGGTAAAGAACCTGCACGGTTGGTAAGTTGTTGATTTCATTACCAAACTCCTCAGCCAATCAACTTTGAAAGGAAATTGGTAGGAGGTGTATTTGCAGGTAGTCCGTAGACCGAAAAAAGCGAGTCGGCACAGGCAGTTGTCGCATCGCCTGTGGTTTAGTGACCCGATTTATATGTTGTCGTGGTTCGCAATATGCGTTCTCGGAACACCGATGCCCGTGTTGGAACAGGCCGGAGTTGCAAACGTGCGGGCTACGCCTGTCAACGGCTCCAAGCCTAGTTTGCCAACGACTGTGGCCACGACTTGCTCACTCGCTTTCAGCGGACTCGCTACTTCCGCCGATAAGAGAGTCGATTCACAACTGGAGAACTATGCGGAATGCCTGCTTGCACCCAACAACCCAACTGTAGTCACCACACGGCACCGCCTCTTCCTAGCCCGTCGCCTTGCAACGACGCTCCGCAACCGTAGACTGCCCCGCCAAGCCAACGGGCTGCGCTCGACGCTGGCAACAACCGGCGCGCAGCCTCGTCAAGGCCGCTAGTGGCGGACACGCACGGCAGTTTGGGGGCAGCAGCGGAGAGCGAGGCAGTGCTTATTGCGGTCGCGAGGCGCAGCGTCTATGCGACGACAAGGTGCTCGACTCTACCTTGGCCAACCACCTCGAAGCGAACAGCAGCGCCCACTCGCAGCCTAGCGGCGTCACGATTGCTGATGGCCGTACCGACCACAAATATGAAGTGGCGCGTACCCGTTGCGTCGCTCACATAGCCAAAGCGCCGCTCCGGCCCGAGTCGGACTACGGTTCCAATCTGCGGACCAACAACCTGAGCTTCCACGGCGAGTACCTCCGCGGCCAGTCTAACGGCTCAGGACCGGCAAGAGAAGGCTTGCGTTGGGCGTTATGCGGCTCAGAAAACTGCTTCAAAATCAACGGCTTGGGTTCAACGAAGTTGACTTGCAAAAATTGGGTTGGAGGAACAGCACTTGGTGCTTGCAGCCCGCACAACCTTGGCCGGCCAAGGTCGCTTGCCAGAAGTCCGGCTGCTCAGAACTCAATTGCGCTAGCCAAGCGCACGTACAGCAGCTCCAAGTTTTGGGAGAACTCGTAGATGTGCCCGACGAACTCGTAAGTCTGGACACCAGCATTGCTGTGGCGAATGGCGAATACAGGGCCGCCGCTCAGGCCACCAATGCTGCTCGGCTCCGGCTCATTGCCATGCTTTACCCAACGGTCGCGGTCGAATTGGCACACAAGGTAGTCGTCGCCAACGGCCGATACCTCCGCGCCTCCGCTGCTGTAGCTCCCGAACGAGAACTCGTCGAACGAATTGGCTTGGCGTAGCTCCCCTGGGAAGCCTCCGAAAGAGACGAATGCACCCGCGGCTACGGCGCCGGGTGGCCATTGAGCGGGCTCGACGAAAAAGGTGCCGTCGAAGGGGCCGTCAGGGCGCTCCAGCTCTTTCGCCTGACTCTCCGTCAGCGCTATGAGCGCGTAGTCGAGCTTCTCATGCTCGGCCTTCAGCTGAGCTATCGGGTCCAGCTCACAGTTTCCAAGCTGGAAGATGGTCTCTATGCCGTCAGCCCGGCGTTTGCGATAGCCGTCAAGCACATGCGAACAGGTCAACGCGAACGGCTGGCCGTGAAGCCGAATCAGCGATGCAGAACCGCTGTTGACGGTCATTGGCGTGCCCGGCTTTGGCCTTGAGCCGAAGTAGGCAGGCGTGACGAACTTGAGCGGGTACTTCTCCATTTCGACACCGAGCACCCCCTCGACCATGGCCTTGGCCTCTTCGAAAGTCGGCGGCTTCGTTGCCATTTCGTCCTACCTCCGCGGCTATGCCGGTTTATCCCCGTCTGGAGCCATACCGTTTCCCGTGCTCGCCTCGGCCTTCTTCCGGCGGAATTGCTCCAGCGCCAACGACACCATCTTCTCCGGGGCCTGCGGAATGATGTTCACGGGTATCACCACCTCGCACGGTACCGGGTCCACGCCATCGATGCAGAGCTCGACCTGCGCATTGCCAACCACGCTGTGGAAGTAGCGTGTGAAGTGCTCCAGTTCGAGCTCGTCTATCGGACTGAATTGCTCAGACATCCCTCCATCTTCGAGTAGGGTGTGAAGCCGACCGTTGGCGATGTCCAGCGCGAAACGAAGGAAGACTGTCTTGCGGTCGTTGTGCGCGAGAAACTGAATGACGCCCGGCGCTGTACCTTCGGCAAACATCTCCAAGTGCCGCATCGCATCGGGCGCCTGGTTGGGCCAAAGTCGTACCGACACCGTGGTACGTTCGAGCTGTCCGAGGTCTGCGGGGTCGTCGATTTCTTCGCCAGCTTGAAGGCGGCGCAGCGTTTCTGCCGGCAAGAGGCTGTGCCAGGGAGTTGTGCGGTCTCGGTGCCGGTACAGCTCCATGCTGTCTGGCACGCCCGCATCGAATTTCAGGTACCTAGCGGCGAGACCGGCCATGACATCGAGGTCATTGGCGATGCGTCGTCGGTCGGCCGGGATGTCGGGGTCGACGATGACCCCACCGAGACTGGCGTGCGCAACCGCGCTGCGCCCGGAATCGTAAAGGTGCTTGCTGACATCGACACCCTGAGCACGGAGTTCGGCCACTCGCTTGGCCGCATCCCCATCGAGTTGGTCGAGGTTCGCCTGGAACCAGGCCACTCGGTCCTTCGCGCTGAACTGCGACTCGACGACCTTGAAAAAGCTAAGGAACGAGTACGGCTCGTGGACGTTCCTCAGGCGCCGGCCCTCGCGCAGGAACGCCAGGGCCTTGCGTGCCTGGTCGTCCTCGACAAGTGGCAGATAGTTGCAGTCGAAGTACTTCGCGCCCTCAAGCGTCGTTGTGAACGTGTCACGCGAGCCATAGAGCACGGGGCCCGTGCCCCAAACGCTGCCCGTCGGGTCGACATAGCCGCCCTTGAACCACCCGAGAATCGATGCAAACCGGTAGACGCGGGTCTGCCCGGCCTCGATGTCGTCGTTGCGACAGGGAGTGGAGATGCAAGGGGGCCGTCTATCTTCCCCACCCTTGGTCCCGCGGAGGACGTACTCATGGCCGCCGTACTCAACCCAAACGTCGTCTTGCGGCCAAGCCACCGACGACGCTACTCCGACCGTCAGCCAGCCTTGCCGCGATTTCAGCTTCTCCGAGACGGCGGCTCCGAAGAGATGCGGGACGTATGGCGTCTTCATACTCGCTTTCTACTCCAATTCTGTAGACAGCCAAAAGCGCGTCATCGCTCCACACGAACGACGGTGTTGGAGCGTTGACAACGTCAAACAGATTTCTGACCTGCTCGGAATTCCGACACCGAAGCACTGCGCGATGACCTTCAACTTCGCTGTGGCTGAGGCAAGAAGCACGCGAAAAAGGGAGGGCTCGACCTGGCAAAGGTCGAGCCCCCGAATCACACGCTGGAGCGAACTCCAGCTCGTCTGTCTGCTTGGCTACAAGCCTTCAGCTGTCACGCTCCATCTGTAGTTCCGGAGGCCAGACTCGAGCCATCGTGACGCGGCTTTGCAGCCTCCACCCATTGGCCGGCGTGAGCATCCGCGGCACTGCAGCGGACATACACATCTGTGCCAAGTCGCGCCTGATGCCTCCGACATCTACAGGCAGCGTCGGGAGCAGTGACTCAAGCGCGGAGGCAAGTTGGGTGTCACTCATGGGAACAGCGAATCGGCGCCCATGCGAAGCGAGTTCCTGCGCGAACAACTCTACGCTGATGATGGGTGCCTCCCGGTCCAAGCCTTTCAGGTAGGCCTCGACAGTGGGGCCTAGAAGCGGCAGTACGAGTCGATACTGCCAGGCCCCCATCTGTAGCGCCACAAGCAAGCCGCTACAACGGGCCCCCATGCTGAGCGACAAGACGGTCGTGAGTACGTCGTCTCTGTCAATCAGGAACTGGACGTACGGGTCGAGTGGAACATGAGCCGCGATGTACCAGCCCGACGCGCCGACCGCTTCTGCAGCGGTCGCAACTGCGCCAAGGTCATTCACCAGTGCTGCCGGCTCCGGATTGCCTATGTTGTCTACAAACGAGGTTGCCTTGAGGCGGACCATTTCGATGCCCTCTTAGTCGCGTCCAATTGACGCAACACGTGTAGGGACTATCGTGAAACGACCTTGCAGCTAGGCAGTAGGCACCTCAACAGCAGCACTAAAGAATGGATTCTCTGGTGCCACCATCGGCACACTTGCCGCGCGGCAACTTGGGCTTCTGCCGAAGGCGCGCCCTTAGGATTTACGGCTTTCGAAGGTGCTTCGGCAGCATCTTGAGCCCGAGGACGTTTACAAGGCGGAACCGCGTACGAACACGAAGGCGTACGAGGCGGCACAGAAGGCGCTCAAGGAATCACAGGAGCTGTTCTTCTCCGATGAGGAGTTGAATCTACTTCACGCCCGAGGCGAGGCATGAGCAGGCGGCCCGTCGCCCTGCACTGGTTCTCTCACCGGCGACCTACAACAGAAGAAGCGGCTTGATGCTCTGCTGCCCGGTCACCGACCAGGCGAAGGGCCACCCCTTCGGGGCATCAGTCACACCCATCCGACGGCAAGGTCACGGGGGTTGCGCTGGCGAACCAAGCGCGATGCCTCGATTGGCACTCGCACAACGCCTCGGAGCCAGACAACATTGCCACGGTCGGGGGCATAGGCTCCCGTCACCAAACTTCAGCCCCCGCCGCTGGCCCTTCCAGAGCTAAGCCATGCTGGTTCTCCGGCGTCATCTTGGCCAGCAGGTCGTCGAGGCTTTCCATCGCAGATTCCATGACCAGCCGACCCTTTTCGACCCGCAGTTCAAGACACTGGCCGACCTGCATGCCTGCGTCCTTCAGAGCCGGCGCGGGGACGCGCACGGCGGCACTGTTTCCCCACTTTTCAATTTCAACGCGCACAACCACTTTCCTCGGCGTCGGTTACCACGCTGTGTGCTCTGGACGTGAGTTCGAAAGTGAGGTTGCTGCTCCCCTGAGCAGCATCTACGAAATGATTCAAGAGCGCTACTCGCAGAAGCATCGGCGTCAGAAATCCTCGAACCAGGTTCGAGTGGTCTTCCCCGCGTTGGCCTCGACGATAGCTTCCGGCGTCGTCTGGTCCGATTGCTCCTCGTTTTCATCGAATTCAACCGCCGGCTCGAGCAGCTCAAGCAAGTTCTCGATGCGCGCGACCAACTCGCAGCGCTCCAAGCTATCCGGCGGAATCGCGTTCAACAGCCGGTCGAGCACCCCTGGGAGGCTGCGAGCCTGTGTCAGGTAGACCTCGTTCAGCGGCGCAGAACGTCGCGGGCCAGACTCTGCGGGCGAGGCTTTCGGAGCGTCGTCCGCGTCGTCTGTGGGCATGTTCATCGCGGCGAGCCTCTCGCCCGGAGGTTGTCGCGAAATGGCAGTTCGGCCAATTCGTCGTCGTACAAACCAAGCCGCTCAGATGCGTCGACCATGCCCGCCAGCCCCGCGGCCTGGCTTCCTTTGCTTTCGCGCCAGTAGGCCTGCACAGTAGCCGTCGCGAGCAACATCGGGCCACACTGGCTCTCGCGCGTGTCGGCGTCGAGGTACGCTAGGTGTCCCAACCGGACGAGTTCGTCGACATGGCCAGGAGACACATGCAGGAGCTGCGCGGCTTGCTCGCGAGTCAGCCCCGACGGAACGTCCTCGTTGTCCGGCCCTGAGTCGTTTCCCGCTGGCGAAGTCATCGCGTCTTGGCCCCCTGTCCGAAGTTGCATTCGAGGACCGTCATCAGTCGGTCCCACGTAGCTCCGTCCTGCAGGCCCACACACCCTTCCGTCGCCACCAAGTGGTCCCGGGCTATGTCTGCGGGCCAGAGCATGTCCTCGTCATCAATGGCAACCCATGCTGCCGGCTGGAGCCACTCGACGTGCGCCGCGACGATGTCGGCTTTGTTCATCCGCCAGTAGTCTTCGTTGGAATGGGTCAGGGTCCGCGTCGTACCGCTGCGCGTTCTCACCGTGCGCGTGGCACGCGTGGTCAAGTCTTCGTAGGTGAAGCCGTCCACCCGGGCGGCAAGCGGACCGAGCTGTTCAAGCACAGACGGCAGCCCATGCGCCCATGGCTGCGTCGAAGTCAACACGATGCGAGCACTCGGCCAAGGCTGCAAAGCAGATGCCAGCAGCGGCACGCCCTCATAGGGTGAATGACCATCGGTCCAAGGAGAGCAGCGACGAACGAGCTCGTAGGTGGTCTTGCTCGGATGCAGCACCCCAGAAATGCCTAGATAAACGACCTGCAAGCCATCGCCCCTCCCTCTTTCCGACGCGACTGTGTCGGTGTCATCCACGGCTCAAGCTCCTCTGAGCGACGACCACCAGCTGGAGCGTGCATCCCGCGGGCGCGTCATGTGGCGCCGCAGCAATGAACCCATCGGTGGCTTCGCCACACTTGAAGCACCGAAGGTAGCGGGCAATCGTGTCGACGTTCCGGCTGCCGGCCTTGGCGTGCTCGACATTGGCGTTGAGGACCGCTTGTTCGGCGTGGTGAAGGGGAATGACGACGTGCACCCAGCCGCACCGGGGGCACTTCACCTCAGGCCGGACCTGCCGCGCGCTGGTGTTGCCGCTGGGGGAGATGCAGATTGCCAAGCCAACATCTGAGCGCGGGGCATCGACGACTTGTACGTCGAAGCGGGTCGCATCGACCAGCCGCGCAGCATCCGCCACCAGGACCGACATGCCTGGGTCATAGCGGGCCAAGATTTCGATGAGCTCAACGACGGTCATGGTCTGATTCCTACACTGCTCCCGTCACGAGTCTTCAGAGACTGGCGGCGATGCGAATTGCAAGCGCAGCTTCTCGAGGCGTGCAACAAGTTCCGCGCGCGCAACCGACCCGGGCGGCGTGATGTCGCCGAGTTCGCGAAGCATCAT
>JACCDS010850569.1_pt1 | contig 27137 bp, 17 predicted proteins | sample 7446441 | NCBI WGS metagenome assembly JACCDS01 (sample SAMN15323445, study PRJNA562643) | freshwater metagenome | isolation source: river surface water | place: USA:Blue River Watershed | collected 2017-08-17 | reverse complement strand
TTCGCTTCCACGTGCCGCACGTCCGTCCAATAGGGCGAATCCGGCAGGAACTTCGCGTCGAACCCGAGCAGCCGGGGCAGCGCGGGATCCAGTCCCGAGTAATCGATCTCCACCACCGGCAGCAGGTCCAGGTCCGTGCCGGGATTGCCGACCAGCCCGACCGTATACTCTGCGCCTTCGAGATATTCCTGCACCAGCAGCGAGCGGCCCGGCAGCTCCGCCCGGAGCCGGGCGATCACCGTGCGCAGCTCCGCCGCATCCCGCGCCACGCTGCCGGGCGCGATGCCCACGCCGCCGTCGCCCTGCGCCGGTTTCACCAGCACCGGAAAGCGCGCCGGCCAGACGGTCACCGGATCGCCCGGTCCGACCGCGAGCTCCGTCGGCACCGGGATGCCCATCGTCGCCGCCGTCGCCGTCACCAGCGCCTTGTCGAAACACACGGCGAGCGCGGCCGGACCGCTGCCGGTGTAGGGCAGGTTGAGCGTGTCGAGCAGGGCCGGCACATGCAGTTCCCGCCGCGCCTCGTTGTCCCACCCTTCGTCGCAGAGATTGAACACGAGGTCGGGCGGCCGCCGCTCGAGCTCCGCCGCGAAGGTCCGGTGATCGTCGAGAAACCGGAAATCGTAGCCGGGCAGCTCCGCCAGCGCCGCCTTCAGGCGCACGACCGCGTCGAGATCCTCGGGCTGAAAGGCGCCCGCGCGCTTCACCGCGTCCGCCTGCCGCGGATCGCCGAGCAGCACCGCGACTTCGCAGCGGGGTGTCCGCGCGGCGATCGGAACTTCCGCCCGCATCGCCGCACCCGTGTTGTCCGCGGTCAAAAACACCCGGTGCGCCATCATCCCGAGGTCCTGGTTCCGGTCCGAGCCGCTCTCCACCTCGCCGTGGTCGCGCACCGTGCCGAACCCCGCCGCCGCCAGCAGATCGCGCATCTGCGCCCGCGAGTAGAGGCGTTCGGCGTAGATCTGGTCCACTTCCACGCCGCGCTCCGTGTGCGTCACCACCTCGCGGCACACCAGCCGCGTGCCGTCCGCCGACAGCATCCGCTCGCGGCAGACGAAGTGTTTCGCGTCCATCCATTCCCAGGAACGCGGCTCGAAATGCGCGCGCACCCAGTCGCCGTCGGAAATATCCATCGCCACGCACCCACCCGGCCGCAACGCCTCCCGCACCGCCGTCAACACCGCGAGATCGTCCTCCGCCCGGTCGAAATAGCCGAACGAATTGCCGAGAATCGCGACGCAGTCGAACGGCCCGTCCGTCGGCCGCAGCGACCGCGCGTCGCCCTCCCGGAACACCACCGGCCGGCCCAGGCCGCGCGCCCGCCGCCGCGCCACGTTCACGAGATAGCGGGAGCGATCGAGCCCCATCACGCGGGAAAAACCGCGCCGGGCGAGTTCGAGGCTGTGCCGCCCCTGGCCGCAACACAGGTCCAGCACCCGCGCCTCCGGCGTCAACCCCGTCGCCGCCAGCAGCAGGTCGACGTCGGCGACCGTGTTGGCCGCATTCTCCACCACGTCGCCGTCCGTCCGCAGGTAGGTCGCGTTGAACAGCGTCCGCCACCACTCCGCCGGCAGCTGGCTTTCCAGGTCGGCGACCGGTCCCAGGGAACGGCCACCGGCTCGGGCGGAACGGGGACGGGTCAATTTGGCCATGAGGAAGGTTTATTTCAGTTCGAACCAGACCGGCGTCCGGTCGTCCGGGTCGCCGTTGTAGTTCATCGTGATCTCTTCGCCCGCCGCGATGGCGCGGACCGCGGTGACATCGATCAGCAGGTCGGCCGTCCGCCGCCGGTAGCGCGCGTTGGGGGTGAAGGAATGGTTGAACAGGCCCGCGTAGCCGAGCGCGATGCCGCTGTCCTCCTCGGTTTCCCCCCACTCGAACACGTAATTGTAGAGCACCGTCTTCTCCAGCGCCGGCCACTCGGACGCCGGACTCACCAGCACCGGCGAACGCTCGATCAGTTCGCCCGCCGCGATCGGCTGCGTCGCGAAAACCCCGCGACCCCGCCCGGCCGAGATGCCCAGCCGCACCTTCGCCCCGGGACGCACCTCCGCGTCGCCCTCGTAGCCCTCGACGCGATAGCGGTCGACGCGCCCGACGCACCCGGCCGCGCCGCACCGGCAGTCGAAGCTCCACCGCTCGTCCCAGAAATGGGCCTCCGGCGCGGCCTGCCAGTCGGCCAGCGCCACCCGGTCGTAGCTGATCGTCAGCTGCTCGCCCGCCGCGACCGGGCGCGTCGTCCACACCGTCAGACCGTCGTCGACCGTGCAGTTCGGCGCGCACGAGTGGTTGATCCAGCGCGCCGGCGAGTGCGGCACCACCCAGGTGTCGCCGTCCACGAGGATCGCATGCCGGACGGCGTCCGCCGGCACGTCGCGCCAACCCCGCTGTTCGCCCTCGAAGCGCGCCACCGCGGTGCCGGCCGGCAACGGCGCGGCGGCGACCAAGCCGCGACCGCTTTCGGGAAATTCCTCGATTCGACTGGGGTAGGAATGGATCGAATCCAATTGAAGCACGCGCGCCGAGGAAACGCAGCGCGCGCGCGCGAATCAAGCCGCGAGCGGGAGAATCGCGCTCGCGGCGCTCCCCCCGGAAAACGGCGCGATCGCCGCGCCGGCCGGGGCCGCGGTCAGAATTTCCACTCGACGCCGCCGAAGGCGCCGAAACCCAGCGCCGGATAGCCGTTCACTTCCTCGTGGCGTTCGTTGAGCAGATTCTCCAGGCGCGCTTTCACCGCCAGCCGCGCGCTCACGCGGTATTCGCCGTAGATCCGCACGGTGAAAAAATCCTCGCCGTCGATCGTGCGGAAGGTCCGCGCATCCACGTCCTCGCGCCCCGCCGTCCACGCGGCCCCCGCGCCGCCGCTCCAGCCGGCGCCGAAATCATGCCACGCATCCGCGCTCGCCCGATGCCGCGGCCGCCGCAGCAGCCGCAGGTTCGTCGAGCGGTTCTCCGCCTCGAGGTAGGTGTAGGCGAGGCGCGACTCCCACGCCGGGCTCAGCCGCGTCTGCACCGCCACCTCCGCGCCGCGCGTGCGCGCGCGCTGGATGTTTTCCACGCTGCGGAAATTCGCGGTGCTCGCGATCAGATCGGTGAACTTTGTGTCGAACCAGGTCACGCCGACGGATCCGCGCCGCCGCGGCAGGTAGACGTCGAAGCCCGTATCCCACCCGCGCGCCCGCTCCGGCTCGAGGTTCGGATTGCCGACGTAGAAGGCGCTTTGGCCGTAGAGATCCAAAAAGCTCGGCGAACGGAACGCCGTCCCGTAGCTCGCGCGCAGCTTGAACGACCGCTGCGCCGTCAGCCACGCCGCCGACGCCTTGCCCGTGGTCGCGCGCCCGAAGGTGTCGAAATCATCGTTGCGCAGGCCCGCGCTCAGGAAAACGCCGTCGCGCGGCGCATACTCGTCCTGCACGAAAACCGCGGCGAGACCCTGTTTCCGGTTGATCGCCCCGAACCCCGTGTTGCGCGTGTGGTTCGCCTCGGTCGTGAACCCCGCCGTGACCCGGTGCCGCTCCCAGCCGGCGTAGGTCGTCTGTGCGTCGAGCACCGCCCGGCGGTTCTTCACCACCGTGATCGCCGTCGCACGGCCGGCCCGCGGGCTCTCCGCCACGAAGCGCCGGTCCTGTCCGCCGAGCACCGCCCGCGCCGTCCAGACCGGGGAAAGTTTCACGTCGGCGAACGCCGTCGCCAGCACGTTGTCCTCGCGCTCCTCGTTGTCGGGGTCGTTGGTGTAGCGGTCGCCCGGCGAGCCGTAGACTCCGTGAAACCACCGCGCCGTCGCGCCGACGCTCAGCCGCTCGTTCACGCGGCGGTCCAGGCGCAAGGCCATGTTGGTCGAGTCGAACGCATTGTTCGGGCGCTCGTTGTCGGTGTGGCCGCCCTGCAGCGACAGGCTCCACGCATTCGCCCCGCGTTCGCCCTGCGCCGCGAGCCGGCCCTGCACCGTCCCGAAACTTCCGGCCTCCAGCGCGACGCTCCCGCCCGGGGCGCCCGCACCGCGCTGCGCTCGCAGCGCGATCACGCCGCCCACCGCTTCGCCGCCGTAAAGCGTGCTCTGCGGCCCGTGCGAAATCTCGAGGCTGTCGCAGGCACCGATGCAGGACCCGCCGAGAAAGACCTGATAGTCCGTGTTCGGGTCGTTCATGCGCAGCCCGTCCACGAGGAACAGCGTCTGGTTGGAATTCGCCCCGCGCAGGAAGAGCGACGTGATCGCCCCGCCCGTGCCCGACGCAAACGCCGGCGCGCTGGTGGCTCCGGCCAAGGCCCCGGCCAGTGAGGACACTTGGCGCCGCGCGAGCTCGGCCGCCGAGATCGACTCGACCATGGAGCCGAGCGTTTGTGCGTCGGACGGATTGCGCGTCGCCGTTGTGATCACGGGCGCGAGTTCGGTCGGCGCCACCTGCGCCCGGCTGGACACAAGGGCCGCGAGCCCGGAGGCGGCGACGAGTAGCACCCGGCGCGCACCGCGCCCGGCGAGAGGAGGAAGGATCATGGAGTTCTGCTGATTACGGCGGCGCCAAGAGCAGAACCCGGCGCCGGCGAACGGCGGAGGTCCACTCTCACGCTTCATTTTTGCGATGAAGTTTTCGCGAACGGCGCGCGCAATCGCGTCCCTCGCGTGAGTCGTTTCGGGCCAGATGTTCGGACTCCGCAGATCTCGCATGTCCCGCGCGCCGGCGACGGCGACCCGGGACGCATGGCCGGAGACCGCGCGGCTGTGCCGCCCGATCGCTCCGCCCCTCGCCCCCGGTCGCCTGCTTCCGGCGCCCGGCCCACGCGTCCTCGCCCCTCGCCTTCACCGGCCGCCGCAGCGACCGATTGACTTTGCACGCGCCCGCAAAGGCGCGCCGGGGGTCTGTGATGCGTTACCGCAGCGCAACTGTGGCCGGTTTTCACGGCCTTCCCTGTTTCCGAAACGAAAAAGAAAAGAACGACCTGCGCCCGCACCTCACCGGCCGCGGCCGACCGAAGCAAGCGGCATCTCTGTCACACGTATCAACAAATCGCGATGCGTGGATATGTCGCTTGCCAAGCCTCTCCCCCGCCCTAGCGTCACCCTCGCATGACCACGCCCTCCTCACCTTCCTCCGCGGCGGCCGCCCCTGCCGCCGTCTCGGCGAAGGCGGACGCCTTTCGCCGGCTGTTCGCCTCGCGCATCGCCGTTCTCGACGGGGCGATGGGCTCCATGATCCAGACCTACAAACTCGAGGAAAACGACTTCCGCGGCGACCGCTTCAAGGCCCATCCCCACGATCTCAAGGGCAACAACGACCTCCTCTGCCTCACCCGCCCCGACATCATCGAAAAGATCCACGGCGACTACTTCGCCGCCGGCGCCGATATCGTCGAAACCAACACCTTCAGCGGCACCACCATCGCGCAGGCCGACTACCGCCTCGAGTCGGTCGTCCGCGACCTCAACCTCGCCGCCGTCGCCTGCGCCCGCCGCGCCGCCGACCGCGCGGAAGCCGCCGCACCCGGCCGCCGCTGCTACGTCGCCGGCGCCATCGGTCCGCTCAACCGCACGCTCTCGATGTCGCCCGACGTCAACCGGCCCGACTACCGCGCCGTCACCTGGGATCAGGTGGTCGTCGCCTACACCGAACAGATCGAGGCGCTGCTCGACGGCGGCGTCGACGCCCTGCTCGTCGAGACGATCTTCGACACCCTCAACGCCAAGGCGGCCCTCTTCGCCGTCGAACAGGTTTTCGACCGCCGCGGCAACGCCGCCCGCGTGCCCGTGATGATCAGCGTGACGATCACCGATGCCTCCGGCCGCACCTTGTCCGGCCAGACGATCGCCGCCTTCTACGCCAGCATCGCCCACGCGAACCCGTTCTCCGTCGGCATCAATTGCGCCCTCGGCGGCACCGCCATGCGGCCCTATGTCGAGGAGCTCGCCCGCATCGCCGGCTGCTACACCAGCTGCTACCCCAATGCCGGCCTGCCCAATGCCTTCGGCGGCTATGACGAAACCCCCGCCGATATGGCCCGCATCCTCGGCGAGTTCGCCGGCCAGGGTTGGGTCAACATGGTCGGCGGCTGCTGCGGCTCGACGCCCGCGCACATCGCCGCCATCGCCCAGGCTGTCAAAGGCCGCTCCCCGCGCCTGATCCCGCAGGCCGCCCGCGCCCTGCGCCTCAGCGGCCTCGAGCCTCTCGCCGTCGCCTGATCCCTTCACGCTTCCCGCGCCCGTTCGTATCCCGTGTCCTCCTCGCCCACCTCCTCCGCCGCCTCCTCGTTTCTCGTCATCGGCGAGCGCACCAACATCACCGGCTCGCCCAAATTCGCCAAGGCCCTCAAAGCCGGCGACTGGGACGCGTGCCTCGCCATCGCCCGCCAACAGGTCGAAAGCGGCGCCAACGTCATCGACATCAACGTCGACGAGGCGCTCATCGACGGCGAGGCCACGATGGTGAAGTTCCTCAACCTCATCGCCGCCGAGCCCGAGATCGCCCGCGTGCCCGTGATGCTCGACTCCTCCAAGTGGAGCGTCCTCGAGAAAGGCCTCCAGTGCCTCCAGGGCAAAGGCATCGTCAATTCCATCTCCCTCAAGGACGGCGAGACCGAGTTTCTCCGCCGCGCCACGCTGATCCGCCGCTACGGCGCCGCCGCCGTCGTCATGGCCTTCGACGAACAGGGCCAGGCCGCCACGCGCGACGAAAAGGTCCGCATCTGCACCCGCGCCTACCGGCTGCTTGTCGACCGCATCGGCTTCCCGCCCGAGGACATCATTTTCGACCCCAACATCCTCACGGTCGCCACCGGCATCGAGGAGCACAACAACTACGCCGTCGATTTCTTCGAGGCCGCCGCGATCATCAAAAAGACGCTCCCGCACGCCAAGATCAGCGGCGGCGTGTCCAACGTCTCCTTCTCCTTCCGCGGCAACAACCCCGTGCGCGAGGCGATGCACACGGCGTTCCTCTACCACGCCATCCGTGCCGGCCTCGACATGGCCATCGTCAACGCCGGCATGCTCGGCGTCTACCAGGAGATCCCGCCGGACCTGCTCGAAAAGGTGGAGGACGTCCTGCTCAACCGCCGCCCCGACGCCACGGAACGCCTCGTCGCCTTCGCCGATGAGCTGAAAGCCAAGGAAGCCGCCGACAAGGCCGCCGGCACCGGCGGTCCCGTCCCCGGCGCGGCCGCCTCCGCCGCCGATGCCTGGCGCAGCCAATCCGTCGAGGAGCGCCTCAAGCACGCCCTCGTCAAGGGCATCGACGCCTTCGTCGACGCCGACACCGAAGAAGCCCGGCGGAAGTATCCGCGGCCCCTGGACATCATCGAGGGCCCGCTCATGGACGGCATGCGCGTCGTCGGCGATCTCTTCGGCGCCGGCAAAATGTTTCTCCCCCAGGTCGTGAAATCCGCGCGCGTGATGAAAAAGTCCGTCGCCTACCTCACGCCGTTCATGGAAGAGGAAAAAAAGCGCCTCGCCGCCACCGGCGCCGCCACGCGCCCCAACGGCCGCGTGCTCATGGCCACCGTCAAGGGCGACGTCCACGACATCGGCAAGAACATCGTCGGCGTCGTCCTCGCCTGCAACAACTACGAGGTCACCGATCTCGGCGTGATGGTCCCCGCCGACAAAATTCTCGCCGTCGCCAAGGAAAAGCAGGTCGACGTGATCGGCCTCAGCGGCCTCATCACGCCCTCGCTCGACGAGATGGTCTCCGTCGCCCGCGAGATGACGCGCCAGGGCTTCACCGTCCCGCTGCTCATCGGCGGCGCGACCACCAGTGCCGCGCACACCGCGGTGAAGATTGCGCCCGAATACACCCCCGGCGTCGTCCACGTCCTCGACGCCTCCCGCGTCGTCAACGTCGTGAGCGCGCTGCTCTCCGCCGAGCAGAAGCCCGCCTTCATGACCGAGACGGTCGCGAAGCAGGACCGGCTGCGCACCGACTTCGCGGACCGGCAAAACCGCCGCCCGCTCCTCTCGCTCACCGCCGCCCGCGCGAACCGCCAGACCTTCGACTGGGCCGCCGTCGACATCCCCCGCCCCGAATTCCTCGGCACCCGCATCTACTCCACGGCGCCGGATCGGTCTCTCAACTCTCAACTCTCAACTCTCAACCTAAGCGACATCGTCGCTTACATCGACTGGGGCCCGTTCTTCAGCGCCTGGGAGATCCACGGCCGCTTCCCCGACATCCTCAAGGACGAGGTCGTCGGCGCCGAAGCCACGAAACTCTTCGCCGACGCGCAGGCCCTGCTCGCCCGCATCGTCGCCGAACAGCGCTACACCGCGCGCGCCGTCCTCGCCTTCTGGCCCGCCAACAGCGTCGGCGACAGCATCGAGCTCTACGCCGACGAGGCGCGGTCTCGCGTCATCGGCCACTTCCACTGCCTGCGCCAGCAGCTCGAGAAACCCGCCGGTCAGTTCAACCATTGCCTCGCCGACTTCGTCGCGCCGCGCGACTCCGGCCGGCTCGACTACGTGGGCGGCTTCGCCGTCACGGCCGGCCACGGCGTCGAGGCGCTCGCGGCCGAGTTCAAGGCCAAGCACGACGACTACAACGCGATCATGGCCCAGGCCCTCGGCGACCGTCTCGCCGAGGCGTTGGCCGAACTGCTGCACAAGCGCGCGCGCGATTTCTCGGGCTATGGCCGCACCGAGAACCTCGCGATGAAGGACATCATTCGCGAAAAATACCGCGGCATCCGCCCGGCGCCCGGTTACCCCGCCTGCCCCGACCACACCGAGAAACCGACGCTCTTTTCGCTGCTCGACGCCTCGGCCGCCACCGGCATCACGCTCACCGAGAGCTGCGCGATGAGCCCCGCCAGCAGTGTCAGCGGCCTGTATTTCAATCACCCGGATTCGAAATACTTCGCGGTCGGAAAGCTCGGTCGCGACCAGGTCGAGGACTACGCGGCCCGCAAGGGTCTGGGTCTGGCCGAAACCGAACGCTGGCTCGGCCCCTACCTCGACTACTCGCCGGCGTGATCCCGTCGCCATGACGCTGCTCGGCACCATCGGCCGGCTGCAGGTCCAGCGACGGAGCCTGACCATCGGCACGGGCCCGACACGTTACTTCGACCCCGCCGGTCTTCTCGGGGTCTCGGAGCTTGTGCTCACGCCGGGCGGCGCCATGGCCGCCCTGCCGGACGGAAGCTGCCTGGTCGACGTGCACCACGCGGCGCACCCCTTCTCGCGCAGCCGCGGCGAAAACACCATCTCCTTCGGTTTCGCCCGGCACTACGACGCGATGCGTCTCCGCTTCGGCGAGCGTTTCGCCTTCGGCTGCGCCGCCGAGAACATCGTCATCGACGGCTCCGCTCCGCGGATCCATCCCGCGGACGTGTCCGGGGGCATCGTCATCGAAACGGACGCCGGGTCCGTCGCCCTCGCGGACATTGTCGTCGCCGCACCGTGCCTGCCGTTCGCCAAGTTCGCGCTCGGCGACCGGGACGCGTCGACCGCGGCCGTCAAAGCGGCCCTGCAGTTTCTCGACCACGGCATGCGGGGATTTTACTGCCGGTTCACCGGACCGGCGACCGCCGTGATCCGGAGCGGCGCTCGCGTTTTCGCGATCTGACCGCGCGCAAGCCCGGCCGCCTCCGTCACTGCAGCAGATACGGCAAAATCGACGCCGGGATCTCCGACGGCGGCGTGACCATCCGGATCAACTCCGCCGCCCGCACTCCCGCCGCTTGCTCGCTCTGGATCTCGCGCAACGCCGCGACTTGGACCGGCGCCAGCACCGTCTGCGCCTGCGCGATCACGTCGTCGGTCACCCGCCCCGTGGCCGCGGTGGCGGGGAGCACCGGCACAGCCTCGGGCACGCCGTCGCGCACGAGAATGGAGATCACGGGTGTGGCCTCCGCCGCGGCGAGCGGCGCCGTGGCCGAGAGAATGCGCACCATCGAGTCCGCCTGCGCCGGCGAGAGCGGCGTGCCCGTGTAGCTGAGCCGCTGCTCGAGCTGCGCCACCGTCGCGCGTTGCGCCAGCGTGCGCTCGAACTCCTGATACAGTCCGTAGCGCTCGGGCCCGAGGGAGTTTCGGATCGATTGGTCGATCTGCGCCTGCGCCAACCGCACGCCCTGCCGCAGGGAATCGGCCGAGAGCGGCCCGCCCGGCGCGGTTTCGTTCACCGTCACCACGTCGAGCAGCACGTTTTCCTTCTCCACCAGCAGGCGCTTGAAGGCCGCCAACGCCTCGCCGCTGAGGTTCAGCTGCCGGAAAAGGGGCCCGAACCGCGCATCGAGCATGGCGTGCCGTTGCTGCCCGAGCGCCTGCACAAATTCCGGATTCTCCATCAGGCGCGCCAAGGCGTCCGGCCGGCGCTTCGGGCGCTCCGTCTCTTCGGCCGCCGGCATCGGTTGTCCCCGCCAATCCAGAACCTCTCCCCCGGTCTCCCGTCTCCGTTCGATGCGCTCCGCCGGGTCCGCGCTGCGGCCGATCGGCCGGGTGCTGCGCGTCGCGGTCGCCACCCGGACCGCGACTTCGGAGACCGGCGCCGCCGCCGCGGCCGCCGCAGTGAGCGCGTTGATCTCGTGTTGTTGCCGGCCGGCGACCCACACCAGTGACGCCGTGGAGAGCGCCAAGCCGCCTATCACGAGGTCCTTTGCACGCGACATGGTCCGGGGGTGGGAGCTGAGCGGCGCCATTAGCCGCCCGCGGTCGGGCAGGATCAAGGGGAAAACGTGTCAGCCGGCCCGTCCGCCGCGTCTCGCCGCGCTCCTGTCGCAGCCCGGGACAGGTCTGCCGTTCCCTCCGGAACAGAGATCGCCCGCCGCCGCCGTTCCGGGCGGGCCGACCGGACCGCCCGATTTTAGCAAAGGTCTGACAGAACCGGCGCTGGCGATTTCGGTCCACCGTGCGACTATCTTCCCAACGACCCACCGCCCATGAACACGTGCACCGCATCGTCCACCGCGCCGGATACCCGCTCGCGCCCGCTGCGCATCCTCTACGCCGACGACGTCCGTGAACTTCGCGAAGTCTCCCGTATCTCGCTCTCCCGGGAGGGCCACCGGATCGAATGCGTCGAAGACGGCGCCGCGGCGCTCGCCCGGCTCGGCGCCGGCTCCGACTTCGATCTGTTGATCACCGATCATCACATGCCGAAGCTCAACGGCCTCGAATTGGTCAAGGCCCTGCGCGCCGGGACCGCGCGATTTGACGGCAAGATCATTGTCTTCAGCTCGGAGCTCAGCCTGGACGTGGCCCGCAAATACCGGGAATGCGGCGTAGACCGGATCCTCTACAAGCCGGTCTTCCCGTCCCATCTGCGCGAGATCCTGCGGGACCTTTTTCCCGAGGCGGGCTGAGCGGCCCCTTTCGCGGGCCATAAACCCGCTCGACCCGGTCCGGCTCCTTTCGCACCGTTCCGGCATGCTGCACGTCACCAACGGCGACAGCGCCGCTTCCACCCTGCGCCGCACCGGCATCACGGGGCCGGTCGTGTCGTGGCGCGACATCCTCCACGAGGGGCCGGTGCCCGCCGGCATGCCGTTGGAGGCGCTCAGCGATTTCCGCGTGCGCATCCTCGCGGGCTTCGGCGTGGCCCCGTTCGAACGCCTCTCGGCCGACTTCGGCGCCCGCGACTCCGCGCTGCGCAACGCCCGCCGCATCGTGCTCTGGTTCGAGCACGACCTCTACGACCAGCTCCAGCTCATCCAGATTCTTGATACGGTCGCCGGTCAGCCGGGCGCCGTGTGCGACCTCATCTGCCTCGACCGCTACCCGGGGATCTCCCCCTTTCACGGGCTCGGGCAACTCAGCCCCGCGCAGCTGGCGGGACTCTGGCCGGGCCGCCGCCGCGTCACCCCCGCGCAATTCGGCACCGCCCGCGCCGCGTGGCGCGCCTTCCGTTCCCCGGAACCGACCGCGCTCGACGCCCTGCTTCGCCGCGACCTCTCCCCGCTCCCGTTTCTGGCCGCCGCGCTGCAACGCTGGCGCGAGGAGTTTCCCTCCGAGCCCGACGGTCTCGGCCGCACCGAACGCACGCTGCTGCGGGCCATCGCCTCGGGTTGCGAACGTTTCGATGCGCTCTTCTCCGCCGTCCAGGCCGACGAACCCGCCCCCTTCCTCGGCGACACCACCCTGCGCGCCCGCCTGGATGCCATGATTCGCGCCCGCATCCCGCTCGTCTCCCCCGAGCCTTACCGCCTGACGGTCACGGGCGCCCGCGTGGTCGCCGGAGAGCTCGATGCGCGGGCGATCAACGGCCTCGACCGCTGGTTCGGCGGCCGCCACCTCGTGGCCTGAGTCGGGGCCGTGCGGTGCACGGCGGCGCGTGGTTTTGGTTGTGCCCCGTGCGCGGCCTCCTCCACCTTGGCCCGCCCCCCCGGCCCGCGTCGCCGTCCCCCTCCCCGCATGTCTTTGCCTCCGTCGCCCCAGCCCGCGCCCACCCGGCTCGGCAGTATCCTGCGCCAACTCGGCCCGGGCCTCATCATCACCGCCTCCATCGTCGGCTCCGGCGAGCTGATCGTAACCCCGAAGCTGGGCGCCAGCGCCGGCTTCACTCTGCTGTGGTTCATGATCCTCGGCTGCGTGCTCAAGGTTTTCATCCAGATCGAGCTCGGCCGGTTCACCCTCGCCCGGGGCCTCACCACCCTGGAGACGATGAATCTCGTGCCCGGCCCGCGTCTCGTCGTTTCCTGGTTGCTGTGGTTGTGGCTCGTGATGTTCGCCGCCACCGTCTTCCAGGTCGCCGGCATGGTGGGCGCCGTCGCCAGCATCATGAAACTCGCCGGTGTCGCGCTTTCGACGAACGTCATCGCCGTCGTGATCGGCGCGGTGACCTCCGTCCTGCTCGTGGTCGGCCGCTACAAGTTCATCGAGGCGGCGTCCACCTGGATGGTCGTCGCATTCACCGTGTGCACGATGATCGCGGTGTTCGCGCTGCAGTCCACGCCCTATGCCATCACCGGCGCGCAGCTGGCGGAAGGCCTGAGCTTCAAGCTGCCCGATTCCTTCACCGTCGCGTTCGCCGCCTTCGGCATCATCGGGGTGGGCGCCTCCGAGCTGATCTACTACCCCTATTGGTGCCTCGAAAAAGGCTACGCCCGCAACGTCGGTCCGGCCGACGGCACGACCGCGTGGACCGCCCGCGCCCGGGGCTGGATGCGGGTGCTCAACGCCGACGCCTGGGTCTCCTGCGTCGTCTACACCGGCGCCACCCTCGCCTTCTACCTGCTCGGCGCCGCGGTGCTCGGCGCCAAGAAGCTCGATGTCACCAACGCCGACATGATCTCCACCCTGTCGCACATGTATGTGGAGACCTTCGGAGCCTGGAGCCTGTGGTTCTTCCTCGTCGGTGCCTTCGCCGTGCTCTACTCGACCATTTTCGTGGCGACGGCCTCGAACGCCCGGCTGCTCGCCGACGCGCTCACCGTGTTCCGGCTCAAGACCTACGCCGACGACGCCGATCGCCAGCGCACCGTGCGGTGGCTGTGCGGACTGGTCCCGATTTCCTGGACAATCCTCTACGTCGCCTGGGGTTCCCCCGTGACGTTGGTGATTGTCGGCGCGGTGGCCCAGGGCCTGATGATTCCCTTTCTGGCCTTGGCCGCGCTCTGGCTCAATCACCGCCAAACCGATCCGGCGCTGCGCACCGGAGTCCTTTGGCGCCTCGGCTTGTGGATTTCCGCCGCGTGCATGGTGGCCGTGGGCGGCTACCAGGTCGTGACCACCTTCAAGTAAGCCCGCACCGGCGCCGACGCTTCGCCGCGGTCCGCGCGCCGCCCCGTCGCCGCCCGGATCGGGACCGGACCGGCAGATTTCGGGCCCGAACCCCACGCGCGCCCGCGACAACCGTTCCAAACGGGACGCGCGGGCTCAGCGGGCCGTCATTGGCCGTGGCACTGCTTGAACTTCTTGCCGCTGCCGCAGGGACAGGGGTCGTTGCGGCCCACCTTCGGCGCCTCCCGGCGCACGGTGATCTTCGGCAGCACAATCTCCTGCTCACCCGGCGGCGGCTCGTCCACGGCGACCGGGCCGCTGCTCGTGACCGTGGTCGTGAACTGCGGGGGCGGCGGGGCGGGCGGCTGCGCGGGCGCCGCCGGCGCGTCGGCCGGGCCCACCGTGCGCGCCGTCCGGCTGAGCAGCGCGAGCATGTGCTCGAAGGACTCGATGTTGGACGCGCTGCGGAAGAGGCCCGTGCAGATCTGCAGGCGCACGTTGCCCATCAGCTCCTCGAAATACTTGTAGGCCTCGCCCTTGTATTCCACGAGCGGGTCTTTCTGGCCGTAGCTGCGCAGGCCGATCGAGCGCCGCAACTCCTCCATCTCGGTCAGGTGCTCCTGCCAGTGGTGGTCGATCGCGTTGATCACCACGTAGCGCTCGAGGGAACCGAGCGCCTCGGGAATCTCGACGGACTCCTTGATCGCGTAGGCTTGTTTGATGCGCTCGAGCAGCAGCGCCACGAGCTTTTCGGCATCGTTGCCCGCGAGCTCGTCGACGCGGATGCTGATCGGGAAGTGCGCATTGAGCCAGCCGACGACGCCCTCGATGGCGGTTTGCGTCGGTCCGCCCTTCTCGCCCACGCCGGCCACCTCGAGCCGGTGATGCAGCTCTTCGCCGATCTGTTCGAAGATGATGTCCTTCGGCCGCTCGGCGTGGATCGCGCCGTTGCGGATGCCATAGATGACCTCGCGCTGCTGGTTCAGCACGTCGTCGTATTGGAGCAGCCGCTTGCGGATCGAGTAGTTCTGCTGCTCGACCTTCTTCTGCGCGCTCTCGATCGAACGGTTGAGCCAAGGATGCTCGAGTTCCTCGCCTTCCTGCATCGAGCCTTCCATCAGCTTCGAGGCGAGATTGCCCTGGAGGAAGAGGCGCATGAGGTCGTCCTCGAGCGAGAGATAGAACTTGGTCAGGCCCGGGTCGCCCTGACGCGAGCAACGGCCGCGGAGCTGGCGATCGATGCGGCGGGACTCGTGGCGCTCGGTGCCGATGACGTAGAGGCCGCCGAGTTCGCGCACGCCTTCACCCAGTTTGATGTCGGTGCCGCGGCCCGCCATGTTGGTGGCGATCGTCACGGCGCCGCGCTGACCGGCACGGGTCACGATGTCGGCCTCCTGCTGGTGGAATTTCGCGTTGAGCACCGTGTGGATGACGCCGGTGCGCTTCAGCATGCGGGACAATTTTTCCGACGACTCGACGGAAACCGTGCCGACGAGCACCGGCTGGCCCCGCTTGTTGGCCTCGACGATCTCCTTCACCACCGCCGCGAATTTGTCGTTCCGCGTCTTGAAGATGGAATCGTTCTTGTCGACGCGGATGCACGGCTTGTTGGTCGGCACCACCTGCACCGCGAGCCGGTAGATGTCGTTGAACTCCGTCGCTTCCGTTTCCGCCGTGCCCGTCATGCCGGCGAGCTTCTCATACATGCGGAAGTAATTCTGGATCGTGATCGTGGCGTAGGTGCGCGTCTCGCGTTCGATCGACACACCTTCCTTGGCCTCGACGGCCTGGTGCAGGCCGTCCGACCAGCGGCGGCCCGGCATCACGCGGCCCGTGTTCTCGTCGACGATCAGCACCTTGCCGTCCGGCGAGACGACGTATTCCACGTCGCGCTCGTAGAGCGAATACGCGCGGAGCAGCTGCGAGATCGCATGGATCTCCTCGGAGACATCGCCGTAGCGCTGCTGCGAGACGAGCTTCCGCTCCTCGCGCTGCTCCGGGGACATCGAGGTGTCCTTGTCGAGTTCGGAAAACTCCGTCGCCAAGTCGGGCAGCACGAACGCATCGGGGTTGTCCGGCCGCAGGCGCCGGCGACCGATCTCGGTCAGGTCCGCCTGGTGCTGGCGCTCGTCGATGACGTAATACAGCTCCTCCTTGACCTTGTAGAGCTCGTCCTTGTTGAGGTCGGAATTCAGCTCCGTCTCGGTCTTGTCGAGCAGCTTGCGCCACTCGCCGTTCTCCATCAGGCGAAGCAGTTGCTTGTTCTTCGGGTTGCCCATCTTCACCTGCAGCATCTTGTGCGCGGCGAGGGCCCGGTCGTCCGGCGTAAGGCCCGGTTTTTCGAGCAGTTCCTTGGCTTCGTTGACGATCTTGTTGCAGAGCCGGAGCTGGTCGGAAACGAGCTGGTCGACGCCGGGCTTCAGCCGCGTGAAAGGCTGCTCGCGCTCGATGGGGGCGGGGCCGGAAATGATCAGCGGGGTCCGCGCCTCGTCGACGAGAATGGAGTCGATCTCGTCCACGATGCAGAACCAGTAGTCGCGCTGGACCTGGTCTTCCTTGCGCGTGGCCATGCCGTTGTCGCGCAGGTAGTCGAAGCCGAACTCGCTCGCCGTCCCGTAGGTGATGTCGCGGCCATACATCTCGCGCCGCACGTCGGACGACATCTGCTGCTGGATGCAGCCGACGGTGACGCCGAGGAAATTGTAGAGGTGCCCCATCCACTCGCTGTCGCGGCGGGCGAGGTAATCGTTGACCGTGACCAGCTGGGTGTTCCGGCCGGTGAGGGAGTTCAGGTAAAGCGGCAGGGTGGAGACCAGGGTTTTGCCTTCGCCGGTCGCCATTTCCGAGATCTTGCCCTGGTGGATCGCCATGCCGCCGATCAGCTGCACGTCGAAATGGACCATGTCCCAGGTGAGCTCGTGTTCGCACACGATCGCCTTCGAACCCACCAGGCGGCGGGCGGCGTTTTTCACCGTCGCGAAGGCCTCGGGCAGGATCTCGTCGAGGGCGGCGCGTTTGTCGGCGGCGGCGGCGATGCGCGCCCGGAACTCGGTGGTCTTGGCCCGGAGCTGCTCGTCCGTGAGCGTCTGGTAGCTCTTTTCGAGTTCGTTGATGCGGGCCACCACGGGGCGCGCCTTCTCGAGAAACTTCTTATAGTGCCGGCCGGAAAACCGTTTGAGCAGGAACGAGAGCATGAAAGAGGCGAGAGCGTAGGCCGCGCCACAGGCTTGGCAAATGCAGAAATCCGCGGCGCGCCCGAGGGGGGATTTCCCTGCCGGCCCGCCGGCCGGCCGCCGCCGCCGGCGTGCCCGCGCGCCACCGTGACACGCCGCGCCACCGGCCCCGGGCCGGATCTGCCCGGGGCCGCCTCAGGGATCGAGGTCGTAGATCTCCACCAAAGCGGTGCCCGTCGTCTCCCCGACGCCCGAAATCAAAACCGTGTAGGCTCCCGCCGGCACCGTCACGATCACCGCGGCATCGCGACTCCCGTCGGCGAGCTCGAAGGCACCCGCCGCCGCAAACGCCGCCTTCAAGGCGGTCGTCCCGCCCCAGTCGTTGTTCGCCGCCACCGGCACGGCCTGGCCCGCCGGCAGGACCGACAATTGCGGGTCCGCCAGCAAACCACCGACGCCGAAAGCCGCCAGACCCGGTCCCACCGCCCGCACCAACAGCCGCTTGGTGCCGGTGCCGCCGATCACAAACCCGGCGGAGAGCACGTTTTCGCTGGTCCCGACGAAACCGAGGGTCGACAGGTTGATCAACCGCACCGGCGCGTCGAGGCCCTCCGAATCGTAGACCTCCGCCAGCGCGACGCCGCCGCCGCCCGTGACGGCCGGCGTGAGCCGGACGCTGTAGTTGCCCAGGTTGGTGTTGGCCAAGCCGGCCTGCAGCGCCGCGTCCCGCGCCCCGACCGAGAACGGAAACGCCCCCGCCGCGGCAAAGGCCGCCGTCATCGCGGCACTGCCCGGCCAATCGTCGTTCGAAATCAACGCGGCCGACACCCCGCCCCGGAAGAGGTCCAGCCGCGGGTCGCCCAGCGCGGTCCGCACCCCGAACGGCGAAAGGCCCGGCCCCACCCCGCGCACCAGCAGCTGTTTCGTGCCGGTCCCGCTCAGCACAAACCCCGGCGCCAGCGCACCGCCCGTCTGCACCAAACCGCGCGTCGAAAGGTTGATCAGCCGGTTGCTCGCCCCGACGACTTTCACCAGTTGCAGGCCCGCGACCACGGTTTCCCCGGTGCGGACAAACACATCCCGGAAGCCTGACGTCGCCCCGCCCGCCGCCGTCACCCGGACGCTCAACTGGCCGGGTCCGACGACACTCACCGGCCCCGCCGTCAGTCCCGTGCCGGAAAAGGTGACGACACTCGAGTCGTTCCACCCCACCCCGGCGCCGGAGAGGGTGAGGGTCTGTGCGGCGCCGGCCGGAATCTCGCCGGGCGAAACGGCGCTCACCACGCCCACCGAACCGACTTCGAGGCTGGTGACCCGCAGGCCTTCGGTGAGCGAAAGCCCTCCCGCCGACACGGTGCGAAAGGTGCGCTCCGCCGCGGACGTCACGTCCAACGTCGCCTCGAGTTCGGTCCCCGAGAGGACGCGCACCGACCGGACCGTGATCCCCGTGCCCGCCAGTGCCACCGAGGTGGTCGTGCCGAAATTCGTGTTGTAGCCGCGCACCCGCACCGCCGTCTGCCGCCCGCGCGAGACGGCGTTGGGCACCACCGACACGAGCCGCGCGCTGGTCGAGGGCGGATCGATGCGGAAAACGTTCACGCCGCTGATCCGCTCCGCTCCGGTCGTCATCGTCGCCGTGAGGTCGCCCGCGGCGGCCGTCGCCGGGACCGTCACATCCGCCACCACTTCGGTCGGCGAGGTGACCGAAACGCTGTTCACCGTCACGTCGCGGGAAAACACCACGGTCGTGCGGCTGTCGAAGTTCGACCGTTGCGCCTGGAGCACCAGCGTGAGCCGGGCTCCGGCCGGCGCCGACCGCGGCAGGACCTGCACCACGCCGCCCAGCAGGCCGCTGACGGTGAGATTCTCGACCGAGGAACGGATCCGGGCGACATCGCCCTTCGTCATCGTGAGCAGCGTCCCGCCCGTCCCGGCGGCGATGTCGCCGTAGGCGTCGACGCTGCCGGTGAACGCGGCGTCCGGCACCAAGGTGGACAGCTCGACCGGCGCCCCCGACACCACATAGGTGCCGGTGCCGTCGCCGCCCGCCTTCGCGCCGGGCAGCTCTTCCTGACCGGGTTCGTCCGTGGGCTTGGAGAAACTGGACTGCGTGAGGATGACGTTGACCCGCGCCCCGGCCGACCGGAGCGCGTTGATCGTCGTGGGAATGCTCATTCCGGGATGCGGCGGAGCATCGGTGGCCAGAAAAACCGTGCCGCCGCCGCCGCCCATGCGGATGATCCGCGCCGCCTCCCAGAGCGCCTGCACCGACGCCTCCGCCACGTCACCGCCGCCCGACGCCACCAAACCGGACACTTGGCTGCGGATCACGCTGAGATCCGACGTCGGGCTGCGCACCGTGACATCGTCCTTGAACGTGATCAGCTGCAGCGTCGACGCCGTGCTCGACGACGCCAGGCGGTTGATGACGTTGAGCAAACCGTCCCGCACCGACGCAATCTCCCCGCTCATGCTGCCGGTGTCGTCGATCACGAAGATCACGTTGGCCGAGTTCTCCAGCGACAGCGGCGGCCCGACGTAGGCCCCGGTTGCGGCTCCGGACACCGGATCGATCGCGGCCACCGTCCACATCAACGTGCCGCCGGTGCCGACCGCGGTTCGCGCGGTGGTCAGCACGGTGCGCGGCACATTCGCGGTCACCTCGGCGCTGGTGCGGGTGACCGGATCGGACGACGCCACGACCCGGCCGGCGGAGTTGAGAAACAGGACCCGGAACGATTGCTGGGCGTAGACCGTGTTCACATTGCCGCGCCAACGGAAAGGGATGGTCGCGCCGGTCGCCGGCACGTCCTTGGCCCCCGCCGGGAAGAGCGGCAGCGGCGCGACGCGGTTGTAGGCAAACAACGGCGCATATTCGTTGAGCACCAGCTGCGACAGCGAGGTGAGGGCCGTGACACCCGTGTTGGGCACGATCCCGGCGCCGGCGATGCTCTTCCAGAAACCGTCCAGACGCGACGCCCGCGCGCTCTTCAACACCGTCACCAGCGCCGCAAGGCCGCGGGTGGAGACGTCGAAGCCTTCGGCCGAATTCAGGTTGTCCGCATAGTCGAACAGAATGCGGGCGACGAGCACCTCGTTGCCCTCCGACGCCGCGCCGTTGCCGTCGTCGAACTCCACCGAGTAGCGAATGCTCGAGTCTTCGAAGTCGTCATAGGTGTCGTCGCCGAAACGCGGCGCCATCGCCGCGGTGGCCCCGCCCTCGGCTTCGAGCAACTTGCCCAAGCCTGTCGCCATGCCCTCGCTCCACGCGAGGCGCGTCCCCACGTCCTTGTCGTAGCGAACGATCAGGTCCTCGCCGAGGTTGTGGCTGCCGCCGGTCGAATTCGAGAGCAGCGTCTGCTTGTGCTGCAGCATGTGGCCGAATTCGTGGAGCAGCACATCGAAGTCCGCGTAGTCGCTCTCGAGGATCTGGAGTTCGCTGAAAAGCGAGGAATAGACCGACGCGGTCTCCGAGCTCGGGCGGGGAAAGAGCACCGTCCAGTTCGGCGTCGTGGTCAGACCCGCGGTGCGCCCGACGGCGGCCGCCGCGAAACTCATCGCGGAGTAGACGGCGAACGCCCGGTTCTTCTGCCGCGTGGTTTCGTCCGCGACCGCATTTTCAAAAACCACCTGCAACCGCGAGGCGTTCGCGTCGACGGACCGTTGGTCCGTGATGCCGGCGAGTTCGAATTCGTGCGTGTAGGTCGACCCGAGGAAACCGAGGATGCCGTTGGTTTTTACCTCGAAGCGCGGGGCTTTCGTCTCCGCGCGCAGCACCAGCGTGAACGACGCCGTGGTGGCATCGACCGCGTTGCGCACGACCGACAGCGCGAAGGTGCCGTCGTTGGCGGTCGTCGCGGTCCCGATCACCCGCTTCGTCGAGTCGGCCTTGTCGTAGGCGTCGATCTTCAGGCCCATCACCGGATACAGCGCGCCGGTGCCCTGGCTGAATTTGGAGTCCGCCGATTTCGCGATATCGCGCCACCGGTAGCGCCCCCGGATCGTGAGGTTCTCGGTGGGCTTCGACGATTCCGCCTCGGCCCGCACCGCGGCCGTCGGCGCGGGGTCGAAGACCGCCACTTGCCGGAGATTGGCCAGGCGGTCCCGGGCCGCGGCGAACTCCGCCAGCCGGCCGGGATCCCCCGCCGCCAGGCGGTGCAGCCGGCCCGCTTCGAGCGTGGCCATGCTCGCCGCCGACAGATACGTGCCCTCCTCGGCCGCCAGCACCTGCAGGGGAAAGGTCCCCGACCACGTCTCCGCGCCGGCCGCGTCCAGCGCGGTCACCCGCGCCACGAGGCTTTCCCGTGCCCCGGACGCCGGGATGGCGAGCGAGAACGGCACCGACCGCTCCGCGCCCGGCACCAGCAGCGGCGTCTCCACCGTCTCCCGCGCGACGTCCAGCACGCCGTTGGCCGCCCATTCCACCCGCAGCCCGGGGAGCGGGACCAGCGCCCGAACCCGCAGTGCGCCGGCGACGCTGGTCACGCCGCCCGCCGTGATTTCAGGCACCTCCCACGCGATGGCCAGCGGCACGTGTTTCGCCGAGCACAAAACCTCCGCGGCAGCCCCCGCCGTCGGCCAACCGGCCGAGAGAACGAGCAGGCCTAGAAACCACAGATCGCGGAGGGGATGAAGGAATCGTTTCATGGGAAAACTTCATCCGCGGCGCGCTCCGGTTATTTCGGCAGCGCCAAGCGCTCGAGCCAGGCCGTGACCGTCGCGGCTTTCTCCCGCGACACGATCAATTGCCCGTCGCGCACCGCGACCGACACCTCGAAGCGACGGCGCTCGGTCCCGCGGGCATCGCGGACCGCCAACACCGCCTCCCGCACCGCCGGGTCCCGGGTCGTCGCCGTCACCCGCGCCGCGTAGTGCACCGCCACCCCGCGGCCGGCCGGTTTGGCCGCCGTCGGGATCTTCGTCAGCACCAGCCCGAAGCCTTCGGGCATGGTGCCGGTCAGCGCCACCTCCGCGTCGGCTTCGAGGTCGATCAGGAAACCGAGCGGCTCGGCGGCCGGCCCCATCGCCAGCGCGGGACTGACGACGATCCGGACGGCGAACTCCGTGGGCTTTTCCGCGCACGCGGGCGTCAGCGAACCGACGATCAATCCCGCCAGGAGAACACCGACACGGAGACGGAGGGGCAGGTCCGGAGTCATCGTCGGCGCCGGGTCGTCACACCCGGGTGCGGAAATACGCGATCGTGCGGGCGAGACCTTCCTCGAGCGGCACGGCCGGCTCCCAGCCGCCGAGGTGTTTCTTCGCCAGCGTGATGTCGGGCCGGCGTTGCTTCGGGTCGTCGGCCGGGAGCGGTTTGAACACGATCTTCGACGTGCCGCCGACGAGCTTCAGCGTGAGCTCCGCCAGCTGCAGCATCGTGAACTCGCCGGGGTTGCCGCAGTTGAGCGGGCCGACCGTCCCGGTCTGCGCCATGAACCGGACGAAGCCCTCGATCAGGTCGTCGACATAGCAGAACGAGCGGGTCTGGGTCCCGTCGCCGTAGATCGTGATGTCCTGCCCCTTCAGCGCCTGGACGATGAAATTGGACACCACGCGCCCGTCGTTCGGGTGCATGCGCGGGCCGTAGGTGTTGAAGATGCGGATGACGCGGATATCGACCTTGTTCTCGCGGTGGTAGTCGAAGAACAGCGTCTCGGCGCAGCGTTTGCCTTCGTCGTAGCACGACCGCTTGCCGACGGGGTTGACGTTGCCCCAGTAGCTCTCGGGCTGGGGATGCACCGCCGGATCGCCGTAGACTTCGCTTGTGCTCGCCTGAAACACCCGCGCTTTCACCCGCTTGGCGAGGCCGAGGCAATTGATCGCGCCCATCACGGAGGTCTTGGTCGTCTTGATGGGGTTGTATTGGTAGTGCGGGGGCGACGCCGGACAGGCGAGGTTGTAGATCTGGTCCACCTCGAACTTGAACGGGTCGATCACGTCGTGGCGCACGAACTCGAAGTTCGGATTGCCCGCGAGGTGGGCGATGTTCGCCTTTTGCCCGGTGAAGAGGTTGTCGATGCAGATGACTTCGTGACCGTCCTTGAGCAGACGATCGCAAAGATGGGATCCGAGGAAGCCGGCGCCGCCGGTGACAAGAATGCGCATGATGGTGGAGGCAGCCAGAGAGGCGCGTTCGGCCCCGTTTGGCGAGCGCGCGCACGCCGGGGTCTGTCCCCGGGGTTGCCCGAGCCGTTGGCCCCGGGAGCTCGGCGCGCGACCGCCCCGGCAGCCGGGCGCCCCGCCGCCACCCCGGAATGGCCCGACCCACGAACCGCGCCCGGGACCATGGATTCGCCGACGACCGGGCTGCAGACGATGCTCGGAGGGCGGGTGCACGGCCCCACGATACCGGAATGTCGTCCCCGCTGCCCGGGAAACGACGCCGGAACTCCGGGCATAAATCCCGAGGACCCCGGGCTCCGCACGGCCCGCCCGAGGCCGCACGTCGCCGCTTCAGGCCACGCGCCCGGTGCGCGCCGCCGCTCCGGCTTCGTAGCGCTCGATCCACGCCCGATGCCAGGTCGCGTAGTCGCCCGCCTCGATGTGCGCGCGGGCCTGGGCCATCAAATCGAGAAAGAAGTGCAGGTTGTGCAGCGTCAGCAGCGTGCAGCTCAGAATCTCGCCCGCGAGCGTCAGATGCCGCAGGTAGGCCCGGGAGAAACGGTGCGCGTAGTTCGCCACGCCCACCTGCCCCGGCCCCTCCTCGACGATCGGGCGCGGGTCTTTGCGGTATTGTTCGTTGCGCAGGTTCATCGGCCCGTCAGGGGTGAACACCAACCCGTTGCGCGCGACGCGGCTCGGCAGCACGCAGTCGAACATATCCACGCCGAGCGCGACCATCTTGAGCAACTGCGGCGGCGTGCCCAGGCCCATCGTGTAGCGGGGCTTGTCCGCCGGCATGAACGGCGTCGTCGCGCCCACCTGTTTCAACATTTCGGGCTCCGGCTCGCCCACGCTCACGCCGCCGACCGCGTAGCCCGGCAGGTCGAGCGTCGCGAGCGACTCCGCCGCCTCGCGCCGCAGATCGTCGTAGGTCGAGCCCTGCGCGATGGCAAAAACGTGGTGGCCCGCGGCGAGAAACCCGCTGTCCGTCGCGATCTCTTTGCACTGCCGCGCCCAGCGGAAGCTCCGCGCCACCGCCCGCGCGCATTCATCCCGCTCGCAGGGCCACGGCGGACACTCGTCGAGCACCATCGCGATGTCGCTGCCGAGGTTTTTCTGGATCGTCATCACCTCGCGCGGCCCGAGGAACAGCTTGGCCCCGTCCAGGTGGGAGGAAAACGCCACGCCGTCCTCCCGGATGTCCCGCAGCTTCGCCAGCGAAAACACCTGGAAGCCGCCGCTGTCGGTCAAAATCGGCCCGTCCCAGCCCATGAACCGGTGCAACCCGCCCAGCTCGCCCACCAACTCGCTGCCCGGCCGCAGGTTCAGGTGGTAGGTGTTGCCCAGAATAATCTGCGACCCGATGTCGCGCAGGTGCTGCGGCGTCAGGGACTTCACCGTGCCCTGCGTGCCCACCGGCATGAAGATCGGCGTCTCCACGATCCCATGACGCGTCCGCAGCCGGCCGCGCCGGGCGGCCGTGGCTGTATCCGTTTTCAGGAGCTGGAAGTGTTCGGCCATGGGAGTATCCTAGCTACCCGCACGCTTGACCCTGCTGTCAACCCGCGAGGTAATCGCTGCCCTTACGCCGTGCTGCTCGTCATCGACAACTACGATTCGTTCACCTTCAACCTCGTCCAATTCTTCGGGCAATTGGGCGTGGAGCAGCGCGTCTACCGCAACAACGAGATCACCCCGGAGCAGGCCCTCGCCCTCGCGCCCGACCGCGTGCTCCTCTCGCCCGGCCCCTGCTCGCCGCGCGAGGCCGGCGTCACGCTCGACATCATCCGCGCCTTCGCCGGTCGGAAACCCATCTTCGGCGTCTGCCTCGGCCACCAGTCCATCGGCCACTACTTCGGCGGCAACGTCGTCCGCGCCGGCCGCCTCATGCACGGCAAGACCTCGCCGATTCTGCACCGGGACACCGACGTCTTCCGCGGCATGCCCCAGGGCTTCGCCGCCACCCGCTACCACTCGTTGCTTGTGGAGCGCGCCACCTTCCCGGCCGAACTTGAGATCACCGCGGAAACCGCCGAGGGCGAGGTCATGGGCCTTCGCCACCGCACGCTGCCCATCTGGGGCGTGCAATTTCACCCGGAATCCATCGCCACCGAAGGCGGCATGAAGATTTTGGAGAACTTTCTCACGCTCAACTAGTCCTGCTGCGCCATGCGTTGCCCCAAGTGCACCTCCATCGAGGACAAAGTGATCGACTCCCGCATCAGCAAGGAGGGCTCGACCATCCGCCGCCGCCGCGAGTGCCTGGAATGCGGCAACCGCTACACCACCACCGAGACGCTCGTCCGCGACGGTGTCGTGGTGATCAAGCGCGACGGCCGCCGCGAGGACTTCGACCGGGAAAAGCTCGTCCGCGCCGTCCGCGCCGCCTGCCACAAGCGTCCCGTCGACGCCGAGCAGATCGCCATGCTCGTCGAGGACGTGATGGACGCCCTCGAGGCCCAGTTCGAGCGCGAGATCCCCACCCGCGCCATCGGCGAGGGCGTGATGCAGCGCCTCCGCGGCGTCGACCAGGTCGCCTACGTCCGCTTCGCCAGCGTGTATAAGGAATTTCGCGACGTCGCCGAGTTCGTCGACGAGATCAGCACGCTGGAAAAGCCGAAGGCCAAGGACGAGACCCCCTGACGCGCCGGCGCGCGTCGCCGTCCGCGCCCGCTGTTTCCGCTTCCCCTTCCCGCCCGTTTTCCCCGTCGGCCGTCCCATGCCGCCCCGCCCCGCCGCCCGGCCCGACCGCACCGATCTGCGCCGGCTCCACACGATCAACGCCCTCTTTGCCCACGCCACCGGCCAGGACCTCTACCTCGCCGAGCAGATCAAGGCCGCGATCACGCTCAGCCTCGCCGATTTCGAGGCCCAGAACGCCGCCAACCCGGAGTTCGCCGAGAAATACGACGCCGCCTTCAACGCGGCCGCCGCCGAACTCCTCGCCCGCCTCTTCGCGCACCAGCCGCGCCACGGGTTCTACCATTGGGACGCATCGCTCACCCTCGCATCGGCGACGCCGCTTTTCACCCGCGCCGAAATCATGACCGGCCTGAAGAAACTGGCCCCCTTCCGCGAATCCACCCTCCTCGTCACCAACCTCCGTCCCGCCCTGATTCCGCCCGGCCGGCGCGCCACCGGCCGCCGCCAGCGCGACTACGACGAAGCCCTCGCCTTCATCCGCGAACTCGCCGCGTCGCGCACCGTGCGCGGCGCCAACCTCCAGCTGCTCTTCCTTTAGCCGCCCGCTCGCAGCCGCGACCCGCCGCCGAAAGCGGCTTGGCCCGGACCCTCGGTTGCTGCGACGCTCCTCCCCTTCCCGCCATGGCCAAAACGATCTTCCAACGCATCATCGACCGCGAGATTCCCGCCCGGATCGAACACGAGGACGAGCACTGCATTGTTCTGCACGACATCCAGCCGCAGGCCCCGGTCCACTTGCTCATCGTCCCGAAACCCCTCATCCCACGCGTCGGCGAAGCGAACGCCGCCGACCAAGCCGTGCTCGGCCACCTCCTCGTCACCGCCGGGGTCGTCGCCAAAAAACTCAACCTCGCCGCCGGCTTCCGCCTCGTCGTCAACAACGGGCCGCATGCCTGCGAATCCGTGCCGCACCTGCACATCCACCTGCTCGCCGGCCGCCAGCTGACCTGGCCGCCGGGCTGAGTCCCCGGCCGCGTCGCACCGGCCGCGCTTAGGCCCGCACCGGCCCCGTCGACTCCCGCACCACCAGCTGCGGCGGGATTGTCTTCACCGCCGGTTTCGCCCGGAGGGGTTTGTCGATCGACGACAGGATCATCTCCGCGGCCGTCGCGATCGTCGCGTCGATGCTCTGGTCGACCGTCGTCAGCGTCGGCGACGTCATGTGGCAGACATCCTGGTTGTTGAAACCCGTGATCGAGAAATCCCGCGGCAGTTTCAGCCCCGCCTCCTGGAAGCCGCGCATCGCGCCGATCGCGATCTCGTCGTTGAGCCCCAGATAGGCGGTCGGGCGCGCCGCCAGCTCGAGGAAACTGCCCGCCAGTTTCCGCCCGTAGTCGAAGTCGTTCTGCCGCTCGTGCAGGTGGTCGAGCACGATGCAGCAGGTCTCGATCTCGAGCCCGCGGCGCCGCAACGCCGTCTGGATTCCCGTGGTGCGGTCGATCCGGCTCGCGGGCCCCTTGCCCACGGCCAGCAACCCGAAGGTGCGGTGCCCGAGATCGAGCAGGTGATCGACGATCGCC
>JACCDS011134882.1_pt1 | contig 27152 bp, 47 predicted proteins | sample 7446441 | NCBI WGS metagenome assembly JACCDS01 (sample SAMN15323445, study PRJNA562643) | freshwater metagenome | isolation source: river surface water | place: USA:Blue River Watershed | collected 2017-08-17 | reverse complement strand
GGAAAGGAAGCAGATAACGCCGCGCAAATGTGGGATCGGTTCTCAACAACGTTGGGAGCTGCCGCTGACGGTCAAAAAGAGCAGGCTGATCTGTTTAAAGAATTGGGTGTAAACATTGCCGACGCTGGCGGGATGTTGCGACCTGAAATCGACATTTTCCGAGACTTAACGTCGGTGCTTTCCGGTATGTCTGCGGGCGCGGAAAGAGCTCGATTACAGGTTCAGCTCTTTGGCAAACAATTTGCCAACCTGGATATTTCTAAGATCGACCAGCTCTCAAGAAACACTGACAAATTTACCGGCGAAGCAAAACGTGGTGTTCAAACGATAGGCGACATTGGCGACGCTATTGACCAGATGACAGAGAAAGCCAAGGTTGGATTTCTCACGCTTGTCGGAAAAGCTAGAGATGCTTGGGAAGGTATCAAGGGATTTCTCGGTTTCGGCGGCGAGGAAAAGCCAGCCGAAGCACCTGTTGTTGGTGTGACGCAGGGCGGCAGGCAGTCGGGAACACGCGTTAAAGCCGTCAAAGATACCGAGGCTGAGTCAAGGGCAAAAGCGCTTAAGTCTTATCTTGAAAGCCTAGACGCTCAAATCCTGAAATTAAGAGAAGGCGAAGAGGCCGCGTTAAGGTTTGAGGCTGCAAAGCAAGGCGGACCCGCTGGTCTTGCAAAGATGGAAGAAGTCATTCGTCTACGCCGCGAGGAAGCTGAGCAGCAAGAAGAGATGATGAGGCTTACAAAAGAAGCCAATCAAGAGCTGGCGGCGATGGATGATCTTCGCAAGATGCGACAAGATCAGATCGTTAAAGATTACGAGCGCGAAGTCGAGATCGAAAAGGAACGTATGCAGGTCATGTTAGACCTAGATCAGCAGGCTCAAATCATGGCAAACAAGCAATGGGAAGATATGCAGGAGAAGAAAAAAGACGGTCAAGAGCAATTAGAAATGCTAGAAGACATTCGGGATGGGTTTAAATCAATAGGCACGACAATTGTCGAGGCATTCATGTCGGGCAAGTCTGCCGCGCAAGCGTTTAAGTCAGCCCTTTCCTCTTTACTGCAAAAGCTAGCTTCCCGCTCGCTGGACAAGTTTTTAGACACAATTTTCAAATCAAACATTACCGGCGCTCCGTCTTTGTTTGAGAACTTCATGTCTAACGTTCCCGTTCTTGGAAGCATTTTTGGCAAACGAGCTGGCGGTGGTCCGGTTAATTCGGGTGCTCCTTATCTTGTTGGCGAAAGAGGTCCAGAGCTATTTGTTCCAAGCATGGCGGGGCAAGTTGTCCCTTCTTACGCGACAAGTGGAACATCTACGATCAACAACTACAACATACAAGCCATCGATGTTAAGTCTTTTGAAGAGCGAATTATGGGCAGTAATCGAGCGGTCTGGGCTGCGAATGCCTACGCTCAGAAATCACTCTCACCGAGAGGTAGGACATGAGCTTCCAAACCATATTGGACATTAGCCAAACCATTACGGTCAACAACCGCAGGATGGTCGGCCAGCAATATTCTCGGTCGGGTCAGGTCAGGACGGCGCAGTATGTAACCGCTGTCCCCTGGGTGTTTACAGTCAAGCCCCATTCGTTCTTGTACTACCCGCAGGTTCGCGATGTCATCCAGAACATTGATAACCTGGACAGGCAGACAGCGGCGACCATTACGTTTAGCTCGACAACCCTTTCTTGGTTTACCAGTTATCAAGGTCAATTAACTAGCGGTCAGGCGGCTGCGTTAACGCTTGCTAGTGTGCCTGCTGCTAACGCAACGACTATCTCTGTAGGCAATCTGCCTTCTGTGGCTAGTTCAACCATTGTGTTTAAGGCCGGCGATTTTTTACAGCTTGGCAATTACCCTTATAAGGTCACGACAGAGGTGCTGAGAGGCTCAGGATCGACCGTTAGCGTCACCTTGCACAGGCCGGTGATAGGAACACCTTCTGTAGGAACTCTGACGGCTGTAGGGTCTGCTTGCACGTTTTCTGTGGTTGCTGAGGTTTGTCCAACTTACACGTTGCGACCTATGACCAACGGAGCGTTCGTTGACTGGGATTCTGATTTCGTCTTTAGGGAGAATGTGCAATGAGTACCCCTATGACAGCGCTTAACAGCGCAAGCATTACTCACGGTGAATTTGTAAAACTTACAACGTCGACAACGACCTACACATTCTGCAATGCCGCTGCTGCGATTACGGTTGGCGGCAATACGTTCTCAGGATTGGGAAGCCTTCTTTCTGTCGGCGCGGTAAACCGAGAAATTAAGGCCACATCTATTGACATGGTGATTGGTCTGATAGGCATAGACCCGACTAACGTTAATCTTGTTTTAAGCTCAAACATCAAAGGCTCGACTATAGAAATCTGGCGCGGATTCTTTGACTCTAACTATCAAATCATCACAAGCCCATCCACACAGTTTTTTAAACGCTATCAAGGCATCGTTTCTAACATTAGCCTTACTGAAGATTGGAACGATGACGTTAGAAGTAGAACCGTAACAGCTTCTATTTCCTGTACGTCATTTAGAGCAATCCTAGAAAATAAAATTAACGGCATAAGGACTAACTTAAATAGCTGGCAACAGCAATACGCATCTGATGCAAGTATGAGCCGTGTGGCTGCAATCTCTGGTCAATACTTTGACTTTGGATCACCGCCCAAAACCGGATCACAAGCCGAATCAACACCTATACAAAACGATTCAAACGACATCAGGGATGCTGGATGAGATACGCAACAAAATACGACATGCCTCACTTAATTGACATGATGAAAGCGTACGCAGAAGAAGCAGGAATAAAAGCTCTTAAGCAAAATCAAAACGAAGGCCACGTTCGTTCTTTGTTTTATCAGATGCTAAAAGGGCGCGGTTTTATTTTGGTGGACGATCAGCTAAGAGGTTTTTTGGCCGCGTATGTCACCTGCAACTTTTGGAACAGCGCTGTTAAAGAATTGCACGAAGTGGCGTGGTGGGTCATGCCGGAATATCGAGACACATCTATTGGAGGCAGGCTTTGGCTACGGTTTAACAAATTAGCCCAGGACATGCTTGACCAAAAGAGAGTTCAAATTGTTTGTACGAGTCTTATGCCAAGTTCTCCAGAGATTGACTACACACGATATAAATTTGCGCCATTACAAGCGACCTTCTTTCGAGAGTAGATCATGCCAGCATCCATCGTTTTATCAGCCCTGGGCGTTACGTTACAAGCTGGATCTATAGCTCTAGCGGCTGCGACATTTGCAATTAACTTTGCAGTGTCTTATGTCGTCACGAGGGCTTTTGGTAGTAAGCCCTCCCAGGCTCAAGACATGGGCGCTCGGCAGCAAATGCCTCCGGCCAATAACAATTCTATTCCTGTCGTTTATGGCAGCGCATGGTTAGGCGGTACGTTTGTTGATGCGGTTCTTTCTACAGATCAAAAGACGATGTATTACGTTCTTGCGATCTCTTCTATTTCTTCAGACGCGTCTGCAACCTTTACTTATGATCGCGCCAAGTTTTACTACGGTGACCGTCTTATAACATTTGACAACATAGATCAGACCAAAGTTACTTCGTTGACAGATGGCGATAATAATCAAGACACCAAAATTAGCGGCAACCTTTACATTAGTCTTTACACCTCGACTCAAGCTGGTGTTATCACCGCTGTAAACGGTACAGCTCCCAATGTATTTATGGGCGGCGCAGATATTCCTGCCGCCTTACGCTGGCCTTCGTCTGGTAGGCAGATGAATGGTTTGGCGTTTGCCATTGTTAAACTTAACTACAACGCGGATGCAGGGACGACTGGTCTACAGCCAATCACGTTCTACTGCACACACTTGCCAAAAGGCGGATCAGAATGCAAGCCTGGAGATGCTTGGTACGACTACATGACCGATGATCGTTATGGAGCAGGCATGACGGGTCTTGTGGATTCTGCAAGTGCTACAGCTCTCAATACTTATTCCGATCAGACCATCACTTACACGCCTTCTGGCGGCGGCTCAGCGACTCAGGCTCGTTACCGTATCAACGGTGTTGTAGACACAGGTAAGCCAGTGTTAGACAACGTTGAGAAGATGTTGGAGTGCTCCGACTCTTGGATGGCGTACAACGCGGCTTCTGGGCTTTGGTCGATCATCATTAACAAGGCAGAAAGCTCAACGTTCTCGTTTAACGACTCAAATCTCATCGGTGAGATCAGGGTCTCTGCAATCGACATCAACCAGCAGATCAATCAGATCCAAATTGAGTTTCCATCAAAGGACAATCGAGATCAGCCGGACATGGTTTACATGGAAACCCCGGCTGGTTTACGGTATCCCAACGAACCCGATAACAGACAAACGACAAGCCTAGAGTTTTGCAATAACTCGGTGCAGGCACAGTATCTTGGCAACCGACGTTTAGAGCAGGCAAGAGAAGATTTAATTGTCACGATCACATCTTCCTATCCGGGTATTCAGGTAGACGCTGGCGATGTTGTTGACATCACTAACGCTGATTACGGCTGGACAAATAAACTTTTCCGCGTCATGAAGGTGTCGGAGGCGACTGTCGATGACGGCAACCTGGGTGCGACATTAGAGCTTTCTGAATACAACGCTGATGTTTATAACGATGCAAGTATCACTGCATTTGCTCCCGCGCCTAACTCTAGCCTTCCATCTCCAACATTCTTTTCTTCGCTAAATGCTCCTGTACTTGGAGACCTTGCGCCTTCTGCTGCGCCGCCGACTTTCTCCGCTACCTGCACGATGCCGACTACGGGACGCGTGACAACCGTTACGCTTTTCTATACGTCTAGCGCAACGCCCTCGGCTACTGATTGGAAGGTGATTGGCACTCAGATTCTAAGTAACGGCTCTATCTTTGCTAATGGCTCGACGGTTAAGTTTGAGAACTTGCAGATTGCAGGCGGTACTTGGTACTTTGCATTTTCTGTCGCGAATGAATCAGCGAAAAGCGCTTTGTCGGCTACAAGCTCTGCATTTGTGTGGTCTCCTACCGGCATGGCCGGACCTACAGGGCCGGGCGGCGCTACAGGCCCGACAGGCGCAGCGGTTACCGGTCCCACCGGCAGTCAGGGGCCGACAGGCGGAGTTGGTCCTACCGGAAGCCAAGGCGTTACGGGTCCTACCGGAAGTCAAGGCGTTACGGGACCCACGGGATTAGATGGTTCGCAGGTGGCTTATCCAGAAGTGTTTCAGTGGGCTTTAAGCACTCCTTCTATATCCGGGACTAGCACTTACGCATGGTCTACGGGTGCGATCTCAGGCCCTCCTAGCGGTTGGTCGGTTGCGCCGGGGGCAACAACGCCGGGATTTAATTTATACGTTGCAAGAGTTGGGCTAAACGCACCTGCCGGCACAGTTTCGAGCACTATTAACTGGACGGGCGCTAGTATTTTGGTTGGTGGCTACGCTGGAGTTACAGGCCCGACGGGTGCCTCGGTTACTGGGCCAACGGGTGCGACGGGAACTCAGGCAAGAGTTATGTTTGCCCGTATAGCAGGAAACCCCACGCCGATTTCTGGCAACGTTACTGTTAGTGGTGATAACAGACCTACGGGAGCCCAAGGGTCTGCCGTGTGGGGCGCTTCTTTTAATGTAACTTGGTACGCTGCCGATCCTAATCCGTCAAGCAATGACAGTCTGTATCAAGCCGATGGTTTATATAACGGCACTAACACGGTATGGACTACGCCGTATATATCAAGTCTTAAGGTCGGCCAGCTTTCTGCGGTTGCCGTCAACACGGGTGCTTTATCGGTTAATGATTCGTTAACGATAGGGACCACTGGAAATATTAAAGGCGGTCAAACTGCGTACGACACGGGTACTGGATTTTTCCTTGGTTACAGTTCTACTTCATACAAATTTAGTATCGGTAGCTCAACAACAAAGTTGACTTGGGATGGTTCAAATCTTGCGATTCAGGGCGGCGCTTTTATTACCGGAACTGGCGCTGATCGAATAACCATTAATGAAGCAAATGATTTAGAAATTCAGGGATTCACAAGTTATGGTGGCGCTGCGCCTTGGTTTTCCTTGGGTGTAAGTGGTTACGACAACAGCATCTTGTCTATTAATGCAATCAACTATCCGTACGCTGACGCAGCGGTCAAGATGGTTGGCGGCCAAGGAAGCCAGTACACATGCAAGATTACAAACGGCGCTGGATCACCTGCTGTAAAAAGTTTATATCTTTCTTCTTTTGCGACACAGGCTTTAGTTGTCGAAAAAACAAATCCGCTAACTAATGCTGTATTAGCAACTTTTTCAAATGCCAACGGTTATGCCATTCAAGTTTTATCTGGTGGCATTGCAGTTAATTCTTTATATCTTACAAACACATCCTCGGGATTGACGCAGATTGCAAACATCCCCAATACAACAACATCATATTTACGAGGCGACGGCACTTGGGACTCAAGCGTTGTCACGCTATCCGCAACACAAAACTTATCTAACAAAACGTTTACAAACACCACTTCATTTAGCAACCTGCAAGTCACAGGTGATGCAACGGGTCTAACAAACGCGAGCGCATCGGCTTATTTCAATGATCCTTATGGTGTATTTCAGGGCAATAAGTCATCAACAAACGGCGGCGCAATTCTTGGCGGCAATATTCTGTCTGGGGCGGACACCAATTTAATTGTGATCTGGAAAGGTCAGATGAGACCTTATGCCGACAACGTTATGACTTGCGGTTCTAGCGGTGAAAGGTGGTCAACGGTTTACGCTTCCAATGGAACCATTAACACTTCTGATGAAAGAAAAAAGCAAGATATACGCTCGTTAGATGAAAGGGAATTAGCCGTTGCTAAGCGCTTAAAGGGGTTAATAAAGGTATGGAGATGGAAAGATCCTCCTTTATTAGGTAGGAAGAATGTGGTTAAAAATGAGGCAGGTTTGTCTATTTCTGGCGGCGATCCTATCTATGACACAAAACTACACGTTGGAATTATTGCTCAAGATGTAGTGGCTGCGTTTACAGCCGAAGGGCTTGATTGGCAGGAATATGCGCTTGTACAGGAATCGGAGGACGGTATCTTAAGCGCTAGTTACAATGATATTCTTGCCTTTATACTGGTAGCGTTTTAAAATACTGAAAAGACACGATAGCCGCCCGTTTTGCTGAGAGTGCTTAGCGAACGTAAATTTACCGAGTGAGGGAAAAGTGGCAGTCTTTAATCGCAATACCCTGACACAAGTCAGCGGGTTTGACAATCAGATCATTGCCGGTGAGCTGGTATACAACCAGAAAACTTACTGGAACCTGACACTCAACAATTCCGACGGTACGCCGCGCAATCTCACGGGCGCTACCATCACAAGCCAAATTATTCGTCGTCAGCTCTCAAATGTTCGTGACTCTCGATATGGGCTCACGTTTGACATCGCTGACTACACGCCGCCTCCGACACCTGTAAGCCTAACCATTACTAACCAGAATTTGTCTGGCGGATCGTTTACATTGGTGATTGACGAGTCTGCATGGTCAGTGCTTTCCACCGACGTTCAGCTAGACATCAATGCAGCTAATCCAGTTGGGTTTTCAGGGAACATCACAATTGCTATTCCTGCAAGCGGATCAACGCCGGCGCAAGACTTGATTGTGTTTTTATTGTTCCTCATTAGGTCTAACGGGGTGACAAATTGAGCGATATTGATCTTGTAGTTGGTGGCGCAAGCCAGATCACGCTCGTTGTCGATCAGGGCGTTATCGGTCCGACGGGTCCAGCGGGTGCTGGCACAGACATCCCTGTATCAAATGCAGGTACACAGATTACGTCTGGCCTTTCCTCGCTCAACATCACAGGCCCTGGAGCTACAGCGACCGCTGTCGGTGGTGATGTTACGGTCACCATCATTGGCGGCGGGGCTACAGGCCCTACAGGACCTACTGGTGCGGGACCCACTGGGCCAACAGGCCAGCAAGGCCCAACCGGCGCAGCTTCCACGACACCCGGACCCACGGGGCCCACAGGCGCGGCTGGTTCTAGTGGGCCTACAGGACCTACAGGCGCAGCGTCTACCGTAGCCGGACCTACGGGTCCAACTGGAGACGCGGGAGCTGGCGGACCCACTGGCCCGACTGGAGCGGCATCTACTGTTGCTGGACCTACGGGGCCGACAGGGGCATCAGGATCTAGCGGTCCGACAGGGCCCACCGGAGCAGCTTCTACTGTTCCAGGACCGACCGGCAGTTCAGGGCCCACCGGAGCATCTGGTCCTACAGGGCCTACGGGACCAGCGGGAACGGGTACCAATATTTCTGTAGCCGATGAAGGCGCGGTCATTACGACCGGCGTTGTCAGCTTTGACTTTATCGGTTCTGGTGTTGCTGCGACTGCTGTTGGTAACGCGGTCACGGTAAACATCCCTGGCGGAAGTTTTGGACCCACAGGCCCTACGGGTGCGGCAGGGCCGACCGGACCTACCGGCGCTAGCGGTTTAAATGGACCTACAGGGCCTACCGGAAGTGCAGGGGCGGCAGGGCCTACAGGGCCTACAGGGGCACAAGGTAATGCAGGGCCTACCGGCCCGACAGGCTCTCAAGGTAATGTTGGTCCTACTGGCGCTCAAGGCGTAGCCGGACCTACTGGCCCCACTGGGGCGAGCGGAGCAAATGGTCCTACCGGACCTACTGGGGCCCAAGGAATTGCTGGACCCACAGGCCCTACTGGGGCGAATGGTATAGATGGGCCAACCGGACCGACAGGAAGTTCTGGCCCTACCGGACCAACCGGAACCTCTGGCGCTGCCGGCCCTACCGGACCGACTGGTGCTCAGGGGGTTGCCGGACCTACCGGATCGCAGGGTATTGCTGGCCCAACAGGTCCCACGGGGGCTAACGGCGCAGCGGGTCCGACTGGACCCACCGGGACTTCTGGAGCCGCAGGACCTACAGGACCCACGGGAGCCCAGGGAGATATTGGACCCACAGGATCTTCTGGACCTACCGGACCTACGGGGACTACGGGAACGAGCGGACCCACAGGACCGACGGGCAGTGCGTCAACGGTAGCGGGTCCAACTGGCCCAACAGGACCCGCTGGCACTGGCACTAATATCTCGGTGTCAGATGAAGGGACGCTACTAACGTCTGGCGTTACTTCTTTCAACTTTGTAGGTTCTGGCGTTACTGCCACGGCTGCAACGAATGCGGTAACCGTGACAATTCCTGGCGGCGGTGGCGGATCAAGTGTTATTGCTGAGAATCAGCAGACCATTTCTAGCAACTACTCGGTAACGTCTGCCTATAACGGCTCAAGCGTTGGGCCTGTCACGATCAATACAGGTGTTGCGGTGACTGTTGGCACAGACCAGCGTTGGTTAATTTTTGGTTAAGGATTTGACATGAGCAACTTAAAAGTTCAGGGTAACGCCTCTGGCGCTGGTACGACGACGCTACAAAGCCCCAACACTTCAACGTCAGCCACCCTTACGCTGCCGGATTCAACGTCAGCCGATACGCTAGGCTATTTAAATGCTCCAGTTAATGAGCAATCTGCTGCTTACACGGCTGTCGCTGCTGATGCAGGGAAGATTATTTTTCACCCGTCTACGGACGCAAATGCTAGGACGTTTACGATTCCTGCTAACAGCTCGGTAGCTTATGCTACGGGAACGGTGTTGACCTTTATCAACATGACATCACAGGTTGTCACGATTGCGATTACAACCGATACCTTGTACTTAGCTGGAACTGGAACAACAGGTTCTCGCAGCCTTGCTCAGTATGGCATAGCAACAGCGGTCAAAATGACCTCTACAACGTGGCTTATTTCTGGCTCTGGATTAACCTAAGAGGTTGTTATGACAGGAATTCTTGCTTTATTACTTGCTGGTGGTGCTACAAAAATCACAAGCGCCACAGGCGGCAACGAAGTAAAAACGGTCGGTATTTACAAGTACCACATATTTACTGCTTCAGGAACTTTCCAAATAGTATCTGGTGGCGGAAATTTTGAGGTCATGTCTTGCGGCGGTGGTGGCGGTGGCGGGAATAACACGGCAGGCGGCGGTGGCGGTGGTGAAGTTGATTTGTTTACAACTGTTTTTGGGAGTCCAAATTCTTATACCGTAACTGTTGGCGCAAAGGGTACCGGTGCGACAACTAGCAACGCAAGTGGAGGTGGTGGCGGAACTTCAACATTTGCACTAGGCGGTACAACTTACGTTTCCTCGCTTGGTGGTGGGGCTGGAGGCGGAGCTAATAACGTTGGTGGGAATGGCGGTAGCGGTGGTGGTGGCGGTGGAAATGCAGGAGCCAATGGCGGTACGGCATCTGGATCAAATACCACAGCAGGCGGCAATGGATCTGCAAATGGAGGTGCCGATATTTATTGCGGTGGCGGTGGTGGTGGCGCAACCATAGCGGGTACAGCCGGAAATTCATCTGGTAGCGGAACCGGTGGGGACGGTGGTGCTGGATACACCTTAACGAACATTGATTCTAATTTCACAGCAGCTAACTTTACATCATTTACAGGCATGACCGTGATTGCCTCCGGTGGTGGTGGTGGTGTTTTGAAAGTTGTTGGAACAGGAACTACAAGAGGTGTCGGCGGAACTGGTGCTGGTTCAGGTGGACAAAATAACGGCAGCACAAATGTTCAGTCAGCAACCGCAGCAACATCATTTGGAAGCGGTGGAGGTGGCGGCGGTTGGACTGGTGGTTCGCCAAATAATGGAGCTGGAGGAAACGGCTACGATGGTGTTGTAATTGTGAGGTACTTAGCATGAAGCGCATGGCACAAGTTGATGCTAATGGCATCGTGGTTAACATCATCGTTGCGGGTGACGATTGGAGCGTAGAAGGATTTGTTGAGTACACCGACGCCAATCCTGCTTGTATTGGCAGCGCTTACACAAACGGCAAGTTTGTTCCACCCAAACCATCACCTGACGCTGTATTTGATGAGGAAGCATGTAGATGGATTGTTACAAGCCAAATACAGTTTTTGTCTGGCGCCGATTCCGTTTAAGGATTAAGTCATGACCACAAAGATCACATCCGCAAACATTACCCAATCAGGCACTTCTGGTATCTCAAGTGTTGCGTGGCAAGCAGTACAAACGACTGGGTTCACAGCGGTTGCCGGTAATGCTTATCCCTGCAATACGACCTCAGCGGCTTTTACGGTAACGCTACCTGCAAGTCCTGCTGCGGGGAATGTCATTACGCTGACCGATTACGCGGGGACATGGGGTACGAATGCGCTGACGGTGAACCCAAATGGAAACAAAGTTAACGGCTCAACAGCAAGTGGAACGGTTGCAACCTCTCGCGGTTCCGTAAACCTTGTTTACATAGATTCAACGCAGGGTTGGATTTCTTTTGCTTCCAATTTATCAACATCCATCGTACAAGCTATCACCGCAACAGGCGGAGATGAAGTAAAAACAGTTGGCGCTTACAAGTACCACATCTTCACTAGTTCTGGAACATTTACTGTAACTGCTGGTGCTGGAATCGCATTTGAAGTTATGGCTGCTGGCGGTGGCGGTGGAGGCGGTGCAACGGTAGCAGGCTCCGCAGGAGTGGACGCCGGGGGAATTGTCGGCAACGGCGGCAATGGTGGTGCTGGTGCAGAGTGGCCTACGGGTTCTGGGGTCTACTACGCAGGTGGCGGTGGCGGCGGTGGCTACAGCACCGGAACAGATGGAACGGGTGGAATCGGCGGGGGTGGTAATGGCGCTAAATCTGGCTCACCAGATCCCGGAGATGCAAATACTGGCGGTGGTGGTGGTGCTTTAGGCGGCAATGGTGGCTCTGGTGTGGTGATTGTTCGCTATTCATCTGCATTTCGAGCTGCTGCTTCAACCACAGGAAGCCCTGATTACACCGTTAGTGGAGGATTCAGGGTTTACAAATTCACCGGCAACGGTTCCATTACATTCTGAGGTTGCACATGGCTCATTTTGCAAAACTAGATGAGAACAACAATGTGCTTGAGGTGCATGTTGTTCACAACAACGAACTGCTTGACGAGAACGGCATCGAGCAAGAGCAGAAAGGCATTGACTTCTTAGTGGCGTGGTCTGGCGGTTATCAGCACTGGAAGCAGACCAGCTACAACAGCAAGACTCGGAAGAACTACGCGACGATCGGAGGCACCTACGATTCGGTGCGCGACGCGTTCATCCCGCCCAAGCCCACAGACGACGCGGTGCTTGATGAGGCAACCTGCCAGTGGATTGTTCCTACTTCTTTTGGTGCTGATTCTATTTAAATGGACAAAACATGCCTTATAGCTCGCCTAGCGGCAAACAATACATTACATATCTTATTGACCAGATCAATCCTAAAACTATTTTAGATATTGGTGCTGGCAGCGGAACCTACGCCAAGTTAAAAAAGCCTGGACAATATTGGAAGGGCATAGAAATCTGGAATCCAAACATTGAGCAATTCAGGCTTAAGGATTTCTACGACGAAATTATTTGTGCTGATGCTCGGCAAATAGACTTAGGCAAACATGACCTAGTCATACTTGGCGATGTGCTTGAGCATATGTCGAAAGAAGATGCCTGCGCTTTATTAGACAAGTGCAAACAGTCTAAATTTGTGATTGTTAGCATCCCTCTTGGTCACTATCCACAAGATGAATACCAAGGCAATCCTTACGAAAAGCATGTGACAGACAATTGGTCTCGTGAAGAATTTATTCAGACTTTTGGCGAACCCTGGAAAGAGCATCAAGAAAACGAGATCGGTGTATTCGTGTACCGCAACCTGAAGATTTGCGTATACGCAATATCAAAAAACGAAGAGCAATTTGTAAAAAGATTCTGTGATTCTGCTAAAGACGCAGACCTGATCCTGATTGCTGACACAGGATCAACCGACAACACGGCTGCCCTAGCAAGAGAATGCGGCGCTACGGTCTACGATATATCTGTCAAACCCTGGCGATTTGATATGGCGCGAGACACTGCGCTGTGCCTTATTCCCGGTGACTACGATGTCTGTGTTTCTCTAGACTTAGACGAGGTTCTAGAACCCGGTTGGCGCGAGGAAATAGAGCGCATATGGCAACCTGACACGACTAGGCTTCGTTACAAGTTTGACTGGGGTCAGAACATTCTGTTTTACTACGAAAAGATCCATCATCGAGTTGGGTATCACTGGCATCACCCGGTCCATGAATATCCCAGGCCAGATCAACGTACAACAGAGATTTACGCGCAAACCGACAAGTTATTAGTTTCCCATCACCCGGACCCCACTAAGAGCCGTGGTCAGTATCTTGACCTGCTTAGGATGGCAGTAAAAGAAGATCCAAAATGCCCGCGTAACGCTTTTTACTTCGCTCGTGAACTTACGTTCTACCATCTCTGGGATGAGGCAATCACCGCACTCAACACCTATCTCGACATGCCAGAGGCGACATGGCCGAATGAGCGGTGCTATGCCATGCGCTTACTGGGTAAAGCCTACGACCATAAACAGAATCCCTGGGAGGCTCTTAAGTGGTACAGGGTGGCGATAGCCGAGGCTCCAGGAACCCGTGAGCCGTGGGTAGATGCGGCGATGTCTTTTTACATGAAGTCGATGTGGAAAGAATGCTTTCACGCGGCTACAATGGCATTAGAGATCAAAGATAAGCAACTGGTTTACACATGCGATCCCGAAGTCTGGGGTGCAAAACCTCACGATCTCGCAGCGGTAGCGGCTCATCACCTGGGCTTAAGAGACGAAGCTATAAAACACGGTGTGGCGGCGGTAGATTTATCGCCAGATGACGAACGACTCGTTAGGAACCTTCACTATTATGGACTCGCAAACGCTGCTTAACATTGCTTTTGGTGCTGTTTCAGCTCTTTTTGGCTGGATCTTTCGGATCATCTGGGAAGCCGTGAAAGAGATGCAGCGCGATCTCAGAGACCTAGAAAAAGATTTGCCGCACAGTTACGCGTTGAAAAAAGACTATGAGGCAGACATACATGAGATAAAAGTTATGCTTGGCAAGATCTTTGACAAACTCGACAGCAAGCAAGACAAATGAATTGGTCGGACGTTCTTAAGGCAGTCATACCTGTCATTGTTGCCTCGCTTGCATGGTTACTAGGTCAAGTCGCTGACTTTTCAACGCGGCTGACAAAGATTGAGGGATCTATGCCGGCGCTCATCACGAAAGAAGGTGTGCCGACTGACTCGCCTATATCCGCAGAGCGCCGTGCCGCTATGAAAGAGCAGATCATGCAGCACATCAACGAGCTGCAAGTTAAAGTCAGGCTGCTAGAAGAGCGCGAGAGGCTTAATAAAAAATGATGACCTTACTTTCGTCGCTTCTTTCCTTCCTGGCCGGCGGCGTTCCCAGGCTGCTCGACATCTGGCAGGATTCCAAAGACAAAGCACACGAATTACAGTTAGCTCAGATGCAGATTCAGCGCGAGCTAGAGATGGCAAAAGAGGGCTTTGCAGCTCAACAGCGGGTCGAGGAGATCCGGACGGAGCAGGTACAGATACAGAGTCAGACCGAGGAAATGAAAGCGCTCTACGCTCACGATATAGCCCTTGGCGAGGGTGTATCTCAGTGGGTAAAGAACCTTCGCGCTCTTGTCAGGCCCGTGATTACTTATGGCATGTTTGCGTTACTGGTCTTTGTTGATGTCGCAGGGTTTTGGTACGCATGGACAATGAACGTACCTTTCGATCAAATGCTGAATCAGCTCTGGGATGACGAGACGCAGCAGATCTGGGCTGCAATCATTGCATTCCATTTCGGAAGCCGAGCATTTGCAAAGTAAATCTCTTGAGATGCTCAAGCATCACGAGGGCGTAAGGCTCAAACCTTACCGCTGTCCCGCGAGACTGTGGACAATCGGCGTAGGCCACGTTATCGACCCATCACATACAAGGGTGAAGTTTGAAGAGAGACTCTCTTTACCGATCCCGAGCGGATGGGATCGAACGCTTACGATGGCAGAAGTCGATGAGATTCTTGCGGCTGATCTTCAGAAATTTGAGGCTGGCGTACGCAGACTATGTCCTATTGCTCTTACTCCTAATCGCCTTGATGCACTCACCAGCTTTGGGTTTAATGTTGGACTAGGTAATTTACAAAGATCATCAATCCGAATGCGGCACAACAGGGGTGACTACGTTGAAGCCGCGCAAGCCTTCATGATGTGGACAAAAGCTGCTGGCAAAGAGTTGCCGGGATTAGTAAAGCGTAGGCGCGATGAGTCTATGCTTTATGCAGCCGGATGAGAGCGTCTTTCACCATCTGGCCGACACTCTCTCCGTGATGTTTGGCTATTTGCTCAATGAGCGGAAGCCGCCGAGTCTTAGGCTTCGATAAAAGCCAGTGAGCCCAATCCTCGACGACCATCGGCATAACCTTCTCATAAGCTGCCGCAATTTCCTGTCGATCACTGCTCTTCACTTCCTTGATGATCGAAAGCCAGTTCTCCGAGGCTCCAGGCTCGAAATGCTTTATGTTTTTCGATGGTGTCCTCGCACTCTGTGGAGGGCGGCTTCCAGCCGTACTGTCGCCAGATTTCCTCGACTGGCTTGAACGTCCTGGGGGTTCTTTGCTCTGCAATTAACTCTCTCCAGCTCATACCAATAACCTCCTTTGCATTGTGTCAACTTCCGTTAAAAAAGTCATTACATCTTCTTCTAAATCTTTAATGTCTTTGGGGTCTGGTTGAAACTTAACCACAAACAACTGAAGATGCTCAGGCAACCGTGGGTCAAACGATACAAAATCAACCCACTTCCTACCTGTGCAGGCAAGCTGAGCAAGCATCTGATGTTTGTGCTCGGACGGAACGGTGCCCTTCATCAACCAATTTAGATGCGTGGATGTCTTTGGGCACTTAATTTCTAAAAGACCTTCCTCACCGCATAGACCGTCAGGAGACGCTGCAAACGAATCAATCGTAGGATGATTGACGATGGCGACCTGCTCCACCCAAACACCCGTTTTAATCTCGTATGCAGCCCTTGCAAGCGGTTCATTTTGCGTCCCCCATTCCATGTAAGCATTAGAAAACGATTCCGTTGGAGAGCCTGTAAGGCGCTCCGTAATGATGTCGGCTAGGTAGTTGGCTCGCGCTGCGGTTCCAGGCTTAGCACGAGCATCCGATACCCTTGATGCCGTGACCTTACCAAGCCGAGCAAGTTTCCATTCCTCGGTGCCCTGCTCCATCAGAACGGAACGTCTTCGTCGTTGTCGATCTCGGCTTTGGGTCTACCGCTCAACATTTGCATTTGATCCGCAACGATCTCGGTGGTGTATTTATCGTTACCGTTTTTGTCTGTCCACTTTCTGCTTTCAATGCGGCCCTCAACGTAAACCTGGGAGCCCTTCTTAACGTACTTATCAACAATCTCTCCTAGCTTTCCCCAGAACACCACTCGATGCCATTCTGTCTTTTCTTGGCGGCTACCGTTCTGTTGCTTCCAGGAATGCTTGGTTGCAAGTACCAAAGTACAAACCGCAACGCCAGCCTCGGTGTATTTAGTCTCTGGATCTTTTCCAGCATTGCCGATAATGATCGCTCTATTCACTGAACCCATAACTTTCCTCTTTCAAATAAGAACCCGATTGTTTTGCGGTGGGCTTCTTCCCACATCGCTTCTTTTTCCTGCTTGTTCATACGATGCCCTTGGTCTATAGCCATGTGACATCTGTAGCACAAGGCGGCTATCCTGTAATCGTGAGCCTTAATTCCTTTACCTTTCCCGTCACGAAGTTGGTTGCTGTGTGCTGCGACAACGGTGCCGTCTTCCGCGCCGCACAAAACACACTCAAACTCACGAACGATTTCCAATAATTTTTGGTTTCTGTACATCATTGGGTGTTCCTAATCTCTGCTCTGGCGTTTGCTTGCTCTGAGCGCCAAATTTCAATTCGGGCTTGAGCGGCAATAAGATCCCATCGTAACTTTTCTTCTATTGCCACGGCTATTTTTAAGCCTTCTAGAAGCTCTAAATACTCCGGGTGAGCATACGCATCACGCTCTTGGGCTGAGATCGGCTGAGCGGTGTTTAGCTGCATTAGCAGGGCTTTCTTGCTCTTTCTAAACTCTTCCAAATACACGCGTTGAGCCCTAGCGTCTGCAAACTTTTCCGCATGTTTTAGGATGTAATCAACCGCGGCGTGAGGGTCTCTCATGCACACCTCAATATTTCAATAGAGGAATCTGTTGTGCACGATTTATAAGATTGCTTGCCCCAAGCGTTGGACAAATAAGCAGTAACCGCGCCAAATAAAGACCTTGGATCAAAATCGTTAAAAGGGATAACAACAACGTCACCAATTTTTGCGTTAATCAAAAAAGGCTTGAAATAATTAGACATCAAACCCGGTTTGTATTTACGTTGTTTTTTAGATTTTGTTACGGATAGAATCTCACCATAAGTTTTACCTTCTTCGTCAATCACAAAATATTTGCATCCAGATGCGTTAAGCAATCTTAACGCTTGGTCTATAGCCAACGCTTTTACTGTGTTCATTATTTGATCCCAAGCGCAGTTTTACGTTGATCTTTAGCCGCGACGATTGCTTTCTGTAATTCAGGCTGGCCCTTGTATTCCGTGTGTAACGACTCGTACACTTCCCTCAGCATTTCTTTTGAAGCTCCGGCGATCTGCATCAGTTTGTCGGTGAATTCAGGCGTATGCGCTTTTACTTCGTGCGTGGTTGCGTCAGCGTCGTTATCACCTTCTGTTGGGATGCAGAACGCTTGGAAGGCCGCGTACTTATAAGCTGCCGACATAGCTTTATTAGTTGCTTTGTCACCGCTGTCCATTGCTTCACCAAAAGTCTTGACTGTGTGTTTGGTTCCGTCATGCGATGAGACAAAATCAAATTCGACCTCGACCACGACATAAAACAACGACGATCCGCTCTTGCCCATGCGCTCGCTTACCTCACGAGCAATTACTCGAGGCAGGATTACCAGACCGTGTTTGCTAATGATTGGAGCAAGCGCGTTGTAGACATCATCTATCCCGCGAAACCCGTATCCCTGCTGAGTGTTTCTGCGGTCTTTAGCGATACCTTGCTGGCACAGGTCATGCGAAACTTTTGCGATTAAGTTGTAGACGTTCATATTTACCTCACGAACAGGAACAGCAGGAGACCGTAAAACATCCCTAACGCTACGAAAGCCATCCATTCAATTTTCCTCATGTAAAACTCCGTTAAGTAAGAGATTTCACTATAAAACAAGTATCTTAGACTTATGCACACGGGCAGACGAAAGGCGGCAATTAGCAGATGAGCGGCAAATCACCAACACAACGATCATTAGAAAAGCTCAGGTCTGAAGGCTATCTTTGCCAGATTGTCGAGCGCTGGAACCCACACGCCAGGATCAGGCAAGACCTATTCGGCATAGGCGACATACTGGCTATAAAACCCGGTGAGACGCTCTTGGTGCAGACTACAAGCCGAGGTAATGTTGCTGCCAGGGTAACCAAGATACAAGAGTCAGAGCATCTGTCTGCGATCTTGGCCGCAGGGTGGAAGATCACCGTTCACGGATGGGGAAAGCTAAAGGCAGGTTGGACTTGCAAGGTGTTTGAATTCTGATTTAGACTCAAGGCTGTTTTATCGCATTGGCTAGGGTAGCTCCCGAAAAGCGGTTTCGTCACCCGCCTGCCAAATGCACCCACAGTGACGATAGACCTAGACGAGGCTCTTATGCACTACTACCCGCATCACATCGGGGATTTTTTGCGTGACACCGTTTCGCTGACCCCACAAGAATCCTACTTCTACCTGCGCTTGATTTGGCTCTATTACGAGTCAGAAAAGCCATTGCCTAATGACACTGAAACCTTAGCTTTTAAGATAGGAGCAAGGGGTCAAGAGGATTGCCTTAGCTTACTGCTTCGGACGTTCTTCAGATACGATTCAGATCTGAATTCATATACGCATCAGAGGATTGATGCTGAAATTCGCAAGTATCAACGTAAGGCAGCGTCTGCTAGAGGTGCGAATCAGATCCGTTGGACATTAGAAAAGGATAAGAAATCAGATCTGAATTCAGATACGGATCAGATCCCAACCAATAACCATAAACCAATAACCAATAACCATATAGAAGGGCAACAAGAAAAACTTGCAAGTAAAGAAAAGAAGCGAGGCACAAGACTTAGCGAAGATTGGCAGCCAGACGAAAAGCTCATTCAATTTGCGAAAGTAAAAAGACCAGATCTTGATCTCAATGAGACGGTTCGCATGTTTAAGAACTATTGGTTAAGTAAGCCAAAGGATGCAACAAAATTGAATTGGAGTCTGACGTTTGAAAATTGGGTGATGAACCAAAAAGCAAGTTACGCAAAACCAGTCGCTCAACCAACAGCATCAGCTTACGGCGATAGGGCAAGTCTATGAAAGGCCACGACTTCGTAAACAACCTCCAGCTTGCAGGCAAACCACCTAAAGCTGTTTTTATCGACTTTGTTGGAAAGCCAGATGATGACCCGGACTATCCCGTTGTTGTCGTTGAGCCTAAAGACCGAGACTTTCGATGGGTCAGAGGATTACGGGTGCATGTCAATGGAGGCGATCCCGATCACGTCCACTCTATCTTGCAAGCTCTGAAAATATGTGCGCCCGCCCGCGTGATTGCTAACTACGGGCCCGGCCTCTACTGGGATTCGGAGGTGGACGCATGATCCTCGAGAACCTTGATTACAAGGCGTGGTACGAGCAGATGGAAGCATCTGTGAAAGTCAGGCCCGCTCAAGATTGTATGGACGACCTCATAGAGGAGATGAGGAATCCATCCGAAGAGCCGAACATCGTCATGCCGTTTGCAAAACTTGCGGATAAGTTCACCTACCGTTTAGGTGAGGTCACTGTGCTTGCAGGGCAAAACGGATCTGGCAAATCCCTGCTCGCAGGGCAGATCGCTCTGCACCTGATCCATCAAAACCAAAAGGTAGTGATCGCTTCGTTTGAGATGAAGCCGGTCAGGACACTCAAGCGGATGGTGCGTCAGTGGTCGCGTTCGTCGTTTCCCACAATGCAAGCCCACGAGAAGTTTAAGGGGTGGGTCAAAGACCGACTCTGGTTCTACGATGTACAAGGAACTGTAAGCCCGCCTCAAGTTTTAGGAGTGGGTATCTACTGCAAGACGATGCTAGGTTGCCAGCACTACTTCATTGACAGCCTAATGAAGTGCGTTCGTGGCGAGGATGATTACAACGCACAAAAGAACTTTACAGACGAGCTTTGTGGCCTTGCGAGAGATCAGAATATTCACATTCATCTTGTCCACCATATCAGGAAACAAAGCGATGACAACAGAACACCCTCTAAAAACGATTTAAAGGGCTCTGGGAGCGTCGCAGATCAAGTGGACAACGTAATCCTCATGCACAGAAACAAATCGAAGGAGCGCGATTTTGAGGCTAATGGTGTAGTGGATCATTCCATCCCTGATGCCTTCCTATCTTTCGAGAAACAACGTAACGGTGAATGGGAGGGCGTTGCGAAGCTCTGGTTCGACAGACAAAGCCAACAGTACGTTCAGGAGGTTGGGGGATTGCCTACCGAATATCAGCTCAAATCCGCCGACCATCGGTAAATGCTTTATGGGAAAAAGCAGGCTTACGACAATGTGATTTTACGGAGGCGATATGAATGAACCAACGAAAGAGCTAGCAAAACACCCTAACTGGCCGTTTCAGCAGACGTTAGTTAAAAACAAGTGGGTGAAAAAGAAAAAAGTCACGAAGCGCGACATTTTGAAAACCATAGAGGAGGCACCATTTTGAACCACACAGAATTAGTCACTGCACTTGCAAAACCCGGATGCGACATCCTCGACGATCTGAGCCCGGATCAAGCGTTTGTGCTGCACATGTCCATCGGAGTTTCTGGGGAGTCTGGAGAGCTGTTGGACGCAATCAAGAAGTGGGCGATTTATCAGAAACCCTTAGACATCGACAACGTGATTGAGGAGTTGGGCGACATCGAGTTTTACCTTGAGGGCATACGACAAAAGCTCGGTCTCAACAGAAACATGATCCTTGAGCACAATATTGAGAAATTGAGAAGGCGCTACGGAACAAAGTACACAAACGAAGCAGCGCAAAGGAGAGCGGATAAATGAGTCTTACAAGACTTCAAAAGCAGGCAAAGATTGATCGTGGGTTAGCCTGTCTCAAATACATGCAAAAAAGAATTAACCCGGTGACAGTGAAAGAGCTGGCAGAGAAGATGAAGATAAGCCCGAAGTTGATTCAAAACGCGTTAATGCCTTTGTTAGCTGAGGGCAAGATCACAAGAAGGCTGCTTTCACATCAGTCATCGGTTGCTAAAAAGATTGGCAGGGCATACGGTTATAACGCAGTCGAAATCAAGTTGCAAAACAGAAATAAACCTTTCCTATGGAATAACCCTTTTGGAATTTAACATGAAAAAACAGGAACCGAAACAAGAGGGTGATTGGGTCAAAGTGTATCTCTACGAGAAGATCACGATCGTCCCTCACTACGTCAAAAAGAACGTGTTTGTGCTTCCCGGTGGACGCGAGATCGACGAAGAAACATTAGTGGACGCTGGCGCATTTCAGGCAGCGACATATTTATGGCCGAGGTAAAAGCGTACATAACCGGATTTCGAGATGGGCATTGCGTCATACAACCGACTGATCCCGCTGTCGCGCTTCCAGTTGGCGCAGCTCTTTGCATCTCAAAAGAATGGGTCGGGCTTACCGGCGATGACATTCACGACGCGTTTTGCCACGCTGAATACGATGCCAATCAGGATTGGAACGATGACCCGGAAGGCTGGTGCAGGGCGTTTGCAAGTTACGTCGAAGCTAAATTAAAGGAGAAAAATGGATAAAGAAGACATCGTCCGCATGGCGAGGGAGGCTGGATTAGCTTACGGGCCTGACGAAAAGCCATTGGGTTCCGTGACACGATTCGCCGCCCTTGTTGCCGCTGAGAAAGAGAAGCAAATCATTGACATCCTAAGACGACTGCAAGAGCGGAATGATTCCCATAATTATTATGCGTACGCAATCAACGTCATTAAAGGTGAAATATGAACCACATCGGACTGGACGAACTCGCTATACAAGAAGGTATACGCAAGCCGTGGGAAACACTCCTGATGATGACGAAAACTCCATACGGTCTTTATGCTTTTACTCACAAGGATTTAGATCACTTCGCTGCACTTGTCGCGGCACATGAAAGAAAAGCCTTCATCGAGACCATTGAACCGTACCTGATCCCTGTCGGCAATTCTCGGTCTGGAGAGCTTGCTTGCGAGTGGAATGTCAGAACAGCTAAGGAGAAAAACACATGAACCCACAACCCAAAGCCTTAGTGCTGGCTGATGCGCTAGAAGAACTTGACGTGCAATTCAGCCACACGGGTCTATGCGGAGAAGCCGCCGACGAACTGCGCCGACTACATGCGGTGAATGCTGATCTGCTGGAAACGCTGGAGAAGCTGGCGCGGCTAGGGAACGGCGAGCACTACGGCAACAGCGACGGCAACATGATTGCCCGCGCCGCCATCGCCAAGGCGACTGGGGGTGAGGCATGAGTAAATTGAGACAAGCCGCGGAGCAAAGCCTTGAGGCGTTGGAGACATATCTAACGATGGACACGGTAGAGGAATCGCATCTGCTTGAAGTAGACATTGCGCCAAAAGCCATCAACGCCCTACGCGCCGCGCTTGCGGAGCCTGAGCCACGCAATCAGTGCGGTGAAACCTGTGAGCGAGCAAAGCTATGTGCAATCTGTACTCGTGGGCTTGAGGAGCCTGAGCACAAGCCGGTGGCGTGGTACGACTCATTGTCCGGCTGGACGGACTTCGGTCCCTACAGACCGCATCGAAAGCCGAGCAGCCCATCTGCTGAGTGGATTCCTCTTTACGCCTCCCCACCAAAGAAAGAACTGACCTGCGTCTGCGGTGCTGTGTGGGAAGGTGAGCAGATGGTTCATGCACCACGAAAGCGTGAATGGGTTGGGCTGACGGATGAGGAGATGGACGAACTTGTAAACCGATTTGCACGATATGGACTTGCTCGTGAGATTGAATCTAAGCTGAAGGAGAAGAACGGTGGATAAAGACGACATTATCAAGATGGCGAGGTGGGCGCGTCTGCTGCCAATAGACATCGGCCCAACAATTGAAACGTGGCAGATTCGAAGAAAAGAAGAAAGTCTAGTGCGATTCGCTGCACTTGTTGCAGCAGCAGAGCGTGAGGCGTGTGCGAAGCTGGCAGAGGAGCCTTATGAGTTCACCAGCGAAGAAGCCCACAGAATCGCATCCGCCATCAGAGCAAGGGGTGAGCAATGAACGAACGAATCCGAGAACTTGCTGAACAAAACGGATTCATTCATCAGTGGATGCCCCCAGGTGAGCAACACGATCTGTTGCAACGATATGAAAAGTTCGCCCAGTTAATTGTCAGGGAATCTATCGTAGATTTCTACAGGCTTTATCTTGATCTGGAGAGTAAAGAAGATATCACCCAGCAGGTCAATCGTTATGTCAAAGACAATTTCGGAGTTGAATAATGAACTCAGAGCAAGGGGTGAGCAATGAAACCCTCAGACATGATCGCAACGCTTGAAATGGTTGGCTGGACCCGGCAAGGCATTTCTAAATATCTCGGTGTTGGCAAACCGGCGGTTAGCCGGATGGCTACTGATCAATGCGCTAATCCGCGCTACAAAACAATGGACGCGCTGCGTGAACTGATCGCGTTACCAACGCCAATTAACAGAGCGAGGGGTGAGCAATGAAAACCCCTAAACGCATCTGGGCGCGTGAGATCGCTCGCAAAGAAGCCGACTACTGGGACAGCACGAACAAGCTGCAACGCGAGCGAGGCGAGTCTGAATACACCCTTGAGTGGATGTTTACGTCACTTTGGCTAAAGGGCTTTGAAGCTGGCCGAAGGGATGCAGCTCAAAGGAAGAAATTGGCGGGTGATGTATGAGCAAATTGAGACAAGCTGCGGAGCAAGAGCCTGTTGAATGTATGTGCGGCATTTGCAAGCTCGGCAAACGTGAATGGGTTGGGCTGACGGATGAGGAAATTCTGTTAATAAATGGAAACGAACACAATTTAATTATTGCTGCGCCCAAACGGGGTGGGATATACTATTTGCAACACGGCCCACCCCTCTACGTCGAATGATGCACGGGTGGGTTTTCTTTTTAGGGCTCCATGGCTTCAACCTACGACCGACGCCGAGCTAATTGAGTTTGCAAGAGCCATCGAAGCCCGATTGAAGGAGAAGAACACATGACCGGCGCTGAAATCCAACGGATGGCGCATAACCTCGGACTTGTTCACCATACCGATCAAGTCAAATGGTTAGTCAAACAGATTCTCCGTAAACACAAACCGCTAACCAAAACCGAGAAGATCTACTTAGCCCATCTTACTCAGCCTTACTCGCTCATAGAGTTATCAAAACACTTCGGCTGCACCACTGAAGGCGCAAGGAAGCACCTAAAAGCACTGATGGCAAAAGGTCTTGTCGACAGGGAAACTCGGTACAAATGGACGGAAGGCAGACACGGAGCGTGGGCGTGGTACTACTTCAAAAAATGAAAGACTACACCGCAGGGCATACCGTGTGGATGACACCCAAAGACAAAACACCACCATTGGGTTCTAAGATGCTTTTACTGAATCCCGGTGGAGTCTGTGTAATCGGTCATTGGTCAGATTGGGCAGTAGCGTGGGCTCCGCTGCCCAAAGTTCCTGAGCACATAAAACAGATTCTTATGTCAAAGCATTTGAAAGGAATGCCATGATTTCGGAGATAAAACGAGACGAGGTAATTAGGATGGCAAAGATTGCTAAGTTGCCTACCTACTTCAAGACAGGCGAGCCGGTGAATCTCAAAGAGCTAGAGGATTTTGCTGAGCTTGTAAGGTTTAACGTAGGCGAAGCAAGGCTCAATCACTGCATCGAACTTTTAGAGAAACGTGGTTATAAAGACGCAGCAGACTTACTAAGGGGCGAAGGATGATTCCATTTTCTTTTCCAGCAGCACGACGCACAGATCCTCTGACTTCACACATGGCGGCAATCGACGCAAGGTTTAAGGCTAACAACCACAGGCGTACCGCTTTGCTTGCCTTACTCGAACATGGCAACCTTACTGATTACGAGCTGGCAGATAAGACCGGCCTACAGCAAAACAGCATAGGTAAACGCAGGAAAGACTGCCAGGATGCGGGACTGGTAACGCACTACAGAGACGACGACGGAAACAAAGTAAAAAGACCCGCTCCATCTGGAAGCAAGGCTTATGTTTGGACTTTGACCGAGCGCGGTGAAAATCTGGCAAATCAAATCAAGAGGGAACTATGAAAGAGCAAGCAAGGCAAGCATTTCTGAATTCACTAACGGAAGATCTCAGCGACTTTGACAAACTCATGCTTCAGATCGACGAGATCTGCGAGATGGCCGAGGATCTGTCTTTGAGAGCTAGGCAACTAGCCGACGAAGCAGAAGAACAGCTTAGGAGGTTGAGAGGTGAGTGAATGGGACTCTGTAAAAGGCATCGTAGAGCCCTGGAGAAGGCTTACAGTCGAAGAAATGAAGGCTGTCGGTAGAAATCTACTCACTAAGCAAAATGAGGCTGAGATGCTGATCTACGCGACCCGAATTGAGGCGTACATCATGGCATTGAATTCGTCAAGAAGTGGGAGTAAACTCAAAAAGTGACTCCTTCCCTTGAGTTTGCCCTTGCAATAAGGGCTTTTTTTTGGAGCGCGTAATGCCAGTTCCTAACGATGCGATGGTTGTCGAGGCTAAGAAAGGTTTAGCTTGGCGAGAAGAATTTAGCCGTGGTGGAACGGCCATAGGCGTAGCGCGAGCCCGAGACATCATCAACAAGGCTGACTTTCCGCAGGAAACGATCAACCGGATGATTAGTTACTTTGCAAGGCACGAAGTTGATAAGCAGGGCGAAGGTTGGTCTCCAGGCGAAGATGGTTACCCATCAGCCGGTCGGATAGCCTGGGCATTGTGGGGCGGTGATCCTGGAAAGAGTTGGGCAAACGCCAACAAGAAAGAGCAAGCACAACCACAAGAAGTCTATACCCCAGGCAGATTCGTTATGTGTCTGCTTCACGCTGTGACGAACGCTCACATACTCCATCTGCAAAGCCAAAGCTATGCCCAACACAAAGCCTTGGGAAGTTTCTACGAGGATCTGGGCGACTTGGTGGATTCTGTGGTTGAGCAATGGCAAGGTCTCAACGGCAAGCTGATGAACTACCCTATCGAGTACAGACCGCCAGAAAGTACAGCTAAGTCTGAGCTGGAGTACATGCTGGCTTATGTGGCTGACTACAGAAGTTCAATGGGCGATGATTCAGCGATACAGAACGGCATCGACGAGATCGCAGCGCTTATGCAGTCAACCCTTTACAAGCTGACGTTTCTTAAGTAATGCCGTACCGCAAGACAACAAAAGGATGGTTCTGGGGAAGTAAGGGACCATTCCAAACACTACAAAAGGCTCAGGCAGTAGCAAGAGCAGCATATGCTGGAGGTTATCGTGAGGATCGAGAAAGCACTGGAACATCTAAGCAACGAGAAAGACTTCATCTTCCAGGCCGTGTTCAACCAGGATGATTTACCTTATTCACTCTACTGTTTATTCAACGCACTCATGGAGCGTGAAGAACTGGAATCAATCACAAGACACATGACCCGCAAAGAGTCAGATTTATTTCTAGACTTAGTTCTATATCCCGTATGCCAAGAACGCCCAAGCAGACAACCTGCCGGGAGTTAGGCTGTACAAATCCGAAGGTTAACGGCTCAACATTCTGCAACCAGCATGGCGGTGCAATATCTACAGACCGTAAGGCTTTCAATAAACTGTACGGTACTAAGCAATGGCAACAGTTCAGGCAGATCCAACTATCAAAGCATCCGATCTGCGCTCGATGTCAGAGCTTAGGGAAAATAACGCCAGCCCATCACGTTGACCACATCTTCCCGCACAGAATGGATAGAGAAAAGTGGATGGGCAACCGCTTTCAGTCGCTATGTGCTGAGTGCCACTCCATAAAGACAGGGCTTGAAAAGAAAGGCGAGGTGCACGATTATGTTGCGGGCGAGATACACTTCATTTCATAATGCGGAATAACTTAAAAATTGGCCCACTGCTCCTCAG
>JACCDS010983099.1_pt1 | contig 27157 bp, 27 predicted proteins | sample 7446441 | NCBI WGS metagenome assembly JACCDS01 (sample SAMN15323445, study PRJNA562643) | freshwater metagenome | isolation source: river surface water | place: USA:Blue River Watershed | collected 2017-08-17 | reverse complement strand
TGGAGCAGCTTGTCGAAGACTTCATTGCCGCAGTAGAGTCCCGGAGGACACCATGAGCGAACGATATCTGACGATCACCCTTCAGCCCGACTGGAAAGGGGCTTTGCGAGCGGCAGCCAAGGCGAGCATTCGCAAAAACTACCAAGGCGAGGTGCTCAATTTCGAGAGCCCTGCGCAGTTCTTTGGTCAGCTCACCGACAAACGTTGGGAACTGGTGCGCACCGCCCAAGGCAAAGGCCCTTTGTCTGTCCGTGAACTGGCCAGACTGGCTGGCCGAGACGTCAAGCGCGTACACGAGGACGTGGTGGTCCTTTCGCAATTGGGCCTGCTGGAGAGGACTGAAGATGCCGGGGTGGTCTGTCCCTACACCTCCATGCACATCGACATGTTCCTGAAGGCCGCATGACCACCGATCAAATGAGCTTCGGCTTTGACACCGGATTGCATGACGCGCTGTCCACGCCTGCTAAAGCTGCCTCCAAGACCAAGGCCTCTAAGACGCGCGTGCTGGCGGCCGCCGCCGAAGCTCTCTCCCACGACGCCATGGCCCAGGCGCTCGACGCGCACCCCGACTACAAAGTCCTGCGCCGCCTGGTGCCGCGTGACGACTGGGGCGACGTTCCCCATGGCGAGATAAAGCGCGTCATCGTGCTCGACACCGAAACCACCGGGCTGGACGCCAAAAACGAACGCATCATCGAACTGGCCATGCTCAGCGTGCTGGTCGACACCGCCACCGGCCAGCCCATCGGCCCCGTGACCACCTACGAATCCTTTGAAGATCCGGGCAAGCCCATCCCGGCGGCCATCACCGAGATCACCGGCATCGACGACAGCATGGTGCGTGGCCAGCGCATCGACGACGCGCGCGTGGCCGAACTCGTGCAGGCCGCTGACCTCATCGTCGCCCACAACGCAGGTTTTGACCGCCCATTTGTCGAAGCCCGCCTGCCCGTGTTCGCCACCCGCGCCTGGAACTGCTCCTTTGCCGGCATCGACTGGAAAGGGCAGGGCAGCGGCTCGGCCAAGCTCGAATTCCTGGCCCACGAGCGCGGCTGGTTTTACGACGCCCACCGCGCCCTGGTGGACTGCCACGCCCTGCTGCAGGTCCTGGCCGCACCGCTCAAGGCGGGCCACAGCGGCCTGCAGCATCTGCTGCAAGGCGCCAGCGCCACCCGCTACAAGCTGCGCGCCACCGGCGCCCCCTTCGACGCCAAAGACGCGCTCAAGGCCCGAGGCTACCGCTGGGACAACGAAGGCCGCGTGTGGTGGACCAGTCTCATGGGCCAGGACGCCCTGCAGACCGAAGCCCAATGGCTCAAGGCCAACGCCTACAACGGCCGCAGTGCCCGCGTCCTGGTTGAAGCCCAGACCGCGCTGGTGCAGTTTTCGGTGCGCGGTGGCGAGATGAGCGAGCTCACGCTGTGAGGTATCGATGACCCGACCCGCCCGACGCGTCCTTTGTGCTGCGTTGCTGATATGCCTGACCCTGAGCGCCTGCACCAGCCAGTCGCGCAAAACTGCGTCCAACCTGGACATGTCCCACCCCCGCTACACCAGCCGTGAATGCCAAATGGCGCTGGGTCGTGCGCAGCTGCACGACAACATCAAGCAAACCCGGGTGATGGCCAGCCCGGTAGCCGTGTTGCTCAGCGGTGGCAGCCTGTTTGTACCCATGCTGGTGGTCAACGCTGGCCTCGACACGGTGGACCACCTGGAGGCCTCAGACATCTCGGTCTACTGTGGTGGCCCAGAAACCCCTAACAGAGAGATTGCCAAAGAGGTCCTCATTGGCGTCGGCTTCGGCATCAGGGTGGGCAAGTAAAACCTTGCATAGCCCGGTCAAGCCGGGCTATGAAGCCAATTCGTCATCCTCGTGCACCTTCCAACGTCATCCTAAGCTTGATACGAGGATCCCATCCATTCCACGCCAAACCCCTGGAATTGACAGTTTTAGAATTTTTTAAAGAGAACCTTTTGATGCATTTGAAGCCTCGATTCAGTGCAGTTCGTTGTCGAAACTAAATACAATAGAAGGCTGTTTGGCCTACAAGCACTTGCTTGGTGCCAGTTTCAGTCCATTTGTCTTGCCGTGCCACATGCATTCACGATGTCAGGCACTGCGGTAGCTTGCTCAACACCTTCATGACCCCTCACGAAAACTCCGGCGTCTATGCCGCCCCTGTCGACGCAGATGAAATCAGCCTTCTGGACGTGTCGCTCGTCGTGGTGGACAACCTTCGGCTGCTGGTGCTCGGCCCCATCGTTGCAGGCCTTGTTGCGCTTGGTCTGAGTTTTGCGCTACCGCGCACCTACGAAAGTACGGCCCTGCTCAAGGGCACTGGCCAGGTGGCCAGCCTGATCACTGCACCGGCCGTTCTCGATCCGGTCATCGAGCAGCTCAAGCTGGTCGATGCCGGCGAAACCCTCGACACGGGCCGCGAAAGGCTCCGTCGGGACGTCAAGGCCACCTTCAATGCCAAGGACAACCTCGTCACCGTCACCGCCAAAGCGCGCAGTCCGGAGCAGGCGCAGGCCTTGTTGAATGCGATTACCAAGTCCTACTTTGGCCAGAGCAAGCCCAGGGCATCCGAGCTCGAAAGGCTGCAGACGGCCTTGCGCAACACCGAAGATCGGCTCAAAGATGCCTCCGTGACGGTGCGCCAACTGAGTCAGCGCCTGGGCAGGGAAGACGCCAAAGTCACCGCAGACCTGGCCCAGGGCTATGCGACTTTGGTGAACTCCATCGAATCGCTCGAAAAAAGGCACTTGGAGATTCTGAAGGAACTCCAGGGGCTGGATGAATCTCAGATGTTGCAGGCCCCCACGGTAGACAAGCTCAAGACCTCGCCCAAGCGCAGCCTGATCGCAGTCATCGCTGCTCTGATTTCTGGCTTTGCCTTGCTGCTCTTCGTCTTCATCCGCCAGGCCCTGCGTAATGCAGGCGGTGATGTAGAAACCGCCAGCAAACTCGCCCAGCTCAAGACTTCCTGGCGCAAGGCTCTGGGCAAAAACTGATTGTCATCCTCCCAGCGCCTTTTCATCCTCGGGCTTGACCCGAGGATCCACCTAACCCCATGACCCCCATAGAAGCCATCATCGGCGTCTTCACCTCCCCAGCGCTCAACGCAGCCGCCTGGGGCATGGCCGCCAGCTTCGCCCTCTGCGTCCTGCTGGTGCTGACCAAGCGCTGGCACGATGCCCTCACCATAGACCACACCGAGGGCGTGCAAAAGTTCCGTACCGCGCCCACCTCTCGCATTGGCGGTGTGCCCACCGCTGCGAAGGCCGCCGCTAAGACTGCGGCAGCAACCGCGCTTGCTGCAACCCAGCGTGGACCTTGCCGAGCACCACGGCGAAGTGGGTGCCGCATTGACCACCATGCTGCACGCGCTCAAAAACCAGTTTGACGTGCTGGGATCAAACACCTTGTTGCTGCTGCTGTCTCCGCTCTTTGCTTTTGTAGCTTACAAAGTCAGCCGCCATGGGGCAGCGCTTTGTTTGGACACGAACGGGTGGGGCAGGGCGGTCAAACCTTCAAGTGCTACAAATTCCGCAGCATGGTGATGAATGCGCAAGAAGTGCTGAAAGACCTGCTCGAGCGTGACCCGGCGGCCTGCGCAGAGTGGGAAAAAGACTTCAAGCTCAAGAACGACTCACGCATCAACCCGATTGGCCACTTTTTACGCCGCACCAGCCTGGACGAGCTGCCCCAGCTGTGGAATGTGCGCAAGGGTGAGATGAGCCTGGTGGGCCCCCGCCCTGTGGTGCAAGCCGAGCTGCAGCGCTATGGGGAAGATGTCGTCTTTTACCTGATGGCCAAGCCCGGCATGACCGGCCTGTGGCAGGTGAGTGGTCGCAACGATGTGGATTACGACACCCGGGTGTACTTTGATGCCTGGTATGTGAAGAACTGGTCCTTGTGGACCGACATTGCGATCCTGTTCAAAACCATCTCTGTAGTCACGCGCAGCCGTGGCGCATGTTGAAAAAATGACTTCATCAGTACAGTCCGTCATTCTTTGCGGCGGTTCTGGCACCCGCCTGTGGCCCTTGTCCCGTGCAGGTTTCCCCAAACAATTCTTGTGTCTGACAGGCACCGAAAGCCTGTTCCAGCAAGCTGTGCGGCGGCTAGCCAAACACGGTGCTGCACCTTACATTGTCAGTAACGAAGAACACCGTTTTTTGGCGCAAGAACAGTTGCGTGAAATAGGCATCACCCAAGCCTCTTACCTGTTGGAGCCTGCAGGTCGCAACACTGCCCCCGCGCTGACCTTGGCCGCGCTGGCCGCCCTTGAAACAGGAACCGACCCAGTGTTGGTTGTGACCCCGGCAGATCAGACCGTTGGCGATGTTGAGGCGTTTGACAAAGCGCTGCAATCAGCCATTTCAGATGCCGTGCAAGGCCACGTTGTCATCCTCGGTGTCACACCAACCCAAGCCGAAACCGGCTACGGCTACATCCAGGCCCACAGCAGCATCGGTGACCCCGCCGCGACCATGGTGGTCAAAACCTTCGTCGAGAAACCCGACGCTGACACCGCGCAAAAGTATTTGTCTGAAGGCAATTACTTCTGGAATGTAGGCATGTTCGTGCTCAAGGCTTCGGTTTGGCTGGATGCATTGCAAAGCTACCGTCCTGACATCGCTCAAGGTTGTAGGGCAGCATGGGCAGGCAAAAAGCAGGACAACCAGTTCATCCGTCCAGACAAAACCTTGTTTGAACAAGTACCCAGCGAATCGGTCGACTATGCCGTGATGGAGAAGTGCCCTGGCAGCCGGTACAGCATCCATATGGTGCCGCTGAACGCAGGCTGGAGCGACCTGGGCGCATGGGACGCGGTCTGGAACGTCAGCCCCAAAGACGATGCAGGCAACAGCCATCATGGGGATGTGATCAGCCACAACAGCCACAACACCCTGGTGCATGCCACCCACAAACTGGTGGCTTTGGTGGGTGTGACTGACTTGGTGGTCGTGGAAACGGCTGACGCTGTGCTGGTGGCCAATAAAGCCAGCAGTCAGGATGTTAAGCACATCGTCAATAGCTTGAGTGCCAAACAGCGCGAAGAGCAGAACTTGCACCGCAAGGTCCACCGCCCCTGGGGCTGGTACGACAGCATTGACGAAGGCGGCCGATTCAAAGTCAAGCGCATCCAGGTCAAACCCAAAGCCAGTTTGAGTCTGCAAAAACACCAGCACCGTGCGGAGCATTGGGTCGTGGTGAGCGGTACAGCCGAGATCATGAATGGTGATAAGGTGCTTACCCTTACCGAAAACCAATCCACCTATATTCCGTTAGGTGAGGTACATAGACTGGCAAATCCTGGCGCGACACCACTTGAAATCATTGAGGTGCAATCGGGCAATTACCTGGGCGAAGACGACATCGTTCGGCTCGAAGACACTTACGGGCGCACTTGACCATGGCACTGGTTACGCTCAGTTCCGGCTCGAGTTTCCAAGCGGCTGCAGATTCGTCAATTCTCGAAGCTGCATCTCAAGCCCACGTCATACTGCCGTACAGCTGCAAAAACGGTCGTTGCAGTACCTGTAAGTGCAAAGTCATTGACGGTACAACCCATCCCCTGCATCCTGAAACTGGCCTGACAGAGCAAGAGAAAGCCGAGGGGTGGATTCTGAGTTGTGTACGCGCCGTTGAAACGGATGTTGTACTTGAAGTTGATGATCTGGGAGGCATTGAGCTTCCCACAGTAAAAACCCTTCCTTGCCGGATCAGTGAAATCAAGCGCTTTGGACAAGATATCGTTCAAGTTCGCTTGCGACTCCCTCCAACTGCAGACTTTCATTTCCTTCCAGGTCAGTACATCGATGTAATCGGGCCGAATGGCATCCGACGCAGCTACTCCTTGGCCAACGCCAACTTCAACGACAGACTGCTGGAGCTTCATATTCGGGCTGTTGACGGGGGCTGCTTGAGTCAGTACTGGTTCAAACAAGCCAAGCCCAACGACCTGCTTCGCTTGAATGGTCCTTTGGGCACCTTCTTCTTGCGTGAATCTGCTGGCTTGGATGTGGTTTTTTTGGCGACAGGTACGGGCATTGCACCAGTAAAAGCCATATTAGAGTCAATAACTCACCTTCCCCGTGACCGGCAGCCTAAGACCGTGACTGTATTCTGGGGTGGTCGTCATACTGCGGATCACTATTTCAATCCAGAGGATATCCCTGGCACACACACTTACATCCCTGTCCAATCGCGCCCATCTGATTACTGGTCTGGCGCCAAGGGCTATGTTCAGGATGTTTTGCTAGCCATGATGTCTGATCTGTCCAACGCTGCAGTCTACGCTTGTGGCTCTGATGCCATGATTCAAAGCGCCAAAACTCGTTTGATTCAAGCTGGATTACCTATCAAACGCTTTTACTCCGATGCTTTTGTGAGCTCAGGAATCAATTGATAAAAGGAAGCAGTTCAATGAAAGCAGTCATTCTTGCTGGAGGGCTCGGTACTCGGCTGAGCGAGGAAACCTCAACTCGGCCCAAACCAATGGTTGAGATAGGCGGTAGGCCAATCCTCTGGCACATCATGAAGATGTATTCACACCACGGGGTGAATGACTTCATTATCTGTTGCGGCTATAAGGGCTACTTAATTAAAGAGTACTTCGCGAATTATTTCCTTCACATGTCAGACATCACGTTTGATATGCAGGCTAACCACATGGAAGTTCACCAAAAGCGTGCCGAACCCTGGAAGGTGACCTTGGTCGACACGGGGGACAGCACCATGACCGGAGGTCGATTGCGCCGTGTAGCCGATTACGTCAAAAACGAAGAGGCTTTTTGCTTGACCTACGGTGACGGTGTTGGCGATAACGACATCGCCGCGACCATCGCCTTCCACCGTAGTCACGGGAAAGCAGCCACGCTCACCGCTACCTACCCGCCAGGGCGCTTTGGGGCACTTGATATTCAAAACGGACAAGTCAAGAGTTTCAAAGAAAAGCCCAGGGGTGATGGCGCGCTGATCAATGGCGGCTTTTTCGTCTTGTCCCCCAAGGTGCTTTCATACCTCAAAAATGATGAAACCATTTGGGAGCAGGAACCGCTGATGCAGCTTGCCGCAGATGGGGAGCTGATGGCGCATCCGCACTATGGTTTTTGGCAGCCCATGGACACATTGCACGATAAAAACACCCTTGAAAAGCTGTGGACCAATGAGACAGCGCCTTGGAAAAAATGGGATTGAAGTTCGTGCTGCAAAAAACCACACCAGACTTTTGGCGCGGCAAGCGCGTCCTGATGACTGGACACACTGGCTTCAAAGGCAGCTGGCTGAGCCTGTGGCTGCAATCTATGGGCGTGACCTTGCGTGGAATCGCTCTAGAGCCACCCACTGAACCAGCCTTGTTTGCCGTCGCCCGTGTGGCCGAAGGCATGGAGCATCGAATTGTCGATATCCGTGACTTTGTTGCAGTGAAAGCGCAAATGGACGAGTTTCAACCAGAAATCGTCATCCACATGGCGGCGCAGCCCTTGGTGCGTCTTTCTTACAGCCAGCCAATCGAAACCTATGCCACGAACGTCATGGGCACGATTCATGTGCTTGAAGCTGCTCGCCACGCTGGCTCGGTTAAAGCCATCGTCAACATCACAACAGACAAGTGCTACGAAAACCGCGAATGGGTTTGGGGCTATCGCGAAGATGAGCCCATGGGAGGCTACGACCCCTATTCCAACAGCAAGGGTTGTGCGGAGCTGGTCAGTTCAGCCTACCGCAAGTCTTACTTAAAGGATGCAGGCATCGCCATGGCAACCGCCCGTGCTGGCAACGTCATTGGTGGGGGTGACTGGGCGCAGGATCGACTGGTTCCCGACATACTGCGTGCCCTGGAAAAGCGTGAATCTGTACTGATCCGAAATCCACACGCGATTCGCCCCTGGCAGCATGTGCTGGAGCCGCTTTCTGGATATCTGCTCTTGGCAGAGCGCTTGTACTTGCATGAGCAGCTTGATGCAGAGGGTTGGAATTTTGGTCCGCGTGACGAAGATGCGCGTCCTGTGCAGTGGATCGTTGAACACCTTTGTGAAAACTGGGGTGGTGAAGCATCTTGGGCGTTACAACCTGGCGACCATCCTCATGAAGCCAGCTATTTGAAGTTGGATATTTCCAAAGCGCGGCAGCGTTTGCAATGGGCACCACGCTGGTCCTTGGAAACCGCGCTAAACAACATTACTGAGTGGCATCAAGCTTGGCTGAAACGCCAGGATATGCGAACAGTTTGTCAGACACAGATTAACCAATACGAGTCCGCACTATGAATGCAACAACAATCAATTTTCAACCGCAGCTGGATAAGCTGCGCAATCAGATCGGCGAACTGGTCCAGCAATATGCTGACATTGCCTATGCACCCAAGGCATTTGTGCCAGGAGAAAGTGCTGTCCCTGTATCTGGCAAGGTGATAGGCGCGAAAGAGTTGCAGTTGATGGTAGATGCTTCGTTGGATGGATGGCTGACCACGGGTCGTTTCAACGCGCTGTTCGAACAACGTCTGGCTCAGTTCTTGGGAGTCAAGTACCTGATTACTGTGAACTCGGGTTCGTCTGCTAACTTGGTCGCTTTCTCTACGTTGACCAGTCCTAAGTTGGGTGAGCGTGCTATCAAGCAGGGCGACGAAGTCATTGGCGTTGCCGCAGGCTTCCCGACGACGGTCAATCCGATCATTCAGTTTGGTGCCGTGCCGGTGTTCGTCGACGTGGATCTGGCCACGCACAACATTGACGCCAGCAAAATCGAAGCAGCCATCACGCCCAAGACCAAGGCCATCATGCTGGCTCACAGCTTGGGCAACCCGTTCAATCTGGACGTGGTCACTGCGCTTTGCAAGAAGCACAACTTGTGGCTGGTCGAGGACTGCTGTGACGCTCTGGGCGCCACTTACAACGGTCAGTTGGTAGGCACCTTTGGCGATATCGCCACCTTGAGTTTTTATCCAGCACACCACATCACAATGGGTGAGGGTGGGGCAGTGTTCACCAATAACGCTGAACTCAAACTGATCGCAGAATCCTTCCGCGACTGGGGCCGTGACTGCTATTGCCCGCCCGGCAAGGACAACACCTGCGACAAGCGTTTTTGCTGGACCAAGAAGGAACTGGGTGGCGACTTGCCTGATGGCTATGACCACAAGTACACCTACAGCCACCTGGGTTACAACCTCAAGATCACGGACATGCAAGCTGCCTGCGCGCTGGCACAGATGGACCGGGTGGACGAATTCATCGCCAAGCGGCGTGCCAACTTTACCTACCTCAAGAACCGGCTCGCCAGTGTCGAGCAGTTCCTGCACCTGCCGGAAGCCACGCCCAACTCGGAGCCTTCTTGGTTCGGCTTTCCGCTGGTGCTCAAGGAAAACAGTGGGGTCAAGCGCACCGACCTGATCAACTTTCTGGAACAGAGCAAGATCGGAACACGTTTGCTTTTCGCAGGCAATCTGACCAAGCAGCCGTACATGTCAGGTCGCAACTTCCGCGTCAGCGGTGAGCTGACCAACACCGATGTCGTGATGAGCCAGACCTTCTGGCTCGGCACTTTCCCTGGACTGGGCGAGCCGCAATTGGACTACATCGCAGACAAGCTGGAAGAATTTTTCGGCGTTAATTTCTAATGCGCTTTCCGATAGTTGCAGTTGTCACGGGTGGAACAGGTTTCATTGGAAGTCGGCTGACCCAAGCACTGTTGCAGCAGGGTGCCAGTGTCAGACTCGTGAGTTCCGGCACTACGGCGCGTGATCCAGCCTTGGAGGAAGACCAACGCATTGCATGGTTCGGCCTTTCCGATGCCGACCTCGACCAGGCGGCCAATGGTGCCACGCATTTTTTTAATTTTGCCGTAGCCTATGATCGTCCTGCTATCGATGATACAACGATCACCGCAGTCAATGTCGAGTTGCCGTTACGGCTCATCGCACGACTCAAAGGACGCGACAAGCCGGTAAGATGCATTTTGGGCGATACCTTCTTCCGCAAGTTCCCTCCTGAAGCCACGCAGCAGGTGCGATATACCCGTTCCAAAACTGAACTGGTCGAGCGCCTCGCTTCATTCGCGAGCGAGAGCTCGTTGCGCCTGGCCTTGCTGCAGATTGAACAAGTATTCGGGCCAGGAGAAGCATTCACAAAGGCATTGCCAAGCGTAACTCGGCAGATGATTGCTGGAGTGTCTCGTATTCCAATGACCAATGGTGCGCAAAGCCGGGACTTCATATACGTCGATGACGTCGTCGGCGCTATCCTGGCAGTTGCTGATGCGGAATGGGAAGGATGCGTGGTCGTCGAGTGCGGTAGCGGTATCCCTACGACTGTTCGCAAAGTGTTCGAGCAGCTCCACCGGATTACCCGGTCGGCATCGATCCTTGGTTTCGGTGACATCAAGGTAGAACAGTCGATCCCCACGTCGGTAGCTGATCTCGGCTGGCTGCGTAAACATGGCTGGGTGCCGAGCACGACGCTGCAAGAAGGTTTAGCCAAGCTGGCGGACGACGTCCGGATGCGTGCGGAGACGCAATGACCGCTCGCTTGAAGCGTTGGATTTCCCAGCTCGGCATCGATATTCATGTTGCGACAACGCTGTTGATGCGTGGCTGGTCCATCGTAGCCGGCGGCATCATGCTATTGGTTATTCCGGCAACCCTGGGCCCCGAGCAGCAAGGGTACTATTTCACGTTTGCCAGTCTGTTGGGGCTGCAGATTTTCTTTGAGCTTGGACTGAACCAAGTCATCACGCAGATCACCAGCAAAGAAATGGCTTTGCGTGAGCAGAGTGCGCCTGTGGCTGCAGCAATACATCTTGAACGTATTCGCTCGACCCTGTCTAAGCTTCGTAACTGGTATCGCATTGCTGCGACAATGTTCTTCTTTGTTGCGCTCCTGGCCGGTATGGCTTTGTTCAGGCATGACCACACCTTGCCCATGGCGCAATGGCTGGGACCATGGATCGGACTGACTGCCTTCACGGCGATCAATCTCTACTTTTCGCCACTGTTGGCGGTGATAGAAGGCTGCGGTCATGTAGGCCAAGTGGCCAAGCTGCGACTAGCTCAGTCCGTCGCTGGCTTCTCTTTGATGTGGTTTTGCCTGTTCTCAGGGGCGGGACTTTGGGCTATTCCCGTTAACGCCTTCGTCGCTAGTATCTGGACCAGCCATTGGCTGCGCCAGGAAAATAATACATTGCGGGTGTTCGGCGATATCACACAACCATCTTCGGCCCATGCGATCGATTGGCGTCGCGAAGTGTTTCCGTTTCAATGGCGCATCGCCGTCAGTTGGATGAGCGGATACCTTATGTACCAGTTGTTCACGCCCCTTGTTTTCATCCATTTGGGCTCCGTTATTGCCGGACGGCTTGGATTGACGATCGCAATGTTTACGGCTATCCAATCACTAGGTGTAAGCTGGTTCAATGCTCGCATTCCCGCCATGACTCGCTTGATTTCGCAGGGCAAGCGTGCGGAGTTAAACCAGCTGTTTCGCGTGACCTTCGTACGTGTCGTGGTGCTGATCTTGATAAGCTGCTTATGCGTGTTGGCGGGCGTGACCTTGATGGGGTATTTTTATCTGGGGCTGGCTGACCGTCTGGTCGATATGAGAACCATGGTTGTCATCGCATTAGGGGCTATCGGTAATACGGTCGTCTATGGCGCCGCAGCTTATATGCGCGCTCATGGCAAGGAACCGATGTTGCCAGTGTCGTTGGCCGCAGCCGTTCTAACGCTCACAGCGGCTTATATCGGCTCGCAGTTCGGCACCTTTCCGACCATGCTATCCCAAACCATGATCACGTTTGTTTTGGTCGCGCCATGGACTGCTTTTCTTTTCAATAGGTATTCACGGCAGTAAGGTATGTCGCGAAAACGCTTATCCGTTTTGATCCCGACCTATAACCGGAGTCCTTACCTGCGTCATCTTCTTGAAACGCTGGAGCATGAATTGCAAGGTTTCGAGGGCCGTGTCGGTGTCATTGTCAGCGATAACGGCTCGACCGATGCGACCCAAGAAGTCACAGCAGGATTTCTCGGTCGGATGCCCAATCTGCGCATCATACGTCATCCGCACAATCTCGGGATGGACGAGAACTTCTGCGCTTGCGTTGAAGCTGACGATGCAGAATATTTCTGGTTAATGGGTGATGACGATTTGCCGCGAGCAGGTGCCATTCACTACCTGCTCGACTTGATCGATCGAGAGTTACCGGATATGGTCTATGTCGAAAGCGATTGGCGCGCCGAGCTAATCGATAATCAACCCTATGGTCCTTTGCCGCAAGTCTCGGCCTTAGAGTTGACACCTATAAAATTCGCCCGCCGCGTGAACATCTGGACCACTTTTATCTCCGGGACAGTGATCAGACGCGCTACCTTTGTGGACGATGCCACATCGCAGGAATTACGCAGATATAACAGTACCAATCTAATACAGCTTTCCTGGGTGCTAGGTACGTTCCAGCGCAGCAAGAAATTACTGTATGTTCCTGAGCCATGTGTTCTTGCGACCTCTGGCAATACCGGTGGCTATGCTGTGTTGAAAGTCTTTGGCGAGTATTTCCCCTCTATCGTGAATGAGCAGTTCGGTAGGGGATCGCGGATTGCACGTGCGATCATCTTGCGCAGTGTGCTTGGTTATCTGCCGGGCTTGGTTTGGAAAGTCCGCGCAGGCCAGGTAGGCAGCTTCACGAGAGAACAGTTGTCGGCGGTCATCGTACAGCGTGAACAAGCCAGCACCTTGGGTTTCTTTGTCATCAGTGCGATCAGCGGCCGACACAAGCTCCTAGCTTTCGGCACCAGGGCAGTCTGCGCTGCGCTCATGCGCGCGCTACGCCTACACGACCGTGTTCTGGAAATCATTGGGGGCGGTAAGAGGAGTTTGTCATAACAAATCGGTGGATTCGCTATCTACGCATGCACCTATATCGGTGGCTATACCTTTATTAGGCGCTGCTTTCTGCTGTAACAAGATCTTATGCGCTCGAAGCGCCGTACGAAGACCATAAAATCAAGCACGAAGAACAGCATATTTTAAAAATTCATTTTTCTTTTGTGAAAAAATACAACAACATACTCTTTATGGTATTGCTATATGCGGTGGTGCTTTCCCCTTATATTAGTTCTTGGCTCCCTTTTGTTGGCGGGATGCCCGCTGGTCCATTAATTCGCCAAATTATATTCGGCATAATTTTCATTTCCTGTTTTTTTTGTACTTCGTATTCCAATAATATTTTCAGACTTTATTTTGTTGTTTGTATTTCCACTGTGGTATCTTTTTTTTATAATTCATCGTCATTTGTTCAGTATGCGGCAGGAGTTGGGTCGTTTATATTTTATCCTGCCGTTTTTTTGTTTGCTGTAATAATTATTGATGGGGATAATTTAAAAAAAATCAAAAATATTTTTTTGATCTATGATAAATTTTTTATTATTTTATTTATAATTTTGGCGTTTGTCGGGGCTATGGATGTTGCCATGCAAGGTGAGTTGGTTAAAATTCTCGGCTACAATCCAAATTACGGTGGCGGCGATTTTTCATTGATTACTACTTACAACGGTGTTGTTCGGGCAAATGCTGGTATATCAGATGCATTGGCTTTTGGTTACTTAATGGCAGTTGCTGTAATATATTTTTTTAATAGATTGTCTAGAGTTTCCTCGTGGGTGAATGTACTTGGCATAGGTGTCTGTACCCTAGCTTGTGTGCTGTCTTTGACTCGGGGAGCAATAATCTCATTGTTTTTCACTTACATTTTTTATATATTTACTATGAGGCGTTTTATTATCGTATTGACAATAATCCCTTTTGTGGGGTATGTTGTTTACTTTTCCCCTTATGCCGATCTTTTTTTTGGGCGCTTCACCGATTCGGATCAGGCTTCAGAGCATTCTTCGCTATTACGACTTGTAATGGCTTTGAATTCTATTGAATTTTTAAGCCAAAATCCGATGGGTGTAGGAATAGGGTCGCAAGGTGCTGGAAATATATTTTCTGATAACGATAATAGACTGAATACTGATAATTATTTTTTCCACATACTTCTTGAACTCGGCCTTTTTGGAGGGCCAATATTTGTATATTATTTGTATAGGCAATTTATCTTCGCATTTGAAAAAATTAAGAAATATAAATTTATTGCATCATATATTATTTTATTTTTTATCTCCTCGACTTTGAGTTCTTCAATTGCCTTTGCGACGCTTGGTGTTATTTATTGGTTTGTCTTGTTTTTGGTTCATTTGGAGTCAAAAATTTTCTATGAAAATTGATTTTTTTTTATATGCTTATTATGGCTTTTCTCGCTGTAGGGCTGTTTTTTACAGGTTAATTACTGGAAAAAATTTTAAATCTATTGGTCGTTCTCCCAAGATATTTGGTGTTCGTAGTATGAGAATCGGTGAAAATTTTTCTATGGGCGATGATTGCTGGCTCCACGCAATTAATAAATACAAGGGGCTTGAGTATTTTCCTTCATTAATTATTGGCGCGAATGTTGCATTTAGTGATGCGGTTCACGTGTCTTGCGTCACAGAAATACGGATTGGTTCAGGTACTCTTATTGGTAGCAGTGTTTATATTGGCGATCATTCTCATGGACCCACAAATCTTAGTTCTACTGATCGTAAAATATCCCCTGCCTTACGCCCGTTAACAGAAGCAGCTCCGATTTTAATTGGTGATAACGTCTGGATCGGTGACGGTGCGAGGATACTGGCAGGCTCCGTTATTCCCGATGGGTCAATCATAGGTGCGAATGCTGTAGTAAATTCCAAGTTCACCGAGGCTGGGATTATCGTCGGCATTCCTGCTTCAATGAAAAAGAGATTCTAAAATGATTTTGGCTGCTGACGTATCTGTTGTCGTTCCTGCCTACAATAGGACAAGCGAATTAGTGGAGCTGTTTGACTCCGTTATGAAACAAACTATGATGCCGGGTGAGCTTGTTATTGTCGAAGATCACTCGCCAGAGCGTAAAGCCATTAGAAAAGTCTGCGAAGAATATGCTCCCCTGTTCAAGGATCTTGGTTCAACTCTTCGTTATATCGAAAACGAGGTAAACCTCGGCTTTGACAGAAATCTACGCAAATGCCTGAGTATTCCAAGCGGCAAATGGGCATTGCTGCTGGGCAACGATGATTTGCTGCTGCCGATGGCAGTAGAGGAGGTCGTTCGTTACCTCTCTCTGAACGACGTAGCGGTTGCATCGCGATCTTTCGTTCGTTTTGACAAAGATGTTAATCATCCTCTTGGTATCTCAAAGATTTCTGATAGAGATATGGTTTTTAGGATTGGTCAATGTTCTTCTAATATGATTTTCCGATCAGGGGCATTCATCGGCGGCTTGTTGTTTGATGTTGATTTTTGTCGCCGCAACGAAGTGTCTTCTTACGATGGCTCTCTTTATTACCAAATATATATATTTTCTTTGGCTTTTTGTTCTAAGGGTATTGGTTACATATCTACTCCGATCGCTGCTGGACGGGCTGGCAATCCTCCTATGTTCGGTTCCTCTGATAATGAAAAATCAGTTCATGTGCCAGGTGCTTACACCGCTTTTGGTCGGGCAAAAATGTGGCAGGGTGTCCTGGATATTGTTAATGATGTTCAAAAAAAATTCGATGTGAATTTGATTTCGGATATTAGACGGGAATTGATGATTCGCCAGTCCTTTCATATATTTGAAATGAATTCAATATTAAGTTATCGCGCGAATCGTGATTTGGCGCGTGAGTTGGTGCGAATAGGCCTATTCGCTCATCCTCTGCCAATTTTATTTTTCTGCCTTAATGCCCTTCTTGGTAAGCGTGCATCCATTTTTTACGGCTTGGCACGTCGCTTTCTTCAGAAGTCTTGAGCATTTTTTCGATCAAAATTTCTGAATTTAAATTTCTAATGAAAATCTCGCTTGAACCCAAAATTGCCATTGTTCATGAGTGGTTCACGGCAATCGCCGGCTCTGAAAAAGTGGTCGAACAGATGCTTCACTTGTTCCCACAGGCAGATGTGTTTGCTGTCCATGCCGATCCTTCAGTGGTCAAGAGCACCGGTTTCTTGAAAGGGCACAAGGTCACTTCCAGTTTCATCAGTAATTTGCCCAGTGCAAACAAGTCTTATCGCTCCTATCTACCCTTGATGCCCCTGGCGGTAGAGCAGTTCGATCTTTCTTCATATGACGTTGTCATCTCCAGCGCACATGCCGTTGCCAAAGGGGTATTGACCGGACCCGATCAGCTGCACATCAGTTATGTGCATTCTCCTGTCCGATACGCATGGGATTTGCAGCACCAGTACCTGCGTGAGTCAGGCCTGGACAAGGGCCTTAAAGGCTGGCTGGTCAAGTGGCTGCTTCACAAAATTCGCATTTGGGATTACCGCACTGCGGCGGGTGTGGACCACTTTGTGGCCAATTCACGCTTCATTGGTCGGCGCATTCGCAAGGTCTATGGTCGTGAGTCCGATGTCATCTATCCGCCTGTGGATGTCTCCTCCTTCGATTTCTGCGACCAAAAGCAAGACTATTACCTGACCGCTTCGCGTCTGGTGCCCTACAAGCGCATGGATTTGATCGTCCAGGCTTTTGCGCAGATGCCTGATAAAAAGCTGGTGGTGATTGGCGATGGCCCGGACATGTCAAAGCTTCGGTCAATGGCCACGCCCAATGTCTCTTTGTTAGGCTATCAGCCGTTTGATGAACTCAAACGCCACATGCAACAAGCCAAGGCATTTGTCTTTGCGGCAGAGGAAGACTTTGGCATCACCCCTGTCGAGGCTCAGGCTTGCGGTACACCCGTGATCGCTTACGGTAAGGGGGGGTCACTGGAAACGGTTATAGACAACCCCGATCCAGGCAGAGCCACAGGGTTGTGGTTTCCTGACCAGACCGTTGAATCGCTTGTGACTGCCGTGCTGCGCTTTGAGTCTTTGTCTGTACCCATTTCGTCCGAGGTTTGCCGGCAGCACGCCGAGCGTTTCTCCACTGAACGTTTTCGCAAAGAGTTTGCGGATTATGTGAACAAGCGCTGGGATCAGTTCCAATTAACTTTGTCTCACCCATGACCCTTCTCGTGACTGGCGGCGCTGGCTTCATCGGCGGCAACTTCGTGCTCGATTGGATCGCCGGTTCTGAGGAACCTGTGGTCAACCTCGACAAACTCACCTATGCAGGCAACCTGCAAACACTGGCCAGTCTGCAGGGCAACCCCCGGCATATTTTTGTGCAGGGCGACATTGGTGACCGCGCCTTGGTGGAAAAGTTGCTGGCCGAGCACAAGCCGCGCGCCGTCATCAACTTCGCAGCCGAAAGCCACGTGGACCGATCCATTCATGGCCCCGGTGACTTCATCGAGACAAACATTGTCGGAACCTACAACCTGCTCGAATCAGTGCGGGGCTACTGGAATGGCTTGTCGCAGGTGGAGAAAACCGGTTTCCGCTTCCTGCATGTCTCCACCGACGAGGTCTATGGTTCGCTGGCCAAAGACGCCCCGGCGTTTGCTGAGACGAACCGCTACGAACCCAACAGCCCCTACAGCGCGAGCAAAGCCGCCAGCGACCACTTGGTGCGCGCCTGGCACCACACCTACGGCCTGCCGGTGCTCACCACCAACTGCAGCAACAACTACGGCCCCTACCACTTCCCCGAGAAGCTGATCCCGCTGATGATCGTCAACGCGCTAGCCGGCAAGCCCCTGCCGGTCTATGGAGATGGCATGCAGATCCGCGACTGGCTCTACGTCAAGGACCACTGCAGCGCGATCCGCCGCGTGCTGGAAGCCGGCCGCTTGGGCGAAACCTACAACGTCGGTGGCTGGAACGAGAAGCCCAACATCGAGATCGTCAACACTGTCTGCGCGCTGCTCGACGAGCTGCGCCCCAAGTTCGACGGAACCTCCTACGCGACCCAGATCAGTTACGTCACCGACCGCCCCGGTCATGACCGCCGCTACGCGATCGATGCGCGCAAGATCGAGCGCGAGCTGGGCTGGAAACCTGCTGAGACCTTTGAGACCGGCATCCGCAAGACGGTGCAGTGGTATCTGGACTACCCCGAATGGGTGCAGAACGTGCAAAGCGGCGCTTACCGCGATTGGGTGAGCAAGCAATACGAAGGGAATGCAGCATGAAGCGCAAAGGCATCATCCTCGCCGGTGGCTCCGGTACAAGGCTTTACCCCGTCACACAAGCGGTGAGCAAGCAGCTCATGCCGGTGTACGACAAGCCCATGGTCTACTACCCGCTCACCACGCTGATGCTCTCGGGCATCCGCGATGTCTTGCTCATAAGCACCCCACAAGACACACCGCGCTTTGCAGAGCTGCTGGGCGACGGCAGCCAGTGGGGCATGAACATCCAGTACGCGGTGCAGCCCAGCCCGGACGGCTTGGCGCAGGCCTTCATCATCGGCAAAGACTTTGTGGGCAATGACCCGAGCGCGCTGGTGCTGGGCGACAACATTTTCTATGGGCATGACCTGGTCAAGCTTCTGGCCAGTGCCAACGCCCGCACGCAAGGCGCCAGTGTGTTTGCCTACCATGTGCATGACCCCGAGCGCTATGGCGTGGTGGAGTTTGATGGCGCGTTCAAGGCCCTGAGCATTGAAGAAAAGCCCAAGTCGCCCAAAAGCAACTACGCGGTCACTGGCTTGTACTTTTATGACCATCAGGTCTGCGACATTGCAGCAGACATCAAGCCCTCTCATCGCGGTGAGCTGGAGATCACCGATGTGAACAAGCGCTACCTTGAGTTGGCGCAGCTCAATGTCGAGATCATGGGCCGGGGCTACGCCTGGCTGGACACGGGCACACACGACAGCCTGCTCGAAGCTGCAGGCTTCATTGCCACGCTGCAAAAGCGCCAGGGCCTTATGGTGGCCTGCCCCGAAGAAATTGCTTTCGCCCAAAAATGGATCGATGCAGAGGCTGTGCAAAAGCTGGCCGCACCATTGGCCAAGAATGGCTATGGGCAGTATTTATTGAATTTGATTCGTTGAACCATTCCTCTGTCATTGCCCGGCTTGACCGGGCAATCCATGGATCCTCGGGTCAAGCCCGAGGATGACCCCTTTATGCCCTACACCGTCACAGCCACCGCCATCCCCGACGTCCTGGTGCTCGAGCCCAAAGTGTTCGGCGATGCCCGTGGCTTTTTCTTCGAGTCCTTCAACGCTCGTGACTTTGCTCAGGCCACAGGTCTGAATGTCGAGTTCGTGCAGGACAACCACAGCAAGTCGGCGCATGGCGTATTGCGCGGCCTGCATTACCAGATCCAGCATGCACAGGGCAAGCTGGTGCGGGTGGTGCAGGGCGAGGTCTTCGATGTGGCCGTTGACCTGCGTCGCTCCTCACCCACCTTCGGACGCTGGGTGGGCGAGCGCCTGAGCGCAGACAACCACAAGCAGATGTGGATTCCGCCGGGCTTTGCGCACGGTTTTGTGGTGACCAGCGAAAGTGCCGAGTTCCTCTACAAGACCACCGACTACTGGTACCCCGAGCACGAGCGCAGCCTGCTGTGGAATGATGTCACTGTTGGCATTCAGTGGCCAATTGACTTCACGCCTCAACTGGCTGATAAGGACGCGACTGGCAAGTTGTTTGTGACCGCCGATAAATTTGATTGATGATTGTGCGGGCAGTCTCTATCGTTCCTAGCCTTATTGACGCAGTGAAAAGTGCTTTATGAAATTCCTGCTGGGTCAATAAAGTTATGTTTCCGGATATGAGCTTAGTCCACAAATAATTTGATTTGCCTACTGAACCCAACTCTAAGATGGGTAGGTAAAAGCGTTACTGGGATAGACCATTTGCAAGGCCGTCTGGCAACCTGAATTCAAAAATTAATACTTCCCAATGATTAATCGCAAAGCCACCATTGGCACTTTGAAACAACACCAATACACCACGCACCACCTTGGATCTTTTCAGATTCTTTTGACCAAGGTGGCCTTGCTGTCGGCTGATTTATTCTCGTTTGCTTTGGTAGGACTTTTGGCAGCCTGGTTGGCCGAGCGTTGGTCTGTGACTGCCGAGCTGCATTGGCTGGTGACGCAAGACCTGGAGCGCTATTGGGTCTGGCTGGCGGTGGTGGGGCTGGGCATCGGGTTCTTTCTGGTGCGGTTTCGGCATTACAGCGACCGCAAACCCTTCTGGACGGAGCTGGGCGAGGTGCTGCGCATGGTGCTGGTGCTGGCCGTGCTCGACCTGGCCGTGCTGGCCATCACCCGCTGGAATTCATCGCGCCTGTGGTGGGCGCTGGTCTGGCCGGGCGTGGCGCTGTGCTTGCCTTTGGGCCGGGGGCTGGTGCGCACGGCGATGCTGCGCCTGGGCGTGTGGCAGCGGCCCACGCTGCTGGTGGGCAATGGCCCCAATGCGCACGAGGCGCAAGAGGCCTTGCAGAGCGAGCCGGGCATGGGCTTTGCCGTGGTCGGAATGCTCGACATTGGCCTGAGCCCTGCGCAGTGGGAGCCTGAGCTTGAAAAGTGGGCCAAGGTGCCGGGCATGCAGTTTGTGCTGGCCACCGAGCCCGATCAGTCTGATCTGCGCGAAGCCATGTTGCGCCAGCTGACCCGCCTGCGGGCCGAAGAGGTGAGCGTGATCCCGGCCATGCGCGGCGTGCCTTTGTTTGGCACCGACATGGCCTACTTCTTCTCGCACGAAGTGGCCATGCTCAAGCTGCGCAACAACCTGCGCTACTGGCCGGCGCGACTGCTCAAGCGCATGTTTGATCTGGTGGCGGCTCTGCTGTTGCTGGTGCTGGGGGCGTTGCCCTTTTTGTACATGGCGCTGCGCATTCGCCGCGATGGCGGACCGGCGATTTTTGCGCACCAGCGGGTGGGGCAGTCGGGGCGGATGTTCCCTTGCTTCAAGTTCCGCACCATGCATGTGGATGCCGAGCAGCAGCTGCGCGACTTGCTGGCGCGCGACCCGGCAGCCCGTGCCGAGTGGGATCGCGAGTTCAAGCTGCGCAACGATCCGCGCATCACCCGCATCGGTCAGTTTTTGCGCCGCACCAGCCTGGACGAATTGCCGCAGTTGTTCAACGTGATCCGTGGCGAGATGAGCTTGGTGGGGCCGCGCCCCATCATCCAGGCGGAGCTGGCCCGCTACGGCGACGATGTGGATTACTTCTTGATGGTGCGCCCGGGCATGACGGGCCTGTGGCAGGTCAGTGGCCGCAACGATGTGGACTACGACACCCGTGTCTACCTGGACACCTGGTACGTCAAGAACTGGTCGCTGTGGTACGACATTGCGATTTTGTTCAAGACGGTGCGCGTGGTGCTGGCGCGCAAGGGGGCGTACTGATGCTGGCCTGGTTACCTGTGGTGTATTTCTTTGGGCTGATCACCATTCCGGGTATGGCGGAATTGGGCTTGCTGTTACTCGCCTTGGTTGGGGGCTGGTGTTTGTGGCGGCCCGGCTTGCACAGCACGACAGGGACGCTGAGCAGGACAGACCTGTGGATGACGCTGGCCATGGCGAGCGTGTTTCTTTTCAAGTTGCTGACGCTTTTGTGGACCGACAGCGTGAGCCTGACGATTCGGAATGCGCTTTGGCATCTGCATTTTTTGCTGTGGCCACTGGTGGCTCTGGCGTTGGTGCGCTGCAAGGCGCACCTGCAAAATGTGGAGGCCGGCATTGCCCTGGCCATGATGCTGGTAGCGGGCTGGTACCTGCTCTGGGTAGCTACAGGATGGCCTGTATTGGCTTTTGAGGATGCAGGGACCACGCACCCAGGCGTGCTGGCGCAGGTGACTCTGGTGCTGGGCATTTGGCTGTTGCTGGCCGCTACCCGCCCGGAGACTGCCGATCTTGACGCGCAGTGTAGGCTGTTGCTGTTTGTGGGCGCGTTAGCTGCGCCGGTGGTGCTGGTGGCGTCAGGCCGACGGCTGGAATTGCTCGGCTATGTGATGCTGGCGCCTGCCTTTGCTGCCTACCGATACCGAGCGATCATGACGCGTGCCCGCTGGGTAGGATCAGTGATGCTGGTGTTGGGACTCATGGCGGCTCTGCTTTACCTGCGCTGGGAGAAGTTTGCCCTCGGGTTTTCGGAGTTGCATCGCTACTTCAACATGACGGGTCAGGATCGAGAGGTGATCGTGTCTTCGTGGGGTGCGCGGTTGGAAATGTACCGTGTGGGTATTCATGGCTTCCTTGACCATCCCTGGCTGGGCATGAGCGCAGGGGCTCGGCCTTATCTGATGGAGGCCTATGGGGTTCTGGGGCGTGAAGACTTTGGACATCGCCATTTCCACTCGCAATTGCTGCAGACCCTGGTTGAAGGCGGACTGCTGGGTCTGCTCGCGATGCTGCTGGTGTTGGGCTACACCGTGCGTCACTTGATCGTGCGGGTCTGGCGCAAGCACCACGAAGAAGCCTTGATCGCCCTGGCGCTTTACCTGAGTTATGCAGTCGAGGGTGCATTCAGCGCAGCTCTGACTTATGGCGAGGCCAATGCGATGTTTGTTGTGCTTACTGCCTTGCTGTGGACGAGGATGCGCAAAGCCGATTGACCTATTTACTCTTGGTGCCCCCAGATCAGGTTCCGCTTTAAAGTAGGAGACAGGGAGTAAGCAATTCTGTCATTCTCCGACTTGATCGGAGCATCCAGGGGGTACCATGGATTCTCAGGCTTGACCCGAGGATGGCAGAGTCGAGGGCCGCTACACTATCTGTTATGGAACTCAAAATCGTTGTTTACTCCAAGTCGGCTTGCCCGCAATGCGATTCGGTCAAGATGTTGCTCAAGAACAAGGGCCTGGCCTTTGAAGAGCTGAAAATCGACGACGAGGCCGAGCGCCTGGCGTTTTATGCCAAGTGCGGTCCGTCGGTGAGACAGATGCCCCAGGTGTTCATCAATGACCAGCGAGTGGGCGGCCTCAATGGCCTGCAGGCGGCGCTGGCGCAGCTGGGCAAGTGACATGAACGCGCAGGCGGTCCGCAAGGCGGTCTTTCCCATCGCGGGTCTGGGAACCCGCTTTTTGCCTGCCACCAAGGCCAGCGCCAAGGAGATGCTGCCGGTGGTGGACAAGCCGCTGATCCAGTACGCGGTCGAGGAAGCCTATGCCGCGGGCATCCGGCAGATGATCTTCGTGACGGGGCGCACCAAGCGCAGCGTGGAAGACCACTTCGACACGGCCTACGAATTGGAGACCGAACTCGAGATGGCGGGCAAGACCGCCTTGCTGGAAGTGGCGCGCGGCATTGCGCCCGACGACATGCTCTGCACCTATGTGCGCCAGCCGCGCGCGCTGGGCCTGGGCCATGCAGTGCTGTGCGCCAAGGAACTGGTGGCGGGCGAGCCGTTTGCGGTGCTGCTGGCCGACGACCTGATGGTGGGCAAGACGCCCATCATGCAGCAGATGGTCGAGCAGTTCGAGCACTGGCGCAGCAGCATCCTGGCGGTGCAGGACGTGCCGCGCGAACACACCCGGCGCTACGGCATCGTGAGCGGCAGCCCGGTGGAGGACGGCGTGGTCGATGTGAGCGGCATCGTCGAAAAACCCGCGCCCGAAGTGGCCCCGAGCACGCTGGCCGTGGCGGGGCGCTACATCCTCACGCCGGGCATCTTCCACGAACTGGAGAACATCCCGCGCGGCGTGGGCGGCGAGATCCAGCTGACCGACGGCATCGCGCAGCTGCTGCGCCGCGAAAAAGTCTTCGCCTACCGCTACGAGGGCACCCGCTACGACTGCGGCAGCAAGCTCGGCTTTTTGCAGGCTACGGTCGACCTCGGCGTGCAACACGCCGAAGTCGGCACCGAATTCGCCGACTGGCTCCAGGGCCGCTGAAGCTTTCGAGCCCCTGCTGGAGGGGCGTGACGGTCCAAAGATCGCCACGTCGCTGCGCTCCTCGCGATGACGTGCATGACTGACGTTGCTGCGAGCGAAGCGCGGCAGTCCATAGACCTGGTTGATGCCTTGATCCTCACGATGACGTGGATGTATGGCTCCGGGCGTTCGTGACTGACGTCATTGCGAGCGAAGCGTGGCAATCTACAGCCCCCTTCAAGCTGCCCTCATCGAATGAAGCCAGAGCTTGGATGGAAGTCAGCGCCGATTATTCAAGGCTTACGGGGCAGCAGCCCCGCCGCCAGTTCTGCCGCCACGCGGCCTTCGTCGGTGGGGATGACCCAGACTTCGACAGTGCTCCCTGTGCAGTGGATGGCCTCGCAGGACGCGCCAGTGGCCGCCTGGTTGAGTGCCTCGTCGATCTGCACGCCCAGCCAGGCCAGCTGAGCACAGACCTGTTGGCGCAGTGCAGCGTCGTGTTCGCCGATGCCGCCGCTGAAGGCGATCAGGTCCAGTCCGCGCAGGCAAGCCACCATGGCGCCGGCTTCGCGCACCACGCGGTGGGTGAAGAGGTCGATGGCAAAGCGGGCGGCCTCGTTGCCGTTCTGGCGCAGGGTGCGCATGTCGGCGCTGATGCCCGAGACGCCGAGCAGACCGCTTTGCTTGTAAAGCAATTGTTCGATGCGGTCATGGTCCCAGCCCTGCGCCATGAGGTGCAGGAGTACACCAGGGTCGATGTTGCCGCTGCGGGTGCCCATCATGAGACCGTCGAGTGCCGTAAAACCCATGGTGGTGGCCACGCTGCGGCCGCCCTGGGCTGCGCACAGGCTCGCGCCGTTGCCCAGATGCGCCATCAGCACGCGACCGTTTGCGCCTGCGCTGCGCCGTTGCAGCTGGCCCATGATGAACTGGTAGGACAACCCATGAAAGCCGTAGCGCCGCACGCCCTGGCTGCGCAGGCTTTGCGGCAGCGCAAAGCTGCTGTGCAGCGCGGGCACGGTGGCGTGGAAAGCGGTGTCGAAGCAGGCGATCTGCGGCAGCTGCGGAAAGGCTCGGGCAAAGGCGCGGATGCCGGCCAGGTTGTGCGGCTGGTGCAGCGGGGCCAGGGGGCTCAGGCGTGTCAGTTGTTCCAGCACGTCGGGTGTGACCTGCACGGGTGCGGTGAAGGCCTCGCCGCCATGCACCACGCGGTGGGCCACGGCCTTCAGCGGCGGCAGATCGGGGGTGTCGCGCAGCACCTGCTGCAGGCGCTGCAAGGCGGCATCAAACGGGTCGAGGCTGCGGGAGGCCAGCGCTTCGCGGTGCGTCTGATCGCCAACAGTCCAGCGCAGCGTGGGTTGGCCTCCGGGTTCCAGGCCTTCGAACGTGCCTTGGAGCATGGCAGACAGGACTGGGGACCCTGGAGACTGCCGCGTCCCTTCGCTCCTCGCAGTGACGGCATCATCGCAAAGCTCGCCGCTGGTCAATCTGTCATCGCCAAGGCTACCGCTCGCACATGCTTCATCGCGAAGGCTACAGCTCGTTGATGCGTCATCGCGAAGGCCGCAGGCCTGTGGCGATCGCACGGGGTAGACCGCGAATTTGAGCGAAGACGATCCGGCGTTGACGGAGAGCACGGCCATGGGCTTGCCTGTCAATTTCAAAGCCCGAGCTGGGCGCGGCGGATGGGATCCTGGCGGGCAATGTGTGCGGCCACAAGGGCGAGCACGGCCGAGCCGACGCGGGTGTCGGGGCTGTCGGCGCGGCTGGTCAGGGCGATGGGGATGCGTGCCCCGAGCACCACGCCGCAGGCGCTCGCGCTGCCCAGGGTTTCAAGCAGTTTGGCCAGGATGTTGCCCGATTCGATGTCGGGCACGAGCAGGATGTCCGCATCGCCTGCGACGGGCGAGACGATCTGCTTGATGCGGGCGGCTTCGAGGGAGATGGCATTGTCCAGCGCAAGGGGGCCATCGACCATGCCGCCGCGGATCTGTCCGCGCTCGGCCATCTTGGACAGGGCCGCCGCTTCGAGTGTGGCGGGCATGTCGGGGTTGACTGTCTCCACGGCCGCCAGCGCCGCCACCTTGGGCTGCGGGGTGCCCATGGCGATCGCGAAGTCGATGGCGTTTTGCACGATGTCGACCTTGTCGCTCAGGCTGGGGGCGATGTTGAGTGCGGCGTCGGTGACCCACAGCGGCTTGGGGTAGGTGGGCACTTCAAAACGGAAGACGTGCGACATGCGCCGTGCGGTGCGCAGGCCCGGGCGGGCCAGCACGGCGTGCAGCAGTTCGTCGGTGTGCAGGCTGCCTTTCATCAGGATCTCGACTTGGCCACTTTCGGCCAGGTCGGCGGCCGCATCCGCTGCCGCATGGCTGTGTGGGGTGTCGAGCAGTTCGAAGGCAGCGATGTCCACACCGGCTTGCTCGGCCGCCGCTTCGATGCGCGAACGCGGACCGATCAGCACAGGCACGATCAGCCCTTGCGCTGCAGCGGCGATGGCCCCCGACAAGGAAGGCGCATCGCAAGGGTGCACCACGGCGCAACGCACTGCAGCCAGCCCATGGGCTTTGTCCAGAAGGCTTTGGAGCCGGGCATGCGGATCAAAAGTTGTGGGCGTTGCAGTGCGGGACATGTGGCAGAGCTCAGGAAGTGGTTTGTCGGGCTATCTTGCCATGACCGTGTGAGAGGTCATGGCATGGTCCGTGGGGCAAACCTCTGTGTGGGAGGTGGCCTGCCTGCCTCTTTACTGCGCGGCCTGCAGGCCGTTCATGAAGTGCTCAGACATGCGCTGCGCGGCGAGTTCGGGCTGGCGTTGGGTGAGGGCGTCCACGATCTGGCGGTGTTCTGCCAGCGATTGCTCGATGCGGCCGCTCTTGAAGAGCGAGTGATGGCGGTTGAGTTTCATGACCTTGCGCAGGTCGGCCACCATCTGGCTGCGCCATTTGTTGTCGGACATGTCCAGCAGTTGCAGGTGGAAGGCTTCGTTGATCTCGAAGAAGCGGTCGCGGTCCTGGATGGCCGCCTCCAGGGCTGTCTGCTGCGCTTGCAGCGTGGCGAGCTGTTCGTCGCTGGCGCGTTGCGCCACCACGCGGGCAGCGTCGCTCTCCAGCAGGGACAGCAGGTGATAGACGTCGCGCAGGTCCTTTTCGCTGACCTCGGTGACGTAGGCGCCGCGGCGTACCTTCATCGTCACCAGGCCTTCGGCGGCCAGCACCTTGAGCGCCTCGCGCAGCGGCGTGCGGCTGATGCCCAGCTGCTCGGCAATGCGCAGTTCGTCGATCCAGCTGCCCGGCTCCAGCTCGCGGGCGAAGATGCGCTGGCGCAGCAGTTCAGCCACTTCTTCGTAAAGGGCGCGGGGGGCGAGGGACAGGGCGGACATGGGTG
>JACCDS011067267.1_pt1 | contig 27162 bp, 28 predicted proteins | sample 7446441 | NCBI WGS metagenome assembly JACCDS01 (sample SAMN15323445, study PRJNA562643) | freshwater metagenome | isolation source: river surface water | place: USA:Blue River Watershed | collected 2017-08-17 | reverse complement strand
CGCGATGGACGCGATCTTGCTGTTGCTGCGCACGGGTATGCAGTGGGGAGCACTCGATGCCACGGGGTTATGCTCGCACTCCTCAGCGCACCGGCGATTTCGCGAGTGGACCGACGCTGGCGTCTTCAAGCGCTTCTGGCACGATGGCCTGATGGCGTGCGAAGCACTCGAGAAGATCGACTGGGGTTGGCTGGCCCTCGATGGCGCAATGACCAAGGCCCCGTTGGGCGGGGAAAAAAATCGGCCCCAACCCTACCGACCGCGGCAAAGGGGGCGTCAAGCGCAGCCTGCTCACTGATGGCCACGGCCTGCCGCTGGCACTGGTCATCGCTGGCGCTCACCGGCACGACAGCATGCTGCTCGAGGAGACCTTGGCGCGCATCGTCATCGACCGACCGACGAGTTCGTCGCGCTCTTGGCTGTGCCTGGATTTGGGCTATGTCGGGCGACGGATTTATGAGCAGTTGTGAATCGCTATCAATTTCCTGGACGCTTGGCTGCCTCTCGAAAAACTGCTGTTCAAATTATACTGGCCACTTCTTTCCGTTATATCCGTGTCGGCGCACCGGGTTGCAGAACATCTCGATGTAATCAAAGACATCCTGACGTGCCGCTTCGCGCGTGGGTCGGTCTTGCGCTTGATGCGCTCACGTTTTAAGAACTGAAAGAAGCTCTCCGCTATCGCATTGTCGTGACAATTGCCACGTCGGCTCATACTGCCGACGAGGCCATGCGCAACGCCCAACTGAGAATCATTCTCATCTGTTGTAAAATGAAGGTTCTGAACTTTTCACCTGATGAGAACTGACCGATGCAATTAATGCGATCCCTCCGTTGTTCGCTGGCCGCCGCGACCTCCGTCGCCGCTTTGCTATCGCCGGCCGCGCACGCTGATACGGTGACGGTGTATTCGGCCCGCAACGAACAATTGCTGAAACCGTTGCTGGATCGTTATAGCAAACAGACCGGTACTGACATTCGCCTGCTGACGGCGAATGAAGGTGCGCTGCTCGCGCGCCTGAAGGCCGAGGGTGCGAGCACGCCTGCCGATTTGCTAATCACGGTCGACGCCGGCAACCTATGGCTGGCGGCGCAACAGGAACAATTGCTCGCGCTGAATTCGCCGGTGCTGCAAAAAAATATACCGGCCCATCTGCGCGATCCGGGCAATCAGTGGTTCGGCCTGTCGGTGCGCGCGCGCACCATCGTGTATGCAAAGAACAAAGTCAAGCCGGCCGACTTGTCGACCTATGAAGACCTGGCTGCGCCGAAGTGGAAGGGCAAGCTGTGCCTGCGTAGCAGCAAGAAGGTTTATAACCAGTCGCTGGTCGCGATGATGATCAGCGAGCTTGGCGAACAGAAGACGGAAGCCATCGTGCGTGGCTGGGTCGCGAACCTTGTTACCGATCCGTTCCCCGACGACACCTCGCTGCTGAAAGCAATCGCTGCCGGCCAGTGCCAGGTCGGCATCATCAACACCTACTATCTCGGTCGCTTGCTGGTGAAGGAGCCAGACTTTCCGGTCGGCCTGTTCTGGGCGAACCAGAACGGCAGCGGCACGCATGTCAACGTGTCGGGTGCCGGTGTGACGCGTCATGCCAAGAATCCGGCCGGCGCACAGAAGCTGATCGAATATCTGTCCCAAGAGACTGCGCAGAGCTTCTATGTTGATGAGGATCTCGAGTTCCCTGCCAATCCGAAAGTGCAGCCGAACTCGCTGATCAAGAACTGGGGTCCGTTCAAGCCCAATCTGCTGAATGTCGCTAAGGCCGGCGAGCTGCAGGTGAGCGCGACGCGGCTGATGGATCGCGCCGGCTATCGTTAAGTGATGCGTTTGTATTCCGCGCGGCCGCCGTGGTCGCTACTGCCGATCGTGTTGCTGACGGTGGCACCGCTGCTGGTGGTGGCGGCCAGCTGGCTGCAGCCGCAGCCGGAGGTGTGGGCGCACCTGCATGAATTCGTGCTGCCGCGCGTGCTGACCAACACGCTATGGATCGCCATCGGTGTGGCGCTGCTGACAGCGCTGCTCGGGATTTCACTGGCGTGGCTGACCGCGGTCTGTGAGTTTCCGGGGCGACGCGTGTTCGCATGGGTGCTGGTGCTGCCGCTGGCGCTCCCCGGTTATGTGCTGGCATCGGTGATGGTCGGTCTGCTCGATTACAGCGGGCCGCTGCAGACCGGGCTGCGCGCGCTGCTGGGGCCGGCGACGACGCTGCCGCCGATACGCTCAGTCGGCGGCGCGATCCTGGTGTTCGGACTGGTGCTGTATCCGTATGTCTATCTGCTGGCGCGACAGGCGTTCCTCACGCAGGGCCAGCGCAGCATCGAGGCGGCACAGACCCTCGGTCTGCCGCGCGTGCGTGCATTCTTTCGCGTGGTGTTGCCGATGTCGCGGCCGTGGTGGGCCGCCGGCATTTCGCTGGCGCTGATGGAGACGCTGGCAGATTTCGGCACGGTCGCCATCTTCAATGTCGATACCTTCACCACCGCCATCTACAAGGCCTGGCTGTCCCTGTTCAATCTGCCAGTGGCGTCGCAGCTAGCGTCGCTGCTAGCGCTGGCCGTGCTGCTACTGACCTGGTTCGAACTGCGCGAGCGAGGCCAGAGACGTTACAGCAGTCATGCGGCCGGTAAATCGGCGTCGCGGATTCCGCTGCGCGGCACTGCGCGCCTACTGGCCACCGGCTGGTGTGCGCTGGTGCTGCTGCTGTCTTTCGTGATGCCAGTAGTGCAGTTGCTGATCTGGACGCTGGGCGTTCTGATGCATGACTGGGATGCGCGCTACTGGGAATTCATCGGGCACTCGCTGCTGCTGTCGGCGCTATCGGCGGTACTCGTGGTGACGTGCGGGCTGTGGATCGCTTACGTGCAGCGCCAACATCCGGGCCGCCTGACCGCACTGGCTGTGCGTCTGTCCACGCTCGGTTATGCGTTGCCGGGCATGCTGCTGTCCGTCGGTCTGTTCGTACCGGTGGCCTGGCTTGACAGCCAGCTGCTGCCCATCTGGAACGCCATCGGCGTGCAGCCGGCGCCGCTGCTGAAGGGCACGCTGGCCGTGATGCTGGTGGCGCTGGCCGCGCGCTTCATGGCGGTGGGGTTCGAGCCGATGCAGGCAGCGATGGAGCGCGTGACGCCATCGCAGGAGCAGGCCGCCCGCAGCCTGGGCCTGGGGCGCTGGCAGATGCTGCGCCGTCTGTTTGTGCCAATGCTGCGTTCCGGCTGGCTGGGCGCAAGTCTGCTGGTGTTTGTCGAAGTGATGAAGGAAATGCCGATCACGCTGATGACGCGCCCGTTCGGTTGGGACACCCTGGCAGTGCGCGTCTTTGAGATGAGTTCGGAAGGCATGTGGGAGCGCGCTGCCCTACCTAGCCTGTGCATCGTTGTCGTCGGTTTGTTGCCGGTGCTGCTGCTGGTGCGCGCGACAGAAAAATAAAGCGAGAAAGCCATGCAACAAGCAGAGCCATCCCCCAAGGTCATGAACGCGCTCGAGCTTGAGTCGCTCACGCTGGCGTATGCGTCACCGAAAGGAGCGCAGACGGTGCTGCGTGATTTGTCGCTGCAGCTGGGCTGCGGCGAGATCGCCAGCTTGCTCGGACCGTCGGGCTGCGGCAAGACCACCGCCCTGCGCGCGATCGCCGGCTTTCATCCGCTGCAGACCGGGTGCATCCGGCTGATGCAACGCGAGGTCGGCAGCCCGCGCCATCAGTTGCCGCCTGAGCAGCGCAACATCGGCATGGTATTTCAGGACTACGCGCTGTTTCCGCATCTGAATGTGGCGGCGAATGTGGGTTTTGGTCTGCACCGGCTGCCGCGCGCCGAGCGCGAGCGGCGCATCGCGCAGATGCTCGAACTGGTTGGCCTGAGCAATTTTGCCCAGCGCTCGCCGCATGAACTCTCCGGCGGCCAGCAGCAACGGGTTGCGCTGGCGCGTGCGCTGGCGCCGCAGCCGGCGCTGCTGTTGATGGACGAGCCGTTCTCCAATCTGGACGTGACTCTGCGCGAGCGGCTCGCACTGGAGGTGCGCGATCTGCTCAAGCAGACCGGCACAGCAGCCGTGATCGTTACGCACGACCAGCGCGAGGCATTTGCGGTGGCTGACCGGATAGCGGTGCTGGCCGACGGCCAACTGCAGCAATACGGCTTTGCGATGGATCTCTACCATCGCCCGGCTAATCGTTTCGTCGCCGGCTTTATTGGTGAAGGGGTGATGCTCCCCGGTGTGGCCGACGACAGCGGTGCCGTGCACACCGAGCTGGGTGAATTCCTGCTGGATCCGCATACTGCGCCGTTGGCGGCCGGTAGCACCACCGCGCTGCTGGTACGACCCGACGACATCCTGCATGATGACGCCAGCCCGCGGCGTGCGCATGTACTGGCCAAGGCGTTTCGCGGTGCCGAGTTTTTGTACACACTTGCGCTGCCGTCCGGCCAGACCGTGCTGTCGCTGGTGCCCAGCCACCACGATCATGCGATTGGCGAGGCGATCGGCATCCGCGTCGAACTCGACCATGTGCTCTGCTTCGACACGCGCTGAACCGGAGAACTGCTGCACCGAATAGCCAGTCCTGCGGGCCTGTCCAACGCCGCCGTCATTGCTACAGATACAGTCCTGGCGATAATCGTCTGCGCGAGCAGCGTCGCCGATTTGGGCCTTGACCACCTCCACCGCCAAGTTCGATTCCGCCCCGGGCCACCATGAAAACAAGCAAAGCCCTCGTTAGCGATAAGGAGAGCTTTTTGTATTCCGGTGCACACATGCCATGTCGTTGCTATGCTTTGACGAGTTTCCAGACATCTGAGCCGTCATCAATGAATATCAACTCTGATTACAGCAAGAGGGTCGTGATTAACCATCACGACTTACCTTGGACTCCCAGCCCGGTAGCAGGGATTGAGCGGCGAATGCTGGAGCGTATTGGTGATGAAATAGCAAAAGCAACCTCCATCGTCCGCTACCAACCCGGGACAAAGTTTCCGGTTCACATTCATGAGTTGGGTGAAGAGATTCTGGTGTTGGAGGGGACATTCAGTGATGAGACTGGTGACTATCCTGCCGGCACGTACATCATGAATCCTCCCGGTTCCTCTCATTCACCCCGTACCAAATCCGGCTGCACACTCTTTGTGAAGCTCCGGCACCTTGGCGTGGATCAGGTTGAGCGGGAGGTAGTAAACACGACAACCGCTCCTTGGTATCAAGGAATGGTGCCCGGCCTGAGTGTCATGCCGCTCATGCAACAAGGCAGTGGATCAACCCTCGTCCGTTGGGCACCTCAAACCTATTTCAACCCGCACAGGCACTTTGGCGGCGAAGAAATCTTCGTAGTCGATGGCGTTTTTCAGGATGAACACGGACGCTACCCGGCAGGCTCATGGATTAGAAGTCCTCACCTGAGCTTGCACCAACCCTTCAGTAAAGAAGGTTGCACGATCTTTGTGAAGACGGGACATCTATTAGACTAACGAGGATGGGGATGCCAAATGCCCTGCGCCTCCCAGTGAGACGAGTATGGAAAAGAACAAATACATTAACGTGGGTGTTGCCGGTAAGCTGGGCAAATACAGCGATGCCGTGCTGGTCGAGGACGGGCGACGCTGGCTCTATACATCGGGGACACCCGGCCTGGCGGCCGACGGCAGTTTGCCACCCGATTTTGAAACTCAGGCGCAGCTGGCCTGGGAGCACGTGAAGGCCATGCTGGACGCCGCCGGCATGGATGTCGGCGACATCGTGAAGCTGACGCAATCCCTGATACGCCCCACGGATCTGGAGGCCTACAGGGTAATCCGAAACAAATACCTGGGTGACGCTCGTCCGGCATCGATGCTGACGTTTGTCAGTGAATTAGTCATGCCGGGAATGCTCATCGAAATTGAAGTGGTGGCTGCGCGATAGTACGCACCTCCGATCGGCTGATCACGAAGCCCAGCGCAAGCGAAAGCCGCGCCTCACCGCCACGGCCTTGAATGGCGAGTGACGTGTCGGACCGAACCTCCCCGACCCGGTTTGATTCTGCTCTGTGCTGCAGAGGAATCGCGCATTGCTTCAAAATATTTGGGAGGTTCGAAAAACCGATCAGGTCAGCCCCCGTTATGAAAACGTATCTGCCATCAAAGCGCCGAACCACTTAGTCATCTTGCTGTAATTTTCCGTCGTTGCTGAGCCGGCGGCGATAGCAGCACCACCGTTATGTGATGCTTGCATGACATACGACGTCCCATTGTATTGATATACGGCAGATAACCAGGTCGCTAGCGTCGACGTGACCGGCGTATAGCATGCTGAATTAAGCACCGGAGAAAGAGCCAAGGTCTCGCCATATCCAGTCAGATTCAGCAAGATCGCACTGGCACAGGTCTTTGCCTCCTGGTTTGCAATATGGCCGGCCTTCGGAATCGAGCCCGCATTGCAAGCGTCACCAATGATGTAGACGTTGTCTTCCATCATGGATTCGAAACTGACAGGGTCGACCGGTGCAAATTTGCCGCCGTTGAGCAAACCAGCATCGCTCAATAATTTTGGTGCCCTTTGCGGTGGAATGGGATTGAGTACGGCAGCATTTACGACGACAGTTTCGGTCGCATCACCGACGGGGCGCGTATAGGTCACGTTCTTTGGCGACGCACTGACATTCGTTATGGTTACCCCAGGGCGGTAATCAACGGTGTAGCCGTAAGCGCCGCTGAAGGCATTCATGAAATTGTCTTTTTCTGCCATGACCTGTGGATTTTCATCCAGCACAATCACCTTGCTACCCGGCTTATTAAGCCTAAGCCAGTCGGCGATCACGCACGCACGCTCATAAGGTCCCGGAGGACAGCGGTAGGGGGCCTTTGGGATGGTGATGACCACATTATTGCCCGCCCCGGCAGTCATGGCCACGAGCTGGTTTCGTAATAGGGTCGTCTGCGGACCGGCCTTCCATGCATGCGGTATAGCGGTGTCATATTGACTGACGTTGGTTAATCCTGGCCACAGATCGAATTCCAACCCGGTGGCAAGCACGAGCGCTCCATAGCTAAGCGTGGTAGCTCCATAGGTGATGGTTTGGCTTGCCGTATTGATTTGGCTAACTGTGGCCTGGATCCTGTAGATGCCGTACTTATTGATTAAATTCGTATACGCATAGCCCAGACTGGACACGGTCCGCTTTCCGGTCAACACCTCGTTGCTCATGATGTTCGAGGTGTAATTGGTATCTTTTTCGATCAGGGCGACTTTTAAGGTGTAGTTGCTCCAAATGCGCAAATATTTCGCGATTGTGGCACCTGCCATTCCCCCACCAACGATAATCACATCGTAGTTCACACCAGCTGCCTTCGAGACCATCGGAATGCCAGGGATGCTGAGTGCCAGTCCGGCTTTGGCTGCCGCCAGGATAAATTTTCTGCGGTTCATTACGTCGGCCCTATCGCACTTGAGAAATATAAGCTGCCAGCATTTGCATCTGCGAATCGGTGAAACCCCTCGCATGTGCTTTCATAATGTTGCTGGTGTATTCAGAGCTCTTGGCCATTTCGGCTAGCTTGTAATAGATTTCATACCGTGTCATGCCGGTAAGCTTGCCCACGCCACCGGTCGCATTGGTGCCGTGACACTGAAAGCAGTTACTCGCCAATTGCCTGCCATCGAGCGTACCTTGAACGAGAGGGACTTTCAGGTACGTTGTCACAGTGCCAGTTTTGTCCTTGAATGCAATGTTCGAGACTCCCGTAGATATACCGGTCAACCGATAGACAGCAGTTGTCGTAGTGCTGCTAATCTTTGTGAGCGTGATAGCGGATGCATTGCTGTTGGTTACGCTCAGGGTGCCATTCACGCCGCTGACATTCATGTCGAATGTCTGAGCGCGTTGCAGTGTGATGCGGGTGTCGGTGGTTGATGCGCCAATATTCAGGGTCAATGCAAAGCTATTGACGGCTACTCCAAGTAATAAAACAGACAGAAGCCACTTAAATCTCGTGATAAAACTCTTCATTAACCACCTCTTAGAAAATTGTTTTCAGATTAAATCCAAAAACATTACTTTTAAAGTGGTCAACATTTCCCCGCTTGATTTAAGTCAAAAATCTATAATGTTACTTCTTGGGAATTTTTTGAGTTTTCTCCTAAACTCGTGACTGGTAAATGAATAAAAATAGCCCAAGGCGTCGACGTCACATTGTTTTGCTTGGATCCGGACTAGCATTCGTACTCACCGGATGTACTACAACGCGTGAGTTGGACGCGCAAGTGACGGCATATTCGTACAGCACTTTCGATTTTTCCGGTAACGCCTACAGCCGGGCCCGAAAGGCTTGTGATGCCAAAGGATATAAGCTGACCTACCTAAGCACGGACTGCGGTTTCTTTTTATGTACCAGTACTTTTAATTGCTCACCCTGAATGGGGTTCGGCAATTTATCAGATAGTGGCTATTTGTTGGGGGAGTACGAAATCAGCATGCGCATTGTGCTTCTCGGTGCCACCGGCACAATTGGAAGAGCGACTGCAAAGGCATTGCTCAGCGACGGTCATGAAGTGATTTGCCCGGTTCGTTCTCGGACAGGCTATGCAGGTATTCCGGCGACCGAATCATCCGGCAATTTACCTTCAGATTTCAAGCTCCGTTTCTGCGATGCTTCATCAATCTTCGGAGGGCAGCCCAGGCTGCTCCGGAGCGAGCGCATCGACGCCATTGTGTCCTGCCTCGCCTCTCGTACGGGCACACCCCGTGACGCCTGGGATGTTGATTACCGCATGCACAGGGACGTATTAAACGCCGCTAAAGCAGCGGACGTAAAACACTTCGCCTTGCTGTCAGCAATATGCGTACAAAAACCGTTACTTGGCTTTCAGCAGGCCAAGCTGGCTTTTGAAAAGGAATTGATTGAATCAGGAATTCGCTACAGCATCGTCAGGCCGACAGCCTTCTTCAAGTCATTGTCGGGCCAGGTTCAACGCCTGCAACGAGGTAAGCCTTATTTGGTATTTGGCGATGGTCGCATGACAGCCTGTAAACCCATCAGCGATCACGATCTGGCGCAATTCATTACAAGCTGCCTCACTGACATTACCAAGCGCAATTGCATTCTGCCCGTCGGGGGACCGGGAGCTGCTATCACTCCCATCGAGCAGGGCGAGTATCTGTTTAAGCGAATGGGCATCAAGCCACGTTTTCGGCATATCCCCATCGGAGCCATTGACGCCATCACCTACACGTTAAGCGCCGCCGGGCGTTTGGTACCCGCACTTGCAGACAAGGCGGAGCTTGCGAAGATCGGGCGATACTACGCCACGGAATCCATGCTGGTTTGGGATCCATCGCTGATGAAATACGATGCTGACGCGACGCCGTCTCATGGGACGCAAACGCTGTTTGACTATTACGACCGACTGCTATCGGGCGAAGAGCAGGTTGATCTGGGCGACCACGCGGTTTTCTGATTTTATTTAATACCGAAGGCGAGGTCAGTCAAAGATCTCGCTAAGCCAGGATTTGTGTTTGTAGTGCTTTTTATGGCCATGATACGGCAGCTCATGGTCTCTGCTCGGATGCGACGTCACCGGGGCTTGGTCATTCCGGTACCGAGGGGCCTGTGGCGCAGGCGGCGACGCGTTGGCTGCAGCACGATCGAGCAACTTGTCGAGCTCGCCGCGATCCAGCCAGACGCCACGGCACTTCGGGCAATAATCGATTTCCACTCCCTGGCGCTCGCTCATCACCAGCAAAGTATCGACACAAGTCGGACATTTCATATATAAGGCCTCCGCAGGCAATCCGACTATTCGCCAGAACCCCAACCAAACAAATGGAGCAGACTGGTGAACAGGTTGAAGAGCGATACGAACAGACCCACGGTAGCCATCACGTAGTTGGTCTCGCCGCCGTTCACGATCGCGCTCGTCTCAAACAGGATCAGTCCGGCAGACAGCAGCGCGACCACCGCCGACACTGTTAAAGCCAGTGCGGGCAACTCGAAGAAGATCGCCGCCAGACCTGCAAGAATCGCGACTACCATGCCGGCGAAGAGCATGCCTCCCATCCAGCTGAAATCGCGCCGCGTGGTGAGCGCCCAGGCCGACAAGGCAAGGAAGATCGCACCCGTCGCGGCGAGCGCCATGGCGATGGTGGTTCCGCCGCCCGGCAAGCTCAGCGTGCGAGAAAGTAGCGGCCCGAGCGTGTAGCCCATGAAGCCCGTCAGTGCGAACACGGCAGGCAGGGCCCAGCCGCTATTTTTCAATTTGTGGACTGCAAAGAGCAGCCCGAAGTAGCCAGCCAGCGTCAGGATGATGCCGGGCGAGGGCAACGCGAGCGCCGTGCTCAGCGTGGCTGTACCAGCTGCGAACACCAGCGTGAGGGATAGCAGCGCATAGGTGTTTCGCAGCACTCGGTGGGCGCTGGCTGGCAGCGTAGTGAAAACACGATTACGCTCGGCTGCTTCCAACGCACCTGCGGCACGGGCTGGAACAGGGATTCCGGACTTTTCCAAATGGGCCTCCACAATTGAAGATCAAGTTCACCACTACAACGGACGCGCTGTGTAGATCGCCAGCGCATGGTGCAGAACTGGCAGCTTCCGAAAAAGCAGGTAATTTCGCATGCAGACTTCGCTTATTTCTGCAATTTCGGGCACACCCGACCCGGCCAATAACGCGCTGTGCCATCCATAAAACTCCCTTTTGCTTGAATTTATTCGTGCCACTCCCGCGTTGACGTTTTTTAATTGGCAATCGCCTGGCAAACCCAAAAGCCTGCACGGATTGACTTCCCCATCCTCGCATGTCAACATAACGTTACAAACATAAGTGTACTTTATTGTGTACATAATAAATCCTGCAACCGGATTGGAAATTTGAGGATTGGCGCCTTGATGCAGTTCCAAAATCAATCGATTGATAACTTGGAGATACACGCATGTCAGACAAAGACAAGGTATGGCCGACCGGGCTGACCGAGGCCGAGTCCGAAGAAATACATCGGCACTTGATTCAGGGTACGCAGATTTTCGGGATGATCGCCGCATTCGCTCATCTGCTTGCGTACATTTATTCACCCTGGCTTCACTGATCGGGAGGGCAAGCACTATGATTTACGGAAAACTTTGGTGCGTGGTCAAACCGTCGGTCGGCATTCCGATCATCATCGGTGCGGTCGCTGTCGCGTCATTCTCGGTGCATCTCGCACTGACGATGAACACGACCTGGGTCAAACGCTACTTGAACGGAAACACAGCACAGGTAGCGGCGGTTCAGGCGCAGCCAACACAATAGGTGGCTGCGATAAACGTACCCGATGGATCAATTCAATAATTCATCTTCGTACGTCATGGTTCGGGGCTATCTGGTCCCGAACCGTACCGACTTGCATACCGCTCCTGCTTTCTCCCTGCCTGTTTTCTAAAGCGCCGGTGTGAATACAGCGCGCACAATTCGCCAGGAAGCGCTTCGCGCGCTGGCTCGTCTCGGACCGAAGTTCCTGCCATTTGCCGATGCGGCTTCGGCATCGCTGCCGCTATCAAGGCTGCTCCGTTTGTCGCTGTTCCAGGTGTCGGTCGGCATGGCACTCGTGCTGATGGTCGGCACACTGACCCGCGTGATGATCGTCGAGCTGCATGTACCGGCCACCCTCGTTGGCCTGATGATTTCGCTTCCGCTGATCGCCGCCCCATTCCGCGCAGTGATTGGTTTTCGCTCCGATCATCACCGATCAAAACTCGGCTGGCGCCGCGTGCCTTTCATCTGGATGGGCACGCTGATTCAATTCGGCGGGCTGTCGATTATGCCGTTCGCACTGCTGGTGCTCTCAGGTCAGGGACAGTCATCCCATGCCCCGGCCTGGGTAGGTCAGGTCGCCGCGGCGATTGCCTTTTTGCTGGTGGGTGCCGGACTTCACACGACCCAAACTGTCGGACTGGCGCTCGCCACGGATCTCGCGCCGCCAGAGTCCCGACCAAAGGTCGTCGGTCTGATGTATGTGATGCTGCTGCTGGGGATGATGGTCAGTGCAGTCGCCTTCGGATTGGCGCTGGCCGACTTCAGTCCGGGCCAGCTGATTCGCGTCATTCAGACCGCCGCAGTTGCGACGCTGGTACTGAATACCGTCGCGCTGTGGAAGCAGGAAACACGCAGCAGATCAAACCAATCCGGCATTCACGCCACCCCGGCATTTCGCGCATCATGGCAGCTGTACTTACAAGATGAACACGCGTTCCGGCGTTTGCTCGGCATCGGTTTGGGCACCATGGCGTTCACGATGGAGGATGTGCTGCTCGAGCCCTATGGCGGGGAGATTCTCGGTTTGTCGGTCGGTGAAACCACTCTGCTCACCGCCATGCTTGCCATTGGCGGCCTGCTGGGATTTACGCTGGCATCGCGCGTGCTCGTTCGCGGCATGGATCCGCTTCGGCTCGCACGCATCGGCGCCTTCGCAGGCTTGCCCGCATTTACGATGGTGATTCTCGCCGCACCTGCGGCCGAGCCGTGGCTGTTCGGTGCGGGGACGCTGCTTATCGGTTTTGGTGCCGGGCTCTTTGGACACGGCACGCTGACAGCGACAATGAATCTCGCGCCGAAAAGCCAGAGCGGCCTCGCACTGGGTGCCTGGGGTGCCGTTCAGGCAACCGGCGCGGGTATTGCCGTGGCACTGGGCGGTATATTACGAGACCTTGCCGCATTATTTGGCGGATCGACATTTGGCTATACCAGTGTCTACGCGCTGGAGCTTGTACTGCTGATGCTGACTATCTGGACGATTACGCCGCTGGTGGCGGCAAAAACGCGTGGCGTCAGTTTGGGTAATAATTCACCGGGCTGAGAGCATTCTATTCGGACTATCTCAATCGGTATGCATCACTTGAAGTCGCTACATTTTTGTCATCACACGCTCACTTGGAGAACAGCATGAAAATCTGGCAAATACTGTTGGTGATCTGGGTTGTTGGAATGGGTTTTTTAATTGCGAACCATTTCAACCGCCAAAACATTGAGCGCCTGAAAAAGAAATAGGTGTGCTTTGTCCGGGCATTGGAACGGGCTCGAGCATAACGGCATAACAGGGGCTCTAAGGCCCCTGTTTGCTTTGGAAGGCCGCACCTTGAATTTCCCGCATACGCTTTCGGCTGCGGCGCCATCCGGCACCGTCCGTATAATATGCATGGTTTGATTCTCTCCGGAGCCTCATGGATTCCGTCCCCTTGTGGGTGCAAGTCGTTGCCCTCGTCGCCCTGACCGCGACCTCTGCATTTTTCTCCATTTCAGAAACAGCGCTGATGGCGCTGAACCGGCATCGGGTCAAGCATCTCGCTCGTCGCGGTTCACGGCTGGCACAGACCACGCTGTGGCTGCTCGACCATACTGACCGGATGCTGTCGCTGATCCTGATCGCCAACACCGTCATCAACGCGCTGGTCACGGCACTGGTCACGTCGATTGCGATCTCCGCCTTCGGCAACAATCAGGAAGTGCTGACAATCGCTACCGCCGTCGTTGCGTTTTTCCTGATCGTGTTTGCGGAGATCACACCGAAGGTCATCGGCGCCACCTATCCGGAGCGCATCGCGCTGCCGGCGTCCTTCTTGATCAAGCCGCTGATCCTGATCGGCAAACCAGTGATCTGGTTCGTCAACCTGTTCGTACGCGCGCTACTGCGAATGCTACGCATCCGTACCGGCAGCGAGGCCCGCGACCAGCGGCTCTCACCGGAAGAGCTGCGCTCGATGGTGCTTGAAGGCGGCAACTTCATCCCGGTCAAACACAAAAGCATCCTGCTCAACCTGTTCGATCTGGAGCGTGTGACCGTCGAAGACGTGATGACCCCGCGCTCACAAATTGAAACGCTGAACCTGTCGCTACCGGTCGACGAAATCAAGCATGAGCTGACTACCTGCTACCACAACAAGCTGCTGGTGCACGAAGGCGAGATTAACGAGATCGTCGGCATACTGCATGTGCGTAAGGCCATGGCACTGCTGAATCAAGTCGATGAACTGACTGTCGATCATTTCCGCGAACTGCTGACATCGCCCTATTTCATTCCGCCTGAGACCGACCTGTTCACGCAGCTGCAGTACTTTCAGGAAAACCAGGAGCGGCTTGCCGTCATCGTCGACGAATACGGTGAAGTGCAGGGGCTGGTAACGCTGGACGATATCATTGAAGAGATGGTTGGCGAATTCACCACGTCGACGCCCGGAGCAACGCGCGCGGATCAGTTCGGCTGGGATGCGCGGGGCGAATGCCTGCTCGAAGGCTCGGTATCACTGCGCGACATCAACAAGCGGCTTGGACTGAACTTGCCGCTGGATGGTCCCAAGACCATCAACGGCCTGCTGCTGGAAATCCTGCAGGAAATACCGGATGCGAACGTCAGCGTGAAGATCGCGAACTGCGTGGTCGAGATCGTGCAGGTGCACGAGCAGGTGATCAAGATGGTCAAGCTGCATCGGCCAGATTAGGAATCTCTCTCGTTAGGCCGCTGCTGGTGTTGCCCCACTGTTGCTCGGTTACGTCAGTCACTCCGGCAATCAGCATGGCCAGCACGCAGTCTCCAGATAGCCCTTCAGAGAAAGCTGCCCGTACCGAGCGGCTGCCGCATGATCCTCCCGCCGCCTTTTTGCGTCAGGACCCATGCGCCCCACCTCGCTGCCCATACCCTCGTTCTCCGGCCTGCCTCGCGCGCTGCAGCAGGCCGGAAAACTTACCCTGGCACAGACCGATGCGATCCAGCGCACTGCACTGGCCGGCAAGCTGCCGTTCATCGACGCGCTGTTGCAGAGCGCAGCGCTCGACGCCAAATCACTCGCATTGTTCTGCTCGGCACATTTTGGTTGCCCGCTGCTAGATTTGTCTGCGCTGGACGTACAGGCACTGCCGCAGAAATCGATCGACGCACGCCTGATGCAATCGCACCGCGTCGTCGTGCTGGCCAGACGGTCGCATAAGGTGTCGGTCGCCATTGCCGATCCAACTGACATGCAGGCGCTGGATCAGGTGAAATTCCAGACCGGGCTGCCGGTGGATCCGGTGGTCGTGATGCTGCCGCAGCTGACTGAACTGATTGGCAAGCTGTCGCAGAGCGCAGAGCAAAATCTGTCCGAGCTGATCGGTGATGACCTGGATACGGTCGCGCTGGTCGACGAACCGTCCGGCGCCGCACCAGAAGCTGCGTCGAGCGAAATCGACGACGCGCCGGTAGTGCGCTTCTTGCAGAAGATGCTGACCGACGCGATCAATCTTGGCGCTTCCGATCTGCATTTTGAACCGTTCGAAAAGTTTTACCGTATTCGTTTTCGTATCGATGGTGAGTTGCGCGAGGTGGCGCAGCCACCATTAGCGATCAAGGAAAAGCTCGCTTCACGCATCAAGGTCATTTCGCGCCTCGATATCGCTGAAAAACGAGTGCCGCAAGACGGACGCATGAAACTATCTGTATCTGGCACGCGCAGCATCGATTTCCGCGTATCGACACTGCCCACGCTGTTTGGCGAAAAGATCGTAATGCGTATTCTCGACGGCAGTCAGGCCCAGCTCGGCATCGATGCACTGGGCTACGAACCGGAACAGAAGGCGTTGCTGATCGACGCCATTCAGCGGCCCTACGGCATGGTGCTGGTCACCGGCCCGACCGGCTCGGGCAAGACGGTGTCGCTGTACACCTGCCTGAACCTGCTGAACAAGCCGGGCATCAACATCGCCACGGCCGAAGATCCGGCCGAAATCAATCTGCCGGGGGTGAATCAGGTCAACATCAACGAGCGTGCCGGGCTGACGTTTCCCGTCGCACTACGCGCGTTCCTGCGGCAGGACCCGGACGTCCTGATGGTCGGCGAGATCCGTGACATCGAGACCGCAGACATTGCAATCAAGGCCGCGCAGACCGGTCATATGGTGTTCTCTACGCTGCACACCAACGATGCACCTTCCACATTGACCCGGCTGCTGAACATGGGTGTGGCGCCGTTCAATATCGCGTCGGCCGTCACCCTGATCACGGCACAACGGCTCGCACGCCGACTATGCAGCTGCCGGCAGCCGGCCACGATACCGCCCGATACGCTGGTCGCTGCCGGCTTCGCCCGGGAGGAACTGGGAAGCTGGATGCCCTATCGCGCGGTCGGCTGCGAGCGCTGCGATGGCAGCGGCTACAAGGGCCGGGTTGGCGTCTATCAGGTGATGCCGGTCAGCCCGGCGATCGAGGCCATCATCCTCGCGCAGGGTACGGCGCTCGAGATCGAGGCACAGGCGCGTGCCGATGGCGTGATGACGCTGCGCGAGAGCGGACTACTGAAAGTGCGGCAGGGACTGACCAGCCTCGACGAAATCCTCGGCTGCACGAATGCGTAAGCACATGCTGCACGCCGGCACGACGCCGGCACGACAGCGGACTGCCACTGACATCCTCCATCCATAGCCCAGGGAGCGCACCATGACCACATTACCCAGCCCGGCAAAATCGCCGGCAGATCCGTTGTTTGCATGGGAAGGTACCGAACGCAGCGGCCGCACCGTCAGCGGCGAGATCCGCGCGCCGAACGCGCCCACCGCGAGCCTACATCTGCGCCGGCAGGGCATCACGGTCGCGCGGCTAAAAAAGAAACCGGTAACACGCAGCCAGCGCGTAAAGGAAAAAGATCTGTGCGCATTCACGCGGCAGCTGGCCACGATGATGCGCGCCGGCGTGCCGCTGCTGCAATCCTTCGATATCCTCGCGCGCGGCCATGCGAATCCGGCGGTCGGCCGGCTGCTGCTCGAGATCCGTGCTGATGTCGAGACTGGCACCAGTCTTGCCCAGGCTTTCCGTCGCTATCCGCAGTATTTCGACCGGCTGTTCTGCAGCCTGGTTGCGGCGGGCGAGCAGGCCGGCATACTCGAAGACCTGCTCGCGCGGCTGGCCACCTACAAAGAAAAGACGCTGGCGCTGAAGAACAAGATCCGCTCTGCAATGTTCTATCCGGCCGCCGTGCTGGCTGTGGCCGTGATCGTCACCGCGGTGATCATGATCTGGGTCGTCCCGTCGTTCAAGAATGTGTTCGAAAGCTTCGGCGCCGAGCTGCCGCTGCCGACACTGTTCGTGATCTGGCTGTCAGATCAATTTGTCGCGTACTGGCATCTGGTACTGGGCAGTCTTGTCATCGCCAGCATGCTGGCGGCACGCGCATGGAAGCGTTCGCCGGCGCTGCAGGCCGTGACCGACCGCGCACTGCTGAGGCTGCCCGTGTTGGGTCCGGTGATACGCAAGGCTGTGATCGCGCGCTGGACACGAACGCTGGCGACGATGTTCTCGGCCGGGGTGCCATTGATAGAATCGCTCGAACCCGTGGGTGGCGCCGCCGGTAATGCGGTGTACCATGACGCGTCGCTGCGTATCGCCGCTGCGGTCAACAGTGGTACCAGCCTGACCGCAGCGATGCAGCAGACGCAGGTTTTCCCGCCGATGGTCACGCAGATGGCAGCGATCGGCGAAGAGTCCGGTGCCCTCGACGACATGCTGCGCAAGGTCGCCGAATTTTACGAAGATGAAGTCGATGCGGCCGTCGCATCGTTATCCTCGCTGCTGGAGCCGCTGATCATGGTGGTCCTCGGCGGGTTGATTGGAGGATTGGTGATAGCAATGTACCTGCCGATTTTCAAGCTCGGCTCAGTGGTCTGATGGAGGCGCTGATCTCTGTACTTTTCGGCGCGCCGCCCGGCGATGCCGCTGCTACCCTCGCATGGACGCTGCTGGGGCTGATGATTGGCAGCTTCCTCAGTGTCGTGATCCACCGGCTGCCGGTGATGATGCAGCGCGAGACGGAAAACTTCATTGCGCTCGAGCGCAACGAGCCGGCTCCGCACACGGAAAGGTACAACCTGCTGGTGCCGCGCTCGGCCTGCCCGTCCTGCGGGCACCGGCTGTCAGTATTCGAGAACATCCCGCTGCTCAGCTGGCTGTGGCTGCGCGGCCGCTGCCGGCACTGCCATGCACCGATCGGCGTGCGCTATCCGCTGGTAGAACTGTTGACAGCACTGCTGGCCGCCTTGCTGGTCTGGCGCTTTGGCAGCGGCAGCCTCGGACTTGCGGCGCTGGCACTGGCATGGACGCTGGTGGCGCTGACCTTCATTGACCTCGATACGCAGCTGCTGCCGGATGACCTCACACTGCCGCTGTTGTGGGCCGGCTTGCTAGTCAACCTCAACGGCCTGTTCGTACCGCTGACCGATGCCGTGATCGGCGCGGCAGCCGGCTATCTGTCGCTGTGGAGCGTGTACTGGGCTTTCCGGCTCGTCACCGGTCGCGAAGGCGTCGGCTACGGCGACTTCAAGCTGCTGGCCGCGCTGGGCGCCTGGCTGGGCTGGATGATGCTGCCACTGATCGTGCTGCTGTCCTCCGTCGTCGGCGCGGTGGTCGGGCTGCTGCTGATCGTGCTGCGCAAGCACCAGCGCGACAAGCCGATTCCCTTTGGCCCCTTCCTTGCGCTCGCGGGTCTGGTGGCGCTGGTGTATGGACGGCCGCTGATCCTGGCGTGGATCAGCCGCTAATGACGAAACCGAAGCCTGAGTCGACAGCGGCAAGCGATGCGCAGCTACGGGGACCTACAGATTGTCATTTAAAAAATTTTCCATCGGCCTGACCGGCGGCATCGGCAGCGGCAAGTCCTTTGTCGCCGACCTGTTCGCGCAGCACGGAGCGAGCATCATCGATACCGACCTGATCGCGCATCAGCTGACCCGCGCGGGCGGCCGCGCGATGCCCGCGATACAAGAGGCCTTCGGCGTGGACTATCTGGCAGCCGATGGCTCGCTCGACCGTGCGGCGATGCGGGCGCGCGTGTTCACCGATGAGAGTGCACGCAGGCAGCTGGAGGGCATCCTGCATCCGCTGATTGCCTCTGAGACGGATGCCGCAGCGCAGGATGCGCGCGGCGATTACCTGATCTTCGTCGTCCCGCTGCTGGTCGAATCGGGCCGCTGGGTCGACCGGGTCGATCGCGTGCTGGTCGTCGACTGCCCTGAGGCGCTACAGGTCGAGCGGGTAGTGCAGCGCAGTCAGCTGTCTGCCGCACAGGTGGAGGCCATCATGGCCAGCCAGGCCAGCCGTCAGCAACGGCTCGCGGTGGCCGATGATGTGATCCTGAATGACGGTTCAAGAGAGCCCGTTGAGGCTGCCGTTGCCCGGCTGCACGCGAGCTATCAGGTGCTAGCAAAAAGAAAATCACCGATATCACCGGTCAAAGGTTTGTAATTTTTGGCCGCTTCGGTCAGAATCTGGTACTTGAATTCTGGCTAACTTGTGGGGAAAAAACCCTTGACCGTCTACGAATACCCATTCAATGAGCGTATTCGCACGCTGCTAAGGCTCGAGGACCTCCACGAGAAGTTCGACTTCTTCATTCGCCAGGACCACCGCCTGCAGCATCATGCTGCCCTGTCCACCATCTACGAAATGCTCGAAGTCACCGGCCGGGCCGATATCAAGTCCGACCTGCTACACGAGTTGGAACGGCAGAGGACAGCGCTGCTCGGTTTCAAATCCAACCCCGACGTCGAAGCGACCCGGCTGGACGAAATCCTCAGCGACATCGAGCGCACCAGCACCGCACTGATCGGCATGCAGGGGAAGACTGGCCAGCACATCCGCGAGAATGAATGGCTGATGAGTATTCGCGGCCGCACCATCATGCCGGGCGGCGCATGCGAGTTCGACCTGCCCTCCTACCATGCCTGGCAGCAGTTGCCTGCCGAGCGGCGGCGCAGCGACATCATGAGCTGGTTTGCACCGCTCGAACCGCTGTTCCGCGCGATCCGCATTGTGTTACGGCTGCTGCGTGAATCCGGCCGTGCGACGCACATTATCGCCATCGCCGGCAGTTACCAGCAGATGCTGCAGGGCCGTACCTACCAGCTGCTGCGCGTGCATGTCGACGAAAGCCTCGGCGCGATTCCGGAAATCTCGGCCAACAAGTACGTGCTGTGGATACGCTTCACCAGCCTGGGCGGCGACATGAAGCCGCGGCCGTTTGACGGTGACGTGCCGTTCGAGCTGACACTCTGCAATTTCTGAAAAAGCGCTGGCAAAGATGGTAGCTGTCGTCGATTGCCCGAGCTGCGGCAAAAAAGTCGAATGGATCGAGGCCAACAAATACCGGCCTTTCTGCTCGGAACGCTGCAAACAGATCGACCTGGGCGGATGGGCCGAAGAAAAGTACAAGATCGCCGGCAGACCGCCGGACGAAGAACAAGATCCGGACGAACTGCAGTAGCGACAGCAGCTGCAGCAACCGCTGTCTCACCAAAGTCCGCGCAGGCTAGCTTTCGTTCGATACGCCAGCGCCAGCATCACCGTAGCGCACACTATCGAGCGACACCAGCAGCGGTATCGTCGCCGGCAGTACCGGCTCCACCTGCACACTGCCCTGCCAGGCCAGCCGCTGCCCCTCAAGACCCGAAGGCTCGCCTTGCCAGTCGCGGCTGATATAGAAATGCAGCCGTACATGCGCATGCGGATACACATGCTCGACGCCGCACCAAGACTCGGCCGATATGATGGTCACGCCGATCTCCTCGGCAAACTCGCGCTTCAATGCATCGAGTACAGACTCGCCGGGCTCGACTTTCCCGCCCGGGAATTCCCAATACCCCGCATACGGCTTACCCTCGGGACGCTGGCCAAGCAGCACGTCACCGTTCGGCTTTATCAGAATGCCGACGGCCACGTCGATCGGTTGCGCGGTCTCGTCCATGAACGTCAGACGGCGTGCCGGCCAGCCCAATCGCGCGCGAACTGCCACGCGACGCGACCCGAACGCGAGCCGCGCTGCAACGCCCAGCGCAACGCTTCCGGCTCGGCCTCGGCAAACTGCGATTCAGGCACACCGAAGTGGCGCAGCCAGTGCATCACGATGTCGATGTAATCGTCCTGGCGGAAAGGATAGAACGACAGCCACAGGCCGAAACGCTCGGACAGCGAGATCTTTTCCTCGACCGTCTCACCTGGATGCAGATCGCCGTCATCAACATGCCGATAAGTCTCGTTATCGGAGAATTTTTCGGGCAGCAGATGGCGGCGGTTCGACGTCGCATAAATCAGCACATTGTCCGACTGCGACGCAACGCTGCCGTCCAGCGCCACCTTCAGCGCCTTGTAGCCCCCCTCGCCTTCCTCAAACGACAGGTCATCGCAGAAGATCACGAAACGCTCGGGACGGTCAGCAACCATCTCAACGATGTCCGGTAAGTCAACCAGATGCTCCTTGTCGACCTCGATCAGCCGCAGGCCCCTGGGCGCGTACTGTGCGAGGCAGGCCTTGATCAGCGACGACTTGCCGGTGCCACGCGCACCGGTCAGCAACACATTGTTGGCTGGTTTGCCCGTGACGAACTGCTGAGTGTTCTGTTCGATCTGCTCTTTCTGCGGGCCGATATTGCGCAGGTCGTCGAAGCTGATGCGCGCCGGATTGCGCACCGGCTGCAGATAGCCGCGACCATCGCGCGGCACGCGCCAGCGAAAAGCGGTGGAGGCAGCCCAGTCCACTTCGGCCACCGGACCCGGTAGCAGTTTCTCGACGCGCGCGAGGACGGCTTCGGCACGCTGCAGGAATTGTTCGAGTTCTTTCATGCTTTATTTTTTATGTTTAACGCAGAGGCCTTCAGACAGGCCCGCGGAAATCAAGACCGGTAATCCGCATTAATCGACACATAGTCATGCGACAGATCGCAAGTCCAGACGGTCGCTGACGCTGCACCGCGCGCCAGCGTCACCCGCACGGTGATCTCGCTCTGCTTCATCACGCGCTGGCCGTCCTCTTCCTTGTAGTCCGGATTGCGGCCACCCTGCTTCGCGACCCAGACATCGTCGAGATACAGATCGATCTTGCCGACATCCAGGTCCATCACACCCGCATAACCAATCGCGGCAAGGATACGGCCCAGGTTCGGGTCGGATGCAAAGAAGGCGGTTTTCACCAGCGGCGAATGGCCGATCGCATACGCAATCTTGCGGCACTCTTCCACGTCGCGGCCCTGCTCGATATTAATCGTGATGAACTTGGTCGCGCCTTCGCCGTCGCGCACGATCAGCTGCGCCAGCTCCTGCGACAGCCAGGTCACGGCAGCCGACAGCGCCTGATATTCATCCGACTCTGCACTCGTTACCTGGAGTTCGCCGGCACCGGTTGCGACCAGCATGAATGAATCGTTCGTCGACGTATCACCATCAATCGTGATGCAGTTGAAGGATGCATTCGCTGCATCCTTCACCATCTTGTCCAGCAGTGGCTGTGGCACCTTCGCGTCGCAGGCAACAAAGCCGAGCATGGTCGCCATGTTCGGCTTGATCATGCCGGCACCTTTCGAGATACCGGTCAGCGTGACCTTCTTACCGCTGATGGTGACCGTGCGCGACGCCGCTTTCGGCAGCGTATCGGTGGTCATGATGGATTGCGCGGCGCTGAACCAGTTGTTCTCTTTCAGGTTGGCGATCGCCTGCGGCAGTCCGGCGACCAGCCTATCGACCGGCAGCGGCTCAAGGATCACGCCGGTTGAGAAAGGCAGCACCTGCGACGGCTCGCAGCCGAGCAGGTGCGCCAGCGCATCGCAGGTCGCCTGCGCATTCGCCATGCCCGCGTCGCCGGTACCGGCGTTCGCATTGCCGGTATTGACCACCAGCGCCGCGATGGGCTTGCCCGAGGTCGCCGCATGCTCAAGGTGTGCCTTCGACAGCTGCACCGGCGCTGCGCAAAAGCGGTTGGTGGTGAACACGCCGGCGACAGTCGCGCCGGGTGCGAGCTTCATCACCAGTAGATCCTTGCGGTTCGGCTTCTTGATACCCGCTTCCGCGTGGCCGAGCGTGATGCCGGGCACGGGTTTCAGTTTCGACGGGGTGACGAGGGGGAAGTTGACGGCCATGGTCGTGCGTCTTAATGAATGAAGCTGTCGTTAAATTGAGATGGGTCCCAGTTTTCGCCGGGACGACGTACCGAAGGCCGTCGGCCCTCAAACCGTCGTCCCGGCGAAAGCTGGGACCCACTGTCGTTGTACTTCTATAACCTACGACTCACCGGCAACGCACCGGCAAATCGCTGGCATGTTAAATCAATCGAGCTTGCCGTGGCACTGCTTGTACTTCTTGCCGCTGCCGCACGGGCAAGGATCATTACGCCCCACCTTCGGCATGGCGTTCACCATCGTTGCGCTGCCACGGGGCTCGTCCAGCGTCGGCGGTGCGAGCAGCTCTTCCGGCGATGCAGCCGGGTTGAAGTCGGCATGCTGATAGTTCACGTTCTCCAGGTGCGGATGAGCCATCTGCTCCTCAACCGCCTCGATCTCTTCCTGCGACTGGATGCGCACCGTCATGATCACGCGCACCACGTCGTTGCGGATCAGGTCCAGCATCTGCGCAAACAATGCGAAGGCCTCGCGTTTGTATTCCTGCTTCGGGTTCTTCTGCGCATAGCCGCGCAGGTGAATACCCTGACGCAGATGATCCAGCGCCGCCAGGTGCTCGCGCCAGTGGGTGTCCATGCTCTGCAACATCACATTGCGCTCAAAGCCACTAAAATTCTCCGCACCGACCAGATCGACCTTCGACTGATAAATCTTGTCAGCCGCTGCAATCAGGCGCTCCAGCAAATCTTCGTCGCTGAGATCCGGCTCGGACTCCAGCATCGCAGTGAATGGCACATCGATCTGCCACTCGAGCAGCAGCACGCCTTGCAGGGCCGGCAGATCCCACTGTTCTTCCATCGAGCCTTCCGGCACATACTGACGGAACAGATCAGTGAACACACCGTGGCGCAGCGCCATGCTGGTCTCGGCCATGTCCTCGGCTTCGAGCAGCTCGTTACGCTGCTGGTAGATCACCTTGCGCTGGTCGTTCGCGACGTCGTCATATTCGAGCAGCTGCTTGCGAATATCGAAGTTGCGCGCCTCGACCTTGCGCTGTGCGGACTCGATCGAGCGCGACACAATGCCGGCCTCGATAGGCTCGTCTTCCGGCATATTGAGGCGCTCCATCACTGCGCGCACGCGGTCGCCGGCGAAGATACGCAGCAACTGGTCGTCGAGCGACAGATAGAAACGCGACGAACCCGGATCACGCTGGGGCCCGGAACGGCCGCGCAGCTGGTTGTCGATACGGCGCGATTCATGACGCTCGGTGCCGATAATGTGCAGGCCGCCAGCGGCCACCACATGCTCATGCAGCGACTGCCATTCATCCCGCAGTTTCTGCGAACGTGCCGCCTTCTCGTCAGCTGACAGCGATGCATCGGCTTCGATGAACTGAATCTGCTTGTCGACATTACCGCCAAGGACGATGTCGGTACCACGACCGGCCATGTTGGTCGCGATCGTGATCATCTTCGGACGACCGGCCTGCGCAACGATCTCTGCCTCGCGTGCATGCTGCTTCGCATTCAGCACGTTGTGCGGCAGGCCTTCCTTCGTCAGCAAGGTCGCGATCAGCTCGGAATTCTCGATCGACGTGGTACCCACCAGCACCGGCTGGCCGCGCTCGTAGCAATCACGGATATCCTCCAGCAACGCGCGGTATTTGCCAGCTGCGTTGCGGAACACCTGATCCTGACGATCCTTGCGCTGGCTCGGCCGGTTCGGCGGAATCACCACGGTCTCGAGTGCGTAGATCTCCTGGAATTCATAAGCTTCGGTATCGGCGGTACCGGTCATGCCGGCCAGCTTGCCGTACAGGCGGAAGTAGTTCTGGAACGTGATCGACGCCAGCGTCTGGTTCTCGTTCTGGATGCGCACGCCTTCCTTCGCCTCGACCGCCTGATGCAGGCCGTCGGACCAGCGGCGACCCGACATCAGTCGGCCGGTGAATTCATCGACGATAACCACTTCGCCGTTCTGCACCACGTACTGCTGATCCTTGTGGAACAGCACATGCGCCCGCAATGCCGCGTACAAATGGTGAATCAGCGTGATGTTCGATGCGTCATACAGCGACGCACCCTCGGCCAGCAGGCCCATCTCGGTCAGGATGCGCTCGGCCTTCTCGTGCCCTGCTTCCGTCAGCAGTACTGTGTTGGCCTTCTCGTCCTTCGTGTAGTCGCCGGGTACTTCGATCTTGCCCTTGCCATCCGGGGTCTCTTCGCCGATCTGCAGCGTCAGCAGCGGCGGCAGCGCGTTCATCTTGACGTACATCTCGGTATGGTCTTCCGCCTGACCGGAAATGATCAACGGCGTACGCGCCTCGTCGATCAGGATCGAGTCGACTTCATCGACGATCGCAAACGCGAGTCCGCGCTGTACGCGCTCCCGGGTCGCATAGACCATGTTGTCGCGCAGGTAGTCGAAGCCGAATTCGTTGTTGGTGCCGTAGGTGATGTCGGACGTGTACGCCGCCTGCTTCACCTCATGCGCGGCCTGCGACAGGTTGACGCCGGTCGTCAGGCCGAGCCAGCCATACAGCCGGCCCATCCATTCGGCGTCGCGCTGCGCCAGGTAGTCGTTGACGGTGACGATGTGCACGCCCTTGCCGGTCAGCGCGTTCAGGTAGGCCGGCAGCGTCGCCATCAGCGTCTTACCTTCGCCGGTCCCCATCTCGGCGATCTTCCCCTGATGGAGCACCATGCCGCCGAGCAGCTGCACATCGAAGTGGCGCATCTTCAGCACGCGCTTGGACGCTTCACGGCAGACGGCAAAGGCCTCAACCAGAATGTCGTCCGTTGTCGCGCCAGCAGCTAGCTTGGCCTGCAGCTCCGGCGTTTTCGCCTTCAGCTCATCGTCGGACAGTTTCTCAAGAACCGGCTCAAGCGCATTGATTGCACGGACGGTCTTTTGCAGCTGCTTGAGCAGGCGCTGGTTGCGGCTGCCGAAAATCTTGGTCAGTAGGGACATGCCAAATGTCAAAAGTGAGCCTTGCGGCGGTTAAGGCGCGCCTACGTGCGCGCACGGGCCGGCGTCGGCCAAAGCCGCGATTCTAGCATGTGCCCCCTTCTTGACAGACTGCCACTTCAGGGCAGATTGACGGTGTGCTAAGGTTGCCGTATGGCGAAAAATCCCCCGAACTTCACGCCGGCGCGGCGCCCCGGACCCCGGCCCGGCGCGAAAGAGGCATTTGAATTTTTCCAAGCCGGCGACCAGCTCGGCGGCCTGCTGCCGGCTGCCCGCCGCGTCGGGCAGTTACAGGCCGACTGCGAGCGGCTGATGCCGACCTTGTTCGCCAGCTGCCGCGCACTGCAGATCCGTGAGGGCCAGCTACAGGTCGCGGTACCGAACGCGGCATTGGCGACCAGACTGCGGCAGATGTTGCCGAAATTGCAGGAAGGGCTGCGCGAGAAGGGCTGGCCGGTGGAAGGCATTCGCCTGAAAGTGCAGCTGCTGCCTTCCGAACCGCAGCGGCCGGTTCACAAGCCTGTGACGCACGATCTGCCGCGGGAAGCGGTGAGTTCGTTTGCGGCGCTGGCGGCGTCTGTGGAGGAGGGTCCTTTACGAGACGCATTGCAGAACCTGGTAGAGCGCAGACGGTCGGGCTCATAGGTATCGAGCGTCGTTGCTAGGAAATTCCGCCCCTGCACTCCTCTTTGTATGGCCACCTCGTCGATTACCAATGTCGACCGACCAGCTCCACATTTTCCAATTGCCCTGTATGCATATTGAAAAAAAACCGGCAGTCGTCGCGATAGCCGTCACTGCCCTCCCCATACATGATGTGCGGCGGCATCCCCTTCAAATATTTTGGCTCTCCTAGCTCACCGTTTTCTGTCGAGGATTGCAGGCTTATCCCGGGCACCTCAATCGTAAATCTTCTCGTGCCATCCGGATTAAGAACAATCCACTGCTTCCAGTCTTTGGTTGGATAAACCAAGCCAGAATAATCTGGAATCGGAACCGGACAGTCCCTACTTTCGTACTTCCGACCTTTGTAAGTCCATTGCGTTGTAATACGTTTTCTTGCTCCGGTACGTGCAAAAAAATCACCAAGCCAGGCAACGATATCTTCTGCATCGGGATTAAAAGGTGATGTGGCACCGTTGTCCCAAACTTCCACTGCGTCTTGAATTTCATCCATGATCAAGGATCTCTAAGCTTCTTTGGCATAGATACTGGCTTTAAATAGTCCGCCCTGAACAATTCGAAAACGCTGCACCGGTGCGGTGTTATCCATAAAAACAGGTGACGGCATTTGCAAGGTTTAAGATAATACGAGCGGGTTTTCTTGCAAATTCTGCGAGGTGTTCATG
>JACCDS010112822.1_pt1 | contig 27194 bp, 25 predicted proteins | sample 7446441 | NCBI WGS metagenome assembly JACCDS01 (sample SAMN15323445, study PRJNA562643) | freshwater metagenome | isolation source: river surface water | place: USA:Blue River Watershed | collected 2017-08-17 | reverse complement strand
TTGCCGTTCGCGTAGTCGCGGCACATGCGGGTGTGGAACTGGCCGGTCTTGCCGGTGATGCCCTGGGTGATGACCTTGGTGTCTTTATTGATCAGGATAGACATTGTGCATTCTTCCTCGTGAATTAGTTGCCTTGGGCGCCATTGGCGGCAGCGACAACCTTCTGCGCCGCTTCTTCCATCGTGTCCGCCGAGATGATCGGCAGGCCGGAGTCGGCCAGCATTTTCTTGCCGATCGCTTCGTTGGTGCCCTTTATCCGCACGACCAGCGGCACGCCCAGCTGCACCGCGCGCGATGCGGTGATCACGCCTTCGGCGATCACGTCGCAGCGCATGATGCCGCCGAAGATGTTCACGAGGATAGCCTTCAGGCCCGGATTCTTCAGCATGATCTTGAACGCCTCGGTGACCTTCTCGGCCGTGGCGCCACCGCCCACGTCGAGGAAGTTCGCCGGCTCGCCGTTGAAGAGCTTGATGGTGTCCATCGTTGCCATCGCCAGTCCGGCACCGTTGACCAGGCAGCCGATATTGCCGTCCAGCGAGATATAGGCCAGATCGAATTTGGACGCTTCGACTTCGGCCGGATCTTCTTCATCGATGTCGCGGTAAGCGACGATCTCCGGATGGCGGAACAGCGCGTTCGAATCGAAATTGAATTTCGCGTCCAGTGCGACTACCTTGCCATCGCCGGTCAGGATAAGCGGGTTGATCTCAGCCAGCGACGCATCGGTTTCCCAATACGCCTGATACAGGCCCTGCAGCAGTGCACGCGCCTGCGGGATGGACGCAGGGGGCACGCCGATCTGCGCGGCGATCTGGTCAGCTTCGGCATCCTTCAGGCCGGTGGCCGGGTCGATGGCAACCTTGTGGATCTTCTCCGGATGCGACGCAGCCACTTCCTCGATGTCCATGCCGCCTTCGCTGGACGCCATCAGCACGACGCGCTGCGACACGCGGTCGGTGACCATCGACACATACAGCTCTTTCTTGATGTCCGCGCCTTCTTCGATCAGCAAGCGGCGCACTTTCTGGCCTTCCGGGCCGGTCTGGTGCGTCACCAGCTGCATGCCGAGGATCTGGTTCGCATACTCACGCACCTGCTCGAGTGATTTGGCGACCTTCACGCCACCGCCCTTGCCGCGGCCGCCTGCGTGAATCTGCGCCTTGACGACCCACACCGGTCCGCCCAGGGTCTCGGCCGCCTTCACAGCCTCGTCAACGCTCAGGCACGAGATGCCACGCGGCACCGTGACGCCATACTTCCTCAGGATCTCTTTTCCCTGGTACTCATGGATTTTCATGCAGTCTTCCCCTTAAAGGCGCAATAGTTCAATGGTCAAGTGCGGGTTAGTTATGTCTGGTCGTCCGGCCGGATGATCCAGCGCGGGTAATACCTGGCAACGGCCGGACCGTCGCGACGCAGTGCATGGCAGCGGTCGAGCTGGAATGGCGGCTGGGTATCGTCATCGTCGTGGCGCCCGTCGCGGGTGGGCAGCACGGTGCCGGCGAATGCCTGGATCGTGGCCGTCGGCAGTACGCTGGTCAGTTCCGTCAGGTGGGTGCAGCCGGCCTTGCCGGCCAGGCGCTCGCGTACCGCATGGCGGAATCCCTGCATCAGGTTCAACCCGATCAGCTGGCGATAGGCGGTGCCGATCGTGTCGCAATAGCCGGGATAAGGCACGGCATCGGACACCGCATCGGCATCGACAATATTGAATTGGGTATCGACCGTGATCCGAAGCCACAGGTCATGGATGGGATCGCCGGGTGCGCGTAGCCCGGAGGCCAGCCGTACTTCGATTGGCCGGCTGTCTATCAGCCTGGCCTCGATGTCCCATAAGCCGTCATCACGCTCGAAAGCCTGTGCGGAGATGCTGCGGACATGCCGCGGCGCACGTGAGGTTTTCGGAGCTGGCAAAGGCATAGGGCGATGGGCGCACTGATTGCCGAACCGGCATGCGCTCAGAGTGTCGTTGTGCAGACCGTCGCAGTTTCTACGACTGGTGCCGCTTCTGCGGCGCTGCAAAGCTGCCGCAGTGTAGCACAGCAGAAGCACGGCCTGAATGACTGTCAGAACGGAAAGCCACTGGGTTTTCGTGAATTTTATTCGCCAAAATCGTCATCGGGCCGCTTTGCGCGGCGCAACACAGCCTGGATGGCCGTGTGCGAAAAACCGCGCTGTTGCAGGAAGCGCATCTGTTTGGCTGCGCCGGCGGCATCGGCTGCGGGTCGACCGAATTTGCGCGACCAGACTTCCCATGCGCGTTCATTCTCGTCGGCCACCAAGCCGGATTTCAGCGACGCTACGGTGGTGTCATCGAGCCCATGGCGCTGCAGTTCAGACAGAATGCGCACACTGCCGTAGCGCGCAGCGCGCCGATGAACCAGTGATTCGGCAAAACGTTCATCGGACAAGAATTTCTGGGCTTGCAACCATTCAAGCACGGCCTCGAGGTCATCACCCTCTTCGACATACGGTGCGAGTTTGCGTAGCAGCTCCTGCCGGCTGTGCTCGCGCGCAGCCAGGTAGCGCAGTGCACGGGCTTTCAGGCTGGGCTTCTCGCGAGGCATCGGAACCCTCCGTCAGTGAAGGTCGGCCAGGTCCGGGCGGGGCAAGCGGCACGCCCTGCCGGCGCACAGGAGCCGCCGCACAGCGACGCCCTGCCATGCCACGGCACAATGGCCATCGCCGCCAGCGCCCGCAGCCGGCACTGCGGCGCGACGCGGTTTACTCCTCCGCTGCCGGCGCAGCGACGGGCTTCGCCTTGCGGGTCGGTGCGGCACCCTCGGCCGCTACGCCCTGTAACGGCGGCAGTGCAGGTACGCCCAGATGCGCGCGCACCTTGTTTTCGATTTCATGCGCCAGTTCAGGACGCTCCCTCAGGTACTGGCGCGCATTGTCCTTGCCCTGGCCGATGCGTTCGCCGTTGTAGCTATACCAGGCGCCCGATTTCTCGACCACCTTCGCATCGACGCCCAGGTCGATGATCTCGCCCTCGCGCGACACGCCTTCGCCATACAAAATATCAAAGTGCGCTTCCTTGAACGGGGGCGCTATCTTGTTCTTGACGACCTTGACCTTGGTTTCGTTGCCGATCACCTCGTCACCGGACTTGATCGATCCGGTACGGCGAATGTCCATGCGCACTGACGCATAAAACTTCAGCGCATTACCGCCGGTCGTGGTTTCCGGGTTGCCGAACATGACGCCGATCTTCATCCGGATCTGGTTAATGAAGATCACCATCGTATTGGTCCGGCTGATCGAGCCGGTCAGCTTGCGCAGGGCCTGCGACATCAGACGCGCTTGCAGGCCCGGCAGTGAATCGCCCATGTCGCCCTCGATCTCGGCACGCGGCGTCAGCGCAGCGACCGAGTCGATCACGACCAGATCAACCGCACCGGAACGCACCAGCGCATCGGTAATTTCCAGCGCCTGTTCGCCGGTATCGGGCTGAGAAATCAGCAAGTCCTGGAGGTTAACTCCCAGCTTTTGCGCATACCCGGTATCGAGTGCATGTTCTGCATCGATAAACGCGCAGGTTCCGCCAACTTTCTGCATCTCGGCGATGACTTGCAGCGTCATCGTCGTCTTGCCCGAGGATTCCGGGCCGTAGATTTCGATCACACGGCCGCGCGGCAGGCCGCCGACACCCAGCGCCACATCGAGTCCGAGCGAACCGGTGGACACCACCTGCACCTCTTCGGCGACTGCGCCGTCCATACGCATCACCGAGCCTTTGCCGAACTGCTTCTCGATCTGCGCCAGCGCGGCGCTCAGGGCCTTCGCCTTGTCCGGGTTTGACAGCTTCTTGTCGTCCATGCGTGCTCTCTCAGTGCGGTGGGATGTGAAGCGATACTGTATAAAAATCCAGTGGAAAGCGCAAGTGGCATTCGCCACAGCCTCGGCTTGCCTGAATGACAAAACCGGCAGAACGGGTGAGCAGCGGCATTTGTTGCTGGCAACATCCAAACCCAATAGACTTCAGTGCAAGGTCGCTTTCGACGCGTAGCCATGCGTCGATGCGCGCACCCATGCCCGGGACTCATCGAATGAATACTAACCCGGCCACGATCCACTTCACGACACCGCAACCCGCATGCGCATCCTGCTTGCTGAAGATGACAGTGTGCTCGCCGATGGGCTGACACGTTCGCTGCGCCAATCCGGTTACGTGACCGATTGTGTCAATGACGGCCAGGCGGCCGACAGCGCGCTGTCGACGCAGGATTTCGACCTGCTGATCCTTGACCTCGACCTGCCGAGGATGAACGGCCTCGAAGTGCTGCGCCGGCTGCGCGCGCGCGATTCGCGCATGGCGGTGCTGATCCTGACGGCGAATGATTCAGTCGAACAGCGCGTGAAAGGACTGGACCTCGGTGCCGATGACTACATGGCCAAGCCTTTCGCGCTGTCCGAACTGGAGGCGCGTGTGCGCGCACTCACCCGGCGCGGCTCGGGTGGCGGGCCGACCGTGATCCGGCACGGGCCGCTGTCGTTCGACCAGGTCGGGCGCATCGCCTACCTGAACGACCACATGATCGACCTCTCCGCGCGCGAGCTCGGCCTGCTCGAGGTGCTGTTAAAGCGCAGCGGCCGGCTGGTATCGAAGGAGCAGCTGGTCGACCACCTGTGCGAGTGGGGTGAAGAGGTCAGCAACAATGCGATCGAGGTCTATGTGCACCGGCTGCGCAAGAAGATCGAGAGCGGCGGCGTGCGTATCGCCACCGTGCGCGGCCTCGGCTACTGCCTCGAGAAGTTCACGGCGCCGGTGGCTGACGCCGGCGCTGCCTGAGTCCTCTGGTGCGCGCGCCCAGTCGCAAAAACCCGGGCCTGCGCGCCACCGACGCCCGCGACCAGCCAACCCAGCGCTCGCTGTTCGGCGAGATCCTCGACTGGATGCTGATGCCGCTGCTGCTGCTGTGGCCGCTGTCGATCGGCGTCACCTACCTGATCGCAAAATCGATTGCCAATGAACCATTCGACCGCTCGCTGGAAGACCGTGTGACGGTGCTGGCGCAGCAGGTCAAGGAAGTGAACGGCGAGGTCAGCGCGAAGCTGCCTTTCTCGGCGCGCGACATTTTGCGCGCCGACGACATCGACAATGTGTATTTCCAGGTCAGCGGACCGCAGCGCGAAATGATCGCCGGCGACAGCGACATGCCGCTGCCCGATGACGAGGAGCCACCGGTGCCGTGGGCAGTGGTGCTGCGCGACGCGCAGATGCGCAATGCCGACGTCCGCATCGCCTACACCTACGTGAACCTACAAGCCTCGCGCACGACCGGCCTGAGGCCGGGTGATACCCGCTACGCCCTGGTGCAGGTGGGCGAGACGCTGGAGAAGCGCCGCCTGCTGGCAAACCAGATCATCAAGGGCGTGATCCTGCCTGAGTTCATCATCCTGCCGATCGCGATCGCGCTGCTGTGGTTCGCGCTGTCGCGCGGACTGTCGCCGCTGACCAGCCTGCAAGAGAACATACGCTCGCGCCGCCCGGACGATTTGTCGCCGATCGATTCACGCGCGGTACCCGAGGAGATCTCCCCGCTGGTACGCTCGCTGAACGAGATGCTGGCCAGGCTGTCGCAGAGCATCCAGTCACAGAAACGCTTCATCGCGGACGCCGCACACCAGATGAAGACCCCGCTGGCCGGCATGCGCATGCAGTCCGAGCTCGCGTTACGCCAGGACTCGCGCGACGAGATCCAGCGCTCGCTTGAGCAGCTGGCGAAGAGTTCGGCGTCTGCCACCAGGCTGGTCAATCAGCTGCTGGCACTGGCGCGCGCCGAGAACGACTCGCCGCAGGCGACACCGCTGCTGCACATCGACCTGATCGCACTCGCGCGCGACACCGTGCAGGAATGGTTCGGCGCCGCGCAGGCGCGCGAGATCGACCTCGGCTTCGAGGCCGGCGAAGGACCGATCGGCGTGGCAGGCAATGCGACCATGCTGCGCGAGTTGATGAACAATCTGATCGACAACGCGCTGCGCTATACGCAGCAGCGCGGCAGCGTCACCCTGCGCGTACGACGCGACGCGGTGCGGCGTCTGGCCATCTTGGAGGTCGAAGACAATGGTCCCGGCATTGCGCCGGCAGAACGCGGCCAGGTGTTCGAGCGCTTCTATCGCATCCTCGGCAGCGAAGTCGAGGGCAGCGGGCTGGGTCTGGCTATCGTGCGCGAGATTGCACAGCGTCACGGCGCCACGATTGACGTCGTCAACAATCCGCACAGCAGCGACCCGCGCTTTCCCGGCGCGCTATTCCGCATCAGCCTGCGCATTGCGCAGCCCGACGGCACGGAGGCCTCCTGATGGCCGTCCGCCTGCGCCTGGTGCGCTACTGGCAGCGTGTGCGCTGGCTGACGCTGGCGCTGCTGGCGCTGTGGTTCGGCGTCAGCTTCGGCGTTGTCTTCTGGGCGCGTGAGCTGTCGACGGTGTCACTATGGGGCTGGCCGCTGCATTTCTATCTGGCAGCGCAAGGCGTGACGCTGGTCTATCTCGCGATCATCGGCGCCTATGCACTCGCCATGCGGCGCCTCGATACGCTGGCGCGCACGGAGGATGACGATGCGCCGTGACGCCTTCCCGCGCCAGCTGACCCGCTACTTCGCGCTGTACACCGCCGGCTTCGGTGCGCTGCTGGTAGCGCTGGCCATCCTCGAGCACGAAGGTTTCCCGCGCTTCTGGCTCGGCTACCTGTTCCTGTTTTCGACCATTGTGGTGTACGCCATCATCGGCGTGTTCAGCCGTACCACCGACGTCAACGAATACTATGTCGCCGGCCGGCGCGTGCCGGCGCTGTTCAATGGCATGGCCACCGCCGCCGACTGGATCTCTACCGCCAGCTTCATCGGCCTGGCCGGCGGCCTCTACCTGCAAGGCTTTGATGGCCTCGCGTACATCATGGGCTGGACCGGCGGCTACTGCCTTGTTGCACTGCTGATCGCACCCTACCTGCGCAAGTTCGGCCAGTACACCGTGCCCGACTACCTGGCCGCCCGCTATGCGGGACCGTACGGACCGCATGGCGTGCGCGTGCTCGCGGTAATGGCCACGCTGATTATTTCGTTCACCTATGTGGTCGCGCAGATTTATGGCGTCGGGCTGATTACCTCGCGCTTCACCGGCATCGACTTCTCGGTCGGCATCTTCCTCGGGCTGGCCAGCATCCTCGTCTGTTCCTTCCTTGGCGGCATGCGCGCGATCACCTGGACCCAGACCGCGCAGTACGTGATCATCATCGCCGCCTTCATGATCCCGGTCTCGTGGCTGGCGATGAAGCAGACCGGCATCCCGCTGCCGCAGGTCGCGTATGGTTCGGCACTGGAGCGGCTGGGCAAGCAGGAAAAGGCGCTGGCCGAATCCGGTAGCGAACAGCAGGTACATGAGCTGTTCCGCCGGCGGGCGGCGGCGTACGACGCCCGGATCGCCGCGTTGCCGCACTCCTGGGACGAGGGCCGCGCCGATGCGCGCCGCCGGCTGCAGGAACTTCAGAGTGGCAACGCTTCGCTGATCGAGCTGAAAGAAGCCAACCGCGCGCTGGCCGATTACCCGAAGAGCCCGGAGGCCGCGCGCCGACGCTGGGAAGCTGAGCGCACAGACGCGCTGGCGCGCGCACAGCCGCTGCAGCCGCATACCCAGCCTTTCCCGGGCGCCGATGACGACGCGTCCGATATCAAGCGCAACAACTTCCTTGCCCTGGTGTTCTGCCTGATGCTGGGCTCGGCCGCGCTGCCCCATGTGCTGGTGCGCTCGTACACTACGCGCTCGGTGCCGCAGGCGCGCGTGTCGGTGTTCTGGGCACTGTTCTTCATCTTGCTGCTGTACACCGCGCTGCCGGCGCTGGCGGTGCTGGTGAAGTATGAAATTTATACCACGCTGGTCGGTGCCGATTATGCGCAGCTACCGTCCTGGGTCAGCTACTGGGCCAACATCGACCGGAGCAAGCCGATGATCAGCGTGGCCGACATCAATGCCGACGGGCTGGTACAACTGGCCGAGATCGCGCTCGACGGCGACATGATCGTACTGGCGACCCCGGAGATCGCCGGCCTGCCGTATGTGCTGTCGGCACTGATCGCGGCCGGCGCGCTGGCCGCCGCGCTGTCGACCGCGGATGGCCTGCTACTGACGATCTCGAGCGCACTGTCGCACGACACCTACTTCAAGATGGTCAATCCGTCGGCATCGAGCCAGCGCCAGGTCACGGTGTCGAAACTACTGCTCCTGGTGGTCGCGCTGCTGGCCGCTTACACCGCATCGTTCCGTTCCGGCGACATCCTGTCGATGGTCAGCGGCGCGTTCTCGCTGGCGGCGTCGACCCTGTTTCCTGCACTGGTTCTGGGCGTTTTCTGGCGGCGCGCGAACCAGCAAGGTGCAATTGCCGGAATGCTGACCGGTTTCGTGGTCTGCCTGGCCTACCTGATGCAGACCAGCCCGACACTCGGGGGCAGCGTGGCCAATCAATGGTTCCACATTGCCTCGGTATCGGCCGGGATTTTCGGCGTGCCGGCAGGCTTTGCCGCCATGATCGTCGTGACCCTGCTCACTTCCCCGCCCGGCTCGCAGGCCATGGCACTGGTCGACCGGCTGCGCAAACCCTGATTTTCTCGCTGGCACATTTCTTGATTGATAGGTTGCAATCAATCAGGACAGAAAGCAGCCAGCATGACGGGGTTTTTCAATGAAATGTATGCCGATGGCGGCGCACAGGTCCGCGCGCACTACCGGGAATTCGAACGCTGGCTGGCCAGCCAGCCAGCCGACATCGTCGCACGCAAACGGGTCGAAGCCGACCTGATGTTCCGCCGTGTCGGCATCACCTTTGCGGTGTACGGCAGCGATGCCGGTACCGAACGGCTGATACCGTTCGACATCATCCCGCGCATCATTCCGGCCGCCGAATGGGCGACGCTGGAGAAGGGTCTGAAGCAGCGCGTGCAGGCACTGAACCTGTTCATTCATGACCTGTATCACGAACAGTCCATCGTCAAAGCCGGCATCGTGCCGGCCGAACAGGTGTTCCGCAATGCGCAGTACCGGCCCGAAATGCAGGGCATCACGGTGGCATCGGATATTTATTCTCACATCGCCGGCGTGGATATCGTGCGCGCGGGCGAAGGCGAGTTCTATGTGCTCGAGGACAACCTGCGTGTGCCGTCCGGTGTGTCCTACATGCTGGAAGACCGCAAGATGATGATGCGGCTGTTCCCCGAGCTGTTCGCCTGCCACAAGATTGCGCCGGTGGCGCACTATCCCGACCTGCTACTGGATATGCTGCGCTCGGTCGCGCCGCAGGGGATTGACGACCCGACCGTCGTCCTGATGACGCCGGGGATGTATAACTCGGCCTACTTCGAGCACGCGTTCCTGGCACAGCAGATGGGTATCGAGCTGGTCGAAGGCAAGGATCTGTTCGTCGACGACAACCATGTGTACATGCGTACCACGCGGGGTCCGCGCCGCGTGGATGACGATTTTCTCGACCCGCTGGTGTTCCGCCCCGATTCCGCCATTGGCGTGCCGGGACTGATGTCGGTCTATCGTGCCGGCCGCGTGTCGCTGGCGAATGCGATCGGTACCGGCGTGGCCGACGACAAGTCGATCTATCCGTTCGTGCCGGACATGATCCGCTTCTACCTGTCGGAAGAACCGGTCCTGAACAACGTACCGACCTGGCAGTGCCGCAAGAAAGAAGACCTGCAGTACACGCTGGACAAGCTGGAAACGCTGGTGGTGAAGGAGGTGCATGGCGCTGGCGGCTACGGGATGCTGGTCGGACCGGCCTCGACCAAGGCGGAGATCGAAGACTTCCGGCAGCGCCTGATAGCCCGGCCCGAGGGCTACATCGCGCAGCCGACGCTGGCGCTGTCGGCCTGCCCGACCTACGTTGACGCCGGGATTGCCCCGCGCCACATCGACCTGCGGCCTTTCGTCCTGTCGGGCAAGAGCGTGACGATGGTGCCGGGCGGGCTGACGCGCGTCGCGCTGAAAGAAGGATCGCTGGTGGTCAACTCGTCGCAGGGCGGCGGCACCAAGGACACGTGGGTATTGGAGAAATGAGATGCTGAGCCGAACCGCTGATCACCTGTACTGGATGGCCCGCTATACCGAACGTGCCGAGAATACCGCGCGCATGCTGGATGTAAATATCCAGACGCAATTGCTGCCGCAATCCGCTGAAGCGGCTGAACAGGGTTGGCGCGCCGTGCTCGGGATCTCCGAGCTGCAGCCGGCGTTTGACGAGAAATACGGGCTGCTGACACCCGACGATGTGCTCGACTTCATGGTGCGCGACCCGCTGAACCCGTCGTCCATCGCTTCCTGCGTGACCAGCGCGCGCGAGAATGCACGCGCGGTACGCGGCACGCTGACCACCGAGGTGTGGGAAACCCTGAACATCAGCTGGCTTGAAATGAACCAGTTGCTCGACGGCGGCATCCTGGCACGCGACCCGGGCGAGTTCTTTGAATGGGTCAAGCACCGCTCGCACCTGTCGCGCGGCGTGACCATCGGCACCATGCTGAAGGATGAAGCCTTTTACTTCATCCGCCTCGGCACCTTCCTCGAGCGCGCTGACAATACCGCGCGCCTGGTGGACGTAAAGTTCCACGGCGCCAGCCGCGACTACCTGACCTCGGCTGACCGCGACTTCTACCACTGGGGCGCGGTGCTGCGCTCGGTATCGGCATTCGAAATCTACCGCAAGGTTTACCACGACGTGATCACGCCCGAGCGTGTCGCCGAGCTGCTGATCCTGCGCGGCGACATGCCCCGCTCGCTGATGGCTTGCATGACCGAGGTGGTCGGTAACCTCGAGCAAGTGCGCAACGGGGTCTCGCGCGAGACCGAGCGCTTTGCCGGCCGGCTGCATTCCAACCTGCGCTTCAACAGCATTGACGACATCATGCGACGTGGCCTGCACGATTACCTGACCGAATTTCTCGAGCAGGTGTACGAGCTTGGCAACCGCGTCAGTCGTGATTTCCTGCTGCCACTCGCCGCATGAAACCAGTCACACTCGCCATACGGCACGAGACGCGTTATCACTACGCACGCGCGGCTGCCTACACGATACAGCGGCTGCGCATGACGCCGCGCAGCGAGCCGCTGCAACAGACGCTGCAATGGCAGATCAGCTCGCCCGGCATCCGGCGCGGCATGACGGACGCCTTCGGCAATCACGGCGACATCGTTACGCTGACAGCGCCGCACGACGGTGTGCATATCATCGCCTCCGGCACGGTCGCGATCCAGATGCCGCAGCTGGGCCGCATTCCGGAGCGCATGCTGCTGCCGGTGCTCGCCTTCACGGTGCCAACGCGGCTGACCGCGCCGGGTGACGACATCCGCCAGTTGGCTGCGCGCCACCTGCGTAGCGCGCAGGCCGACACGGCCCAATTGCTCGGGCTGGCCGAGGCGATCCAGTCAACCATCCGCTACCAGCCGGGTGCCACGGCCACCAGCAGTACGGCCGGCGATGCGCTGCGGCTGGGCCAGGGCGTCTGCCAGGATCACGCGCATCTTTTCATCGCCTGCTGCCATGCGGTCGGCGTGCCGGTGCGCTATGTGTCCGGCTATATCCATCCGGGCGATGGCGAACTTGAGCACGGTGCGACCCATGCGTGGGTCGACGCCTGGGTCGAGGAAGCCGGCTATTCGGGCTGGGTGGCGATTGACATCACGCATGCGCGCCTGCAGAGTGCGGACTACTGCCGTATCGCGGTCGGACGTGACTATGAATCAGTCGCCCCGGTACGCGGCATACGGCGTGGCGGCGGTGAAGAGACCCTAAGCGTTCAGGTCTCGGTGGCGCACGCATGAGCGGCGGCACCGGCCCGGACGGTCCGCCCCGGTAACTACCAGAGCAGGGAGCACCATGACCTATTGCGTGGCGATGCGGCTGAATTCTGGCCTCGTCTTACTTTCCGACTCCCGCACGAATGCAGGCGTCGACCATGTCGGTACCTTCCGCAAGATGTCGGTGTTCGAGAATTCCGGCGACCGCGTGATGGTGCTGATGACTGCCGGGAACCTGTCGATCTCGCAGTCGGTGCGGCAGACCATCGCCGAATATCTGTCGCCGGACGGCACCAGCATCTGGACCGCTTCGTCGATGTACGAGGCAGCACAGATTGTCGGCGACGCCATCCGCATGGTGCACCGGCGCGATGCCAAGGCGCTCGAGCAGTTCGGTATCGATTTCAATGTCAGCATGATCTTCGGCGGACAGATCCGCGGTGAGCGCTGCCGGCTGTTCCAGATGTACTCGGCCGGAAATTTCATCGAATCGCACGACGAGAACCCGTATTTCCAGATCGGCGAATCGAAGTATGGCAAGCCGATCATCGACCGCGTGATCTCGCCATCGACGCCGCTCGACGAGGCCGCCAAGTGCGCACTGATCTCGATGGATTCGACGCTGCGCTCGAACATCTCGGTGGGTTTCCCGCTCGAGCTGCTGGTATACGAAAAGGACACGCTCAATATCGGTCGCTTCGTGACGATCGATGAGAAGAACCAGTATTTCCAGATGATCCGCTCGACCTGGGGAACGCAGCTCAAAGCGGTGTTCGAGGCCATCGACGACCCGGTGTGGAATGCCGCGCCCGACGCCACCACGAACGTGCTGTCCAGTAGCGCCAGCGTGAACCAGCCGGTACGCGTGCCGCCGCCGTCGTCGGTGACGCGCGCGGATAACAGGGCGTCGCCCCTGCAGACGCTGGCGCAAAGCCACGACAACAGGCAGCAACAGTAACCGTCGCGCCGCTGCATCGCCGGCTTCGCGGCGAGGGTGCTGCCCCTGCGCCTAAAACGACCAGGGCCGCTTGCGCGGCCCTGAAGGATTGTACCGACGGCACGCCGGTGGCGATTATTCGACGATAGTCTGGGCCTCGTCGCCGTTGCGCTCGCGGATCGTACCGATCCGGTAGACCGTTTCGCCGAGACGCTTGAGTTCGGCCTCGGCCGCGTCGGCGTCCGCTTTGGACACGATCACCGTCATGCCGATGCCGCAGTTGAATACCCGGTGCATCTCGGCATCGGCCACGCCGCCGTGCTGCTGCAGCCACTGGAACAGCGGCGGCATGGTCCATGCGCCGCCCTGCAAGACCGCGGTCAGGTTCGGCTGCAGCACGCGCGGAATGTTCTCGACCAAGCCACCGCCGGTGATGTGCACCATGCCGCGCACCTCGATCTTTTCCATCAGCGCCAGCAGCGGCTTGACATAGATGCGGGTCGGTGCCAGCAGCACATCGGCGAGAGGCCGTCCGTGGAAATCGGCATTCAGGTCGGGCTGGGCGACCTCGAGGATCTTGCGTACCAGCGAATAGCCGTTCGAGTGCGCGCCGGACGATGCCAGGCCGAGCACCACATCCCCCGGGGCGATCTTGCGGCCATCGATGATCTTCGACTTCTCGACCGCGCCGACAGCAAACCCGGCCAGGTCGTATTCACCGTCCGGGTACATGCTCGGCATCTCGGCGGTTTCACCGCCGATCAGCGCGCAACCGGCCTGCTCGCAGCCGGCCGCGATGCCCTTGATCACGTCGGTCGCGGCAGCGACATCGAGCCGGCCGCAAGCGAAGTAGTCGAGGAAAAACAGCGGCTCGGCACCCTGCACCAGAATGTCGTTGACACTCATCGCCACCAGGTCGATGCCCACCGTGTCATGCCGGTTCAGGTGAAACGCGAGCTTGAGCTTGGTGCCGACGCCGTCGGTACCGGATACCAGCACCGGTTCCTTGTATTTTTTGCTCACTTCAAACAGCGCGCCGAAGCCGCCGATGCCGGCCAGCACGCCCTCGCGCAGGGTGCGCTTCGCAAACGGCTTGATCGCTTCGACGAGGGCATCGCCGGCGTCAATATCGACGCCCGCATCGCGGTAAGAAAGGGAAACCGGGGGTGTGGAAGCCATGGCGAGATAAAAAGAATGAACAGGGAATAGACAACGGAAACGGTAGAATGCGGGCTTGTCCCAACGACAAGGCAGACAGGTGGGCTATTTTACCAAATAGCCCACCCGCACCCCCGATCCCGACCATGTCCTCCGTCCTCAAACCCGACCAGCGCCAGACCCTGCTGTGGCTTTCGGTCGGCGTGGTACTGCTGGCGCTGCTCTGGCTGCTGACGCCGGTGCTGACGCCTTTCGTGGCGGCGGCCGTGATCGGCTATGTACTCAACCCCGGGGTCGACTGGATGGCGCAGCGGCGCATGCCGCGCGCGCTCGCGGTGCTGGTCGCCATCATCGGGCTCGGTATGCTGATTGCCGCATTGCTGCTGGTGGTGCTGCCTACCCTGGCCGACGAACTGCCCCTGCTGCGCCAGCGCCTGCCCGCGCTGCTGGCCAAGATCGACTCCACGATCGGCCCATGGTTGCGGCAAATGGGCGTGGGCACGAAGATCGATATTCCGGCCTTGCAGAAAGCGGTGGCCACCCGGCTGGCCGCCGGCGATGGTACCGGCAGCGCCGTACTGAACTGGCTGCGCATTGGAGGCAGCGCGCTGATGGGCTGGGCCGCCACCCTGTTCCTGGTTCCCATCGTGCTGTTTTACCTGCTGCTCGACTGGCATCACCTGCGCCACCGGCTCGCCGATAGCGTACCGCGCCGCTGGAGCGCGCTGATCGGCGACATGGCCGGCGAAGCCGATGCCCTGCTCGCGCAATACCTGCGGGGCCAGCTGCTCGTAATGCTGCTGCTGGCGGCGTTTTACTCGATCGGACTGGCCATTGCGGGCTTCGATGTCGCGCTGCCGGTGGGCATGATGACCGGCCTGCTGGTGTTTATCCCGTATATCGGCTTCGGCCTCGGGCTGGTGCTGGCCATCATCGCTGCAGTATTGCAGTTCGACGGCTGGTACGGGCTCATCGCCGTCGGGGTAGTGTACGGACTCGGGCAGTTCATTGAGAGCTTTTACCTGACGCCCCGGCTGGTCGGTGAGCGCATCGGGCTTCATCCGCTGACAGTCATCTTCGCATTGCTGGCATTCGGACAACTTTTCGGCTTCGTCGGCATCCTTTTGGCATTGCCTGCGTCAGCTATACTCTCGGTCGTTTTCGGCCGTCTGCGCCGACATTATCTGAATAGCGGTTTTTACAATCAATCATGAGACAGTTGCTGCTCGACTGGGGTGCGGGCCGGCCGCAAACCCTGGACAGCTTCGTCATCGGCAGGAACCAGGAGCTCGCCGCACTGCTGCGTCGTATGGCAGAGCGCGACAGCGACACGCCCGACCAGCGTTTCGTCACGATCTGGGGCGACCCGGGTGCGGGCAAGTCGCATCTGCTGAATGCGCTGAAGGCCGCCAGGAATGCGCGCCTGCTGACGCCCGAGCTGTCCTCGCGCGACTTTGCCTGGTCGGCCGGCTGCGGCATGTACCTGATCGACGACTGCGAGCGACTCAACGAGCGCCAGCAGCATGCGTTGTTCAATTTGTACAATCAGGTGCAGGATGCCGGTGCGACACTGGTCGCCGCCGCCGGACTGCCGCCGGCGCAACTGGCGCTGCGCGAAGACCTGCGCACCCGGCTCGGCTGGGGATTGGTGTATCAGCTGCACGGACTGACGGATGAAGAAAAGATTGCCGCACTGTCGCAGTCGGCGCTGACGCGCGGACTGGCACTGTCGCCCGGCGTGCTGCCCTACCTGTTGACGCACTTCCGACGCGATATGCAATCGCTGTCGGCGATGCTGGATGCACTCGACCGCTATTCGCTGGAGACCCAGCGCCCGATTACGATGCCGCTGCTGCGCGAACTGCTGCAGCTGGGCGACACCACCAAGCAGCCATGAACCTTGCGCTTTTTGATCTTGACCACACCCTGATCCCGCTCGACTCCGACTATGAATGGGGCCAGTTCCTTTGCCGCGTCGGCGCGGTCGATCCGGAGGCCTTCACGGCTCGCAACAATGCGTTTTACCAGCAGTACCAGCAAGGCACGCTGAACCCGGTCGAATACCTCGAGTTTGCATTCGGCACGCTCAAGCGTTTTCCGCGCACCCAGCTCGACGACTGGCATCTGCAGTTCATGGACGAAGTAATTCACCCGGCCATGCGCAAGGAAGCGCGTGCGCTGGTCGATGAACACAAGAGCGCCGGCGAACTGGTGGCCATCATCACGGCGACCAACCGCTTCGTCACCGGCCCGATAGCGAAGGCCTTTGGCATCGACCACCTGATCGCTGCGGAACCGGAGGTCGGCCCCGGCGGCAACATCACCGGCCGTCTGGTCGGCACACCGCCCTACGGTGCGGGCAAGGTCACCAATACCCATGCGTGGCTGGCCTCGCTCGGCAAAAAGCTCGGCGATTTCGAACGCAGCACGTTCTACAGCGATTCACAGAACGACATACCGCTGCTGTCGATCGTCACCCACCCGGTCGCCACCAACCCGAATGCCGCGCTGGCTCGCCACGCACAGGCACAGGGCTGGCCGATACTGAAGCTGTTCGCGGAATAACCAGCGATGATCAAGAAATTTATCCGTCGCATTCTTGGCGTGTCCACCCAGGCCGACAAGGCCACCGAACCGGCGCTGTTCGGTCCGTCCGAGCATGGCATCCGGCTCGATGACGTGTCGCCCAATGCGATCCGCGTGACCCAGACCCTGCAGCGTGCCGGCTATAAAGCCTTCATCGTCGGCGGCGCGGTGCGCGACCTGGTGCTCGGCCACAAGCCGAAGGACTTCGATGTGGCCACCAATGCCACCCCCGAAGAAGTCAAGCGGCTGTTTCGCCGCGCATTCATCATCGGGCGCCGCTTTCAGATCGTGCATGTGATGTTCGGGCAGGAACTGATTGAGGTCACCACCTTCCGTGGTGCCTCGTCCGAAGAATCGCCCAAGGATGCGCATGGCCGCGTACTGCGCGACAACACCTTCGGGGACCAGCATGAAGACGCCGAACGCCGCGACTTCACGATCAATGCGATGTACTACGATCCCGAGCAACAGCAGGTGCTCGACTATCACGGTGGCATGAAGGATATCCGCAGCAAGACCCTGCGCATCATCGGCGCACCCGAAGCGCGTTACCGTGAAGATCCGGTACGCATGCTGCGCGTGGTGCGCTTCGCCGCCAAGCTCGGCTTTTCCATCGCGCAGCCGACACGCGCGCCAATCAAGGTGATGGCTGCGTTGATCAACAATGTGCCTGCCGCCCGCGTGTTCGACGAAATGCTCAAGCTGCTGATGAGTGGCCATGCGCTGGCCTGCCTGCGGCAGCTGCGTACGGAAGGGCTGCACCACGGCCTGCTGCCGCTGCTCGACGTGGTACTCGAGCAGCCGCTCGGCGAGCGTTTCGTGACGCTGGCGCTGGCCAATACCGATGAGCGCGTGCGCGAGGGAAAACCGGTATCTCCCGGCTTCCTGTTCGCTTCCCTGTTGTGGCACCAGGTGCTGGAAAAGTGGGAGGCGTACCGCGCAGCCGGCGAGCTTCCCATCCCGGCACTACACCTGGCCGCCGACGATGTACTCGACGGCCAGACCGAGCAGCTGGCGATACAGCGCCGTATCGCGACCGACATGCGTGACATCTGGGCGATGCAGCCGCGCTTCGAGCGACGGATCGGCAAATCGCCGCACAAGCTGCTTGAGCATCCGCGTATGCGCGCCGGCTACGACTTCCTGCTGCTGCGCTGCGCGTCCGGCGAGATCGACCAGGAAATCGGCGACTGGTGGACTGATTTCATCGACGCGGACGGACCGGGCCGCGAAGCACTGCTGTCAAGGAAGCCGGCCGACGACGTCGCCGCGCCGGCAAAGAAGCGACGCCGCCGCAGCCCGCGCAATCGCAGCAAAGCTGACGGCGAAGCCGCGCAGTAACCGGCATGGTCACGGCCTATATCGGCCTGGGCGCCAACCTTGGCGATCCGGCACGGGCAGTGCGCGACGCGCTCGAGCAGCTGGCCCGACTGCCAGAAACGACGCTGTTGCGCCATTCGTCGCTGTATTCAAGTGCACCGGTCGATGCCGGCGGTGACGATTTCGTCAACGCAGTCGCGCAGCTCGACACCGGCCTGTCGCCGCAGGCGCTGCTGCAGGCACTGCAGCAGGTGGAGCTGGCGTTCGGACGTGCGCGTCCATTCCGCAATGCGCCGCGCACGCTCGACCTCGATCTGCTGCTGTATGGTGATGAACTGGTCGATGAGCCCATGCTGCATGTGCCGCATCCGCGCATGGCAGCGCGCGCGTTCGTGCTGTTGCCGCTGCTCGAGTTGGCGCCGGGGATCTGCATCCCCGGCAAGGGCCCGGCACGGGCGTATCTCGCTGCCGTGCAGAATCAGCCCATCGCGAAGATCGCAGCGGCGTCCGGCGACACGCAAAAATGAAAGGGGCGCTCACGCGGATTGTGATGGCGATGCCATCGCAATGACGTATCATCTTCGCCCATGAATCCGGTCAAATATCGCTATATCGTCGTGGAAGGCCCGATCGGCGTCGGCAAGACCAGCCTGGCACGCCGTATCGCCGCCGACACCGGCGCGCAGGCGCTGCTCGAACAACCGCACGACAACCCCTTTCTCGAGCGCTTCTACCGTGACTCGACGCGCTATGCGCTGCCGACCCAGATGTTCTTCCTGTTCCAGCGAATGCACCAGCTCAAGGACATGGCGCAGTCCGACCTGTTCTCGGCGCCGGTTGTGTCGGATTTCCTGCTCGACAAAGACCCGATCTTCGCTGCGCTGACACTGGCCGACGACGAGCTGTACCTGTACCGCCAAATGTTCAGTCACCTGAGCCAGGAGTCTCCGCGTCCCGACCTCGTGATCTACCTGCAGGCCGCTCCTGCGACGCTGGCCGAGCGGATTCGCCGCCGCGGTGTGCCGAGCGAAGCGGCGATCTCGGAAATCTACCTGCAAAAGCTGTGCGACGGCTACAGCCGCTTCTTCCACCATTACGACGCTTCGCCGCTGCTGATGGTGAACGCAGATCGCCTGAACCCGATCGAGCGCAGTGAGGATTTCTCGCTGCTGATGCAGCGTATCGCCGGCATGCGCGGCAAGCGCGAATTCTTCAACCGCGGAGAATGACCATGTCTACCCAACTACCGACGCCCCGCAAAAAAGTTACGGTCACCACGCTGGCACAGATGCGGGCCAGCGACGACAAAATCACGATGCTGACCTGTTATGACGCGAGCTTCGCGGCGCTGATGGACCAGTGCGGCGTCGATACGATTCTGATCGGCGATTCGCTTGGCATGGTCATTCAGGGGCATCGCACCACGCTGCCGGTCACGGTCAACGATATCGCCTATCACACTGCCTGCGTTGCGCGCGGCTGTACGCGGCCACTGCTGGTCGGCGACCTGCCGTTCGGCTCATACAACACGGCGCAGCAGGCGATGGACAACGCGGCAACGCTGATGCGTGCCGGCGCGGAAATGGTGAAGCTCGAAGGCGGGCAATGGCTTGCACCGACGGTGAAGATGCTGGTCGAGCGCGGCATGCCGGTGTGCGCGCACCTCGGGCTGACACCGCAATCGGTACACCAGCTCGGCGGCTTCAAGGTGCAGGGCAAGACCGACAGCGCGGCCGGGCAATTGCTGGCCGACGCACTGGCGATGCAGGAAGCGGGCGCATCCATGCTGGTGCTGGAGGCGATTCCGGCCAGCCTAGCCGCCGACGTAACGAAACAACTGGCGATCCCGACCATCGGGATCGGTGCGGGCGTGGACTGCGCCGGCCAGGTGCTGGTGCTGCATGACATGATCGGCGCATTCCCGGGCCACCGGCCAAAATTCGTGAAGGATTTCATGCAGGGCCAGTCCAGCCTCGCCGGCGCAATCGGTGCCTATGTGGCCGCTGTCAAGGAACGCAGCTTCCCGGCTCAGGAACACACCTTCTGACGGCGCTCGCTAGCTGTTCAAACTGAATCTCAGGGCTGGTAGCGCGCCAGGGAGGCCTCGAGCTGCGGTCCGAATGCGTCCATGCTGCTGACTGCCATGCCAAGGTCGCGCACCAGCCCGTCCTGCAGACTGTAGACCCAGCTGTGCACAGTGACGTCCTGGCCGCGCTCCCACGCGTCCTGCACGATCGTGGTCTGGCAAACGTTGACCACCTGCTCGATCACGTTCAGTTCGCATAGCCTGTCGTGTCGCTGGTTCGAGTCCATCGTTTCCGGCAGCAGCTGCGCATGCTTGATGTGCACGTCCTGTACGTGCCGCAACCAGTTATCGGCGAGGCCGACGCGCCGTCGCTCCATCGCTGCACGTACGCCAGAACAGCCGTAGTGGCCCACCACAATCACATGCTTCACGCCGAGCTGATCGATCGCGAACTGCAGCACGGACAAGCTGTTCAGGTCGGTGTGCACGACCACGTTCGCCACGTTCCGGTGCACAAACAATTCACCGGGCTGCAGGCCGACGATCTCATTGGCCGGCACACGGCTGTCAGAGCAGCCAATCCAGAGAAATTCCGGCGACTGCTGCGCGACGAGTTTTTTGAAGAACTCGGGATCCTGCGCCACCATCGAAGCCGCCCACTCACGGTTGTTCGCAACCAGATCGCGCAGCGCTCGGTCGAAATTTTTTCCCGGCATATTGAATCGACTCAAAAAGGTGAGCTCTGATTCTACAGCAGCACACAAGGACTGCGACCAATTGCAACGGACAACTACGAGTGCCCGTTTGGTAGCAAAAATTATTAGCACCGATCATTCATTCACTAATTATTTTTTCGCTCTCCAGCGCTCTTCATAAACTGCAAACGCGGCTGGGGAGTTTGAGCAAGAGCAAATGGCATCACTCGGGAAGGTCATGTAGATCAACTCGCTTTCGGAATCGTTTCCCAAAGTGGCGATCGGATGACCAGACCGTGCAGCTTCTTGCAACGGCAACCCGGCGGCAAACTGATCAGGCATTACCTATCCCGGCGCGGGACCGGCAAGTAGCCGCCCGCACACCATTCAGTGCCCACCTGTCGCTGGAACGAACTCGTACGGAGTTTCGACCGGTGACTGATCGAAGGAGAAAACGATGCTGACCATCGACCAGAACACTGATCTGAATGAAACGGATCGCCTCGCCGGCCCGTGGCCCAGGCGCCAGTACCAGCAGGTCGATCTCGTCTACGACAAGGCGTGGGGAACATTGTGGACTTACATGAAGCCCATTGGCGTTCCCTGCTTCAACATGGACATGGTGGAAGAGCTGCACCATGTCTTCCATGAACTGAGAGATCGGGAATCGAAAATACTGCATGAGAACGACTGGCAGCCAGTCAATTACTGTGTGATCGCGTCGCGCCGCAAAGGTATATTCAATCTGGGTGGCAACCTGGCGCTGTTCATTAACCTGATCCGCGAACAGAATCGCGAAGCCCTGATGGAATACGCGAAACTGTGCGTGGAAGCCATGTATCCGCGGATCAAGGGCTATGACTGCGCGACGACGACGATCTCCCTCGTGCAGGGTGACGCACTCGGCGGCGGGTTTGAGTTTGCGCTGTCCAGCCACATCATCGTCGCCGAGGCCGGCACGAAGATGGGACTACCGGAAATCATCTTCAGTCTGTTCCCGGGAATGGGTGCCTACAGCTTCCTTGCACGACGCATCGGCATGCGCAAAACCGAAGAGATGATGCTAAGCGGTAATACGTATCGCGCAGAGGAACTGGCAAATATGGGCGTGGTCGACGTCGTTGCCGCGCCGGGAGAAGGCGAAAATGCGGTACGGGAACTGATACGCAAAAAAAATCGGCATTTGAACGGCGTACGATCAATCTACGAATGCCGGAATCATTTATGGCCGATCAGCTTCGAGGAACTGCGCGATATCGCCATGCTATGGGTGGATGCTGCTTTGCGCGTCGACGCCAAGGACCTGCAGATGATGAAACAACTGGCTATGGCACAACGCTCATTGCATGCGAAATATCAGCAAAGCATGGCGAGCACCGACAACCCGGCTGGCGAACTCCAGAGAGTCTGAATTTAGCTCGACTTTGAACCTGTCCCGGTAGGTTGCCGGTGGCGTTGGCAATACCTCGCCGACCATCTTGTGCTGCCTGCAGTACTACCGCGTTCGCATCGGCCTACCGGGACAGGGTCTTTATCCCTTCAAGCCGCGTAACCACGCGTGTCGGTCAGGTACTCAACGAGGGTACGCGGCATTTCTACGCTATCAGGGCGGGTCCGCGGCGGATAACAGGCGAACCGGTAGCAAGGTCAGCATGAGGCAGCGCTGGTTTCGGAGGAACCGTCATCAGACTGCATCGACCGGATTGCGTGCGTCCAGCCCCTCAAACGGATAAGCTCGAATTCAGAGACATTCGTTCAAACCAGAAAAACGCCGGAGCGATGTTGCAGCTTGCTCCGGCGCGGTGGATCAATGCGTATCAGCGTAGCCCAGGACCTGCCTGAAAAGATAAAAGTTGGTCTTTATGCTGTTCAGCAATACATCTTCCAGCGTGGACTCATGTACCGACTGCATCACCTTTCGCAACTCGCCGAGATGTTCTTCATCGAGTGTCGAATGAGATTCCAAAAAAGAGAATCCCTGCGCCAGTGGCAAATTTACATTGCGGGAAACCGCTTGCGCAACCCGGCCACCATAGAGCGACGATACGATTTCAAGCACGTAGACCATGCCGAGCACCGAATGGGGGTCGGTGGTTGCGATTGCATGATAATTAAAGCCCAGCATCGCCTGTACCGGAGGGCAGGGTAGCTGCGCAGGAATATCGAAGCTGTCCACACACATACTCTCCAAATCATCCAGCACCATCTGCTCGTGGCCCCGCTCTTCAATGATGTGATCGTAAAGATAGGTACGGAGTTCTGGATACCTGTCGGTACAGCGACTCGCAGCCGCTGCCATCAATGGACAAAAATGCGAAACGACTGGGTACAACTGGATCAGGAAATTAATGTATCTCTGCCGAGAGAATTGACCACTCAGCATGTCCTGAAGCTGCGGTATGGCTTCGATTGCGTGTCGGTTTGCGTCGGTAATCTCGATCAACTGGCCATTCAATGACATATCTGTTCCCCCTGTTTATTTAAAGTCAATCCGGTCTCGGTGACGCCTGCTCTGCAGGCATGCGCTGCTGCAGGTAAGCCTCCAGCTCCTCGCATAGCTTCATGAACGCGATATTCAACTCGCGCAGAATGTCCTCCTTTTGTTGCTTCAGACCGGAAGGCACCAGCCGTTCGATACGCTTGCAAATCATCTTCATCGAGGTCGCACCGATACTGAGAGCCGAGCCGCGCAATGCATGCAGCGCCTCCTTGATCTCATGATCGGCTTCCAGTTCAATACTCTCCGCCAGCACTCCCAACAGCCGCCGGCTCTCGGCCACGTATTCAGCGATCAGTTCATCAAGGAAGGTGGAATCCTTGCTCACCGACTCGAGCCCCCGCAGGATCTGAAGGTCGAGCACCGGCTCGCCAGGCTCCGACAAACCGGGGTGGATCCTGGCGGCGGCAACGCACGCAGGGACAGGACGGGTTCCGCATCCGCGGTTGACTGCAGCCAGTTCGTTGAGGGTCTTGAGGAAAGAATCGACCTGTATCGGCTTCGACATGAAGGCATTCGCACCCGCGCGCAGGCATTCTTCCCGCGCCTCGGAAGTGACGTTTGCGGAAAACATCATGATGGGCGTCGTCGCTGCACGCCCACCCATCAGCCGGCACAGACGCGCCACCTCGGTCCCGTAGACCCCGGGCATGTTCATGTCGAGGACCATGACATCGACCGGATGCTTGGCGATCAGCTCAAGCGCTTCATCGCCGTCCTTGGCCAGCACGCAGCGGTGGCCGGCGCGCTCGAGGATTTTTTGCAGCACGCGCCGGTTCGTCGGATTGTCTTCGACAATCATCACTTCGAATCCGTCATCCGTCACCACCGGTCGAATTTCCGGTGCAATGACCGCAGCGCGCGACATGCCCGCCACCGCGGCGGTGACACGCAGGCTCTCGCCGCTGCATGCCAGTTCAGCCGCGTGCAACAGCCGCGACAAGGCGACTGACCGATAATCAATGGGTAGCCTTGCGAAGAAGCCGGCGGACTCGGCCAGCTCGACTGCGAGATCTGCCGACATGTCGTGCGGCGGAAGCAGCACAACGATGATCGTAAAGTCACGGGCTGCCGCGCGAAGACGTCGTAATTCCGTACTCATCCGCTCAGTCCAGTCATCGAGGGACTCGCCATGGACGAGCGGCGCACGAAAGAAAACCAGTGCGACCGCCTTGCCGACGAGGTTCGCGTACGCGAGCATCTCGATGGCCTCGCCGATGTCGGCCGCCATGCTGGGCGCGATCCGGCACATTGAAGCAATGTCGGTGGCAAGCTCGGGGAATTCGGATCCCTGGCCCACCAGCATTGCGTGCATCTCGGCGGGCTGGGCAGAAACGTCTGGCTGGGGTGACGCGGGCTGCCCGAAATCGAGCTCGAACCAGAAATCACTGCCTTGTCCGGGCTCGCTCCAAAAGCCGATCCGGCCGGCCATCAGCTCAACCAGTTGCTTGCAGATCGTCGTGCCCAGACCCGTACCGCCGTAGCGGCGTGCGACGGATTCATCCGCCTGCGTGAAGCTGTCGAAGATTTTGCCTTGTACCGCCTTCGCGATACCGATGCCGGTATCGGACACGGTAAACAAGATTTTCACCCCGCGATCGCTGCTGGCTAGCCGGCGCAGACGCAGTGCAATCCGCCCTTGTTCGGTGAACTTCATCGCATTGCCGACCAGGTTCACAAGAATCTGCCGCAAATGATGCGGATCGCCGTTCAGCATGGCGGGCACATCGGGATCGATCTGGACCAACCAGTCGGTAGCAAGCGGATCGACCCGGTAGCGAAACATCGTCTGTATGCCTTGCACCAAGCGGTAGAGGTCGAAATCGATACGCTCGACCGACATCTTGCCAGCCTCGATTTTTGAGAAATCCAGTACATCCTCAATCTGCGACAACATCAGCTGCGATGTCGTTGTCATGCAGTCCAGCATCTGCTGCTGCTCACTATCGATGCGTGTGGTCCTGAGCAAGTCGAGCATGCCGATCATCGCGTTTAGCGGCGTGCGCAGTTCATGGCTGACCGCGCAGATGAATTGCCGCTTAGCCACGTTCGCGATATTCGCCTGTTCCAGCGCGCGGAACAGGCGCCCGACCAGTACGCTGAAATACATCGAAATAAGCAGGGTGCCCAGCCATAGCCCGATCGACAGGCCGAGCTCGTCATGCCAGTACGGCGCGACACCGATCACCAGTCCGAAGCCGGCCAGCGTAGTGCCAAGTGCGACGAACAGGTAGCGGCGGCCGAAGCGAAAGCCATAGCCGATGATGATCCACAGGTAGAAGAAGTACAGCGGCGCAGAATGTTCCGCGCCGATCAGCAGCAGGTAGGTGAGCGTACCGACGTCGAGCAGGATGGCGCAGACCCGCCTGCCCACCACATCGCCGGGCTGCAGCACCACGTTGGCTGCAATTGCGACCGACACGAACAGGAAACCGCCGAGAACAGCCACGATTTCCAGATGAATACCCGGCGGCCCCTCGGGATTCATACCAATCAGGTAGCCGAACAGGCTCAGCAACAGCATCCCCAGCACGATGCGCACGACCGACTGTTCGAACTCATTATCGCTACGACCCTTGCGGTGCGCACGAACCGCCGCGATCACGCTAGTGAGCGGATTCTTCCTGAACGTGAGCGCTTCGAATAGGGGCGTCGACCAGCGCGACATCTTCCGGCATCCTGGACATGATGAACGATCGTGGAGTTTACCGGCGCAAGGGTCTGGCTTCGGGCCTCAATGAAAATTGACAAGTGCCTATGCAAAGGATGCAAAAACGCGTCCTGCAAAAGAATAGGTCTTGCGTACAGCGCACCATAATAAAAAAAACGCCGACATAAAGTCGGCGTTTTCTGAGCATCTCTTTCACTTCCGATTTGAGCGCCACAAGCTGCCCCCAACGCGGTCAGCGCCTTTTTGACAAGGCACCTTACTCGAAAAACTCCTTCACCTTGTCCATCCAGGATTTACTCTGTGGACTATGCTTCGCACCGCCCGCCGAGGTCAGCTGGTCAAATTCACGCAATAGCTCCTTCTGCTTCTCAGTCAGCTTGACCGGTGTCTCGATCACGACATGGCAAAACAGATCACCGGGGAATCCGGAACGTACCCCTTTGATGCCTTTGCCGCGCAAGCGGAAGGTTTTGCCGGTCTGGGTTCCCTCGGGTACGCTGAACGAGACCTTGCCTGACAGCGTCGGCACTTCGATCTCGCCACCGATAGCCGCGCGGGCATACGAAATCGGCATCTCGCAGTGGAGGTCGTCGCCGTCACGCTGGAATACCGAATGCTGCTTGATGTGAATCTCGACATAAAGATCGCCGGGCGGACCGCCGTTCATCCCGGGCTCGCCATTGCCAGTCGAGCGGATCCGCATGCCATCGTCGATGCCGGCCGGAATCTTTACTTCCAGAGTTTTATTGCGCTTGATCCGGCCCGCACCTGAGCAGCTGGTGCACGGATCCGGAATCACCTTGCCGGTGCCATGGCATTTCGGGCAGGTCTGCTGAATGCTGAAGAAACCCTGCTGCATGCGCACCTGACCATGGCCACCGCAAGTGCCGCAGGTGGTCGGCGATGTCCCCGGCTTGGCGCCCGAGCCGTGGCAGGTGTCGCACTCGTCCCATGACGGCACGCGGATGGTCGTATCGAATCCATGGGCTGCCTGCTCGAGCGTGATGTCGAGGTTGTAGCGCAGGTCGGCACCGCGGTACACCTGCGGGCCGCCGCGCGAGCGGCCGGCGCCGCCGCCGCCAAAAATGTCGCCGAAGATATCGCCGAACGCATCCGAGAAACCACCACCGAAGCCGCCGGCACCCGCACCGGCGCCCACGTTCGGATCGACGCCGGCATGGCCGAAGCGATCGTAGGCCTCGCGCTTCTGCGCGTCGGACAACATCTCATAGGCCTCTTTGGCCTCCTTGAATTTTTCCTCGGCCTGCTTGCTGTCCGGATTACGGTCCGGATGGTATTTCATCGCCAGCTTGCGATACGCCTTCTTGATCTCTTCGTCAGAGGCGTTCTTGGGGACGCCCAGGACTTCGTAGTAGTCGCGTTTTGCCATGGTGGAAAAGGGTTCTGTTTGAGCGCGAACGCCGCGTCAGGTTGCCCCGACGCGGCGGTGATGGTCAGTCGGCCGGGGCAGCCGATCAGCCCTTCTTCACTTCCTTGACTTCGGC